>WBZS01000036.1_pt1 | contig 308848 bp, 294 predicted proteins | sample 5204201 | NCBI WGS metagenome assembly WBZS01 (sample SAMN12344357, study PRJNA552823) | activated sludge metagenome | biome: Activated sludge suspended growth; feature: Nitrification reactor; material: Wastewater; isolation source: activated sludge from nitrification reactor of wastewater... | reverse complement strand
TCTGGCCGACGATGCGCAGCACGAGATACAGCTTGTCCTCGCCTTTGATCGTCCGGGTTTCAATGTCTTCGATGACGGCTGCCCCATGATTGGGGTAGACCACCGTCTCACCGACCTCAAAAGTCATGTAATAGACCCCTTTCCCAGATACCCATGGTAGCACGCCGGCGTCCAATATTCGAAACGTTCGTCCTAGCCAGAGGCACTTTGGGGGGTTGACAAGGGTATTCCACCTGTGCCGCCCACGGGTCTACGGCGCGGAAATCCATGCTTCAAAACGCCTCTGACAACACCAAACGGGATTCGCCGGCAAGCTTGGCACCCGCGCGTGAGCGACGCTGGCCACAACGGCACCGAGCCCGCCGGCGCAACTGCCGGCGGGCTCGGAGGCTATCGGGATCAGGCAGCCACGACCGGCTTCGCCTTCCAGAACTGCTTCATCGCAATGACCGCGAGCGCGGCCACGATCACGCCGGCAATCAGTGCGATCAGGAAGCCGATCGCGTTGATCATCAGCGGGACGACGAGCAGACCGCCGTGGGGCGCCCGAGAACCCACTCCGAGCGCCATCGACAGCGCGCCGGTGACAGCACCACCGGCCATCATCGAGGGGATCACCCGCAGCGGGTCAGCGGCTGCGAACGGGATTGCGCCCTCGGAGATGAACGCTGCGCCGAGCAGCCAGGCCGCGCGACCGTTCTCCAACTCGGGCTCCGTGAACAGCTTGGCGCGCACCGCGGTGGCCAGCGCCAATGCCAGCGGCGGCACCATGCCGGCGCACATGACGGCGGCCATGATCTGGAACGACGCGGTGGTCTGCGCCGCCAGGCCGGCGGTGGCGAACAGGTAGGCCGCCTTGTTCACCGGACCACCCAGGTCGAAGCACATCATCAAACCCAGCACCAACCCGAGCAGTGCGCCCGCACCGCTGGCGGCCATGCCGTTCAATCCGTTGGTCAGACCCTCGGTGACCGCGGCAAGCGGCTTGCCGAGGAACAGGTACATGATCAGACCCACCGCGGCGGTGACCAGCAACGGGATGATGACCACCGGCATCAGGCCGGCCAACCAGCGCGGAACGTTCCAGTTGGACATCCACAGGGCGATGACGCCGGCCAGCAAGCCGGTGACCAGCGCGCCCAGGAAGCCGGCACTCAGGGCACCGGCGATGACGCCGCCGACGAAGCCCGGGGCGATGCCCGGACGGCCCGCGAGACCGAAGGCGATGTAGCCCGACAGCGCGGGCAGCAGGAAGCCGAAGGCTGCACCGCCGATGGTGAACAGCAGCGCCCCGATGTAGTTCATGAACCCGGCATTCCAGCCGACTGCCATGATCAGCTTGCCGATGGAGTCGCCATCTGCCCCGGCGGCCTGAGCGGCCGCACAGCTGGTCGGGTCGGCCCAGAGCAGCTCGGCACACGTCCGAGCGCCGTTGACGCCGGGCGCCAGCGCGACGTCGAAACCGGCCATCGCGAAGCCGAGCGCGATCATCAAACCGCCGGCGGCGACGAACGGGATCATGTACGAGACACCGGTCATCAGCGCCTGCTGGATGCGCTTGCCGATGCTCAGCTGGCTGCCGCCGGCACTCGCCGCCGCGGACGAGGCGTCGCCGCTCACCTTGCGGGCGTTGGGATCCTTGGCGGCCGCGATGGCCTCCTCGATCATCTTGGCCGGCTCGTTGATGGCCCGCTTCACCCCGGACTCGACGACCGGCAGACCGGCGAACCGGTCCTTATCGCGGACGCCGACATCGGTGGCGAAGATCGCCGCCGACGCACCAGCAATGATCGCCGGGTCGAGCGGGGTGACCTTGCCGGAGCCCTGCGGCTCGACGTGCAACTCGACACCGGCGGCCTTGGCGGCCTGCTCGAGTGCGTCCGCCGACATGAAGGTGTGGGCGATGCCGGTCGGGCAGGCGGTCACGGCGACCAGCACGACCTTCTCCCCGGACGCCGGCGCCGCCTCGGCGGCAGCAGGCGCCGCTGCGGCGGCGGCCGGGGCGGCCTCCTCTTCGGGATGGATCGCGGCATTGACCAGCGCGACGACGTCCTCGGCGGTCTCGGCGTTACGCAGACCGTCGGTGAACTCGGCACGGACCAGGTTGCGGGCAAGCAGGGCCAACAGCTCCAGGTGGGCGTCGTCGGAGCCCTCGGCAGCGGCGATCATGAAGGCGATGTCTGCGGGACCGTCGAAGGCCCCGAAGTCGATCGGCGGCGCGAGCCGGGCGAAGGCGAGCGAGTTGGTGCTCACCGCGGCGGAGCGGCAGTGCGGGATGGCGATCCCGCCACCCAGACCGGTGGCGGCCTTGGCCTCGCGAGCCAGGGCGTCGGCCTCGAGACCGGCCGCGTCGGCCCGACCGGCCTTGGCGACCAGTTCGGCCAGATTGTGGATCACATCGTTCTTGGTCGGTCCAAGATCGACGTCGAGCACAACCAGATCAGCAGTGATCAGGTCCTGCGACATTTGGCGTGTCCTTTCGGGTTTCTGGATCAGCCGAGGTCGGTGATGACGACGTCGGCGGTGTTGAGGTGCTCCGGCCTGGGCAGTGCGCTTCCGGCCATGGATGCCGCGGCGGAGCCGTACGCCACAGCGGTTCGGAGTCGTCCGGGGGCGGCTTCTCCCCCGCAGTCGGCCAGCACATAGCCGGCCACCGATGAGTCGCCCGCGCCGACGGTGCTGCGCGGGACAATGGGGGGAGGGCTGGCATGCCAAGCGCCCTCGGCGGTCACCAGGACCGCGCCCGAGGCGCCCAGAGTGCCCATCACGGCAGTCACTCCGCGCTCGACAAGACTGCGCGAGGCGGCCACCGCCGCACTCGGGTCGCCGGCCTTCGCCGCCGCCTCGAGTTGCTCGGCGTCCGCCCCGGTCAGCTGCGCCAGCTCGTCCGAGTTCGGCTTGAGCAGATCGGGCGCGGCGTCGGGGAAGTTGTCCACCAGCGCCTGCAGCGGGTCGTCGGAGGTGTCGACGGCAACTTTGACTCCGAGTGGCCGGAGCCTGCGAACCAGGGTGGCGTAGAAGTCGGCCGGCACACCCGGCGGCAGTGAACCCGAGAGCACCACCCACTCGGCATCCGCGGCCTCGCTGACCACCAGGGCAGCCAACTCCTCGATCTGGGCGTCGCTGAGCCGCGGACCGGGCTCGTTGAGCTTCGTGGTGGTGCCGTCCGGCTCAGTGAGGGTGAGGTTCATCCGAACCCCCTCCGCCACCGCGACCGTGCGGTAGTCGACCCCGAGCTGGCGCAGCGCGGCCAGGATCGGGTCCTCCTCCGGTGCCGGAAGCACCGCCCGGACCGCCTGGCCCGCGTAATGAATGGCGCGGGCCACATTGACCCCTTTTCCGCCCGGTTCCACGGTGACCCCGCTGACTCGTTGAACCTGCCCCCGCGCCAACGGCGCGTCCAAGCTGGCGGTCCGATCGAGGCTCGGGTTCGCGGTGAGGGTGATGATCATGCGACGACGACCTCCAATCCTGCGTTGACTAGCTGGTAGCGATCAGCTTCCTGCAATCCGGAGTCGGTTACCAGCACATCGACATCTTTGATCGCCGCGAAGCTGAGCAGCAGCATCGCACCGACCTTCGAGGAATCGGCCAGGACGACCCGGCGACGCGCCGCGCGGACCATCGCCCGCTTCACCGCGGCCTCATCGCTGTCCGGCGTCGACAGACCATGGGCGACGCTCAGACCGTTGGTGCCGAGGAAGGCCACATCGCAGTAAAGGCGTCCGAGCGCCTCTACAGTCTCGCCGCCGACCGTGGCCTGGGTCAGCCCTCGGACGCGGCCGCCGAGCAGGTGCACCGGCCCGCCCAGCAGGGCCAGCTGCGAGCCGATCGGCACCGAGTTGGTGATCACCGTGTGTTGCGGGTTGCCGCCCATGGCCGCCGCGAACCGAGCGGTGGTGGTGCCCGAGTCGAGCAGGACGGTGGAACCGGCGCCAGTGGGCAAGAAGCGCAGGGCTGCGTGGGCGATGCGACCCTTCTGGACCGAGAACGCCGGTTCACGGTCGGCGACCGCAGTCTCAACCAGCCGCACATTCTCGGCCGGAACGGCTCCGCCGTGCACCCGGCGCAGGATGCCGCGGCGGTCGAGCACATCCAGGTCGCGGCGGATGGTTTCGGTGGTCACGTCGAAGCGCTGAGCCAACTCGGTGACCGCGACCCTGTCGTATCGAAGGGCGAGACTTACGATCGTCCGCTGACGCTCTTCTGCGTACATGTGGATACAACCCTCCGTCCGACGTTGACTTGTGTTGCATTTTACAGTTTTGGTTGGTCTTGTCAACACTTTCCCCACTGCTACCAACTAGAACGACCTTTGTTTACGTTGACATTGGTGCTCGCAAGCTTCGTGCGGAAGGTACCGGAAACCGGACCGTCGCGGCACCCCAAACCGTCGCACAATTCGTTAGGCTGACCCCCAAACCGGCGACCACAAGGAGTTCAGATGGCCAGCACTCTCCGGCGATTCGGCGTCAGCCTGTGCATACCGCTCGCGCTGGCACTGACCGGCTGCGGCATGAACGCACAAACACTGCAGCCGTACACGCCGGCCGAGGGCGTCAACTCCACCACCGGCCCGGTGATGGTGCGCAACTTGCTGATCGTCGCCGACAACACCGGTCGTGGCGTGGTCAGCGCCTCGGTGACGACCTACACGGGCGACACCCTGACCGGCGTCACGGGGACGCCGCAGAAGTCCGACGGGACCTTGGGCAGCCCCTTGGTGGTGACCGCCGCCGGTCTGCCGACGGTGCTGCCCAGCAACACGCTGGTGGTGCTGACCGATCCGCCGCTGAAGGTTGCGGTGACTTCGCCCGACCTGAAGCCGGGTCTGCTGGCCGACGTGACGCTGACTTTCGCCAAGTCGGGTCCGGTCACCCTGGCCAGCCCGGTGATCTCTTCCGACGACCCGGCGTTCGAGCACATCACGATCGGCTAGGCGAACCCGCCGCCGACAAGATTCTTTCCGGCGACGGCCCGTAGCAGGGCGGACGCCAGCCGCCACGGAGCATGTCGCGCACCCGCTGCTGCGCGTGGTCGAGAATGTCCGGCTCGGCCAGCAGCGCTCGATACGGCCCGATGAACGCCAGCAGCGATGGATCGACATCCGCCGCCGCGGCGATCACGTCCGGCGGGATCCGTCCGTCGAGGTCCAGTTCCCGCCCGGCGAACCGCCGCGACAGCCATTCGTCCTGCAGGACGTGATCGAGGTACCAGGGCCGGATCCGGTGCTCCGCCCAGACATCCATCGACGCCGACACCTGGGCGAGGTCGGGACTCGGGTCGTCGAGGGCGGCCATCAGATGCTCGGCATGCGGCAACGCCAACGACAGATAGAGCCCATTCTCCGGGTTGAGCGTGGCGACGGCGTCCCCGGCGAAGAACAACCCGAGGGCCGCCGGAGTACCCAGTGCCGGTCCCTGCGACCGATAGCTGTTGGGGAAGTTGGCGATGACGCTGACGTCGAGCACCGGTCGATAGCGCTCTGCGTCGCACCACGGGGCGAGGTGCGGAATCGCACCCGCCGCTCGCCGCAGCGCCTCCCGATCGCGCAGTGCCGCGAACCTGGTGTCCCGCGCCGGATAGCAGATCAGCACCGAGTGGTGCCCGGCGTCCGACGGCATCACCATGCTGGTGTAGCCAGGCCCCTCGACCACGGACGGCACCAACAGGTCGCACGCGTCGGCCGGGTCACGACACAGGTAGACACCGCAAACGCCGGAGAACCCGCTCGGTCCGCCCTCGGCGGCCCCGCGCAGCGCGTCGCCCAGGTGGCTGTTCTTTCCGGTGGCAACGATCACCACCTCGGCGGGGATCGTTCGTCCGTCGACCGCGAGCCCGGACGCCACCCGGTCGTCCACGATCACGTCATCGACGTGCCCGGTCACCCACTCCAGGCCGGGCTGCCGGCGAGCAGCTGCCCGCAGCTCACTCTCCAGCACCGAGCGCCGGCAGAACATGATCGCCGTCTCGGGAGGCAGCTGGGGGAGCCAGCGCACCTGCGCCCCGGCAGCCACCAGCGCGTCATACACGTCGGGCAACTCGCGCAGCAGCGCCTGCCGCGCCCGGCTGAGTACCCCGTGCGGGGCGTTGAACTGCATCACCCCGACGCGGCACCATGGCCCGGATCCGGGTGGCCCCGGATCGCGGTCGACGAGCGTCACGTGGTGGCCGCGGCGGGCCAGGCCGAGCCCCAGGAAGATTCCGACCGGCCCGCCACCGGCGATCGCGATGCGCATGGAAGGCTCCTTTCGACGCTTGCCCCCATGTCGCCACGAATCGGTGTGGCGCGCCAGCGTAGGCGGCTACTCGTCTGTTCCGCCGAGCACGGCGGCGAGGTCGTCGCGGCAGGCAAGTCCGAGCTTGCCGTAGATGCGATAGAGATGCCCCTCCACGGTGCGGACGGAGATCACCAGCCGGTCGGCGATGTCGCGACTGCTGCCGCCGGTCGCCGCCAGTTCGGCGATCTCCCACTCCCGCGGCGTGAGCGGCAATGCACGCAGGCACCGGCGCATCGCCGTGGTGCGGGCGCCCTCAGCCGCGTCGGAGAGCCGCAGCACTCGGACCCGCGCCCGCTGGGCGAGCGGTCGGAGACCCGCTCGCTCGAAGGCGGTAGCCGCCAACGCCGCCACATCCGCGGCGGCGATCAGATCGCCCAGCTGTTCGTAGTCGGCCGAGATTCTGCGCAGTGCAACGGCATCGCTGTCGTCGAGAGCGGACGCCAGCATGCGCACAGCCCGCCCGCGGGGGCTGTCTGTGAGGTCCGCCAGGCCCGCAGCCCGACCGGACAAGCCCGTCATGCCGAGCTGCAGCAGCTGCTGCAACGCGACCACCTGATAGCCGTGCTGGCCGCGATCGCGGGCGAGATCCGCGGCCTCCATGATCACCCGTGACGCCTCGGCCATGGCACCCTCGGCAGCGACCACCGCTGCCCGAGTCAGCAGCAGATCGACGTCGAGCAGAGCGAACGACGAACGCCGGGCGGCGATGGCCCGCTCGTACCAGACTCGCGCCTCCGACGGCTTGCCCAGCAGGGCGGCCGTTCGGCTCGCCGCACCCGCACAGATCGATCGCCAGGGCCCGGCGTCCCCGAACGGCAGCAGCCCGGCCCAAGCCTGGTCGAGCAACCCGCGCGCCGTCCGCACCGCTCCGGCGGCGAGGGCGGCGTCCGCCAGCATGCAGGCCAGCAGATGCTCGAACGGTTCCCTGCCCAACGCCGCGTCGCGGCGCATCTCGGCGAGGCGGCGCCCCTGCTGGATCGCACCGGCCAGGCAGTACCCACGGATCATCATCGGGGTCACCGACACCCCGAAGGCAGCCGGGTCGGCCGGTTCGGACGCCGCCGCCAGGCATCGCTGAACCGCCGAGTGAAAGTCCTGATGGCGTCCGGTCGCAGCCGCGCTCGCCGCAACGGCTGCCGCGGCGATCGCCGTGCCGGTGGCGTCAAGACCCGGATCCGAGAGGACCTCGGCGGCGAGCGTTGGCTTCCCCGCGACCCGGTAGACGTCGATCAGGGCGGCAGCGGCGGACAGCTCAGCGAATCCCGGCCACCGCGTCAGCGCGGCATCGAGGACGACGCGGGCGGCGTCCGCGTCATCGGTCTCCCAGGCCAGGCTGAGCGCCTGGTTCACCAGGGTGCGCACTGCCTGGACCGGTGTCTGCGCGAGCTGAGCGAGCCGGGACAGTTCCCGCACCGTGTCGTCCGGTTCATGGCCGGCCCAGGATCTGACGAACACGCGGACGCTTTGGGCCGCGAAGCCTCCGCCGGCCTTCAGTGCAGCCCGGACAGCCGGTCGGCGAGCATCGTGTCACCCGCCGCGACCGCCAGTTCGGCCCCGCGGGTGAGCAGATCCGGATCCCGCGAGAGATCGGCGTCCAGCATCAGTACGGCACGGCGCAGCGTGGTGGCCGGGGTGGCGGCATCGTCGCACAGGGAGAGCTGGGCGATGATCTCGGCACGAAGGCGCCGGGCGCGCAGCCGGGGCAACCGGGCCAGCGTCACCTCGCTGAACAGCGGATGCGCCGCGCGGACGATCAGCCTGCCATCCTCAGCATCGTCGACGGCGAGGGCGCCGGCGGACTCCGCCTGCTCGAGGGCTGCCGGCGAGATCAGGCCGCTCAACGTGGCTAGGTCGAGGGAGCCGGCGAGCGCGACCAGGTCGAGCACCTCACGCGCCGTCGCTGGCAGTTCGTCCAGCCGGGCCGTCACCAGTTCGGTGAGCGCGGGCGGCAACCCCGGGCTCTGCCAGCGCCAGATGTCCCCCCTCCTGATCAGTCGTCCGGAGGCCCGCTCCCCCTCCACCAGGAGTCGGAAGAAGAGCGTGTTTCCCGCGCTGAGCCGGGTCAGCCGCTCGGCGGCGGACGCGTCGAGCGGGCCGGCCAGGAACGCTTCCGCTGAGGCCACCAGATCGTCGTCACCGAGCCTGTCCACGTCGAGCCTGCTCAGCACCCCGTCACACCACACCGCGGTGATGTCGTCCGGCACCGGCTCACCGGCCCGGACGGCCAGCACGACGGTGACCTCCCGGTCGGCGAGCCGCCGCCGGATCAGCGCCGCCGTCTGCCGGTCGAGCAGGTGCGCATCGTCGACGAGGCACACTGCGTTTGCTTCGACGGCGCTGAACGCACCGGGTGGGCACACACCGAACGGCAGTTGGGACGCCGCGGATGTGGCCAGAACGGTCGAGGTGGGACGTCCACGCGACTGCAACCGGTCACGTGCCGCCGCAAGAATCGACGTCTTGCCGACCCCGGCAGGACCGACGACCACGACTCCGCGGCGGCCGGGCCGGCAGGCGGCGACCAGGGTGTCCACCTCCCGCTGCCGCCCGAGGAAGGGCCAGTCCGCAGCCATGGCGCGACTGTAACGGCCCCACGGGCTCCGCGGGTGTCAGGCCTCGAGCTTGTAACCCAGGCCGCGCACCGTGACCAGCAGCCCGGGCTCGGCCGGGTCGGCCTCGATCTTGGCCCGCAGCCGCTTGACGTGCACGTCCAGGGTTTTGGTGTCGCCCACATAGTCGGCGCCCCAGATCCGATCGATGAGCTGGCCACGGGTCATCACCCGGCCGGCGTTGCGGAGCAGGATCTCCAGCAGCTCGAACTCTTTCAGAGCGAGCTTGGCCGGCTCGCCGCGCACCCACACCTCGTGCCGTTCCACATCCATCCGGACGCCGCCGACCTCGAGAACATCGGGATCCAGTTCGACGTCGTGGCCCCGACGCAGCACGGCGCGGATCCGGGCCACCAGTTCGCGATGGCTGAACGGCTTGGTCACGTAGTCGTCCGCGCCGAGTTCGAGACCGACCACCTTGTCGATCTCATCGTCCCGTGCCGTGACCATGATCACCGGAACCGAGCTGTGCGCCCGCAGCCGCCGGCACACCTCCGTGCCCGGCAACCCGGGCATCATCAGGTCGAGCAGCACGATATCGGCACCGCCGCGATCGAACTCGGCCAGCCCGCTGGTGCCGTCCGCGGCTTCGACGACGTCGAAGCCTTCCTTGCGGAGCAGGTAGCCGAGCGTCTCGCGGTAGGCGTCCTCGTCCTCGATCAACAGCACCCTGGTCACGCGGCGCTCCCTTCGTCGGTTTCTGGCTGGAGTGCCGGGAGCCGCAGGGTGAAGGTGGAACCCTGCCCGAGCCGGCTCCACAGATTCACCGTACCCCCGTGTGCGGCGGCGATGTGCTTGACGATCGACAGCCCCAAACCCGTGCCGCCATGCGCCCGGCTACGGCCGTAGTCAACACGGAAGAAGCGTTCGAACACCCGGTCCTGGTCAGCTTCGGCGATGCCGATGCCGTTGTCCGAGACGCTCACCTCGACCCAGTCCCCCGCGGCGTCCTGGACCCGCCGGGTGGTCAGCGCGACCCGTGCCCCGGCTTCGGAGTAGGCGATGGCGTTCTGGACCAGGTTGCGCAACGCCGCCTCGATCTGACCCTGGTCCCCTCGGATGGCGATGCCCGGGCTGCGCTGGTGGCTGAGCGTGATCTGGTGGCTGTCGGCCTGGTCGCGGAACTGGTCCAGCACCGCGTCGGCGAGTTCGTCGACTTCGATCAGGACGGCGGCCAGCAGCGGGTCGCTCGATTGAAGCCGGGACAGCGCGATGATCTGCGAGATCAGCTCGTTCAGCCGCGCGGTCTCGGTGGACATCCGGCCGGCGAAGTGACGCACCGCGTCCGGATCGTCGGCGGCGTCGGTGATTGCCTCGGACAGCAGCGACAGCGCGCCGATCGGCGTCTTCAGTTCGTGGGTGACGTTGGCCACGAAGTCCCGCCGCGTCTCGTCGATTCGCAATGCTTCGGACCTGTCGTCGGCCACCAGCAGCACCAGGCCGTCGCCCAGCGGCGAAACCCGGACGGCGAGCCGGCGACTGGGCAGACCCGGCCCGTTCGGGAGATCGATGTTCAGCACGCCCGGCTCGATCTCGGAGCGCGCCTCGCGGACCAACTCGAGCATCTCGGTGCGAGCCAATCGGCTGCCGCGCACCACCCCTGACGACGCAGCCGTCAATGACTGCGTCAGGATCTCGTCGTGCGGCCCCAGCACGACCGCGGGGCCACGCAGATGCTCGATGGTCGTTCTCAGCGCCGGCGAGAGCAGCGGCGGAGCAGGCTCGAGGGGCTGCTGTCGCGTCCGCCGGATGACCAGACCGAGCAGTGTCGCGAGGACGCCCACGACACCCCCCAGAAGACTGGCGACGAGCGGGCTCACAATTGCCGATCATAAGGGCATCGTCGGGAGACCGCGCGGCGTTGTTTTGGACCGCCCGGCCAGAGTTCATCGACTGTTCACCCGAGCGTCGCCGGGCATGGCCTCACCGATGGAGACCGGGCATAGGGTGGACCGGGCCGGATCGACAGTGGCGGTGAAAGAGGAGAGATGCGAGAAAGCTACCGCGAGGACCTGGACGGGGTGGTGACGGACCTGGTCGGCATGACCGAACGCGTCCGGGCGGCCGTGCGGCTCAGCACGCAGGCGCTGCTGGGCGCCGACCTCGCTGTCGCCGAACAGGTGATCAGCGACGACGCACTGCTGGACGCCCAGCACGACGACCTGGAGGCCCGCTGCTTCGTGCTGCTGGCCCGGCAGGCACCGGTTGCCGGCGAACTGCGGACCATTGTCGCGGCGATGCGGATGGTCGCCGACCTGGCCCGGATGGGCGACCTGGCCTGCCACGTCGCGAAGATCGCCCGGCTGCGGTACCCCACCCATGCGGTGCCGGAGGGCCTGATACCCAACTTCGAGTTGATGGCTCGGGTCGCCGAGGAGATGGTCGCCACCGCCGGGCGCGCACTGAACAGCCGCAACGCCCACGACGCCGCCAAGCTGGCCGATTCGGACGAGGAGATGGACGAACTGCGCAAGAGCCAGTTCCGCATCCTGCTCGGCGCGGAATGGCCCTATTCGGTCGAGGCTGCCGTCGATGTGGCCTTGCTGGGCCGCTACTACGAGCGGATCGCGGACCACGCGGTGATCATGGCGGGACGGGTGATCTACGTCGTCACCGGCACCCATCCCGAGGGCGAGAACTGGACCGTCGCCTGAGCGGCTTCGTCTTCTGGTCTCGCTTCGGGGCCGGGTGAGTGCCTGGGGTCGCGGTGGGTGAATGGTCCTGCTTGCGACGGTCGCTTCGTCCGCTGGCGCGTCCGATGCTTTGTAGTGTCGCTGCGCAGGACCATTCACCCACCGCTCTACTTCCGCTCTTGGCCGAAGCGAGTCGGACAGCCGGGGTGCGCTCAGGCGACGGTCCGGTTCTCGCCCTCGGGATGGGTGCCCGTTGCCGCGTCGCTCAGTTGAAGGGCTTCCCCGTGGCTGATTGAGTGCGTTGGCATCAGCTGGGCGAAACCCAAGCTCGACCACCAGCGGTCGCAGGTTGCACCACCCACTCAGCCAGGCACCGACCGGGCACTGATCCGGAACCCGGCCGCGTTCTCGTGGTGTGGCCACGAACATGGCTGAGCGGCGAGGGAGCGAGTCGGTGCAGCGACACAACAAAGCATCGGACGCGTCAGCAGACGAAGCGACCGTCGCAAACCGACTCGCTTCCTCGCCGTCCGCTCACGCTCAACGCAGCACGAGGAAGCGACTCCCCCTACTACTTTTTGCCTTGGTTCTTGACCGCCTCGATGGCTGCCTTGGCGGCGTCCGGGTCGAGGTAGGTGCCGCCGGTGGTGATCGGACGCAGCTCGTCGTCCAGCTCGTAGTGCAGCGGGATGCCGGTGGGGATGTTCAGTGCGGCGATCGCTTCGTCGGAGATGTTGTCGAGGTGCTTCGCCAGCGCCCGCAGCGAGTTGCCGTGAGCGGTGACCAGCACGGTCTTGCCGGCGCGCAGGTCGGGCACGATCGAGTCGTACCAGTACGGCAGCATCCGCACCACGACGTCCTTGAGGCATTCGGTCTTGGGCCGGGCCTCGGGCGGCAGGAAGGCGTACCGCGGATCGTCGAACTGGGTGTTCGGATTGTCGTCGGCGATCGGCGGCGGCGGTGTGTCGTAGGAGCGGCGCCAGAGCATGAACTGCTCCTCGCCGTACTGGGCCAAGGTCTCGGCCTTGTTCTTGCCCTGCAGGTCGCCGTAATGGCGCTCGTTGAGCCGCCAGCTGCGCCGGACGGGGATCCAGGTGCGGTCGCAGTTGTGCAGCGCCAACTCGGCGGTGTGGATCGCCCGCAGCTGCAGCGAGGTGTGCAGCACGTCGGGCAACAGTCCGGTGCTCTTCAGCAGTGCACCGCCGCGCTTGGCCTCGCCGATGCCCTTCTCGTTGATGTCGACATCGACCCAACCGGTGAACTGGTTCAGGGCATTCCACTCGCTCTCGCCATGGCGGAGCAGGATCAGGTTCGCACTCATGAGGGGAGCCTAGCGTCGGCAGCCCCCGCCGGGCAGGCGCGCGGAGGATTCGATTCGGTCGCTGGGACGGTTCGCGATGAGGACGAATCCCAACCGCGCACCACCATGACCCCACGCTCGCACGGGCGGGCGGTCGAGGCGCTGCGGCTGGCAGAATCGACCGCATGGCGAACGGCACAGCGGTGGTCACCGGAGCGAGCAGCGGGATCGGCGAGGCGACGGCGCGCGCCTTGGCCGCGGTCGGCTATCGAGTGATCTGCGCGGCTCGCCGGACGGAGCGGATCGAGGCCCTGGCCGCCGAGATCGGCGGGGTGGCCGTTCGCTGCGACGTCACGGTCGATGCCGACGTCGCCGGCCTCGCCGATGTGGCGGGCGAACGACTCGATCTGCTGGTCAACAACGCGGGCGGTGCGCTCGGACAGAAACCGGTCGCGGACGCCGAGATCGACGCCTGGCAGCGGATGTACGACGTCAACGTGCTCGGTGCCGCCCGGGTGACCCGCGCCCTGCTGTCCGCGCTGGATGCGGCCGGCGGCACCGTGATCTTCGTCACCTCAACGGCGGCTGAGGCCGCCTACGAGGGCGGCGCCGGCTATTGCGGGGTGAAGTCGGCCGAGCGCGCCCTGGCCGGTTCGCTACGGCTGGAGCTGTTCGACCGGCCCGTCCGGGTCTGCGAGATTTCCCCCGGCATGGTGCACACTCCCGAGTTCTCGCTGACCCGTTTCGACGGTGACCAGGCCAAGGCGGACGCGGTCTACGCCGGCGTCCCCGGGCCACTGGTGGCCGACGACATCGCGGACGCGATCAGCTGGATGGCGACCCGGCCGTCCCACGTGAACATCGACCGCCTGGTCATTCGGCCGCGTGCCCAGGCCGCCAACCACAAAGTGTTTCGGGTCACCAGGTGACCCTGCTCGCTGGTTGAACTTGTCGAAACCAGAAGCTCGACCAACGGACGTAGCGCCCCGCGGCTCAGTCCTTTTCGCGCGGCGGGAAGCGGAAGTTGAAGAACGCTCTGCCGAACGACCAGACCGCGAGCAGGCCGATCAGCGCGAACAGCAGCCCACCGGGGGGTCCGGAGCTGCTCTGGTTGACGTAGCCGATGCTGACCAGCCAGATGCCGGTGACGGTGGCCAGGACGGCGACCGCGAACCAGCCCCATCGGGGTTTCGGCATCGACTCTCCTCGGTGATCGTTGAGAGCCTCAGGCTAGCTCGATCAACGCCTGCCCGCCCTGAACCGAGTCGCGTGCGCCGACCAGGACAGCTGCGACCGTGCCTGCGTGCGGGGCGGTGATCTCGGTCTCCATCTTCATGGCTTCGAGCACCAGCAGCACCTGCCCCTCGGTGATCTCGTCGCCCTCGGCGACCAGGATCCGGGCGACCGCGCCGGACAGCGGGGCGACCACCGCGTTTGCGGAGGCGGCCTTGACCGACGCCGTGGTCGGCGCGGCGCCTGCAGCACCGCCGCCGATCACGACGGAGCCGAGCGTGGGACGTTCCTGCTCCTCGACGTCGACCTCGATGTCGTAGGCGACGCCGTTGACAGTGACCTTGAGTTTCATCGTGTATTCCTCAGCGCAAGTGCAGTGGATCGTGGGAGTGCTGGCGGCGGCGGGTGCCGCTCCGCCAGATCTCGGACGTGGTGAAGCGGGCCTGCCGCCGCTTGGCGCGATGCCCAAGGTAGGCGGCGACCGCCGCGGCGATCGCCACCATGGTTTCTTCGGGGACGTCGGCGTTCAGCAGCCTTAGCTGCTTGATCTCGACCTCCAGGGACTCGACCCGGTCGGTCAGCGACCGCACCAGTTCGAGCAGTTCGGCATCCTGATTGCTCATCGCTCCTGCCTCAGACCGGGCCCAGGCCGTGCTTCTTGGCCGGCCGCAGCTGTCGTTTGGCGATCAGCATCTCCAGCGCCATGGCCACCTTGCGGCGGGTGTCGCCGGGGTCGATGACGTCGTCCACCAGGCCGCGCGAGGCGGCCACGAACGGCGTCGAGAAGGTGTTCCTGTACTCCTCGACCAGCTCGGCGCGGCGGGCGTCCGGGTCGTCGGCGGCGGCGATCTCGCGCCGGAACACCACCGACGCGGCACCCTCGGCACCCATCACCGCGATCTCGGCGGTCGGCCAGGCGAACACCTGATCGGCGCCCAGGTCCTTGGCCGACATCGCGATGTACGCGCCGCCGTAGGCCTTGCGCAGCACCACGGTCACCTTGGGCACGGTGGCGGCGGCATAGGCGTAGAGCATCTTGGCGCCGTGCCGGATGATGCCGCCGTGCTCCTGGGCGACGCCGGGCAGGAAGCCGGGTACGTCCACGAAGGTGACGATCGGAATGTTGAACGCGTTGCAGAACCGGACGAACCGCGACCCCTTGTCAGAGGCGTTGATGTCGAGCACGCCGGCCATCACGCTGGGCTGGTTGGCGACGAAGCCGACGCTGCGTCCGTTGATCCGGCCGAAGCCGACGACCAGGTTCTGGGCGTAGCCGGCCTGCACTTCGAGGAAGTCGGCATGGTCGATCACCTTGCCGATCACCTCGCGGACGTCGTAGCCCTTGGTGCCCTCGACCGGGACGATCCCGTGCAGCGACGGGTCGTACTCGACGTAGGGGTCCGGGTCGGCCAGTGGCGGATCCTCGGTGTTGTTCTGCGGCAGGAAGCTGAGCAGCTTCTTGGCGATCATGATCGCCTGCTCGTCATCGTCGGCGACGAAGTGGTTGACGCCGGAGACGGCCATGTGGGTGTCGGCGCCGCCCAGACCGTCGGAGGTGACCTTCTCGCCGGTGACCTGTTCGATCACGTTCGGCCCGGTGATGAACATGTGGGCCTTGCGGGTCTGGATGACGAAGTCGGTCAGCGCCGGGCTGTACGCCGCACCCCCGGCGCAAGGGCCGGCGATGATCGAGATCTGCGGGACGGCGCCGGACAGCAGCACGTTGGCGTGGAACACCTGGCCGTAGCCGGACAGCGAATCGATGCCCTCCTGGACCCGGGCGCCGCCGGAGTCGTTGATGAAGACGAACGGGGTCCCGCATTTGAGCGCGGACTCCATCATCTCGACCACCTTCATCGAGTGGGTCTCGCCGGCGGAGCCGCCGGCCACGGTGAAGTCCTGGCTGGCGATGTGCACCGGACGCCCCAGCACCGCACCGGTGCCGGTCACCACGCCGTCGGCGGGCAGGTCGGCGGTGTCCATACCGAAGGTCACCGTCCGGTTGCGCCGGAACAGGCCGATCTCCTGGAAGCTGTCGGCGTCGATGAGCGCGTCGATCCGCTCCCGGGCGGTGAGCTTGCCGGACGCGTGCTGCTTGTCGACGCGTTTCTGGCCGCCGCCGGCCCGGGTGGTCGTCCGCTTCTCGAGCAGGTCGGCGACCCGCTTCTTCATGTCGTTGGTTTTCGTCGTTGCCATCTCGGTGTCACGCCCTCTCGACGGTCACGCGGTGATCGCGTCCGCCCATGCTGACCTTGTAGGTGATCGGTCCGATCACCGCGGTGCCGGAATCGGCCTTGGCTTCGGCTTCGGCCTTCACCTGGGCCGCGGTCTTGCCGACGTTCTTCGGGCCCTCGGAGCGGATCTCGAAGAAGCCGGGAGCGACGCCCGGGAACATCGCGTAGGTGAGGACGTCGGCATCGGTGCCGTCGCAGCCGTCCAGCTTGGTGGCCCGGGCGACCAGCTCGTCCCACTCGGGCTCCAGCAGGTCGGCCGGGCGCGCCGTGATCGGCTCCTTCTTGGCCTGCTTGCGGGCGATCTCGACCACCTCGGGGTTTCGTTCGCCGATGCATTCGCCGTAGTAGCCGAGCATCAGGTCGGCGAACTCGCCCGTCATCACCTGGTATTTGCCCATCAGCACGTTGAACACAGCCTGGGTGCCGACGATCTGGCTGGACGGCGTGACCAGCGGCGGGTGGCCGGCGTCGGCCTTGACCAGCGGCACCTCGGCCATCACGTCCTTGATCTTGTCGCCGGCGCCCTGAGCCTTCAGCTGGCTCTCCATGTTGGAGAGCATGCCGCCGGGGATCTGGCTGGAGAAGATGTCGGTGTCGACCAGGGTGGCGGACTCGAACGCGGCGTACTTGGGCCGGATCGCGGAGAAGTGATCGCGGATCCGGGTCAGCCGCTCGGGGTCGAGGTTCGTGGTGTACGGGGTGCCCTCGAGCATCGCGACCAGCGATTCGGTCGGGTTGTGGCCCGGGCCGAGCGACATCGAGCTGATCGCGGTGTCGACCACGTCAGCCCCGGCCTCGATTGCCTTCATCAGGGTGACCAGGGTGACGCCGGTGGTGGCGTGGCAGTGCACGTTGACCTGGACGTCCTCGCCGTAGGTTTCCTTGATGCCGCGGATGATGTCGTAGGCGGGCTGCGGTTGCAGCAGCGCGGCCATGTCCTTGAGTGCCAGCGACTGCGCGCCCATGTCGAGCAGTTGCCCGGCCAACTGCACGTAGCCCTCGACGGTGTGCAGCGGCGAGATGGTGTAGCAGATGGTGCCCTGGGCGTGCTTGCCGGTCGCGGCCACGGCCTTCATCGCGACCTCCATGTTGCGGGGGTCGTTGAGGGCGTCGAAGACGCGGAAAACGTCCATGCCGTTCTCGGCCGATTTGTCGACGAATCGACGGACGACGTCGTCCTCGTAGTGCCGGTAGCCGAGCAGGTTCTGGCCGCGCAGCAGCATCTGCAGCCTGCTGTTCGGCAGCAGTTCGCGGAAGGTCCGCAGCCGCACCCAGGGGTCCTCGTTGAGGAATCGGATGCACGCGTCGTAGGTGGCCCCGCCCCAGCATTCGACGCTCCAATAGCCGGCCGCGTCGATGTCGGCACAGGCGTCCACCATGTCCTCCATCGCCATCCGGGTCGCCATCAGAGACTGATGGGCGTCCCGGAGCGCGACCTCGGTCACACCAATGGTTCGCTGACTCATGGTTCAATCGTGACAGCTGACTACTACCGCGTGTCGTAGATCGCGAAAATCCTGCGCCTCGGAATCGTCGGTCTCAGCACTCGGTGACGTTCACCGCGAGGCCACCCTCGGAGGTCTCCTTGTACTTGCTCATCATGTCGGCGCCGGTGTCGCGCATGGTCTTCACCACCGTGTCCAGCGAGACCAGGTGGTTGCCGTCGAAGTGCATCGCGGTCCGGGCCGCCGCGACCGCCTTCACCGCGGCGATCGCGTTGCGTTCGATGCAGGGCACCTGCACCAGCCCGCCCACCGGGTCGCAGGTCAGGCCCAGGTTGTGCTCCATGCCGATCTCGGCGGCGTTCTCGACCTGTTTCGGGGTGCCGCCCATGACCGCGGCCAGTCCGGCGGCCGCCATCGCGCAGGCCGAACCGACCTCGCCCTGGCAACCCACCTCGGCCCCCGAGATGGACGCCGTGGTCTTGATGATCACGCCGATCGCGGTGGCGGTGAGCAGGAACCGGACGATGCCGTCGTCGTCGGCTCCAGGCATGTGGTCGCGGTAGTAGTGCAGCACGGCCGGGATCACCCCGGCGGCGCCGTTGGTGGGTGCGGTCACCACCCGGCCGCCGGCGGCGTTCTCCTCGTTGACGGCCAGCGCGTAGGCGGTGATCCAGTCCATGCCGGTCAGTGCGTCCGGATCGTCGGAGGCGAGCTGCCGGTACAGCAGCGGGGCGCGGCGCAGCACGTTCAGGCCGCCGGGCAGCCGTCCGTCGGTGCCGAAACCGTTGCGGATGCACTCCTGCATCACCGCCCACACGGCGAGGACGCCGGCGCGCACCTCGTCCGGGGCGTGGGTAGCGGTCTCGTTGGCCCAGACCACCTGCTCGATCGTGAGGTCGTTCGCTGCGCAGATCGCGAGCAGTTGGTCGCCGGTGCTGAACGGGTAGGGGCACGGATCCTCCGGCGCCGCGGTCTGCCCACGAAGCTCGTCGGCGTCCACCACGAACCCGCCGCCGATGGAGAACATCACCCGCTCAGCGAGTATCTTCCCGGCGCCGTCGTAGCAGCGGAACCGCATGCCGTTGGGATGCTCGGGCAGCGTCCGCCTGCGATGCAGGACGATGTCGGCGACCGGGTCGAAGTCGACGGGGTGGCGTCCCAGCAGCGCCAGCCGGCGTCCGGACCGCACCGCTCGCAGGATGGGTTCGACCGCCAGAGGATCGACGGTCTCGGGCCGTTCGCCCAGCAGACCCAGCTGGACGGCCCGATCGCTGTGGTGGCCGCGTCCGGTGGAGCCGAGCGAACCGTACAGATCGGCCCGCACCCCGGCGACGTCACCGAGCAGCCCGGCGGCGTCGAGGTCGGTGAGCACCCGGCGGGCGGCGCGCATGGGGCCGACCGTGTGTGAGGACGAGGGCCCGATGCCGATGCTGAACAAGTCAGCGAAGCTGAGTGGCACAGTCCAACTCTAGGCCGATCCCCTCACCCGCCCGAACCGGGGGCGCACTAGTGGTCGGAGCGCTGCCGGATGGTCGGCATCCGTTTGCGGAACTCGGCCTCGAACAGGTCGCGCACCGCCTTGGTGTCGACCACGCCATTGAGCTTCGGCAGCTGCCCGCCGGCGGCCTTCTGGCAGACGGTCAGCCAAGCCTGCCCCATCGCCAGGGTGAAACCGGAGGCGACCGAGGCGTTGATCACTCCGCCGGCCACGCTGCCGGCACCGGGCAGGAATTTGAGTGCGTTGGCGGCCGCCGTCCGACCCAGCGTGGTGGCCACCGTGGTGGACGCGACCGCGAGCAGCGCCGCCTTGTCGAACGGCAGCTGGTACAGGTGCGCGATCCGGCTCATCATGCCGAGCTGCAGCGGTACCAGCAGCGCCGCCGATGAGAACGGGATCGGCACCGCCGCGGCCGCTCCGGCGGCCGCTACCGTCGCGCCGATGTGTCGCTGGGCTGATTTCGCCTTCGCCTCCAGATCGATCGTTTGGGCGGCTGTGAGAGCTGCGTGGACAGCCTCTGGAACAACGTGAAAGGTGGCCTGCAGGACGTCCATCAAGCCGTAGGGCGGCTGACCGGTGAACTGGTCCCTCATCGCGTAGGTCATGAACGGACGCCCGCCGATGATCGGCAGCTTCTTGGCCTCGATCTGCCGGGCAAGTTCGACTGCGTCCGGGTGGTACTGGCCCTCGCGCATCGGCACCTGGGTGAACACCAGCAGCACCGGGATGCCGAGTTCGTGCAGCGTCTTGATGAAGGTGGCCTCCACCTCTTCGAAGCGGCGGTCCATCCCGCGCACGCAGTACCAGGCGACGTGGATCTGCTCGTGCACCGGCTTGCTGCGCATCTGCTTCACATATTTGGTGACCTCTTTGATCAGTTCGCCGTCGTCGCGTCCGATCTCAAGACCGCGGGTGTCGATCAGGCCGAGCGTGCCGCGTGTGTCGAGGTAGAGGTGGGCGTCCAGGGTGACCGGATCGCCGATGCCGGTGGCGGCCACGCTGGAGCCGAAGATCGCGTTGATCAGCGTCGACTTGCCGACGCCGGTCTTGCCGAAGATGGCCAGATTGAACCGGCCGAGCTGGGCGGCCTGTTTCTCGAATTCGGCCCTGAAGGCGTCGGTGAACCACTGCGTCACGCCGTCAAGGTTAGGGGCCGGGCGCGGTTGGCGGAGCGGACGCGCCCCCGAGACGGCCCGTATTCACCCCTTGCGGCGAGGTCGCCCGAAATCCGCGGGCCAGATCGCCGGAAAGAGCCCGGCACGCCGGCCCAACCGGAACTGGACCGCGGTTCTCGGTGTGTCCCGGCGGCCGCCGTCCAGCGGCGCGCAATCCCGGCACGCTGCCGAGGCCTTGTAATAGCTTGTGACAACCACTTCACGGAGAAGCCACAGGAGGGATCCCGATGAGCATGTTCCGGACCAAGTCGATCGAGCAGTCGATCGCGGACACCGACGAGCCGGAGTACCAACTCAAGAAGTCGCTCACCGCGCTCGACCTCACCGTCTTCGGGGTGGGCGTAGTGATCGGCGCCGGCATCTTTACCCTGACCGGACGCGTGGCGCACGAGATGACCGGCCCGGCCATCGTGATCAGCTTCGTCGTGGCGGCCTTCTGCTGCGCGATGGCGGCCATGTGCTACGCCGAGTTCGCCTCGACGGTGCCGGTGTCCGGCTCGGCCTACACCTTCAGCTATGCCTCACTGGGCGAGGTCCTGGCCTGGATCATCGGCTGGGACCTGATCCTGGAGATGTTCCTCGGCGCGAGCGTCGTGGCTCAGGGCTGGAGCGCCTACCTGGGCGTGCTCCTGGAGAAGCTGGGCCTCGCGCTACCCCCGGCGATCAGCTACGGCGGCGTGGTCGATCTGCCCGCGATGCTGCTGGTGGTCGCGCTCGGCATTCTGATCACGGTCGGGATCAAGGAGTCGATGCGGGTCAACATGGTGCTGGTGGCGGTGAAGCTGTTCATCGTCCTGTTCGTGATCGTGGCCGGGTTCATGTTCATCAACCCCGCCAACTACACCCCCTTCATTCCCGAGACCGCTGCGACCACGACGTCCGCCGCCTTCTCGTGGTCGCAGCCACTGCTGCAGTGGCTGACCGGCTCGGCGCCGACCGCCTTCGGCTGGGGCGGCGTGTTCGCGGGCGCGGCGCTGGTCTTCTTCGCCTACATCGGCTTCGACGTCGTGGCCACCACCGCCGAGGAGGCGCGCAATCCCCAACGTGACCTGCCGATCGGCATCATCGCCTCGCTGACCATCTGCACCGTGCTGTACTGCGCGGTCGCGTTCGTCGTCACCGGCATGGTGAACTATGCCGACATCGATACCAAAGCGGCTCTGGCCAGCGCTTTTGTGTTCCACGGGCAGAGCTGGATGGCGACGCTCATCTCTGCCGGTGCGGTGGCGGGCCTGACCACCGTGGTGCTGACCCTGATGATCGGCGCGACCCGGATCATCTTCGCGATGTCGCGGGACAACCTGCTGCCGATCGGCCTCGCCAAGGTGCATCCGAAGTTCCGGACGCCGTGGCGGATCTCGATCGTGGTCACCGTCGCCTGCATGATCTTCGCCGGCCTGACCCCGGTCGGCATGCTGGAAGAGATGGTCAACATCGGAACGTTGTCGGCGTTCATCCTGGTGTCGATCGCGGTGGTGGTACTGCGCCGGAAGCGTCCGGACCTGCCGCGGGCCTTCAAGGTGCCGTTCTCGCCGGTGCTGCCGATCCTCTCGGCGCTGATCTGCTTCTACCTGACCCTCAACCTGTCGTTGGAGACCTGGCTGCGGTTCCTGGTCTGGATGGCGCTCGGCTTCGCCGTGTACTTCGCCTACGGCCATCGGAACGCCCGGCTGGCTACCGGCAAGGCGCTGCCGCACGACGTCCAGCAGGCGATGGCCGACGGCGTCGTGAAGCGCGACCCCGACGATGTGAGGTGAGCCCGCCGGCCGGGGTACCGGCGCGGCGACGCCTCCGTCGGAGGCTGCTGACGTGATCGGCCCGCTGCTGGCCCTCGGGTCGGCCCTGACCTGGGGTGCCGCCGATTTCGCCGGGGGCATGCTCAGCCGCCGGCTGCCGTCCGAGGCGGTGGTAGGCGTCTCACAGGCCTGTTCGTTGGTCGTGCTGTTGCTGGTGGCGCCGATCGTCGGTCTGCACGGATCGGACGGCTGGCTGCTCTGGTCTATCGTCGCGGGGCTGTCCGGGTCGCTGGCTCTGGTCTGCTTCTATCGGGCGCTGGCGTTCGGAACGGTGGGCGTGGTGTCGCCGATCAGCGCACTGGGGGCGTCCGTACCGGTGGTGGTCGGTCTGGCCTCCGGCGAGCAGCCGGGCGGCTGGCAGCTGGCCGGGCTGGTCGCCGCCTTCGCCGGCGCGGTCCTGGCCAGCGGCCCCGAGTTGCGCGGCGAAGAGCCCGTGAGGGCGCAGGCGATCTGGTTCGCGCTGGCGGCCGCGGCCGGTTTCGGAGTGACCATGCTGGCTATCACCAAGGGCTCCGCGCACTCGCCGATGCTGACCATGATCGGCATGCGCACCTCCAGCGTGCTGGCGTTCGGCATCGCGGCGGTGGCCTTGCGCAGCCTCGGTGGCGTGACTGCTCGCGACCTGCCGCAACTCACCCTGCTCGGCGTCGCGGACGTCTCGGCGAACGCGCTGCTCGGGGTGGCGAGCACGATGGGCTTGCTGTCGATCACCGTGGTGCTGTCGGCGCTCTATCCGGTGGTGACGGTGGGGTTGGCGGCGGTCATCCTGCATGAGCGGATGCGGCCCGTGCAGATCGCCGGGGTGGCGCTGGCCTTCCTCGGGGTCGGTTTGATCGCCGGGGGCTGACCGGCCGCCGTCCTCCGGCTGCGGTCAGACGCGTTGGTTTCGCCGCTCAGCGGACCGCGATCTTCCGCCGTCGTCGGTGCCGAGATCGCCGCCCGCTGACAGGACGACCGCCCGATTGCGAGTTGAGCGCGAGCCTGGTGCCCCTCCCGTCCCCCACACATCAATGTTGAGATCGGTGCGGGGTTCGCGATCGACGCCGCCCTCGGCTACCGAGTCGCTCGGCTCGCCACTGGCAAGGACCGCCCGGCGTCAGCAGGCGATGACAGTGGGCGCGGGTTGCTGCCTTGCGGATCGGACCTCCGGGGGTAGCCGGGTCCGGTAGTGTCAGCCGTCAGATCGCGTTATCCGGAGCTGGAGTGCCATGGTCACCAGGAAGGACGTCGCCGCAAGGGCAGGCGTCTCGCCCAGCACCGTGTCGTACGTGATCAGCGGGAATCGCCCCATCTCAACCGAGACGCGAGACCGGGTTCAGCGCGTCATGCGCGAACTCAAGTACACCCCCAACGCGATCGCGCAGTCATTGGCGGGCTCTCGGAAAGGCATAGTGGCGTTGCACTTCCCGGTTGACCACCGGGGACTGAACACCACCGAGTTCGAGTATCTGACCGCTGTGACCCAGCGCGCTCGGGAATGCGGCTATCACGCCCTGCTGTGGTCCGATCCGGTGGCTGATATCGACTCGCTGCAGACCATGGTCGCCTCCCAGATGGTCGATGGGCTGATCCTGCTCGAGGTGTTCACCGACGATCCCCGCATCCCAATGCTGACCGCGAGCGGGGCGCCGTTCAGCCTGATCGGACGCCCAGCGGATCCCGATGGCCTGACCTGGGTCGACGACGACTTCGACTCGCTCGCTGCTCAGGCCACCGACCATGTCGCCGACCTGGGACACCGGCACCTGCTGTATCTGGCGCCTCCGTTCGATGACCTGGAACGCGGCCATGGAGCCGCTGTCCGGACGCAGTTCGCGCTCGAGAGCGCTGCCGCCCAGCGGGGTCTCAGCTTGACGCAGTTCCACGCGGCGCGGACGACCCGGGGCGGGTTGGACGCCTTCGCCCACGTCGTTTCGAGGTCGCCGCGACCCACGGCAGTCCTCGCCTTCAACGAACTCGCGGTCTCGGGGCTGCTCCGCGCGGCGTCCGCTGCCAGCGTCTCGATTCCCCGTGACCTGACCGTGGTGGCGCTCAGCCATGCCGATGTCGCCGCCGAGATGATGACCCCGCCGCTCACCACGGTCTCACCGTCTGCGACGGAGCTTGCCGTCCGGGCCATGGATGCGCTCGCGGACCTGATAACGGGGCGGGCACGGCCCGCTCCGCAGGCATTCGTGCAACCCCGACTGACGATCCGCGAGAGTTCCGGCCCGGCGCCGGACTGAGCACAGCGGCGAATGCTGCGGCAATCCGTCCTTTCTGTCAGAATCGACCTTAGGCGACGCGCGTCGATGACGCCCCCGCCATCGATCACCCGCCGGCCCGAAGACTGGAGCCATGCCCGCTATGCCCCACCCGTCGAGCACTGCTCCCGCCTGGCTGGCCGACAGCGTCATCTACGAGATCTACCCCCAGTCCTTCATGGACTCCAACGGCGACGGGATCGGCGATCTGCCGGGGGTGATGGAACAGCTCGACTACCTAGCCTGGCTGGGCATCGACACGATCTGGTTCAACCCCTGCTTCGAGTCACCATTCCGGGATGCCGGCTACGACGTGTCGGACTACCTGACCATCGCCCCGCGGTACGGGACCAACGACGACATGATCGCGCTGATCGACGCGGCCCGAACGCGCGGCATCCGGGTCCTTCTCGATCTGGTGGCGGGTCACACCTCCATCGACCACCCGTGGTTCGTGGCTTCGAGCAATGACCCGGCCGACGATCGATACGTCTGGGCCAGCACGCCGGGCGAGGCCATGGTGCCGAGCCCGGGCAGCCGTCCCGGCTGGTACCTGAAGAACTTCTTCCCCGAGCAGCCGGCCCTGAACTTCGGCTACGGGCGGCTCGATCCCGCTGAGCCCTGGCGGCAACTGCCGGATGCCGCCGGCCCGCGCAGGAACCGCGAGGCCCTGCGCGAGATCATCCGGTTCTGGCTCGACCGGGGCGTCGCCGGATTCCGCGTCGACATGGCCTTCTCGCTGGTCAAGGACGACCCTGGTCTCACCGAGACCACCGGCTTGTGGCGAGAGATCGCCGCGTGGATGCACACGACCTACCCGGGCAGCGTCCTGATGCCCGAGAGCGACGAGGCCCGGACGGCCACCGCCGGCGTACACGGCGGCTTCGACGCCGACTTCGCCCTGGTCATCCATCCCGAGCACAGCGCGCTGTTCAACGACGGGGTCGCCGGCGTCCTGCCCTGGCAGGACGACGCCGAACCGAGCTACTTCGATCCCGAGATCGCCGAGCAGGACGGCATCGCGGCGTTGCGCAGATTCCTCGCCCTGTGGCGGGCGCGGCTCGCCGAAGCCGGCGAGGACCGGCTGCTCGTACTGCCCAGCGCCGACCATGACTTCACCCGCCTGGCCGGCGGCGGGCGAACCGATGACGAGATGGCCGCCGCGTTCACCTTCCTGCTGACCTGGGGGACCATTCCGTCGATCTACTACGGCGACGAGATCGGCATGCGTTACCTCACCGGCCTGGAATCGAAGGAAGGCAGCCGCTGGCACCCGCGGTTCGACCGCGCGGGGTGCCGCACTCCGATGCAGTGGGACGATTCTCGGCCGAACGCGGGGTTCTCGGCGGCCCCGGCCGGCTCGCTGTACCTACCGCAGGATCCGGCAGCGGGTCGGCCGACCGTGGCCGCCCAGGCCGACGTGCCCGGTTCGCTGCTCAACACCGTCCGGGAACTGATCGCCCTGCGGCGCGACGTGCCCGCATTGCGCACCTCGGCACCCCGGACCGTGCTCAACGCCGGCTACCCGTTCAGCTATCTGCGCGGGGATTCGCATCTGATCGTGATCAACCCGCGGCCCCAGGCTGCCCGGGTCGCCCTGCCCGCGCTGCGTGGCCGCAACGCCCAACTGCTCACCGGACGCGGAATCACCCTGCTGGACGACGCCGTCCAGATACACGGCACCGCCCACGGCATCATCGAACTGCATTAGTCCGACAAGCCGTGGGCGGCAATGATCGAGCGCCGGGACGAGTCAGCGCACGATCACGACCGTGCACCTGGCGTGCACGGCGACATGCTGACTCACCGAGCCGAGCATCAGGCCGGCGAATCCGCCGAGCCCACGAGTGCCGACGACGAGCATGGCGGCATCCGCGGACGCGTCGATGAGCAGTTTGGCGGTGTTGCCCTCCTGGACGACAGGCAGGACCAGGATCGGCGGATCCTCGCCGAGCACGTCCTGAATGGCACCCAGCAGTCGTTCCTTCGCGGCCTCGGCCGACGGCGCCGCATCGTCATGCACCGCGTAGGTGGCCGACGGGCCGGCCAGCGGCGGCGGGCTGGCGAGCCAGGCGTTGAGAACCACCAACTCGCAGCCCTGCTTGCCGGCGGCCTCGGCGGCCCAGCGCAGCGCCAGCAGGCTGGGCGCCGAGCCGTCCACGCCAACGACGATCTTCTTTTCCTGTGAAGACATTGCAGTCACTTTCTGAAATTGCGAATGGAGGAGATCAGACGGACTAGCCGCCATTCGTGGCACCATGCAGGACCTGATGCGCTTCCGCATTGGGCGAATTCTGGACGATCATCACATTGCACACGGCATTCTTGACGACCTCGCGCGGAATGGACCCGAGGGCCTCGCCTTCGGCCGCGCCGACACCTCGGTTGCCGACCACGATCAGGTTGTCCGGATTGTCGCCGGCGACCTCCAGCAGCGCCTGGGCGGGGCTGCCCGCGACCACCCGGCGTTCGATCAGCTTGAAGCGTTCCTTGGTGAGTTCCTGCACCGACCGCTCGACGGCCGCCTGGGCGGCCTGCTCGCCGCGCAACTCCTGATGCTCGTCGTCGGCAGCCGGCGTCCGGGCGGTCGCAGGCCCGGGCGCGTAGGCCGAGACCACCACGAGGCGGGCTTCCGCTGCCGAGGCGATGCCGGCGGCATGGCCCACGGTGGCCAGCGATGCCGAGGTGCCGTCCGAGCCGACGATCACCCGGTTGTAGACCGAGGTCATCCGCCGCGGCGAACCGAGCGGCATCAGGGACGACTCGTCACTGGCCTTCGGCGGGTTGACCCAGGTGGCGGCCAGCCCCGCGAGGGCGAACATGACGCCGATGAAGATGCAGGCCTTCGTCGGGTCGGTGCCGAGGAACTGCTCATAGATCCAGCCGAAGCTGACCGTCTCCACCAGCTGCGGGACGACGATCATCATGTTGAGGATGCCCAGATACACACCGATCCGCGCGGCCGGAACCATGCTCGTGACCATCACGAAGGGCAGCGAGCAGACGCTCGCCCAGGCAATGCCGAGGCCGATCATCGGGATGAACATCAGGAAGCGGTCGTGCACGAAGGGAAAGATCGACAGGCCGATGCCGGCCAGCAGCAGAGCGACCGCATGCACGTTCTTCGCGCCGAACCGCTTCGCCAGCGGAATCATGATGATCGCGGCGACCACCGAGATGAGCGAGTACCAGCCGTTGATCAGTCCGGTCCAGCCTGCGGCGGCGGCATATGCCGGGGTCTCACCGAATCCCTCGACACTGGTGTCGACGCCGAAGGCCGACGTTCCGATGATGTGCGATCCGAACTGCCACCAAACGAACAGGCCATACCACTGGAAGGCGTAGACGATACCGATCTTGTGCATGCCAAGCGGCATCTCGCGCACCGCGTGGAAGATCTCGGTGAACACCGCGACCGGGTTCTTGGGCAGCGAGCGGACGTGCTCGATCTCTTCGTCGGACGGCTTGATCTCTTGGGTCTTGGCCGCCGAGATGGCAACGCTGCCGAGCAGGAAGCAGGCGCCGACCCAGAAAGTCGCCGGCACCCAGTACGGAACACCCGCGGCGTTCGCTCCGCCGATCAGCTGCTGGAAGGCGAACAGCGAGAGATTCGCGATGACGGCACCGGCGCCGATCAGGACGCCCTGCAGCAGATAGCCGGTGGTGCGCTGAGAGAGCCGCAACTTGTCCGAGATCAGCGCTCGGTAGGGCTCCATGGCGGTGTTGGCGCCGGCGTCCAGCAGCCACAGCAGCACCACTGCCATCCACAACGCCGAAACGAACGGGAACAGGAACAGCGTGATTGCCGCCACGATGACGCCGGTGATGAAGAAGGGCTTGCGGCGTCCCCAGCGCGTCCAGGTGCGGTCGCTCAGCACGCCGATGACCGGCTGAATCAGCAACCCTGTGATCGGTCCGGCCAGGTTCAGCAGCGGCAGGTCATGGGGGTTGGCGCCGATGATCGTGAACAGGGGATTGATTGCCGACTGCTGCAAGCCCATCGCGTAGTTGACCCCGAAGAACCCGAGGTTCATGAGCAGAATGGACTTGCTGTCGAGCAGCGGTTTGTGCAGTTCCGAAGGATCGACCTCTGCGTCTATCCGATCCTGGGCTGCGATGGTTTCCTCGCGTAGCGTCATTGCTTCCCTACTTTTTCGCAGAGCCGCGGAGAAAGACCCCCGAGAACTCTCTTCAATGGATTCGCGCGTCATCGACGCGCATCGACGACGCGCGTCGATTCGCAGACCGTAGCACAGGTGTGAGCGGCGATCTATGGCGCGTCGGAGCTACCGTCGCGCGGTGATCATCTGAGCGGACGACAGCCCCCGCCCCGCAGATCGGACGACGCGGCGGGCAGCTGCGCGAACGCCGCTACCGCCAGCGGCGGATCATCGCGATCCGCTCTTCGACCTGTTCGGTGGTGGCCCGGGCCAACGGCGGGCCGCCGCATTGCCGGCGCAACTCGGCGTGGACGTGGCTGTGCGGGCGTCCGGTGGCCCGGGCGTGCTGGGCGACGAGGGTGTTGAGTTCCTTGCGACGCTCCTCGAGGGCGCGGTGCAATGACACCTCGGTCGGTACCTTGGCCCGCTTGTCCGCCCGGTCGTGCCGGTTCACCTGACGACGCTGCCGCTCGCGCAACAGGTGGCCGATCTGGTCGGCCTCCAACAGGCCGGGAAGGCCCAGGTAGTCGGCCTCGTCGTCCGAGGTCGGGACGGCGTGCATGCCGAACTGCTGGGACTCGAACAGCACGTGATCGAAGGTCGCCTCCGATGTCAGCGCTTCGAAGCTGCCTTCCAGGTCGTCGGAGGCATTCTCGGTGCGGTTCGCATCGGCCAGCTCGGCGTCCGTTTCCTCCCATAGTTGCTTGGCCGCCGGGGCGCCCAGGACGTGGTCGCGCTGGCGCTCCAGCGTCGACGCGTGGGCCAGGATGATCGGCACGGTGGGCAGGAAGACCGTGGCCAGTTCGCCGCGGCGCCTGGCCCGGACGAAGCGTCCGACCGCCTGGGCGAAGAACAGCGGCGTCGAGGTTGCGGTGGCGTACACCCCGACCGCCAGCCGGGGGACGTCCACCCCTTCGGAGACCATCCGGACCGCCACCATCCAGCGGTTGGTGCTGTCGGCGAATGCCTCGATCCGCTTGCTCGACCCGGGGTCGTCGGAGAGCACCAGCGTCGGTTTCTCTCCGGTCAGCGACGTCAGCACGGCGGCGTAGGCGCGGGCCTGGGTCTGGTTGGTGGCGATCACCAGCCCGCCGGCGTCCGGCAGATGACGGCGCACCTCGTTGAGCCGCCGGTCGGCCGCGGCCAGTACCGCGGAGATCCACTCGCCCTTCGGGTCCAGCGCGGTGCGCCAGGCCTGCGCACTGACGTCCTTGGTGAGCAGTTCGCCCAGGTTGGCGGCGAGCGTCTCGCCGGACTTGGTGCGCCAGCGCATCGGACCGCCGTAGTTCATGAACACCACCGGCCGGACGACGTGGTCGCGCAGCGCCTCGGCGTAGCCGTAGGTGTAGTCGGCGCGGGAGACGCGGGTGCCGCCGGGCTGCTCGTCGTAGGCGACGAACGGGATCGGGTTGGCGTCGCTGCGAAACGGTGTCCCGGTGAGCGCCAACCGACGTTTGGCAAGGTGGAACGCCTCGGCGACCGCCTCGCCCCAGGAGAGTGAGTCGCCAGCGTGGTGCACCTCGTCGAGGATCACCAGGGTGTCGTCGCGGGCCACCATCGCCTCGTAGCTGAGCATGCCGGCGGCGACGCCCGCGTAGGTGACCGCCACTCCGTCGAACTGCTTCGACCGACCTTTTCGGCGGCCCGCGAGGCCTGGATCGAGCTGGATGCCGACCTTCGCGGCGGCGTCCGCCCACTGCACCTTGAGGTGCTCGGTGGGTGCCACCACGATCAGCTTCTTGACGATCCGCTCATGCAACAGTTCGGACGCCACCCGCAGCGCGAACGTGGTCTTGCCGGCGCCCGGGGTCGCAACGGCGAGGAAGTCGGTGGGGGCTGCCTCCAGGTAGCGCTGCAGGGCTTCGGCCTGCCAGGCGCGGAGCTTCGCCGACGTCCCCCACGGCGCACGTTGCGGGAACGCCGGGGAGAGCCGGTCGATCGCGGACTGACTCATCGGCGGACTGGCGCGCAGAGTTCGGGCAGGCACATAGGTAGGCGACCCTAGCTCAGATCCAGCCGGTCGACTCGGACTGCGCGCCCATCGGCGCTGGAGGAGCCGCGCACACGGACAGGGGGTCCCGCAGCGGTTTCCCAGGGGCCCCTTTTGCCGAGAGATGCGCGTTATGAACGGGCCAGTGCGTGCTCCACAGCGCACTCGCGCAGAAACGAGCCTTATGCGCAACCGGCGAAGGTCCATAACGCACGTTTCGGCGCGGATCACCACGGAACTCGACCCCGTCTGCTTCAAAACGCGCGTTTCGGCGCGTCCGAGCCCCGGACGGGCTGCCTCTCTCGGACGTTCCGTCCGGAGGCTGCCGGGTGGTCCATGCTGTTCGTCATGGAGCGATCCCCTGCGTGGTCAGCCAGCCCGATCGAGGTGCCGTGAGAATGGCGCGGGTCGCAGTCCTGCTGGCAGGCGCACTGTTACTGTCGGCCTGCAACCAGCAGCCTCCGCTGCCGCGGAACCCCCTCTTCGGCGAGCGGCTCTGGGTCGACCCGCAATCACCTGTCGTCCAGGCGGCCGACGGGCTTCGGACGTCCGGACGCCAGGCCGACGCCGACGCGCTGCGTCCGATCACCTCGCAACCGGTCGCGACCTGGCTGACCCACGACGACCCGGCGCCGATGGCGAAGCGGGTGGTCGACGAGGCGGAGGTCGCGGACGCAACCCCGGTCCTGGTGCTCTACCACCGGCCCCATCGCGACTGCGGCAGCTACTCCGCCGGCGGCTCCGCCGACGCCGCCAGCTACGCCCGGTGGATCGGAACCGTCGCGGACACCATCGGGTCGCGGCGGGTGATCGTCATCCTCGAACCGGACGCCGTGCCGCAGCTGCTGAGCACAGACTGTGCGGGTGCCGACGACACCTACGCCATGCTGGCCGCCGCGATCGAGCGACTCTCCGCGAATGGACAGACCCGGATTTATCTCGACGCCGGACATCCCGGCTGGATCACCGACACCGAGCAACTCGCGCAGGCTCTGCGCCGCAGCGGAATCGAGAAGGCGGACGGCTTCAGCCTCAACGTGTCCAACTTCGCCTCCGACGCCGCCAACCAGGAATACGGGGACCGGCTCTCCACCACCCTGGGCGGCGCGCAGTATGTGGTTGACACCTCCCGGAACGGCAACGGGGCACCGGACGGCCAGGCCGATTCATGGTGCAATCCCCCGGGCGCGGCCCTGGGCGCCGATCCGCAGATCGGACCCGAACGCGGCTATGGGGTGGCCCGGCTGTGGGTCAAGGTGCCCGGGGAATCGGACGGCAACTGCCGGCCGGGCGAACCGGCCGCCGGCACCTTCTGGTTCGACTACGCGATGCGGCTGATCCAGCAGCGACACTGACCGCCCCGATCTCGATCCGGCGAGCGGCGCCTCAACCCGAGCCGGTCATGGGCGACCACCCGCGGCCCCGGCGACGCTCGCTATTGTGACTGCCGACAACAGCAACGGCGGCACGACCGCCGCGGGGGGAGAAGTATGAAGTCAGGATTTCTGCGCGCCGTTACGGCGGGAACGGCCCTGGTGACGCTGGGAGCGGGCCTGGCCACGACACCCACGGCGCAGGGCGCCACGACGTTGACGTCGAAGGAGCAGCTGAAGAGCGCGTCGGTGCCGTCCATGTGCGGCCACCCGGCGGGCACGCTGAAAGATGGCAAACTCCCCGGCTATCCCGTCTCGCTCGACTACGCGAAGTCGAGGCTCGGCCAGATCAAACTCGGTGGCGGCAAGGAGGCGGCGGCGGTCCTCCACTGCTCGCAGGGCGGAGTCGGCTGGCCCGACCACATCGTGTTCTACGCCACCAACGGCGCCATCGTCGGCCACTTCAACACCGCTTCGGTGGGCGGCCGCGCCGGGCGGCAAAGCGTCCGGGCGGTGTCGATCGGCGCCAAGGGCGTGGTCACCGCCCACGTGCTCGGCGTTCCGCTGAAGGGCGATAACGCGTTGTGGGGCAGCGCAGGAGCCAGGCTGACCTTCAAATGGGATGCCAAGAAGAAGAAGGTGGTCCGGACCTCCGCCACGATCTACGACAACACCAAGGGCGTCGCCAACAAGATCCTGTCCCTCGCCAAGTCGGGCAAGGTCAGCCAGGCGAAGAAGTACGCGACCGCGTCGATCGTGAAGGAGCTGGCGGCCGATTGGAAGCGGATGGCAAAGCAGAACAAGACCGCCAAACGCAAGGGAACGATCAAGATCGCCGCCTGTGGCGGCCCTTCCTCCACCTATAAGGGGACCAACTTCTTCAAGGACAACGTTCCGGCCGGCGGCCGGGGATGCATGGTCATCTTCACGTGGCCCATGCAAAAGGGCGAGCCGGAGCAGTTCGCGAGCTGGTCAGTGATGACCTTCAACCACAAGAAGGCTGACACGAACTGGACGTCCTGGTATGCGAGGAAGCTGATCGGGGTCGCCGGATAGCCTTCGCCGCAGGTGGCACGTCGGGACTTGTGGTCCCGGCGTGCCACCAAGGGTGGACCGTCCGCTCACCCCGAGACGCCCCGCGTCCCGAGGTAGTAGGTCACTTGGCGCCATCCCGTGCAGTCGGATCCGAAGAATCTGCGGTAGCAGGCCTGCACCTTGAACGTGTAGGGCGTGTTCCGCCACGCATTCCTCAACCCCCACCAGCCGCCGCCCGCGCCGCTGCCGCCGACCGAGGTCTGCGTCTCCGCCCGGCCCGGACGGGACCAGCGGAGCTGATAGAAGTCGTAGTTCTGGTTGCCCCAGTACTGGACGATGATCCGGCCGTCGTAGGCGGTGTACACATACATGAAGACGCAGTCACCCTGGTACCTGATCGGGCCAGGCGAGTTCGTCGTGGTTCCGGTGCACTCCTGAACGGCGTTGGCGACCGGCGACGGCGGGACGAGAGCGAAGAGCGTCACGATGCAGGTGACGATGGCGAGCCGCAGGACCTTCGATGTCGTGCGCATGGTGAGTTACCTCCTCCAGGTAGATGGTCGCGAGGTGCTGCCTGCAACCGGTTGGATCCGGAATGGACCCCTCGGATCACGGACGGAGAAGTCCCCCCTTTGATGCACCCGGTGAGCCGGGCAGCGGCTTCGGGGTCACGGGCGGCTGGGGAACCGGCCGGTCTCGGCAGATCCCCTCGGCGAGCGTCATCCGGCCGAGCACCGTAGAATCGTCCGGTTGCCCTACCGAAAGGCCCCCGCATGCCCGTCCGCGCTGACCTGCGCAATGTCGCGATCATCGCCCACGTCGACCACGGCAAGACCACCCTGGTGGACGCCATGCTGTGGCAGTCCGGCGCCTTCCGCGCCAACCAGGACGTCGAGAAGCGCGTCATGGACTCGATGGATCTGGAGCGGGAGAAGGGCATCACCATCCTGGCCAAGAACACCGCCGTCGACCACGTCCGGCCCGACGGCACGTCGGTGACCATCAACATCATCGACACCCCCGGCCACGCCGATTTCGGCGGCGAGGTGGAGCGCGGCCTGGAGATGGTGGACGGCGTGCTGCTGCTGGTGGACGCGTCCGAGGGTCCGCTGCCGCAGACCCGGTTCGTGCTGCGCAAGGCGTTGGCCAAGCACCTGCCGATCGTGGTCGTGATCAATAAGGTCGACCGTTCCGACGCCCGGATCAGCGAGGTCACCGACGAGGTCTACGAACTCTTCCTCGACCTGCTCGACGACGACGAGGCCGACAAGCTCGACTTCCCGGTGGTGTACTGCGCCGCGAAGGCCGGACGGGCCTCGCTCACTCAGCCCGCGGATGGCGGGATGCCCGATTCGGAGAACCTGGAGCCGCTGTTCGGCGTGATCATGGACGCCATCCCGGCGCCGGTCTACACCGAGGGCGCTCCGCTGCAGGCGCACGTCACCAACCTGGACGCCTCCCCCTACCTGGGACGGCTCGCGCTGTGCCGGGTGATCAACGGCACGCTGCGCCGCGGCCAGAACGTGGCCTGGTGCCGCACCGACGGCAGCGTGCAGAGCGTGAAGCTGTCCGAACTGCTGATGACGCACGCACTGGAGCGGCAGCCGGCCGACGAGGCAGGGCCGGGCGACATCGTGGCGATCGCCGGCATTCCCGACATCATGATCGGCGAGACCCTCTCCGACCCGGAGAACCCGACCCCGCTGCCGCTGATCCACGTCGACGAACCGTCCATCTCGATGACGATCGGCATCAACACCTCCCCGCTGGCCGGCAAGTCCGGCAGCAAGCTCACCGCCCGCCTGCTCAAGGCCCGGCTGGACGCCGAACTGATCGGCAACGTGTCGATCCGGGTGCTGCCGACCGAGCGTCCGGACACCTGGGAGGTGCAGGGCCGCGGTGAGCTGCAGCTGGCCGTCCTGGTCGAGATGATGCGCCGCGAGGGCTTCGAGTTGACCGTCGGCAAGCCGCAGGTGCTGACGCGGGTCGTGGACGGCAAGGTGCACGAGCCGTTCGAGCGGCTCACCGTGGACATCCCCGAGGAGCACGTCGGCACCGTCGCCCAGCTGATGGGCACCCGGCGTTCCCGGATGGAGCAGATGATCAATCACGGCACCGGCTGGGTGCGCATGGAGTACGCCATCCCGGCCCGTGGCCTGATCGGCTTCCGCACCGAGTTCCTCACCCAGACCCGCGGCACCGGCATCATGCACCACGTCTTCGAGGGCTACGAGCCGTGGGCCGGTGAAATCGTCACCCGCTCCACCGGCTCACTGGTCGCCGACCGGACGGGCGCCGTCACCTCCTACGCCCTGTTCAATCTGCAGGAGCGCGGCGTGCTGTTCGTGGCGCCCGCCGAAGAGGTCTACCAGGGCATGATCGTCGGCGAGAATCCGCGCAACGAAGACATGGACGTCAACCCGACCAAGGAGAAGAAGCTCACCAACGTGCGCTCCTCCACCGGCGAGGAACTGGAGCGGCTGATCCCGCCGCGGCTGCACTCGCTGGAGCAGGCGCTGGAGTTCTGCCGCGGCGACGAGTGCCTCGAGGTGACGCCGTCCCACGTCCGGCTGCGCAAGGTGATCCTGGACGCCAACGAGCGGGCCAAGGCGCGGAACCGAGCCAAGAAGAGCTGAGGGGTCCGGTCGGGGACTCAGGCGCGCCGAGAGGCACGCCAACCGGCCGGGGACTGTCCCAGGTGACGCTTGAATGCCCGGCTGAACGCCTCCTCGGCGTCGTACCCGATCCGCCGGCCCACGGCGGCCACGGTGAGGTCGGTCGTGGCGAGCAAATCCTGAGCGGCGTGCATGCGCCACTCGTTCAGATAGCGGATCGGTGACCGCCCGAGAAGGAGGCGAAAGCGCTCGTCGAGAGCGCTGCGCGAGACCGATACCAACTCCGCGAGTTCAGCCACCGTCCACTTGTGCTCCGGCCGCCCGTGCATCGCCGCCATCGCTGGCCCAAGGACCGGATCCGCGAGCGCGCTCAGCCAGTCGCGGTCCGCGCCAGGAGCGGTGGCGAGATAGAGACTAAGTACCTCGATAAGAAGGAACTCGGGGAGCCGGGTGGGCACCTTTCCGTCGGTCGGCGACTCGTAGCTGACCTGGGTCATCGCGTATTCGATGGAGGAGCGCACCCAGTCCGCGGCCGCGCCCGTCGGCGGATGCACGACGAAGGCGTCGGGGAAGACGTTGGCGTCGGGGTTGAACAGGGCATCGTCACTGTGGAGGTATCCGCACAGGATGCTGGTCTGCGCACCCCCACCGCCGTGGGCGATCCGCGGCAGCGTCGACCAGGGCGGCGGCGCGAGCAACTCGCCGATCGAGACGCACTCGGCCGCATCGACGCCGCCGATCCGGTGCTGGGCGCCGTACGGCAGAACGATGACATCGCCCTCAGTTGCCCATAACCGCTCACCGCCGGGCGTCGCGACCCAACACCGACCGGTGGCCACCACGTGGAAAATCAGGACTCGCTCCGCGCCGGGGTGCAGCACGTCCGCTGCGGTTCTTGCCGGCAGAGACTCATACGCCCACGACTCGGAGACGTCCGACCACAAGAAGATCGCGCCGATCAGCCGCAGCCGGCTGAGTGCGGCGTCCAGACGCTGATCGACGGTTGCAGGCTGCACGTGTCACCTCCAACGACCCGGTGGATCGATCATGTGCAGCAGCGTTCTGATCATTCCAAGCGGTGTGCCCACCGACGATGCTATCGGCAGGACAACCTACAAAAAGAAGCGAGGCAGCGAGAAATGGCACTCTTCATGGACGTGCACCACATGGGCGCGGCGGTTTCCTTGGACGATGTGGCGAAGGCGCACCAGGCCGATCTGGCGACGCAAGGTAGGTATGGCGTCGACTACCGGTCCTACTGGGTGGACGAGGCGGGTGGCAAGATCTTCTGCCTGGTCGACGCACCGGACGCCGAAACCGCCGCCCGCGTGCACCTGGAAGCACACGGGCTGGTTGCTGACGAGATCCATGCCGTGAGTGAGGGCGCGTGAACGCCTCGGCATTGGATGACATCCGTGCTCGCCAAGCCGCGCTTCCGACGGGTACCGCGACAGCCCCGAACGCGCCTTGACACCCCTGGAGGCGCACGGCGAGTCGACCGATGCGGAGCCGGCCTTCACCGTCACCCAGTGGTCCGGGCCGGCTCGCACCGGACTCCATCGCGCCACGGGCGGAAGCGGCGACGACGCATGCTCGGGGAACATTCTTCTCGAGGCCGTTCTCGCCTGCGCGGGGGTCACCTTGCGGTCGGCGGCCGCGGCCGCAGGAGTCACGGTGCGGTCGGTCGTCGGAGACGCCAGCGCCACCTTCGACGCGCGCGGGACGCTGGGTCTGGATCGGACGGTTCCGATCGGCATCCAGGACCTCGCCGTCGAGTTCGCGTTGGACGCAGATCTGACCGATGAGCAACTCGAGCGACTCGGTCGAACGGTATTGCGTGGTCGGCCAGTCGCTGACCGCGCCGGCGGTCGCGATCAGGCGCGCGAATCCTCAGCCGTCCTGAAATCCCGTCCGCCGACACCGACTTCGCCCGCTTTCCCGGCCTGCCCCGGGTCAACCCGCTGGCCGGCTGAGCCGCTCCCTCTCCACCCAGTCCTCCACGGTGGCCGGGTCGATCTCGGCGTCCGACCCGGGCAGCAGGCTGCCGTCGGCGAAACCGGGGATGCCAGGAATCGGCAGCTGCGCGACCCGAGCCCGGACGCCGCGAGCCCGCCACACCCGGCGGACCAACGCGGCCAGGCTCATCGGCTCCGGACCCGCCAGTTCGATGCGGCCCTCCGGGATGCCGTCGAGGGCCGCCCGGGCCAGCCGCTCGGCGACGGCGTCAATGGAGACCGGCTGCATCCGCATGGTCGGTGCCAGGTTGAGGCGTCCGAACCGCCAGAGATCGACGCCGGCCGAGGCCTGGTCGGCGAAGCCGAACCACTGGGTGGTGCGGACGATGCCCACCGGCACGGCCGCCGCACCCAACGCCCGTTCCTGGGCCAGCTTGCCCTGGTAGTAGCCCATCCGCGCCAGACCCGGACGGTCGATGCCGACGATCGAGACCGCCACCAGCCGACGCAGACCGGCCCGACCGGCGGCCACCGCGAGCGCAGCAGCGGACGCCTCGAAGGTCGACGGCTTCCGGTCGGCGGCGTCCGAACAGTCGATCACCGCGTCGCATCCATCCAGGGCGCGTGCCAGCTGATCCGGGTCGGAGCGGCTCAGGTCAAAGCCGGTGCGGCGCGACAGTGCCAGCGCGGACGCGTCCCGCTCGGCGAGCGCCCGGACCACCCGTGCGCCCAGCCGTCCGGAGCCACCGACCACCGCCACACATTGCACCATGACACCATCCCGCACCGGTAGGGTCTAGCACCATGGCTGAACACTTCCCGCACGGCGTCCGCTCCGAGGTCGGACGGCTGCGCACCGTCATGCTGCACCGTCCCGGCAACGAACTCCGCCGGCTGACCCCGCGCAACAACGATGCCCTGCTCTTCGACGGCCTGCCCTGGGTCGATCGCGCGCAGGAAGAGCACGATGCCTTCGCCGACGCCCTGCGCAGCCGCGGGGTTGAGGTGCTCTACCTGAGCGAGCTGCTGACCGAAACGCTGGCCGACGCGGAGGCCCGGGAAACCGCCATCGCGCACACCATGACCGACCTGCGGCTGGGTGACACACTGCGCCGCTACCTCACCGATCTGCTGCACGACAAGGGGCCGGACGAGCTGGCCGAGATCCTGATGGCGGGTCTGCGCAACGACGAGGTGTCCGACACCGGCAGCCTGGTGGCCGCGCTGCATGCCGCCGACGAATTCCTGATCGACCCGCTGCCCAACCTGCTGTTCACCCGCGACTCCAGCGTCTGGGTCGGCGACCGGGTCACGATCACCTCGCTGGCGATGCCGGCGCGGGTGCGCGAGACCCAGCTCACCGAGTTGATCTACCAGTTCCACCCCCGCTTCGCCGGCACCGAACGGATCCACGGCTGGGACAAGGAGTTCCTCGAGGGCGGCGACGTGCTGGCGCTGGCCGAGGGCGTGCTGGCGGTGGGCGTCGGGGAGCGCACCCGGCCCGCCGGCGCCGAGCGGCTGGCGCGGACGGCCTTCGCCCAGGGTCTGGCGCACACGGTGCTGGCCGTCCCGATCGATCAGGACCGGGCCACTATGCACCTGGACACCATCTGCACCATGGTCGACACCGACGCCATGGTGATGTACCCGAACGTGGCTCACCGGCTGGCCGCCGCCGCCCTGAAGCCCGACCGCGACGGCGGCGTCCTGGTCGAGCCGCTGCGACCGTTCCTGGACGCCGCGGCCAGCGCCATGGGGATCGAACGGCTGCGGCTGATCGACACCGGCCTCGACCCGGTCACCGCCGAACGCGAGCAGTGGGACGACGGCAACAACACCCTGGCGATTGAGGCCAAGGTGGCGATCGCCTACGAGCGCAACACCGAGACCAACGAGCGGCTCGAGGCGGCCGGCATCGAGGTGGTCGCGATCGCCGGCTCCGAGCTGGGTTCCGGACGCGGCGGCCCGCGGTGCATGTCCTGCCCGATCAGCCGCGACGCGCTCTAGACCTCAGACCCGGCGCAGCCAGCCGTGCCGGTCCTCGGCCCGGCCGTACTGGATGTCGAGCAGGTGCGTCCGGATGGCCTGGCTGATCGGTCCCGGCGTCCCGTCGCCGACGGTGAACCTGCGGTCGCTGCCGTTCGCGCCGGGGGCCGCGAAGCCCACGATCGGGGTGACCACGGCCGCCGTCCCGCAGGCCAGCACCTCGGTGATCGCACCGCTGGTCACACAGTCGAAGACCTCGTCGATGCCGATCCGGCGCTCCACCGGCCGCAGCCCGTGCTCCGGTGCCAGCGCCAGGATCGAATCGCGGGTGACGCCGTCCAGGATCGTTCCGGTGAGCGCCGGTGTGACCAGGTCGCCGGACGCGGTGACGAACATGATGTTCATCGTCCCGCACTCCTCCACCCAGCGGTGCTCGGCGCCGTCCAGCCAGATCACCTGGCCGCAGCCGTGCGCGGCGGCCTCGTCGGCGGCGGCCAGGCTGGCCGCGTAGTTGCCGCCACACTTGGCCGCCCCGGTGCCGCCTTCGGCCGCCCGCGTGTAGTTGGGGGTCGCCCACAGCGTCACCGGCTCGGGATAGTAGGGCCCGACCGGTGACGCGATGACACAGAACGTGTACTCCTGCGCCGCCCGGACGCCGATCAGCGTCTCGCTGGCAACTTCGAACGGCCGGATGTACAGGCTCTGCTCGCCTTCCGGAGAGGGCACCCAGTCACGGTCCAGGTCGACCAACTCGGTGACGGCGGAGACGAAGTCGTCCTCGTCCAGCGGCGCCATCGCGAGCCGGCGCGCGGAGGCGGAGAACCGGGCGGCGTTCTTCTCCGGCCGGAACAGCGCGATCCCGCCGTCCGGCTGCCGGTATGCCTTCAGCCCTTCGAAGATCTCCTGGCCGTAGTGCAGGGCCGCCGCGCCCGGATGCAACTCGAACGCCTGCAGAGCGCAGATGCTGTGGGCATGCCAGCCGACGCCCGCCGTCCAGGTGGCCAGGGCCATGTGGTCGCTGAAGTTCGCCCCGAACACCGGCTTCTCCACGATCGTGGCGCGCTCATGGTCGGGCGTCGGGTCGTTGGTGAGAGTGCGCACGAACTTCGTCATTGCGGCAGCGTAACCCTCGCCGACCATGCCGCCGTCGGGCGCCCGGGAGACGGTCAGGCGCAGGGTATGCACTGATCGGCGCATGGGCAATTGAACGCCCTTCCGCACGCGGCTCACAGGCGCTATCTTCCCGACCACCTACAAAGGTAGGAGGCGCTCGTGCCCAGTTACCTGACGATCCCGGGAATCCCCGGGGACTCGGTGGCCCACCGCCACGAGAACGAGATCGAGGTCGACACCTGGAGCTTCGGCTGCAGCCTTGCCACCGGCGCCTTCGGATTGGGCAGCCGCACGAACCGGCCCGATCTCACCGACCTCACCGTGACCTGTCGCAGCGGCACGGCCTCGCCGCGGCTGCTCGAGTTCTGCGCCACCGGACGCGCCGTGCCGCAGGCTGTGCTGACCAGCGGGCCGCCGGACCGCGCCGAGGCGACCACCGAGGTCCGGCTCACCGACGTGCGAGTCAGCGGATACGCGGTCACGGGAACCGTCGACGCGATGCTCGACCAGTTCCGGCTGAGCTTCGAAAGCGTCACCTTCACGATCCGGACGCCGCGGCCGGACGGCAGCCTCGGCGATCCGGTGACCACGACCCAGCCCGCAGCGGAGTCCCCGGTGCCCAGCCCCGGCAGCGGCGGGGTGTGGCGTCCGCGCTGATCCGCCTGCTCCTCCGGCCGGTATCACCGCCCGCTCACAACGCCTCGTATCAGCGAAAGGAGTCGTCGATGGATCCCGTCGTTGTGCTCGACGCCGCCATGACTCTCGCCGCGGCACGCGCAGCGATGGAGTCGATCGGCCCGACCGAGATGGCCGTGGTGCGGCGTCGCGACCCGCGAGCCACCGGAGCCGTCCTGTGGTACCCGTTGACGGACGCCGACCGCGCCCGGGTGATGGGCCCCGGACTCGACCCGCAGATGCCGCTGGGCGTCTCGCTCGATCTGCATGAACACGGCGCCGGCGAGGTTCGACAGCTGACGGACGCCGAGGTGCTGTCCAGCCAGTGGTGCGGCCTGGTGGTCGACGGCAGCCGCGCGGTCGGCTGGCAACCCGGGACGACGACTTGGACCGACCGCGGCACCACCCGGGAGACCGACCGCGGCCCGACCCGCGGAATCGACTTCACGGCCCCACCCCAGCAGCCGCCTCCGATGCCGATGGTGCCACCCATGGCCCAACCGCCGGGAGAGGCCGAAGTGCCCCTGCCGCCCACCGCGAGCACGGCCCCCGTCCAGGCCTACCCGCGGGTGGACGTCCCCGAGACGGTGGCACCGGCGGCCACCTTCGACGTCGTGGTCGGACTCTCCACGCAGGCCCAGGCCGGCGTCCAGGGAGCGGTGATGACCATCACCCCGGACCGCACCTCCACCGTGCTGACCCTGCAGATCAAGGCCGAGAACTTCACCGTCGACCAGGTGCGCCAGGACCTCGCCCTCGACCCGGACGACCTCACCGCCAAGACCGCCGCCTTCACCCTCACCGCACCGAGCGTCACCGAGCCGTGGCGAGGACGGATCGAGGTCGAATACAGCCACAACGGCCTGCTGATCGGCACCGCCTGGCGGGAGCTGCTGGTCGCCCCCGGCGCTCCGGCGCAGGCGCCGCCGTCGACGTCCGGGGGCGAGGTCGCGGTCAACCTCGACCAGAGCGTGCCGATCGACCTGACCGTCTCGATCAGCCGCGGCGAGGCCGACGGCACCTTCCTGTGGACCTTCGTCACCCACCACGACGTCCAGCTGCCCGACGAGCAGGTGATCACCCACCTGGAACAGGACACCGCCGAAACCTTCGCGCTGCGGAAGATCCGCGAGATGGCGCAGGTGGACGGCACCGCCACCGCCGAACTGCGGATCAACGGGGTTGCCACCGAGGTGGCCAGCGTGATGCCGCTGTGGTTCTGGAAGGTGCTGGCCCCGGTCTGGCGGATCACCAAGGACGCCGGACGGCTGCCGACCCTGCTGCTGGTGTCCCAGGAGTCCCTGGTGCCGTGGGAGCTGGCCACCACCGACGAGGAGTTCATCGTCGACCGCGCCCTGGTGGACGCCGCCGCACCCCAGCTGCTCGGCGCCCAGGCGATCGTCGGCCGCTGGCGCCCGGCCGGCCCGGAGACGCCGTCCGGAGTGCGCCGTCCGACCGCGACGCCCGCCGAGGCGATGGCGATCGGCAGCCTGGCCGTGGTGGTCGGCGAGTTCGGGCCCAGTTCGGGGATGAAGTCGCTGAAGGAGGCGATCGAAGAGGGCCGCCGGCTCACCGACACCTACCGGCCATCGGTCTGGGTGAAGGCGACCGCGTCCGAACTGGCCACCCTGCTCAAGGGCGAGTTGACCGACCGCGGCACCCCGGTCAGCGCCCAGGTGCTGCACGTCGCCTCGCACGGCGAGGTCGACCCCGATTCGCCGATCAACAGCGGCGTCATCCTGTCCGACTCGTCGGTGCGGATCGACGAATCGATCGTGATCGGCTCGGACTTCACCCGCGCCGCTGCCCCGCTGGTCTTCCTGAACTGCTGCCAGCTGGGCACCGAGACCGGCGGCGCGCTGATCGAGGGCGGCCTGGCGGCGGCCTTCCTGCGGGCCGGCGCCCGGGCGTTCGTGGCGCCGCTGTGGAACGTCAACGACACCATCGCCAAGGACACCGCGCTCGCCTTCTACGCCGAGACCATCGGCAAGGGCCGGCCGGTCGGTGACGTGATGCGCGAGCTGCGCGCCCGGTTCACCACCGCCTTCCCGCAACGCGACCAGACCACCCCGCTGGCCTATGCCTATTACGGGCATCCCGGTTTGATCCTCTCCCGGCAGGAGACCAGCTGATGGCCACCACTCTCGACGGCAGTTCACGGGCGTTCAATCTCGGCCAGGGCATCACCGTGCGCGCACCCGGCCTGCGCGGACGTGCGGACGCCCACAACGTCGGCCCGGGCTCGAACACCCGCGCCCCCGAGGTGGACGGCTCCGGCGCCGCGCTGGACGCCGCGCTCACCCGGGAGGGTTTCCTGCGGCTGCGGGTGATCACCCTGGACGTCACACCGGTCCCGCATGCGCCCGCCGGCGACCTGCGGGCGCCGGTCTCCGACGAGCCCGGGATGGAGGTCACCGTCCCCGACCTCGGCGAGGACGTCGCCCAGGTGCTGCTGGCCGTGGACGAGAACGGCGTGGTCAGCTGGAACTTTCCGGTCGATTCCGGGGACGGGCTGGCGCCCACCACCCGCGGTTCGGGCGACGTCGTCCGGTTCATCGTGCCGGCGTCCACCAGCACCCCCGAGGCCGGCGCGGCCGCCACCCGTGGCGTCTTCGGGCTGATCGGACGCAAGGTGCTCGAGTTGGTCGCGCTGCCGCTGGCCGAGCTGGTGGTGCCGCCGCTGGCCGGCGCCGCCGCCCGGCTGTGGGAATCGAAATCGCGGATCGCCCGCGCCCGCAGCTTCACCACGGCCGACTACACCAGCGCCGCCGTGCCGAGCCTCGACGACGCCGACTGGCAGCGGCTGGCGTCCGGTCGCAGCCTGTGGTTCGTGCACGGCACCTTCGTCAACAGTCACACCGCCTTCCAGGCGTTTCCGACCGATCTGCTCGCCTCGCTCAGCGACCACTACGGCGGACGCGTGGCCGCTCTCGACCACCACACCCTCGGCATCGATCCCATCGGCAACGCCAACCTGGTCCGCGAATTGGTGCCGGACGGCGTCCAGATCGAGGCCGACATCGTCTGCCACAGCCGGGGCGGCCTGGTCGGACGGGCGCTGGCCGGGCAGGGTGGCGACCCGGTCTTCGACGTCCGCCGGATCGTCCATGTGGCCAGCGCCAACCACGGCACCGCGCTGGCGACGCCGTCCAATCTGGTGCCGTTCATCGACCGGATCACCACCATGGTCAACCTGATCCCGGACGGCCCCGCGGCCGTGGTCGAGGCGACACTGACCTCGGTGCTGGTGGTGGTCAAGATCATCGCCAAATACGGGCTGGTCGGCATTCCCGGGCTGGCCGCGATGGATTCCGCTGGCGACTTCCTGGCCGGGTTCAACGCCAAGGAGCTCCCCGCCGAGCAGTTCGCGGTCGCCGCCGATTTCACGCCGTCCGGCGGCTGGCGGGCGATGGCGCTGAGGAGCGCCGAGAACGTCTTGGTCGACCGGGTTTTCGGCAGCGACGCGAATGATCTGATCGTGCCCACCGCCGGCGTCTACGAAGGCAACGACGCCATGCTGGTCCGCGACGACCGTCGCCTGGTCCTGCCCAAGGAGCGCGGCGTCTACCACGGCAGCTTCTTCGGCCAGCGCGACGTCGCCACCCAGATCGCCAGCTGGCTGACCGGGTAGGAGGCGATCGTGGCCGGGCTGGACTATCTGGACTTCGACCTGGAGGTCGAGGCGGCCGGCACGCCCGGCAGTTATCAGGTGTCGGTGCTGTCGTCTCCGCGGGGCGAGGCCAGCGGCCAGATGACCTTCCCGTTCAACCCGGACGCCCTAGAGAACGTGATCCTCAAGCTGGGCCGGACCCGCACCGGAATCCGGGCCATCGGGTCACCCACCCAGCAGGTGGCCAGGCAGTTCGGCAGCACCCTGTACGACGCGCTGTTCGCCGGCGAGGTGGGCACCTGCTTCCGGCGCAGCCTCGATGAGGCGGACGCCCAGGGCAAGGGCCTGCGCATCAGGCTGCGGCTGAACAAGGCACCGCAGCTCGCCGACGTGCCCTGGGAATACCTGTACCCGGCCAGCCTGCGGCAGTTCCTGGTGCTGTCCACCAAGACCCCGGTGGTGCGTTACCTGGAGCAGCCGCGGGCGGTGCCGCCGCTGACCGTGACGCCGCCGCTGCAGGTGCTGGTGGTGGTCTGCTCGCCGACCAATCTCGCCACCCTGGACGTGGACGCCGAGGTCGCCCGGATCGGACACGCCCTGGCCGGCCTGGAGCAGTCCGGCCAGGTGCGGGTCACCGTGCTGCCGCACGCCCGCCTCGCCGACCTGCGCGGCACGCTACGCCGGCTGCCCGTGCACGTGCTGCACTTCATCGGCCACGGAGGCTTCGATGATCGCTCCGGCGACGGCATGCTCGCCTTCGAGGACGACCATCAGCTGGCGCACCTGGTGTCGGGCTCGGCGCTGGCCACGATCATCCACGATCAGGACAAGCTGCGACTGGTGCTGTTGAACGCCTGCGAGGGCGCCCGGCAGTCGCCGGCCGATCCGTTCGGCGGGGTGGCGCAGAGCCTGGTCGCCCAGGGCGTCCCGGCGGTGGTGGCGATGCAGTTCGAGATCACCGACGAGGCCGCCACCGTGTTCAGCGCCGAGTTCTACAGCGCGATCGCGGACGGCTACCCGATCGATGCCGCGCTGGCCGAGGCCCGGGTGGCCGTCTTCAGCGACGACAACGACGTCGAGTGGGGCACGCCGGTGCTCTACCTGCGGGCCAGCGACGGCCGGATCTTCGACGTGGCGAACCAGGGCACGCCGTCGAACGCGCGGCACCCGTCCGACCAGCCCGCGGGGACGGACGAGAGCGCGGGCGCCCGGGTGATTCCGGTGGTGGTGCCGCGGTGGCCGTCCGGCCCCGGCGAGGTCGGGGGCGGCGCCGAGACGGCGTACCCGCCCGCCACGCCGCCACCCGCGTTGCCCACCCAGCTACCCCCTCCCGATGACCCGTCGACAGGGTCGCCGACTGAGGACCCAGCAACCGAGAGGCCGGCGTCAGGGCCGAAGTGGGTCATCCTCGGGGCGGTCGCCGCCGTCCTCACCGTGGCGGTGTTCTTCGGCTGGCCCTACGTCTTCCCCCGCTCGGCGCCCGGTGTCACCGCGTCGCCGACCCCGACCGCCTCGGACAACCCGACCCCTACCCCGACGAAGCGGACGCCGTCCGTCACCCCCACCCGGCGGACCACGTCGTCGCTGCCACCGGTGCTGGCGGTGCCACCGCTGAAGGCGTTGCGCGGATCGGTCACCATCGACGGCAGCACCGACGACTGGCAGTGGCAGCTGGTGTCGTACGCCGACAATCAGATCGCCGGCAAGTCCGACGCCAAGGGCGACATCTACCTGATGTGGGACGACGAGGCGCTCTATCTGCTGGCGCTGGTCACCGACGCCGCACAGCTCGCCCCCGACCCCGATCAGCCCACCCAGCTCTATCGCGGCGACTCGGTGATCCTCGAGCTGGGCCCGGACAAGAGCCGGCTCACGCCGTCCGACCTGCCGCGTCCCACCGACGCCTACTACATGTTCGGCTTGCCGAGCGCAGAGGGGAGCCCGGCGCAGCGCGCGATTCTCGGGCCGGACGCCAAGCGCACCTCGTTCGAGACCCCGCGCGACGCACAGACCCTGGACGCCGCGGTCACCCTCACCCCCACGGGCTACGTGCTGGAGGCGAGGATTCCGTGGCGAACGACCCGGCTCAACGGCATCGGCGCGGGGGCCGTGCTGGCCGCCAACGTGCTGGTGTCCGAACGCAGGGCCGGCAGCTACGCGAACCTGGGGATGCGGAGCACCAACTCGCAGCGCAATGCGGACGTCCGCATGCACCCCGCGTACTGGCAGGCGCTGGAACTCCAGGCCTAGTGCCCCAGCCCACTAGGCTGCCGCCATGGCACTGCCCGTCCTCAATGCCACCGAGCAGCGGATCCTCGGCAGCCTGCTGGAGAAGCAGCGCACCGTCCCGGCCAGCTATCCGCTCAGCCTGAACGGGCTACGGGTGGCGTGCAATCAGACGTCCAGTCGCGATCCGGTCACCGACCTGTCCGATCAAGAGATCGAGGCGGCGGCCCGCGAACTGAAGGGACGCGGCCTGCTCCGGGTGGTCTGGGCCGGCAAGGGTTCGCGGACGCTCAAGTACCACCAGCTGCTCGACGAGACCCTCAGCCTGCAGCCGGACGAGCGGGCGCTCGTCACCGTGCTGCTGCTCCGTGGCGCGCAGGCGCCCGGCGAGCTGAAGACCCGCACGGACCGGCTGTACTCCTTCGCCGACCGGGAAGCGGTCGAGCAGGTGCTGCACCGGATGGCCGCCCTGCCCGAGCCGTTGGCACGCGAGCTCGACCGTCGCCCCGGCCAGCAGGACAAGCGCTGGATCCACCTGCTGGGCCCGGTTCCCGAACCCGCCGGGGCTCCGGTTCCCGCTCTTGCGGTGGACCGCGACGCGGTGCTGGCCGAGGGCTCCGGCATCCGCGACCAGCGGGTCCGGGACTGCTACGACGGGGTCGCCGAGGCGTACTTCGAGCAACTCGCGGACGAGCTGACCGGAAAGCCGTTCGACGTCTGGCTGCTGGAGCGGATCGCCTCCCTGGCCGGGTCGGATCCGATCGTGGACGTCGGCTGCGGGCCGGGTCACATCACTGCGTTCCTGGCCGACACCGGCGCCACGGTCAGCGGCGTCGACCTGTCGCCGCAGATGGTGGCGGTGGCGTCCCGCGAGTTCCCCGGACTCGACTTCTCGGTGGGAGATCTAGCCACCCTGCTGAAGCCGCGGACGGCGTCCGGCTGGGGCGCGGTGGTGGCCTGGTATTCGCTGGTGCACCTGGCCGGATCGGAGCTGGCCCCCGCCGTGGCCGCGCTGGCCCGTACTTTGGCGCCGGGCGGGGTGCTGGCGGTCGCCGTCCACGCCGGGGACGAGGTGCGCCGGGTCACCGAACTCGTCGGTGAACCGGTGGAGCTGGATTTCGTCCTGCACGACCACGATCAGTTGTTGGCGGCCTTCACCGCCGCGGGGCTGAGCGAGATCGAGTGGTACCGCCGCGGGCCGTCCGGCGACGAGGCGGCGACCGAGCGGCTCTACGTGCTCGCGCGGCGCTAGGAAAGCGCCGGCGCTGATCAAAGTCCCGACCTGATGGCTCGGGCCGTGCCGCGGAGAAACGCGCGTTTTCGCAGACACCTGCCGTTCGCTGAGCCTCTCCTGCGCAGAAACGAGCGGTATGGCGGGCAACGATGCACTGAAAACGCTCATTCCCGCGCGAGCCGGTGTGCTGAGTGCTGCCGCCCGATTGAAAACGCGCATTGACCGGCGCCGAAGCCTCGCCGGAGGGCCAAACCACCGTTCGGCGGTTACGTAGGCCAGGCAACGAGCTCGATCGGCTCGGGTCAGCGCAGGCGCGGTCGGACGTGCAGGCCGACCTCCGGGTCGACGATCAGTTCCTGCGACGCGTCGATGCCGTCGACCAGCACCGGGACATCGGCGGACACGTTGCGCTTGATCAGGGCCAGCGCGATCGGCCCGAGTTCGTGGTGCCGGGCCGACGATCCGACCCGGCCGACCACCCGGCCGTCCAGCAGCACGTCGGCGCCGACCTCGGGCAACGCCTCGGCGGAGCCGTCCAGGTGCAGCCGGGTGAGCCGGCGCGGCGGACGTCCCAGCGTGTACACCCGGGCCACCGTCTCCTGCCCCGGATAGCAGCCTTTCTTCAGGTGGACGCCGGCGCCCAGCAACTCACCCTCGGGATTGGCCAACTCGTTGGGGATGGTCTTGTCGTCGGTGTCGACGAAGGTCCGCGGCTGCCCGGCCTCGATCCGCAGCGCGTCCGCCGCCCAGGTGCCGGCCCGCTGCTCGCCGAGCACGTCGTCCAGTTCCTCGCGCGGCACGATCCGCGGACCGCCGGCAATCACCATGGCGTGGGTTTCGCTGCGGTCGACGATCTCGACCCGCGCCGCGAACTGCATGCGCCGCAGCCAGGCCAGCAACGCGTCCAGGTGCCCCGGTTCGGTGGTGGCCCACAGCGTCGCGCCGTCGTCCACCCCGCCGAAGACGTGCCCGATCCGGCCGTTCGGGTCGAGGATGTAGGCGGTGAACCACTGCCCGGACGGCAGGTCGTCCAGCTTCTGCGAGACGATGTTGTTCAGCCAGCTCAGCCGGTCGGCGCCGGCGACGCTGAACACCGGACGATGCGAGCAGTCGACGCTCGCCTCGCCCGCGGCCAGCCGGCGCTGCTCGCGCATCGGGTCGCCGTAATGCCAGACCGCGCCGGCGTCCGGGCCGGACTCGTGCCGGACGGCAGTCATCCGCGCACCAACGTCGCCCAGACGTAGGGCCGCAGCGGCACGTCCTCGGTGGCCCGGTCGAAGGAATACATCAGCTTGCCCTCGACGGTGCCGTAGAGGCGGCGTCCGGCGGTGTAGGCGACCGCGGCGTCCGGCGAGCGGACGACGGCGTCGGTGACCAGGTCGAGGCGGCCCGGCTTGAGCTTGCCGTACCAGACCTCGGCGAATCCCTCGGGAGCGCACATCACCACATCGACGGTGCCATCGGGCAGCGGACGCCAGAAGCCCGTCTCCATCATCAGCGGCTTGGTCGGCCTGCCGTCTTCGTCCACTTCGAACGCCTGCGCCAGGTAGTGCAGGTAGTCGCCGCCGTTGTCGGCGAAGTCGATCTGCTGGGTGAACCGGATCTTCTCCTCACCCGGCCACTCCCGGTACCCGGTGCCCTCCCAGCGACCGCGCAACCAGGCGAGCCCGACCAGTGCGGGGTTGAGGTCGGCGGGGATCTCGAAGGCCATGAATCACTCCTGCTGCTTGTCGGTGAAGATGCGAACCACCATCACCAGGGCGGCGATCAACATCGCGGACGCCGCGACGATCAGCGCGATCGTTCCCGGCGTCAACGCCACGGCCGCCACTTCCACGTGCGGAAGTCTAGTGCGGGCCGCGCTACCCTCCTTGCCCATGAGAGCGGTGGTCCAGCGGGTGGCGCGGGCGTCGGTGAGCGTGGCCGGCGAGGTCGTCGGCGTCATCGACACCCCCGGCCTGATGGTGCTGGTGGGCGTCACCCACGGCGACACGGCAGCCACCGCGGACGCCTTGGCCGACAAGGTGTGGAACCTGCGCATCCTGGACGGCGAACGCAGCTGCGCCCAGCTCGGCGCGCCGCTGCTGGTGGTCAGCCAGTTCACCCTCTACGCCGACACCCGCAAGGGACGGCGTCCGTCCTGGAACGCCGCTGCCCCGGGCCCGGTCAGCGAGCCGCTGGTGGACGCCTTTGTGGCGGCGCTGCGCAGCCGGGGTGCCCAGGTGGCGACCGGCCGCTTCGGGGCGATGATGCAGGTGTCGCTGGTCAACGACGGCCCGATGACGCTCATTCTCGAGCTGTAGGAAGCGCTGGTTGAGCGTGTCGAAGCCCCTGCCAGCACGCCCGGACCGGGTCTCGACAAGCCCGACCGGCGAAGTCAACGCTGCCCTCGCGCTGCCGCCGGTCCCCAAGGCACAGCCCTGTGACGGCCCGGTTACAGAACCGCGAACGGAATCCGATCGGTCGACATGCCGCTGATCTCACTATTCTGTTGACGGTCGATTGGGGGTGCGGATGGCAACTCTGCTTGTCGTGAGCAACCAGCTGGTCGATGAGTCGCGCCCGGAAGTCGTGCTGCCGGCGCTCGGCCTGCTGGCCCATGAGCTGCTCGGCGCCCCGGCCGACACCTCGGCACTGACCGAGTCGGCCACCTCGGACGCCATCGTGGTCGACGGCCGCACCGATCTGGCTACGGCGCGGACGATCTGTCGGCTGTTCCACTCCTCCGGCATCGCGCTCCCCGTCCTGCTCGTGCTCACCGAAGGCGGCCTGGCCGCCCTCAACGACGACTGGCGGGTGGCGGACTTCGTCCTGGACGGCGCCGGGCCCGCCGAGTTCGACGCCCGGATCCGCCGACTGCTCGCCACCGAGGACGCCGACGGGGTCATCCAGGCGGGCGGCGTCCTGATCGACGAGGCGGCCTACTCGGCACGGTTGGGCGATGTGCCACTCGACCTCACCTACACCGAGTTCGAACTCCTGAAGTACCTGGTGATGCATCCCGGCCGGGTGTTCAGCCGCGAGCATCTGCTGGCCGACGTGTGGGGCTATGACTACTTCGGCGGGACCCGCACCGTCGACGTCCACATCCGCCGGTTGCGCGCCAAGTTGGGCCCCGAGCACGAGGCGTTGATCGGCACCGTCCGCAACGTCGGGTACCGGTTCGCACCGTAGGCCGGCACACCGAGGGCCGCGACCGCTAGCCTGTGGGCCATGCTGGGCCCGGACGACATCGACCGCATCCGCCGGCTCGCCTCCACGGTGGCAGAGGCGGACGGTGAACAGGCGCTCAACGAGGACGCCATGCTGGCGCTGGCCGACGCGGCGACACCGGTCCGCGACTTTCCGGTGGTTCGCCACTACCTGGTGGAGCGGTACGGCGAGCTGGCCGGCTACGCGCAGGCCAATGTCCGCCATGGCACCGCGCAGCTCCTGGTGCACCCGGCCCACCGGCGCCGGCACGCCGGCTCGACGCTGCTGCGCGACATCGGCGAGCTCGCCGTGTGGGCCTTCGGCGACCTGCCGCCCGCCCAAGGCTTCGCCGCCGCCCACGGCTTGGTGGAGCGGCGCCGGCTGCTGGTGATGGAACGTCCGCTCGACCCGCCGTCCGGGGAGTCATTCGCCGGCGTCCGGCCGTTCGACGTCGACACGGACGCCGACCAGGTGCTCGCGCTGAACGCGGCCGCCTTCGACTGGCACCCCGAACAGCGGCACTTCTCCCGCGCCGACCTGGACGCCCGGATGGCCGAGCCCTGGTTCGATCCGGCCGGGTTCCTGGTCAGCACCGACGCCGGCGGCCTGACCGGCTTCCACTGGACCAAGCGGCACCCCGACGGCAAGGGCGAGGTGTACATCCTGGCTACGCACCCCCGCGCCCAGGGCACCGGGCTGGGCCGCACGCTGCTCGCCGCCGGCCTGGAACACCTTGTCGCGTCCGGTTCGACGACCGTCCATCTGTACGTTGAAGCGTCGAACAGGCGAGCGGTAGAACTGTACGAGCGGGCCGGTTTCGCGGTGGTTCATCGCGATGTCCTGTACGGCCCGACCACCACCAGGAGCATGGATGACCGCTGAAACCGCAGTCGACGATCTTCCCGACCTGCCCGATGGCCGGTTCTCCGACCGCGAGCTGAGCTGGCTGGCGTTCAACAACCGGGTGCTCGACCTGGCCCGGGACGCCGCCCGCGTGCCGCTGCTGGAGCGGGCCCGCTTCCTGGCGATCTTCTCCTCCAACCTGGACGAGTACTTCATGGTCCGGGTGGCCGGCCTGAAACGCCGGATCGCCGCCGGGGTAGCGGTACCGTCGGCGTCCGGCATCCTGCCCCGCGATCTCTACGAGCTGATCCTGACCAGGGCCCGCAGCCTGGTCGAGCAGCAGGCCCGGACCTTCGCCGACGACATCCGGCCGGCGCTGGCCGAGCACGGCATCGAGGTGCTCCGCTGGGACGAGCTCAGCGACACCGAGAAGCAGACCATGACCACGCTGTTCGAAGAGCGGATCTTCCCGGTGCTGACCCCGCTGGCCGTGGATCCGTCGCACCCGTTCCCCTACATCTCTGGCCTGAGCAACAACCTGGCGGTGCTGCTGAAGAACCCGATGACCGGCGCCCGGCAGTTCGCCCGGGTCAAGGTTCCCACCCTGCTGAGCCGCTTCCTACAGCTGGGCGACGCCCGCTTCATCGCCATCGAGGACGTCATCGCGCACCACCTCGACCGGCTCTTCTCGGGCATGCAGGTGCTCAGCCACTCCACCTTCCGAGTGACCCGCAACGAGGACCTGGAGGTCGAGGAGGACGACGCCGAGAACCTGCTGCACGCGCTGGAGAAGGAGCTGCTGCGCCGCAAGGTGGGCCGTCCGCCGGTCCGGCTCGAGGTCGAGGACGACATCGACGACCGGATGCTCGAACTGCTGGTCAGCGAGCTGGACATCTCCGCCAGCGAGGTCTTCAAGCTGCCGGCGCCGCTGGATCTGCGTGGGCTGTTCTCGCTGGCCGATCTGGATCGCGAGTCGCTGAAATACCCCGCCTTCCTGCCCAAGACCCACCCCGAACTGGCCGAGGTCGAGACCGCGATGCCGGCCGATATGTTCGCCGCGCTGCGGCACCGCGACGTCCTGCTGCACCACCCGTACCACTCCTTCGCGACCAGCGTGCAGCGGTTCATCGAGCAGGCCGCCGCCGACCCCGCCGTCCTGGCCATCAAGCAGACGCTCTACCGCACCTCCGGCGACTCCCCGATCGTGGACGCCCTAATCGAGGCCGCGCAGGCGGGGAAGCAGGTGCTGGCCCTGGTCGAGATCAAGGCCCGCTTCGACGAGCAGGCCAACATCACCTGGGCCCGCAAGCTGGAACGCGCCGGCTGCCACGTCGTCTACGGCATGATCGGGCTGAAGACCCACTGCAAGCTGTCGCTGGTGGTGCGCGACGAACCCGAGGGGCTCCGCCGGTACTGCCACATCGGCACGGGCAACTACAACCCCAAGACCGCCCGGATGTACGAGGACGTCGGCCTGCTGACGGCGAACCCCGTAGCCACCGACGACGTGGCGCGGCTGTTCAACCATCTGTCCGGAATGGGCCAGGAGACCTACTACAAGCGGCTGCTGGTGGCACCGCACGGCATCCGGCGCGGTCTGGTCGAGTTCATCACCGACGAGATCGAGCACAAGCGGGCGGGCCGCCCGGCCGGCATCCGGATCAAGGTGAACTCGATCGTCGACGAAGCCGTCATCGACGCGCTCTACCGGGCCTCCCAGGCAGGGGTGAGCGTCGAGCTGTGGGTACGCGGCATCTGCACGGTGAAGGCCGGCGTCCCGGGACTGAGCGAGAACATCAGGGTGCGCTCGATCCTCGGCCGGTTCCTGGAGCACAGCCGGCTGTTCTGGTTCGCCAACGGCGGCCAGCCCCGGGTCGGTCTCGGCTCCACCGACCTGATGCATCGCAACCTGGACCGCCGCGTCGAGGTGCTGGTGTCACTGACCAACCCGCGGCACATCGCGACCATCGAGAACCTGTTCGACCTCGCCTTCGACGACGAGACGGCCTCGTGGGGGCTGGAGGAGGACGGCTGGCACCAGCGCACCAGCGACATCGAAGGCAGGCCGCTGGTCGATCTACAGGAACGGCTGATCTCGTCGCTGGGATCGCGGCGCGGCGAACGGGCAGCCGGATGAGCCGCCGCAAGCGCCTGGTCGAGGCTGCCGGAGCGGTCGTGCTGCGCCGTCCCAAGGGCCGAGGCCTCCAGGTGCTGGTGATTCATCGACCCAGCTACAACGACTGGTCGCTACCCAAGGGCAAGCTCGACCCGGACGAGTATCTCGCCGGTGCCGCCGTCCGGGAGACGCTGGAGGAGACCGCGGTCGTGATCCGGCTGCGGCACCCGGTCGACCGCATTCAGTACCCGATCCCGACCGGCACGAAGCGGGTCGCCTACTGGCTGGGCACGGCGCTCGAGCAGCGGCGGTTCAAGCCCAACTCGGAGGTTGACCGACGGATGTGGCTGTCGGTGCCGTCGGCGCTGAAACGGATGACCTACGCCGACGAACGCGAGTTGCTCGAGCAGGCCGTCACACTGCCGGACACCACACCGCTGCTGATCGTCCGGCACGGCAAGGCGATGGAACGCAAACACTGGTCGGGCAAGGATCAACTCCGTCAGCTCAGTTCACGCGGACGGCGGCAGAGCAAGAAGCTGATTCCACTCCTCGACGCCTACGGCGTGACCGAGCTGGACTCGTCCGCCTCGATTCGCTGCATGTCGACCCTCGCACCGTACGCGAAGGCGAAGCGGTTGGACGTCCAGGGCTGGGCGACTCTGTCGGAGGAGAAGGCGGACGACCATCCGGACGCCGTCCGCAAGCTGATGAGGCGGCTGATCAAGCAGACCGCGGCCAGTGGCGTCCCCCGGGCCATCTGCGGGCACCGTCCGGTGCTGCCGCTGATGCTGGAGGCCCTGGGCGTCCCCAACCGTCCGATGCTGACCGCCGCGGTACTGGTCGCCCACCTGTCCCCCGACGGAGAGACCATCTGCGTGGAGTGGCACAAGCCCCGGGTGTGATCGCGACACCGCCGCGGGCGGACGACCGGTCTACCGTTGCCGGTCGTAGTCGATGACGGCCTCCGGGATTTCCGGCGTCGGCCCGAGGTCTAGCGGCTGCTCCCGGGTGTCGCGTCGCAGCAGGGCACCGAGTTCGCGCTGGAACCGGTCCCCACTGGCATTGATCGTTCGCATCGCCTTGACCACGGTGTCGTCGAGTTCGGCACGCATCCGATGCCCTTCCGCAGCGGCCTGCAGCATGCCCTCGTGCTGTGCCACCACCGAGTCGGCGATCGCCATGATGGTTTCGGGCACGACCGTCGGGGCCTGGGTAAGCCGCGCCAGCCGGGGAATGCTGCCGCCGGTCGCCGCTGCGTACTCCTGCAGCGCGTCGTTGTTGGCCCGGGCGGTGACCGCGGCGGCAGAGCCGGCCTCCTCCATCTGCAGCAGCAGGCCCCACTGCGAAATCGTCAGTTTCATCGTGGGAATGGTCAACACCACGAGCAGGTGCAGCCGCTGGGACAGCGAGTTGCTGACCTTGCGCATGTTGCGGATCTGCGGCGCCGTCGACCAGGCGACGAACAGCCGCGAGACGAACTCGCTGCGACGGCTTTCGAGTTCTTCGAGCATCTCCAGCAGCACCTGGAGTTCCTCCTCGGCCTGGCGCCGCTCGGGCGACTGCCGCCCGGACATGCCGGCCAGCTCGAACTCCTTGGCCTTCACCGCATTGTGCAGTTCGTCGAGCACTTCCTCCATCAAGGCGACGACGCCGATGACCTTGGTCATCGCCGCGTCGTTGCTGGCATACAGCTCGTCGCACAACAGCACGTTGCGGTCCAGGACGTGCTTGTGTTCGACCAGCGTCCCGGCGACCGTGTCCAGGCGTTCGACCGCGGACTGGCTGTCGATGTACAGCTGACGCAGGAACCGCTGCCCGGTCTGGAAAACGCCCGTGACCGACTCGGCGAATCGCTCGAGCGCATTCAGCAGCCGAGGGTCGGAGCGCTTGTACTTCTTCCGGAAGCCGGCCACCGTCTTCGCCATCGCCTTGGTGATGTTCTCGACCTCCGGAATGCGCAGGTTGCCCTGCTGCCTGAGGAAGGTGCTCACCATCGAGTTGAGCCCGTCGAGCGCGTCGTCGCCGAAGTGGGACAGCGCGGACCGGTCGGCCACGAATCGGTCGACCAGCTGCCGGGCCACCTGGGTGAGCTGGGCACGCTGCCCGGGGGACAGGTCGGTCCGGCAGGAGAACTCCTCCAGCCGACGTCCGGATCCATCCCGCACCAGCGCGGCTTCGGCGGCGCCGGCGGGCGCGCTCGCCTCGGCACCGGCGATCGCCGCGAAATCGATGCTCAGACCGGGCGTGGGGTTGTCGGTCATCTCAGGTCGTTCCCTTCGGTGGGCGTCTGGTCGGCCGGCGGAATGGCGAGGTCGACGGTCTCGGTGCGGCGGGCGGTGGCCTGGAGGATCTTGGTGTCCACCCGGAACTCGGTGAGGGAGCCTTCCTCGATCTCCTGGATGTTCTGCACGACGCCGTCGCAGTACTGCTCGATTGCGCGGCGTCCGTCCTGCAGCAGGGTCTCCGCGTCGCGGAAGTAGCGGGGATGGTCCTCGATGTCCTCGAAGCGTTCCGCCACGTTCCGGACGGTCTCCAGGGTCACCTTGTACCGGGCGGTGATCTGCTGAAGCTGGTCGGGGATCCGCTTCGGGGCCCGCTGGAACAGCTCGCGGACGTGTTGCTCCGCCTCGTCGAGCAGGCCAGTGACGCGCTGGTCGGAGATCTGCTGGGATCGGTGGCGGATCTCCACCAGCAGCCGGGTGATCTGATCGGGGGTGTAGCCGCGGTTCGGTTTCGGCTGCCGCTCACCCCACTTCCGGCGCAGCGTGACCACCACCGCGGCGGCCACGATGACGGCCACCCCGATGCCGCCGATCAAACCGAGCGGAAGACCGCCCGGCGCGTCCGGCGGGGGCTGCGGGACTATCACCTTGGTCGCGCTGCTGGCCTGCTGGACGAACCCGCTGATGCTGTCGTAGAGCGGGCGGCCTTCCGCGGCGTCGGCCAACTCCGCCGCCTTGCCGGCGGGAAGACTGCGGGAGCCGGCGGCGAGGTCGCCGCCGATGGACACCAGCACGGTGTCGTAGCCGGTGCGGGCGGCGACGTCGGCAACGAACTGCGGCACGTCGGTGATCTCGGTGGCAGCGCTGCCGGGCAGCACGACCACGGCGATGTCGCCGCCGGAGAGCTGGGTGCGCAGCAGCTGCTGCTGTTGGGCACCGAGGTCGGTGACTTGGACGGAGACATACAGCGGTCCGGACTGCAGTCCCTGCGTGGCCTCGTCGAGGTAGTCACTCATCGCCACCCTCCCTTCTGGGTCTCGGAACTCACCCGGAGGTGGTCAGAAGTTGTTCACCACGCTCTGGAACACCTCCGCGATCCGCCGCGGGTCGCTGGCGTCGAAGACCTGCCCGCCGCTCGCCTCGGCGATCGACGCGAGCGCACTACGGCCGGCCTCGCTCACTCCCTGGCCGTAGATGATCGGGAAGATCCGTACCGCGGCATCGCCGCCGCCCTCGCCGGTGCTGTTGAGGCCGGCGATCAGTGCCGCCTGGCTGAGCCGAGACCTGGCGTCATCGCCATCGGACAGGAGAATAATCGCGTTGATCCGGCCGGGTTCGGCTCGCTTGGTCATCGTGGTGTGGCCCTTGCGGACGGCGTCGTAGAGCGGCGTGCCGCGCAGCGGGACCAGGTTCTTCAGCTCGCGCAACAGGTTCTCCAAGTCGCCGCCGAGCGGCTTGACCGCCCGCACCTGATAGGTGCCGTCCGTCTTGTAGACGCCGCCGGTGGTGAACGTCCAGACACCGAGCTGGTCGGAGGAACGGAAGTGCCCGAGGGTGTTCTGGGCGCTGTCGACGGCGGCCTCGAGCCGGGTCTTGCCCGCGCCCGCCGATTCGGCCATCGAGCCCGAGACGTCGATCAGCATCAGCACGGAACTGGGTTTGCGGATCTTGTCCCACTGTTCGGTGGCGGCGAACGACACCGGCACCGATGGCTTTTCCAGCCACGTCGTCGGCTGCTTGGCGTCCACGCCGTTCTGCTCGGTGAACAGGCCGGTCAAGGGACGCTGGGCGTCCAACGGTCGGAAACCGTACTCGTCGAGTTGGTCCTGGACGTGGTCGGAGAGCAGGAACTCGATGAAGGCCCTGCCGGCCGTCGCCTGCTCGGCGCTCACCCAGTCGGCCTTGGGGCCACCCAGCGCCACGATCGGGTTGTCGCTGGTCAATGAACCCTCCGCGGGATAGACGGCCACCAGCTTCTCCCGCGGCCGCACCAGCTTCGCGATCTCTTCGTCGCTGAGCGCCCGCGTGTTCGGATTGCCCTGGTTGTAGGCGATCACGCTGACCTCCTCGACGGCGATCGCCGACACGTAGTCGAGCGGCCGCCCTTCGGCGTCGCGGTCATAGACCCGCTGCAGCACGTTGCCGGTGGTGTCGCCGTAGTGGATCACGCACGACTCGAACTCACGGCTGAACTTTTCCGCGGCCGCGACGTCGGCGGTGGTCAGGCCCGCCGTCTTACCGCTGGCCGCATAGGACTGCATGATCAGGGTGGCCAGGCCGGTGGTGCTCGAGTTCGGGTTGGTCTTGCCCAGCTTGAAGCGGCCCCACTGGCCGGCGGCGCCGCCCCGACTACCCCAGCCGTCCGGGTTCACGCACAGGCTGTGCAGATCCTTGATGCCGATCTTCTTCTCGGGCCAGCCCAGGGTGCGAGCCATCCTTTCGGGCATCGCGAAGACCACCGGGGTGCGGGTGAAGGAGTGCGCGTCGGCGACCAGCGCGGCGCCGTTGACCGCCGCGACCTGATCGATCCAGGCCGACGAAGCCGGCGTCCACAGCGTCGGACGCGGCTTCACCGTCTCGTTCGCCGGCCACAGGGTGCCGGAAAGTTTGAGCAGTCGGGCCGCCTCCCCCGAGCTGACCTCGACCGGATGGACGGTGGCGCATTTCCCGAGGTTCCCGTGCTGTGGCGAGTCCTTGAACTCCGCGGCCAGCCGGGTCAGCATGGCGACCTTCTCGGGCGAGACGGCGGTGATCACCGGAGTGCAGTTGTCGCTGCCGAAGTCCGTGCCGGCCCCGGGGCTCGTGTTCGGACCGGTGCTCGGCGCGTTCTGGCAGGCCGAGAGAAACAGTGCGGCGCACGCGGCCGCGGCGGTGAAGGAGGCCTTCCAGGTGTGTCGTCTCATCTGCGTCTCCTTCGAGTGGAACTACCTCGGCGAAGCCCGCATCGGCCACATGCTCCGCCACCCGCTGCCCGAATCCATCGGCACCCTGCGCCGTTGTTTTGCGTACTGTAGCGGGGCGGGTGGCCATGAACCCGCGTCTGACGACGCCGGGCGCTGCCGCGCCCGGCCGCCCGCCAGCCGGGCTAGACGATCTTCACGCCCTGGAAGCCGCCGGTGTACTTCTTGGCCTGCTTGTCGGTCAGCTTCACCTTCTTGGCCTTGACCTTCGTCCAGCCCGTCGATTTCCAGACCGAGGTGGTCAGCCGGCCCTCCCAGCGCGGCGTGCCCATCTTGAGCAGTTGGTACTGCTCCACGTAGCGCTTGCCCGCCTTGCTGTAGAACCGGTAGCCACACAGTCCCCAGTCCGGGATCGCCAGGGAATACCAGGCGTAGGCGGACGAGCGGTCCAGCGGCGCCGCCTGGCGGACCAGCTTGTTCTTGCGCCACGTCAGCACCGCCGTGGTGTAGCCGTCGCTTGCTCCGGTGGCGAGCAGCAGTTCGTGGCCCTTGACCTTGTCGAGTTTCGCCGCACCCCAGTAGGGCTCGATCCCCCAGTCCGTCGCTACGGTGGAGGTGAGGGTCAGCGAGGCCTTGCGCTTCTTGGCGGTGGTGACCGCCACCTTGTAGCGATGCTTTTTCACCTTGGTGATCTTCACCGTGTCCTTGCGGCCGTCGCCGTCGACGTCGATCTTGACGGTGCGGACGGCAGTCAGTTGCGGCAGCGGCGCGGCTGCATCCGCCGGGCTCGAGGTGAGGCCGATGGCGGGCACGGCCAGTGCGAGCGACACGGCGACGGTGGGCAGCGTGCGGAACTTGTTCATAACGCATCCAATCTGATTGCCGGGCGAGTCGCCCCCTGGTCCCGCACCGTCGGCTCGGACGCCGTCGTCCGACCGTGGCGCGTTTACCGGCTGTTCACCCAGCACTCCCCAACCGGTCGACTCCGCTGCCTAGCATGCCAGCCGGAGCGGGTTCCGCTCCACCCGATTGGGAATGTCCCCATTGTGAAAGGGAAGGCCGTGAAGATCTCCACGTTCGGCGCCCCGGTGGCCCTGCTCGCCGCCGCCGCGCTGACTCTGTCCGCCTGCGCGGCGAACGAGACCGCCCAGCCCGGCACCGGCGGCTCCGCCGGCGCCACTACCGCCGCGAGCACGCTCGCCGGCAAGGGCGCCTCGTCGATGTCCGCAGCACAACAGAAGTGGATCGCCGACTACCAGTCCGCCCACCCCGGCGTCACCATCAACTACTCCCCCGACGGCTCGGGTGCGGGCCGCGAGGCATTCATCTCGGGTGCCGTCCAGTACGCCGGCTCCGATCGTCCGTTCAAGAACGAGGAACTCGGCGCCGGCAAGTTCGGCAAGTGCGCCGCCGATTCCAACGCGCTCGACCTGCCCGTCTACGTATCGCCGATCGCGGTGATCTTCAACGTTGAGGGCGTCAAGGAACTCAAGCTCGACCCCGACACCCTGGCGGGCATCTTCGCCGGCAAGATCACCAAGTGGAACGACGCCAAGATCGCGGCCACCAACACCGGCGCCACCCTGCCTGACGCGGCAATCACCGCCGTGCACCGCGCGGACGATTCGGGCACCACGAACAACTTCACCGACTACCTACACCAGGCGGCGCCCTCGGTGTGGACCGAAGCTGCGTCGGACACCTTCCCGGCCGCCTTCGGTGGCGAGTCCGCCAAGGGCACCTCGGCCGTCGTCGACGCCGTCGCCACCGGCAAGAACACCATCGGCTACGCGGACGCGTCCGCCGCCAAGGATCTGGGCCACGCGCAACTCAAGGTGGGCAGCGAATGGCTCACCCCGACCGCCGAGGCCGCCGCCAAGATCGTGGACGCCTCCAAGCAGATCGCCGGCCGCAGCGACCACGACCTGGCACTCACCCTGAACCGCAAGGCCGCCGGAGTCTACCCCGCCGTGCTGGTCTCTTACGCCCTGGTCTGCCAGACCTACAAGGACGCCAACGATGCTCAGCTGGTGAAGGGCTTCATCGGTTACGTCGCTTCCGCCGAAGGGCAGCAGGCGGCGGCACAGGCAGCCGGAAGCGCGCCGTTGAGCACGACGATGCAGGCCAAGGTCAAGGCCGCCATCGACTCGATCAAGTGACGCCAAGCACTGGCGTGGACGCCCCTGTGAGCGAAGGATGACATCCGTGACGCAGTCCACCCAGGAGCTGACCCCGACGCCGACCCCGACGGGCTCTGCCGGCAACGGCACCCGTCGCCGGGTCGGCGACCGGGTGTTCAGCGGCCTGGCGACCGGATCCGGGATCGCCATCCTGGTCATCCTGGCGATGGTTGCCGGCTTCCTGCTGATGCAGGCGTTCCCGGCGCTGACCACACCCCCGGCGGAACTGGAGGCCAAGGGCTACGGCGAGTTCTGGTCCTGGATCCTGCCCTACGCCTGGGGCACCGTCTGGGCGTCCTTCTGGGCGCTGCTGCTGGCGGTTCCGGTGGCGGTGGGCATCGCCCTGTTCATCTCCCACTACGCCCCGCGCCGGCTCGCCGCGGGCCTCGGCTATGTGATCGACCTGCTCGCTGCGGTGCCGTCGGTGGTCTTCGGGCTCTGGGGCAGCATGGTGCTCGCGCCGGCCGTCCAGCCGCTCTACCTGTGGCTGAACACCTACCTGGGCTGGATCCCGTTCTTCGGCGGCCAGCCCTCGGGCACCGGCCGGACGCTGCTGACGGCGTCCATCGTGCTGGCCGTGATGATCCTGCCGATCATCACGTCGTTGAGCCGGGAGGTGTTCCTGCAGACCCCGGTGCTGCACCAGGAGGCCGCGCTCGCGCTCGGCGCCACCCGCTGGGAGATGATCCGGATGGCCGTGCTGCCCTTCGGGCGCGCCGGCGTGATCAGCTCGGTGATGCTCGGTCTGGGCCGCGCGCTGGGCGAGACGATGGCGGTGGCGATGGTGCTCTCCGGCGCCCACGTGGTCACCTTCGAAGTGCTTACCTCGCAGAACCCGAACACGATCGCCGCCGTGATCGCCCAGAACTTTCCCGAGGCGTACGGGGTGAAGACCAACCAGCTGATCGCCGGTGGCCTGGTGCTGTTCGTGATCACCCTGGTGGTCAACGCCATCGCGCGGCTGATCATCTCGCGCTACAAGGAATTCTCGGGAGCCAACTGATGACGACTCTCAGCACCACGAAAGCGAACCCGCTGACCGCGGGCCGGCTGCCGAAGTACACCACCTGGCTCGCGCTGGCCGGCGCCCTGGTCGTCGGCGCGATCATCGACTCGACGGCGTTGGGTGGCTTCGACCCCGGCACCACCGCCTTCCTCGGCGCGGTGGTCTTCCTGCCGTTGATGTACCTCGTCGCCCGAGCCGTCGAAGGACGCCGGGCGGCCACCGACCGGCTGGCCACGAATCTGGTCACCGGCGCCTTCCTGCTGGCCCTGCTGCCACTGGTGTCCCTGCTGTGGGAGACGCTCTCCAACGGACTGCCGGGCTTCAACGGCCAGTTCTTCACCTGGTCGATGCGCAATGTGATCGGTGAGGGCGGTGGCGCTATTCACGCCATCTACGGCACCCTGATCGTGACCGGCATCGCCACGCTCATCTCGGTGCCGATCGGGCTGCTGACCGCCATCTACCTGGTCGAATACGGTCGCGGCGTGCTGGCCCGCGGCATCACCTTCTTCGTGGACGTGATGACCGGCATTCCCTCGATCGTCGCCGGCCTGTTCGCCTATGCGCTGATGGCGCTGGTGTTCGGCCCCGGCACCATCAACGGATTGTCCGGTTCGCTGGCGCTGGCGGTGCTGATGATCCCGATCGTGGTCCGGGCCACCGAGGAGTTGCTGCGGATCGTCCCCAATGAACTGCGCGAGGCGTCCTACGCATTGGGAGTGCCGAAATGGCGCACCATCATGTCGGTGGTGCTGCCCACCTCGGTCTCGGGCATCGTCTCCGGCGTCATCCTGGCGATCGCCCGGATCATCGGCGAGACGGCTCCGCTGATGATTGCAGCCGGCTTCACCAACTCGATCAACACCAACCCGCTCGCGAACCCGATGATGACCCTGCCGGTGTTCGTCTACGACCAGTACGCCCATCCCGGCATCGAACGAATCTTCTACAACGAACGGGCCTGGACCGGCGCGCTCACCCTGATCCTGCTGGTGATGGTGCTGAACCTGCTCGGCCGCTTCATCGCCAAACGCTTCGCCCCAAAACTCGGGCGCTGACCGAAGGAACAATCGACGCATGTCCAAGAGGATCGAGGTCGCCGACCTCAACTGCTACTACGGCAAGTTCCTTGCCGTCGAGAACGTCTCGATGACCATCCAGCCACGCTCGGTGACCGCCTTCATCGGTCCGTCCGGCTGTGGCAAATCCACCTTCCTGCGCACCCTGAACCGGATGCACGAGGTGATTCCCGGCGCCTACGTCGAGGGGTCGGTGCTGATCGACGGCAACAACCTGTACGGCCCCGGGGTCGATCCGGTGAACGTCCGCCGGCAGGTCGGCATGGTGTTCCAGCGGCCCAACCCGTTCCCCACGATGTCGATCAAGGACAATGTGCTGGCCGGCTACAAGCTGAACAAGCAGCGGATGCGAGCCAGCGAGGCCGATGAGTTGCTGGAGAAGTCGTTGCGCGGCGCCAACCTATGGGAAGAGGTCAAGAACCGGCTCGAGAAGCCCGGTTCGGGACTGTCCGGCGGACAGCAGCAGCGGCTCTGCATCGCCCGCGCGATCGCCATGCAACCCGAAGTGCTGCTGATGGACGAGCCGTGCTCGGCCCTCGACCCGATCTCGACGCTGGCGGTTGAGGATCTGATCCAGGAACTCAAAGAGGCCTACACGATCGTGATCGTCACCCACAACATGCAGCAGGCCGCCCGGGTCTCCGACGAGACCGCGTTCTTCAACATCGCCGGCACCGGCGCCCCTGGCAAGCTGATCGAGATGGCCTCGACGGAGAAGATCTTCTCCACCCCCGACGACAAAGCCACCGAGGACTACATCACCGGCCGCTTCGGCTGATTCACTGGCTGGTCGAGCTTGTCGACACCCCTCCCATCCCGGCATGCCGCCATCCGGCCTGACCCGGGATTTCGGCCCTGACCCTGCTTGACCCGCGGATCTACTCCCGCCTCAGGCATCTCGCTCCCTGACCGATCGCGCGATCCACCAGTGGTTTCGGGATCCGATCACTGGTTTCGGGCTATTTCCCGAAACCAGTGGCACTTTCCTGCCAGCAGTGGTCGATCGCGCGATCGACTGGACGTCGGCTAGCGCCGCCCACGAACCTGCGGGTCTTATGTCGCGAACCTGTCGCCTTGATAGCGGGAAACCGCTGGGCCACGTGGCCGCTGCGCGTACAGTTCCACCAAACTACGAGGTATGAGTCCGGGCGCCTGGCTCGCCTGCGCGAACATCGCGCTGAAGGCGTTCGGGCTGGCTCCGGACCGGCATCATCCTCGCCGGCTGACGGGCCGCCGATGGCCGGCGGACGACCCACTGGATCGTCCCGTCTAGACTCGCCCCGTGAGTCAGGCTGGATGGTATCCGGATCCGGGCGGTCAGCCCGGGATGTACCGCTACTGGACGGGTTCGTCCTGGTCGGCGTCCATCACCAACAACCCGATGCAGTCGGCGCCCGGAGGGGGCCCGGCTGGGCCTCAGCGGCCGCCCGGCCAGCCCGGGTGGAACCCCAACCAGCGCCGTCGTTCCCCCGTCGGTTGGTGGCTGGGGATCGCCGCGGTGGTCGTCGCCCTCGGCCTGGTCGGCTATCTGGCGCTCAACAACCTCGGGGGCATTCTTGGGGGCACCCCGTCTACCGGCACCAATCCCACCCAGAACGTCTGCCCGAAGCAGGTGGCCAGCACCGTCACCCCGCCTCCGGAGCCCAATGACGGCCGCGTCCACGGCGGCGCGCTGTCGTACCCGATGCTGGGCGATCCGTGGAGCGCACCGGCTCCCGAGATCAGGGTGCCGTTCGGCCGCGACGTCCTCACACAGACCGTGATGGTCGAGCCCGGCTACAAGGGGAACCAGAACAACTGGGTCGCTTCGGTTCTGGTCGGCGAGCTGGTCGCCGGCGACGGCTTCTTCAGCCCGCAGCAGGGCTCCGAGATCGTCGTCAAGTGCATCATGGGTGTCTTCTACGACGACGCCGAGGTGGTCCGCGACGACAAGGTGAACAAGGGCACCACCGTCGGCGGCAAGGACGCCTGGCTGGTGGAGACCCACCTGAGCTTCGACATCCCGGGCCTGAAGACCAAGGGCGAGCTGGCGATCATTCTGATCGTCGCCACCTCGGACGCCTCATCCAGCATCTTCTACGCCTCGATCCCCGACACCGCGGCCGAGCTGGTGCCGGACGCCCGCAAGGCGATGAGCGGACTGCGGGTCAGCTGAGTTCTGCGGCGGGCGACAGACGGGAGACCGCTACGTACGCCGCCTCACAGCTCCAGCGCGAGCAGAGCGTTCTCGACCACCTCGGTGAGCGCCGGATGGATCCAGTACTGGCCGCGGGCCATGCTCGGCACGTCGAGGTCGAAGCTCATCGCCTGGATCAGCGGCTGGATCAACGTGGTCGCCTCAGGGCCCAGCAGGTGTGCGCCGAGCAGCCGCTTCGTCTTCGGGTCGGCGATCAGCTTCGCGAAGTGATCGGTGTCCTCCATGGCCCAGCCGTAGGCGACGCTGCCGTAGCTCTGCCGGGCCGTCACGTACGGTTTGCCGCGTTCCTGGGCCTCGGCCTCGGTAAGACCCACGGACGCGATCTGGGGGTCGCTGAACACGGCGCGCGGGATGAACCTGTGGTCGGCGGCGATCATCCGGCGCGGGTGCAGCAGGTTGTGCTGGACGACCCTGGCCTCGTGGTTGGCGACATGCTTGAGCTGATCGGCCGACGACATGTCGCCGAGGGCGAAGATGCCCTTCACATTGGTCTGCTGATGTTCGTCGACCTTCACCCGGCCGTCGGAGTGGGTTTCGACGCCGGTCGCCGGGAGGTTCAGCAGATCACCGTTGGGAGTGCGTCCGAGTGCCACCAGCACCCGTTCGCATTCGAAGTCGTAGCGAATGCCCTTGGCGTCGATGCTCTCGACGATCACGGTGCCCCGGTCGGTCATCTCGAACCCGACGATCTGCTGCTTCAGCCGCAGGTGCACCCGGTTCGCCAGTTGCTCGGTGAACGCGGCGGCGATGTCGGCGTCCTGTGTGCGCAGCATCACCTCGGAGCGCTGCAGCACCGTCACCTTGGTGCCGAACGCGGAGAAGATGTGCGCGAACTCGGCCGCCACGAAACCACCACCGATGATCACCAGCGAGGCGGGGAGGGCATCCAGCCGCATGATGTCGTCGGAGGTGTGCACCCGCGCGGCGACCCGGGGATCGTCCAGGCCGGGGTAGTCGGGCACCTGTGGACGGGAGCCGCCGGCCAGCACAAACCGGTCAGCGGTGATCGTCTCGTCGCCGATTCGCAACTGCTTGCGTCCGGTGAAGCGGGCGGCCTCGCGGTAGAGGGTGACGTTGCGGTTGCTGCGCCGCCATTCCTCGCCGCCCTCACTGATCGGGTCGATCCGGCCGAAGATGCGGTCGCGGATCGCCGGCCAATCGGCACTGGAGCCGCCGAGGTCGACCCCGACCCGCTTCGCATGATCGACCGAGGCGGCCAGGTCGGCCGGGTGGACGAACATCTTGGTCGGGATGCAGCCCGCGTTCAGACAGGTGCCGCCGAAGCGTTCCCCCTTGTCGACGAGGGCGACCGAGAGGTCATCGAAGGACTCGTCGACGATCGAGTTGCCCGAGCCGGAACCGATCACGCACAGGTCGAAATGCCGCATGGCCCGATTCTGTCATCTGCGTGCGACAGCCTCTACGTCGACGTCTCCCAGTAGTACCAACCCTCTTCGGTGCTCGGGAAGTTGATGGTGCCGGTGGCGAGGGTGGTCGTCGAGCAGTTCCGGTTGATGCGGTACTTGCGGTAGCTCACCTTCTTGCCCCAGGACACGTATTGCGCGTGACCGTACTTCTTCTTGGTGATCTTGTGGCTGTAGGTGTTGGTCGCACCGGTGGAGTTGGTCTTCGACAGCGAGGCGCTGATCGACACCTTCGCCTTCGCCAGGACGGCGCCGACCTCGGATTCCGCACCCGCCGTGACCGAGAACGTGGCCGATCCGTTGTAGTGCCGGCTCACGGTCAGCGTGCCGCCGGGGCCGTTCTTGAAGCTCGGTATGTCCCTGAACTTGATCCTGGTCGACTTCGCCGTGAGGCTGTACTGGTTCGAAACCACACAGCAGACGGCGTTCGGCTGCTGGGTGAGTGAGCGCGACACGGGTGCCGACACCGCACACATGGCGATGGGGGCGGGTGCGACCGCAGCCGCATTCGTGGCCGGGAGTGTGGTGGCCAGCATCGCACCGGACGCCAGAACGAGTGCTGATTTCGCACTCAGCAACGACATCGTCGTCATCGTGAATCCTCCGGGAGGTAGGTGGTGCCCGAAAACTACGACCAGGTACGGCCGTCCCGCAAGGGTGTTCGGGCAAATGCCTAGATGCCGGCGTAGGAGTGCAGGCCCGAGACCAGCAGGTTGATCCCGATGAAGTTGAACCAGAAGCAGGCCACTCCGACGATCGCGACGATGGCCGCCCGCTTGCCCCGCCAGCCCGCTGTGGCCCGGGCGTGCAGGTAGCCGGCGTAGACCACCCAGGTGACCAGCGACCAGGTCTCCTTCGGATCCCAGCCCCAGAACCGGCCCCAGGCGTACTCGGCCCACACCGAGCCGGCGGCGATGGCGAACGTCCACAGCGGGAAGGCGAAGGCGTGGAACTTGTAGGCCAGTTCGTCGATCCGGGCAGACGACGGCAGCTTGGCCAGATAGCCGCGGACCGTCTCGCGACGCTCGGCCCGGCTCTTCAGCAGGTACAGGATCGACAGCAGGCCGCCCACGTTGAACGCCGCGCCCGCGGTGGCGGCGACGACGATGTGGACGATGAACCACACCGAGTGCAGCGCCGGCACCAGCGGCGCCACCGCGACGTAGAACACGGTCACCGCCAGGCCCTGCCCGATCGCGGTGAGCAGCGCCACCGGAAGGCCGAGCCAGCGCATGCCGCGGAAGGCCATCACCAGGTAGAAGGTGACGACCAGCAGCAGCGCCATCGTCACGAACTCGTACATGTTGCCCCAGGGGAACCGGTTCGCGGCGATGCCGCGGAACACCACTCCCCCCAAGTGGCAGGCCCAGGCGATCACCATCAGGCCGAGCCCCATCCGGCCGAACATGTCGGTGCGCAGTCGGGCACGCTCGTCCGCGGGTGACGGCTCCGGATCGGCGTCCACCTCTTCCAGCCCGCCGCTCCCCGCAGCGACCAGGACGCCGGCCGGCGCGGCCACCGGTTCGAGGCGGCGCGCGGCCGCCCACTCGGCGGCGAAGGCGGCCAGGGCCAGCAGGTAGACCACCACCGAGGTCACCATCGCCAGATTCGACCAATACACGGCCATCATGGTTCTCCCTTCTGAGTGGAGCCTGCGGCATCGGCGTCGGCGGGCGCAAGTCCCCGGTCCGCGTGCAACTGCAGTTCGTCGGCGATCAGCCGCAGTTCGTCGTCCAGGCCGCCCCGACCTTCGGTGCGGTCCAGGCCGGCCAGCTCCACGACGTCCCCGCTGACCCGCAGCCACACCCGGCGCGGCCGGATGAACAGCGACAGGCACAGGCCCGCGACCGCGACCAGCACCGAGCCGAAGACCAGCCATAGCCCCGGCGTGCTGGAAACCTGCAGGCTCACCCAGCGCTTCCAGTCATGGAACTGGATCGAGCCGCCGCCCGGCAGGTCGAAGATCTCTCCCGGACGCAGCGTGAAACGCAGCTTCGAGCCGTCCGGCTTGGTGAACTGGGTGAGTCCCGTGGTGTCCAGCGAATAGACGTTCTCGGGCAGGCCGGTGGCTTCCTTGGGCGGCCCGTGCCAGGCGTTGAGCAGCAGCCGCGGGTTGAGCGCGTCCGGGAAGACCGAGGCGCCTCCCTCGGGGGTGTCGACCGCGGTGGGCAGGAACAATGCCTCGAATGCGAGCCGTTCCGGGCTGGCATACGGCGCCTTGATCGCGCCGACCGAGAGGAAGTTGCCGTCCTGGGGCAGCAGCACGACCGGCCCGGCGAAGGCGACGTTGCCCTGCGGATCCTTCACGGTGACGTCGACGGCGTAGCCGTGACCAACCAGATGCACGGTGCTGTTGCCCAGCACCAGCGGATGGTTGACCTCGAGGGCCTGCCGGCTCTCGACGCCGTCCACCGTGGTGGTGGTCTCGGCGCGGAACACCCGGGCGGCACCGCGCTGCACCGGGCCGGTCTCGAATTTGGCTTCGAAGGAATCCAGCCGGACGGTGAACGGCACCAGCTGCTGGGCCCGGAAGGCGCCGCCGGCGGTGAAGTCGTCGAACTGCGTCAGGGTGTTGCTGAACGAGCCGCCCTCGACCACGGCGACGCTGCCCTTGTAGCCGAACAGCGCGCCCCAGGCCAGGCCGCACAGCAGGAAGACCAGCGAGAAGTGGAACACCAGGTTGCCGAGTTCGCGGAGGTAGCCGCGCTCGGCGCTCACCGAATCATCCAGCCGACGGATCCGGAAGCGGCGTCCGGCAAGCACTTTCGCGGCCTTGTCCAGGACGGCGTCCGGGCGATCCGCGGTGAGCGCCAGGTGGGCGGGCAGCCGCTTCAGGTTGCGCGGGGTGACCGGCGGCTGGCCGCGCCAGCCTTTGAGGTAGACCCGGATCCGGGGAATGATGCAGCCGACCAGCGACACGAACAGCAGCAGGTAGATGGCGGCGAACCAGGGCGACGCGTACACGTCGAACATGCCGATGGCGTTGTAGAAGCCGCCCAGCTGCGGGTTGTCGCGGATGAACTCGTCCACCCGCACCGGCGAGGTCGGACGCTGCGGCAACAGCGAGCCGGGGATCGCACCCAGCGCCAGCGCGAACAGCAGCACCAGCGCGGTGCGCATCGAGGTCAGCTGCGTCCACAGGAAGCGCAGCGTCTCGCCTGGCCGCAGGCCCGCTGCGGTGGCCTTCCGCTCGGCCATCAGATCACCGTCCCGAAGCTGGCCGCCCACTGTCGCAGGCTGCCCATCAGGACGTCCCAGCCGCCGGTCAGCAGCAGGACTCCGACGATGATCATCATCACTCCCCCGGTGACCTGAAGTGCGCGGTGGTGGCGCCGGACGAAGGCGATGGTCGTCCCGAATCGGTCCAGGGCCAGCCCGGCGATCAGGAATGGCAGGCCAAGCCCCAGCGCGTAGCACAGCGCCAGCAGGGCACCGCGCAGCGCGGTCGCCTCGTTGAGCGCCAGCGTGAACACCACCTGCAGCGCCGGGCCGATGCACGGCGTCCAGCCCAGCGCGAAGACGATGCCGAGCAGCGGCGCCGCCGCCAGCCCCACCTTGGGTCGCAGATTGAGCCGGACGGTTCGGCTGGCGAAAGGCACCCAGCCGGCGAACACCAGGCCCAGCCCGATCGCCAGCACTCCCCCGATCGTGGTGAGCACATCCCGCCACTGCACCAGGGTGGTGCCCAACGAACCGAACAGGACGCCGCCGGAGACGAAGACGATCGCGAAACCGAGGACGAACAGCGAGGTGCCGGCCAGCACCCGGCCACGCTGGGTGCCCTCGGCGAGCTGCGCCGTGCTCAGCCCGCTGGCATAGGACAGGTAGCCGGGCAGCAGGGGCAGCACGCAGGGCGAGAAGAACGACACCACCCCGGCCAGCACCGCGACCGGGACGGCGAGCAACATCGTGCCGCCCACGGCCTGCCGGGCCCAGTCACCGATCTCCAGGACGATCATCAGCGACCCGCCGCCACGTCCTCGATCAGGCCGACCAGCGTGGCCTCAGTGGCCTCACCCATCACCCGGGCGGCGATCCTCCCCTGGGTGTCCACGATGACGGTGCTGGGGATCGCGTTCAGCGGCAACTGGCCGGCGAACTTCAGCACCACTTCACCGCCGGGATCGAACAGGTTCGGGTAGGGCACCTCGAACTCGCGGACGAAGGCCTGACCCTGCGCGGTCGCGGCGTCACGGGTGTTGAGCCCGACGAACTGCGCGATCTTCTCGGTGCGGTGCGCGGCGCGGACCAGGGCGGGCGCCTCCTTCACGCACGGTGGGCACCAGGAACCCCAGACGTTGTAGACCAGCACCCGCCCGGTCACCGACGAACTGCTCCACGGCTTGCCGTCCAAGGTGGTGCCCTCAATGGCGGGAGCGGGAGTCCGCTGGTCGGCCGGCACCCGCGAGATGGTGCCGTCGCCGCTGACGAAACCGCCCTCGGAGGACGTCCCCGACCCCGTGCAGGCGGCGAGCAGCAGCGTCAGCACGGTGACGCAGACGACGGCCAGACGACGCATCACGAGCCGGGGCGGAACAGGACTTTGGACTTCTTGGCCGGCAGCAGATCCGCGGCCGGTTCGGCGTAGTCGACGGCAACGATCCGGTCGTCGATCCAGGTGAACGAGGTGACACTCGCCAGCCGGCACTGCCGCTTGCGCGGGTCGTGCACCAGCGAGCGTCCCTCGGCGGCCAGCCGGGAGATCCAGATCGGCAGTTCGTGCATCACGATCAATGCCTGCCCGCCGTCGCCGGCGGCCTTCGCGGCGTCCGACATCGCGACCTTCACCCGGGCCACGATGGACGGGTACGCCTCGCCCCAGGAGGGTCGCAGTGGGTTGCGCAGCTGCCACAGGTTCTGCGGCAGCAGCAGCACCTGGTTGTACTTGCCGAAATTGCGACCCTCGAAGACGTTGGCCGCCTCGATCACCCGGTCGTCGGTGACGATCTCGAGGCCGGGGTGCTGGGCCGCGATCGGCGCCATGGTCTCGCGGGCACGCTGCAGCGGGGAACAGCGCAGATGAGTGAGCGGCACCTCGGCGAAATACTCGCCCAGCCGGTCGGCCATCGCCCGGCCCAGCTCGCTCAGGCCGTAGCCCGGGAGCCGTCCGTAGAGGATGCCGTCGGGGTTGTGGACCTGCCCGTGGCGGACCAGATGAACGACGGATTGCATGGGTGACGGCGGCCTTTCGGTGTGCTCGGGCTCCAACAATACGGGACGCTTCGACGGCGAGTTCAGCGCCGAGTTGCCAGTCGGACGGCCCGGCGCAGGTCGGACGCGATCGCCGGACCGGCCAGCCGCTGGAGAATCGCCGCGGCCACCCGCCATAGGCCACGGCCCTCGATCCGGAAGAACGCCGACAGCACGCACCGACCGGCGCCGTCGGCGTCCAGTTCGAGACGAAGGGTGGCGCTCAGCCCCCGCCATCGGCCCTGCTCGGTCCAACTGCGCGGCGGGTCGGCTGCCAGCACCGACAATCGCGGCCGCGCACCGACGACGGTGACGTCGACCCAATGGGAGCCGACTTCGCCTCGCCCGCTGACGTCAGCGACCCGGCGCAGGCTGAGCTGCCACTGCGGACGACGGCTCGGGTCGGTCAGGTAAGCGTAGAGCGCTTCTGCTGAGACCGCGGCGGGCAGCCGGACCGTGCCGGTCATGCGCTCAGTGCCGTGCGCAACTGCGCCTCGTCCAAGAACCAGATGGCGAGCCTGCGACCGTCCACGAAGGTAACCGGAACATGATCGCTGTGCGCGGCGAGCGTCGGGTCGGCGTCCACGTCGAGCATGCTGAGATCCGCACCCGACTCGGCGCAGACCTTCGTCGCCACCGCCACGGCATCGACGCACAGGTGGCAGCCGTCGCGCACGATGACCGTCACCCAGTGCCGGGTCATCGCGGTGGACGCCCGAAACTACTTGCCGGCGCGGCGACGCTGGATGCGCGTCTTCTTCAGAAGCTTGCGGTGCTTCTTCTTCGCCATCCGCTTGCGACGCTTCTTGATGACCGAACCCACGCTGTGACCTCTCGATGTCGGCCCATGGGATCGGGCCGATGTTGCTGTTGGTTGAAGCGGCCGGTCGCCCGGCCAACGACGGAAGCGTACCTACTGCCTCGCCCGGACGGCGAATCGCCGGCCGGCCGCTGCGGTCCGAAGTCGCCCGCCCGGCCAGAGTCACGGGTCGGCAGCGAACCCATCGTGCCGACCGCGGTCCAATGCACGGGATGAAGGCGACCTTGGTTCCACCGCAGTTTTCTCAGGCTGTGCACGGCTTTCGTCCACATCGCCGTATCAGGCTTCGGGCCCACCGCATCCTATGGGAGTATTCGTCATTGGCTTCGGTTCGATCCGGTGGATCTGACCCGGCCGCATATTCCCGGGGGGGACCGTGAACCATCGCATCGCGGGCGGCGCTGCTCGCAGCGATTGCAACATCGCATCGATGTTCAGCCATGACGGCGGATTCTCCTACGCACACCTCAACCCCAGAACCGTCCGTTCGTCCCCCTGTTAGGAGCAGCATGCGAGAGAAACACATCATCCGAGGGTTCGCGCTGGCCGGTGTCACCGGTCTCGCGGTTGCCACGACATTGCTGGCCACCCCGGCCACCGCCCGCGCGGAGCCTGCAGCCGGGCCCTCCGCCGATGACATCGTCAGCCACGCCAACACCCTGACCCCCAAGGTCAAGGCGCTGATGAAGGGCACCGGTGCGGCCGCCGAGGCGAAGGCGCTGGAGAAGTACTGGTCGCCGGCCCGGATGAAGGCGGCCAAACCGTACGAAAAGTCCCCGAGCATGACCCGGCCGGGAAAGGCACCCAGGCCTCAGGCGCAGCAGGTCGGCCCCGACGGTGCACCCGGCGGCGCCGAGCCGGCACGCGTCAGCAAGGCGCCGAAGATCACCGGGACGAAAGGGATCGCGCCGCAGTACACCCAGCCCAACTACCCCTCCAATGCCCCCGCGGCACGCACCAACGGCAAGGTCTTCTTCAGCCGCGACGGTGGCAACTACGTCTGCTCCGCCGCCATCGTGAACACCGAAGGCAAGAACGCGATCTGGACAGCCGGGCACTGCCTCGCCGAGGACGAGGTGTGGTCGACCGACGTGGCCTTCGTTCCCGCCTACTCCAACGGCACAACGCCCTACGGGACGTGGTACGCCACGAGGCTGGCCGCCCCCACCAAGTGGGTCCGCGACCATGACTGGGGGCACGACGTCGGTGCGGCCATCCTGGAAAAGCACGCCCACGTCCGGATCGCCGACCAACTCGGCGCCCAGGGCATCAAGTGGAACCAGAACCCCAAGACCTCCAATGTCGCCGCGTTCGGCTACCCCGCCTCTTCGCCGTTCGACGGGGAAACTCTCCATCGGGCCGACGGAAAGACCAGCCTCTCCAAGGACGACGGCAACCTCTACCTGCACATGAACTCCGGCCTGACCGGCGGATCGTCGGGTGGGCCATGGCTTCGCAACTTCGACGGCAACTGGGGCCACATCAACGGACACAACGACTTCATCTACACCGACGACCCCGTGAACATGTACAGCCCGTACTACGGCAGCCAGGCTGGCGGGCTGTACAACTTCGTCCGGTACGTGGGTGCGCCCAAGGTGACCGGCGCGAAGCCGAAGATCACCGGCACCGTGAAGGTCGGCAAGAGGCTCACCGCCAAGATCGGGAAGTGGAAGCCGTCCGGGACCAAGGTCACCTATCAGTGGTACCGGAACTCGACCAAGATCAAGAAGGCCACCGCCAAGACCTACAAGCTGGTCAAGGCCGACAAGAACAGGCAGATCAGGGTCAAGGTCACCGGTAAGAAGACCGGCTACGCACCGTTGGTCAAGACGTCCGCGAAGACCAAGAAGGTCAAGTAATACCCCTTGTTCGAACCGTTGGCCGGCCCGCCGTTTGGTGGGCCGGCCGGCAACCGATGTGCCACCCACCCCCTGCTCGGCGAGCAAGCCGAACCCGTAAGGAAGGCCAGCCAGATGACTCCATTCCCGACCCGCAGGCGCGGCCGCGTGCTGTTCGCGCTGGCGCCGATCGCGCTGCTGATGCTCGCCGCCTGCAGCAGCGGATCGCCGGCGAGCCCGTCCCCTGAGTCGTCCGGCGGCGTGGTGAGTTCCGGCACCCTCAAGCCCCCGACCAGTGCGCCGACCGCGCCCAACCCGGTGACGCCCCAGCCGATCAAGGACGCCCACAAGCAGGCATTCATCAAGACCGAGGCCGTTCCCGGCAAATCGGCCGTGCTCGTCGTCGGATCGCTGATGACCGGTCCGCCGTGCAACGTGATCGGACGTGCGGACGTCACCGAGACCGGCGATCAGGTGACCATCACGCTATGGGCGGGCGCCCGTCCGGACGCCAAGTGCGACGGCCCCCAGCCGGCGATGCAGTATCCGTTCGTCATCGAGGTGCCGCTCAAGGAGCCGCTGGGCGACCGCACCGTGGTGGACGGCGCGCAGTAGCCGTCAGTTGGGCCCGGCCAGGGCCCGACTGCGATCCCGGGCGGCCTCCATGGCCGTCAGGAAGGCCGCCTTCACCTTGTGGTCCTCCAGTTGCCGCAAAGCGGCCGCGGTGGTTCCACCGGGCGAGGTGACCTGCTCGCGCAGCACGGTCGGGTGCTGGCCGGATTCGACCAACAGCTTGGCCGAGCCGAACACGGTCTGCTGCACCAGGGTGCTGGAGATGTCGCGCGGCAGCCCGAGCAGCACGCCGGCGTCGATCATCGCCTCGACGACGAAGAACAGGTACGCCGGACCCGAGCCGGAGATCGCGGTGACGGCGTCCTGGTAGGCCTCCGGCACCGTGATCGCCTTGCCCAGCGCTCTCATCAGTTCCATGGCGTGCTCGACGTCGGCCTCGGAGGCGCTGGAGCCCGCCGACACCGCCGCCATCCCCTCGCCGACCAGGGCCGGCGTGTTCGGCATCACCCGGACGACCGCGGTGCCGTCGGGCAGATGGCCCTCCAGCTGCGCGGTGGTGACCCCCGCGCAGAGCGACACCACCAGGGTTCCGGGGCGCAGCACCGGCGCGAGTTCAGGCAGTACGGCACCGACGTCCTGGGGTTTGACCACCAGGATCACCGTGTCGGCCTCGGCCGCCGCCTCAGCGTTCCCGGTGGCCCGGACGCCGTGGGCGGCGGTCATCTCGGCCCGGCGGAAGTCTCTGCGGTCGGCGACCACGATCGCATCGCTCGACCAGCCGGCGCGCAGCAGTCCGCTGACCAGCGCCTCGCCCATCACCCCGGCGCCGATCACCGCCAACTGGGTCATCGGTTCGCCACCAGCAACTCGGCCACCTGGACGGCGTTCAGCGCCGCGCCCTTGCGCAGGTTGTCGCCGCTGACGAACAACACCAGGCCACGGCCGTCCGGAACCGACTGATCGGTGCGGATCCGACCGACGAAGGACGGGTCCTTGCCGGCGGCCAGCCGCGGCGTCGGCACGTCGGCCAGCGCCACCCCGGGCGCGGTCGCGAGAATGCCGCGAGCCCGGCTGGGGCTCAGTTCCTCGGCGAACTCGGCATGGATCACCAGCGAATGCCCCGAGAACACCGGCACGCGCACGCAGGTGCCGGCCACCGCCAGGTCGGGGATGTGCAGGATCTTGCGTGACTCGTTGCGGAGCTTCTGCTCCTCGTCGGTCTCGTCGCTGCCGTCGTCCACGATCGAACCGGCGACCGGGATGACGTTGTACGCGATCGGCGCCAGGTAGGGCGCGGGGTCCGCGACGTCGTCCACGCGGCCGTCCAGGGCGAAGCCGGACGCGTCCCGGACGTCCTGGCTCTGGGTGAGCAGCGCGTCGATGCCCGTCACCCCGGAGCCGGAGACGGCCTGGTAGGTGGCCACGATCAGGCGCTGCAGGCCGGCCGCGTCGTGCAGCGGCTTGAGCACCGGCATGGCGGCCATCGTGGTGCAGTTGGGGTTGGCGATGATCCCCTTGGGCGGGTTGACCGCATCCTCGGGATTGACCTCGCTGACCACCAGCGGGACATCGGGATCCTTGCGCCAGGCGGAGGAGTTGTCGACGATCACCGCGCCGGCGGCGGCAACCTTCGGTGCGTACTCGCGCGACATGGTGGCGCCAGCCGACATCAGCGCGATGTCCAAGCCGGAGAAGTCGGCGGTGGCGGTGTCCTCGACGGTGACCGGGGTGCCCTTGAAGTCGAGCGTCCGCCCGGCCGAACGGGCCGAGGAGAAGAAGCGGACGGAGCTGATCGGGAATTCGCGTTCGACCAGCAGCGAACGCATCACATTGCCCACGGTGCCCGTAGCACCGAATACACCCACATGCATGGGATTCACCCTATCGCCCGCCGCGCGGGCACCCGACCGGGCGATCGTCTACAGGCTGCCCTTCTCGGCCACCCATTCGACCGGCTGCCCGGTGATCCTGGCGATCCGGTCATAGTCGGCGTCGTAGTGCAGCACGGTCGCACCCGCCAACTCGGCAGTCGCAGCAATGATCAGATCCGGGAGGCGGAAGTGACGGTGTTGGCTCTGCGCGGCTAGGAGGCGGTGCGTCTCGAGCGCCCGGTCCATCGCCTGCACACCGATGTCGATCCACCGCATCCCCTGCAAGGCGCGCCAGAGAGTCTCATAACCGCTCGGATCCGGGGCGTTGTTGAGGTACTCCAGCGTGGTCATCTGGCAGGCCGCCAATCGGCCCTCAGCCAGGAGGTCGGCGAACCTGCGGTCGCGCCTGCAGCACGAACACCGAAGTGTCAGCGAGATAGACGGCGCCGGCCATCACGCCACCCGGCCCGGGCGCGCCTCCTCGGCCAGTCGGGACAGGTCGCGTCCACCGCCCTCACGCCATGCCTCAGCAGAACCGGAGAAGTCCATCGGGACGCTGTCGAAAGCCGCGACGATCTCGACCGCCTGCTGCCGCACGGCAAAGCTGCGCAAGGCCTCGTTGATCGTGGCGACCTTCGTGTCGGTGCCCAACGCTTGGCGAGCGGCCTCCAGCCACTCGTCATTCACGTCGACAGAGATGCGCGTCATGGATCACAAAAAGTACACCAAGGAATCGCCCGTCTTGGTGCCCTCCTTCATGATTCGAACCACCAACTGCGCACTTGGTCTGGTGCCGTCTACAACCAGGTCAGGTACGGCGCCAGCAGCGCGTAACCGACGAAGGCGGCGATGTCGAGAATCACGTGCGCGGTCACCAGCGGTCCGACCCGTTTGGTGCGCAGGTAGATCCAGCCGAACACCAGGCCCAGGACGACGTTGCCGACGAAGCCACCGAAGCCCTGATACAGATGGTAGGACCCACGGATCAGCGCGCTCCCGATCAGCACCGCCGGCACCGACCAACCCACTTGGCGCATCCTGGTGAACCAGAACCCGACGATGACCACCTCTTCCAGGACGCCGTTCATGATCGCCAGGCCGATCAGGACGGGGATGGTCCACCAGTTCTCGGCCAGGTTGGCCGGTTGGACGGTGGTGTTCAACCCCGCGGCCCGCGCCGCCAGGTAGAGACCGATCCCGGGGATGCCGATGCCGGCCGCGATCACGAACCCCCAGCCCAGATCGCGCCAGGGCCGGGTCAGGTCGAAGCCGATCCGCTGCCGGTCGCCGGACAGTTGCAGCAGGTACAACGCCAGCAATGCCGGCACCAGCGGGAAGGCGATGCCGGCCAGCTGGTAGGACAGGTCGAGCCAGGGCCGATCGGGGGTGACGCTGGTGTTGATCTGGGTGGTCTGCTGGTTCAGCGGCACGGCCCGGGTCAGCTTCTCGGCGATCGAGAGCAGCGAATAGACCGCCGATTGGCCCAAGGAGATTCCCAGGACGAGCAGCACTTCCCGGCCCGGACGCCTCACGCGGCGTCCTCGAGCTGACCCAGATGCCGACGGGCGAACCGCAGGGCGCCAGCCAGTGCCTCTTCACGAGCCGGGCGATCGAGATCGTTGGTGTTCACCTCCAGCACCACATGTCCTCGATAGCCGCGCCGGGCGAGTTCGGCGAGGACGGCGTCCGCGCGCTGGCCGCCGCGTCCGGGCAGCAGATGCTCGTCCTTGGCCGAGCCGTTGCCGTCGGTGAGGTGCACGTGCGCCAGCCGGTCCTCCCAGCGCCGCACCAGGTCGAGCGAACTCTGCCGGGCGGTGGCAGCGTGGGACAGATCCAGCGTCAGATGGTCATAGTCGAGGTCGGTGGGATCCCAACTCGGCCGGTAGGCCTGAAAGTCGCCGCCCCCGGGCGCTCGCCACGGATACATGTTCTCCACCGCGATCGTGACGCCACTGGCGGCGGCGAGTTCCCGGACGCCCTCGACGAAGCGGGTGGCGTAGCTGCGCTGCCAGCGGAACGGCGGATGCACCACGACGACATCGGCGCCGAGCTGGTTCGCCGCTTCGGTGGCCCGCTGCAGCTTGGTCCATGGATCGCTGCCCCACACCCGCTGAGTGACCAGCAGGCACGGTGCGTGCACGGCCAGTACGGGCAACTGGTGATAGTCGCGTAGCCGCTCCACGGCGTCCACGTCGGCCGCGAGCGGATCGATCCCGACCATCACCTCGACGCCGTCGTAGCCGAGCAGCGTCGCCACCTCGAAACCGGTGGCGGTGTTCTCCGGGTAGACCGACGAGGTCGACAGCGCGACCTTCGACTCGGCTCGGGGACCACTCACACGGCTCATCTTAGGCGCGTGCCAACCGGCTCACCCGAGGTGAGTTGGCCGGCGGTAGTTGACCGGTCAAAATTTCATCATCGTGACGTTCTTGTGACGCGCCGGAGGGTCGCCGAGCCCCGATTTCGCGTCAGCGGCCTCTCATGGTGACAATGTCTTATGCATGTCGATCACCTGACGTTCGCAGCAGGTCCGGACGGTCTCAAGGCTGAGGCCGAACGGCTCGGGGAACTGCTCGGCGCCAAATTCCGCGACGGCGGATTCCATCCCCGCTTCGGCACCCGGAACCGCATTCTTCCGCTCGCCGACGACCGCTACATCGAAGTGGTGGAGGTACTTGAGCATCCCGCGGCAGAGAAGGCGCCGTTCGGTCAGGCCGTCAGGGCTCGCTCCGAGATGGGCGGCGGCTGGCTCGGCTGGGTGGTCTCCGTCTCCGACCTGGCACCGTATGAGCAGCGTCTCGGACGCGACGCGGTCGTCGGGTCGCGACATTTCCCGGACGGCCGGCTGCTGGAGTGGAAGCAGATCGGGGTCAAGGGCCTGATGTCCGATCCGCAACTTCCGTATTTCATCAAGTGGACCAGCGACGAGTCTGTGCTGCCGCGCGCGCTCGGCGGTGACCTGCAACTGGTCGAACTGGAGATCTCGGGCAACGAGGATCGCGTGGAGGACTGGATCGGGGCCGAGGTCGACGGGAACTTCGACGGCGTCAACATCCGGTTCACCTCGCCCAACGGGCAACCCGGACTGGACGCCGCCACCTTCCACACCTGCAACGGCACCGTGCGCATCTGAGTCGCCGCAGCGGTCGGGCAAACCGAAACTGTCTGTACGACCCCCTAGCCTGCGGTGCATGGCCAAGAACACCACCGCCCACCGTTGTTCCGAATGCGGCGGGACGAGTGCCCGCTGGGTGGGGCGCTGCACCCAATGCCAGAGCTGGGGCTCGATGGCACCGCACTCTCCCGTGCCGAGCGCCGCGGGAGTCGTGCGCGGCTCGCCCACCGGCCCGGCCCGGCCCATCCGCGACGTCCCGCTGGCCGAAGCGGCGTCCGTGCCGACCGGGGTCGCCGAACTCGACCGGGTGTTGGGTCAGGGCCTGGTCGCCGGCGCCGTGGTGCTGCTCGCCGGCGAACCCGGGGTCGGCAAGTCGACCCTGCTGCTCGACGTCGCCAGTCGCTGGGCCGGCGACGGACGCCGCACCCTTTACGTGTCGGCCGAGGAATCGGCCGCCCAGGTGCGCCTGCGCGCCGGACGGATCGGCGCGCTCGCCGACGAGCTCTACCTGGCCGCCGAGACCGATCTGGGCGCCATCCTGGCCCACATCGAACAGACCGCGCCGGAGTTGCTGGTGCTCGACTCGGTGCAGGCGGTCACGGTCAGCGGCAGCGACGGGGTGACCGGCGGCGTCGCCCAGGTGCGCGAGGTGACCAACGCGCTGGTCCGGGTGGCCAAGCAGCGCCGGTTGCCGGTGCTGCTCGTGGGCCACGTCACCAAGGACGGCACGGTCGCGGGCCCCCGGCTGCTGGAGCATCTGGTCGACGTGGTGCTCTCCTTCGAGGGTGACCGGCACAGCGGGCTGCGGCTGGTGCGGGCCAGCAAGAACCGCTTCGGCCCCGCCGACGAGGTGGGGTGCTTCGAGATGACCGAAGACGGCATCAACGAGGTCGCCGATCCGAGCCGGCTGTTCGCGTCCACCCGGGCCGAGCCGATGCCCGGCACCGCACTCACCGTCAGCCTGGAGGGACGGCGTCCGCTGTTGGGCGAGGTGCAGGCCCTGGTCGCGGCCTCGGCGGCCCAAGTGCCGCGCCGGGTCACCCACGGCCTCGACTCCGGCCGGGTCTCGGTGATCCTCGCCGTGCTCGAACGCAAGGCGAGGGTCCGGCTGCACAATAAGGAGGCCTACGTCTCCACCGTCGGCGGAGCCCGGCTGATCGACCCCGCGGCCGATCTGGCGGTCGGCCTGGCGGTCGCCTCGGCGGCGGCCGAGCTCGCCTTCCACCGGCCGGTGGTCGCGCTGGGCGAGGTCGGCCTGTCCGGCGAGTTGCGGCGGGTGGCGGGCGTGGAGCGCCGGCTGGCCGAGGCGAAACGACTGGGCTTCACCCTGGCCCTGGTGCCGCCGGGCACCGAGGTCGGCCTGCCCGGCATGAAGATCGTCGAGGTGGCGACGGTCGAGGCCGCCGTCGACCTGCTCGGTCTGCGTCCGGCCAAACGCCGCACCTCGAACGGCCCGCAGCTGCGCCTCGCCGGGGGCTGACGGCGAGGCGGCGCGCCGTAGACTGCCGAGGGTGGTCAACGCTCCTACGAATCGGCTCAGCCGTGCGCTCGGCCTGATCGCGCCCGGCACCGCGGTGCGTGATGGCCTCGACCGGATCGTGCACGGCCGCACTGGCGCCCTGATCACCCTCGGCAACAACGCCCGGCTGCAGGCGGTGTGCACCGGAGGCTTCGCGATCGACGTGCCGTTCACCGCCACCGCACTGCGCGAGCTGGCCAAGATGGACGGCGCCATCGTGCTCAATGACGCGCTCGACCGGATCCTGTTCGCCGGCGTCCATCTGATGCCGGACGCCGCCGTCGAGACCGCCGAAACCGGCACCCGGCACCGCACCGCGGATCGGGTGGCCCGGCAGACCGGGGTGCCGGCCCTCACGGTCTCGGCGTCCATGTCGACCATCTCGCTGTTCGTCGACGGCACCCGCTGGATCGTGCAGCGGCCCGAACAGTTGCTGGCCCGCGCCAACCAGGCGCTGGCCACCCTGTCCCGCTACCGCGATCGGCTCACCGAGGCCACTGTGCGACTGTCGGCGGCAGAGGTTCAGGACGCCGCCACCGTGCGAGACATCGCGGTGACCGCACAACGGCTCGAGATGGTCCACCGGCTGCAGCATGAACTGAACGGGTATGCCATCGAGCTGGGCTCCGAGGGACGGTTGGTGCGCCTGCAGCTGGGGGAACTGGTGGCCGGCCTGGACACTTTGGCCACCGAACTGGAGCGGGACTACACCGATGGGACGGCCGGGCTGCGATTGTCCCGGCTGGCCGGCCTGGAGACCGACGATCTGGCCGATCCCGCACTGATCGCGCGAGCCTGCGGTCTGGGCGACGACCTGAGCCGCCGGGTGACTCCGATGGGCCATCGCCAACTCGCCCAGATCGGACGGCTGCCGGCTACCGTCGCCGACGCACTGGTCGGTCAGTTCGGCAGCCTGCAAGGGCTGTTCGGGGCGAGTACCGCCGACCTGCTCGCGGTCGAGGGTGTCGACTACGGGGTCGCCCGCACCGTCCGCGAGGGGCTGATCAGGCTGGCCGAGTCGGCATACGCCGAACGCCTCGACTGATCGCGGTCACGCCTGGGTGAGCAGGAACACGAATCGCTTGGTGGAACTCTCTTCGTAGGCGGCGGTGGCGATGTAGGTGCCGGCACCGAGCATCGACCTATCCTGCTTGCACCCCTTGGCCGAGCGGAACGTCGTCCATTCGACCTTGAACTCGACAGCGGCTCCCGCCTTGAGGTTCTGCTTCTTCACCTCGGGCAGCCATTTGGCACAGTGCGCCGTGCTGAAGATCGCGTCGCTGCCGGAGGTGACGCGCAGCACGAAGGTGGCCGGCGTGATCTCCATGACGCACGGCATCGCCGTGTTGTTCTCGGCGGTGACGCTGAACGTCTGCTTGCCGCCCGACTTCACGCTACGGAATCCCTTGACATCCAACTGGACGCCGATCGGCTCGCACGCGCCGGTCCCCGGGGAAGCGGACGGCGACGGGGAGGAACTGGGTGTCGGCGTGCCGTCATCGGAAGGGCTGCCGCTGGGTAACGGGCTGGGCGCCGGATCCGAGGGAACGGCAGGCGGGGTGTCGGCCGGGACACCGGTGGTGGGCTGCTGACCTTTGGGCAGGAACGCCCAGACCAGCAGGCCGATCACGATGACCGCGATCAGCAGGACCAGAAGCCGGCGGATCCAGTACACGACAGGTGGCTGCGGGCCCTTGCCTGTCAGCACTTCGCTCATGCCGCCAAGGGTAGGAGAGCATGCCCGTCGGCTGCGGGACACCACGCCGGGGGCGAATACAGTGACCCGCGATGGACACAGCACGCCTCAACACCACGATCGTCGCGTGGTATGACCGGCACGCCCGCGACCTGCCGTGGCGCGCACCGGACGTCAGCCCGTGGGCGGTGATGGTCAGCGAGTTCATGCTCCAGCAGACGCCGGTGGCCCGCGTCCTGGGGCCGTGGCGGGACTGGCTCGACCGCTGGCCGACGCCGTCCGCGCTGGCCGCCGAGCCGGTCGGGGAAGCGATCCGGGCCTGGGGGCGGCTGGGCTACCCGCGCCGGGCGCAACGGCTGCACGGCGCCGCCGCGGCCATCGTGGAGCGACATGGCGGGGAGGTGCCCAGCGACCCGGAGGCGCTGCGCGCGCTGCCCGGCGTCGGCGATTACACCGCCGCAGCGATCGCCGCCTTCGCCTTCGGCTCCCGGCAGGTGGTGCTCGACGTGAACGTCCGGCGCGTGCTGGCGCGACTGGACGGCGGCAGCGACGCCCCGTCCGGCTCGCCGACCACCGCCGAGCGGGCGCGTGCGACGGCCTGGCTACCCATCGGACCGACGGCGGCGCGCTGGTCGGTGGCCGCGATGGAACTCGGCGCCCAGCTGTGCCGCGCGAACAATCCGGTGTGCACGGCCTGCCCGGTCCGGCAGGACTGCCGATGGCTCGCCGCCGGACGGCCGCCCGGCGCGCCGCGGCGCCGCCAGCTCTACGCCGGGACGGACCGTGCCGCCCGCGGCCACGTCCTGCACCGACTGCGGGAGCGGCGAAGCGGCGAGACCGTGGCCGCGCCCCAGCTCACCGCGGGCTGGCCGGACGCCGAACAGGCCGCCAAGGCGCTGAATTCCCTGGTGGCCGATGGGCTGGTGGTCGCCGAGCCGGGCGGCTACCGGCTCTAGCCAGCAAGCGCCACCCTGCCTCGTATCCTGGTAGGGATTCAGGAGGCACCATGAGCAACGAGCAGTACTCGCCCTGGGCCAGCGGCGATGGCTTCGGCACCCCGCGTCCGCAGCCGGCGCGGGCCGAACAGCCGCCGGCCGTCGACCAGCCGACGACTGCCTACTACACCAACCCGGTCCCGCAGCCGCATGATCCTGACGAGCCGAGCGGCTTGTCGCAGCCGCAGCAGTTCGGGTCGCTCGTGCCGCAGCCCCAGTACCCGTCGCCGAGCGCCGCCTACAGCTTCGGCCAGCGGCTGCCCTACGGGGGACCCGGAGAGCTGCCCGAGCACCCGCTCGCGATCACCGCGCTGGTGCTGGGCATCGTCGGCCTGGCGGCCATGTTCGTGGCCTTCCCGTTCATCAGTCCGGTGGCCTGGTATCTGGGCGCCAAGGCCCGCCGCGAGATGCGGGCCGAGCCCGGACGGTATCGCGCCTCGGGCGCACTCACCGCCGGCTACGCACTCGGCATCGTCGGCACGCTGATCACGCTGCTCTTCGTCGGCGTGATCGTTCTCGCGATCGCGGTCTTCGCCATGAGCTGACGTCCGACGAGCAGCACAAAGCCCCGGGGAGACATCCCCGGGGCTTTGTCGTGTCTGCTCGGCGAGAGCTAGTTGGCCTGGCCCAACTCGGCCGGCACGTCCGGCATCTGCGCCTTCGGGACGCCGTTGAAGCTGAACGCCAGTTCCGAACCCTCGGGAGCGACGTCCACCACGACGATCTCGCCCGGGTGGATGTCGGCGAACAGGATCTTCTCGGCCAGGATGTCCTCGATGTCGCGCTGGATCGCCCGGCGCAACGGACGGGCACCCAGCACCGGGTCGAAACCGCGCTTGGCGATCAGCGCCTTGGCCGCGTGAGTGAGTTCGATGCCCATGTCCTTGTCGCGCAGCCGGGTCTCGATCTCGGCGACCATCAGGTCGACGATCCGCTCGATATCGGCCTGCGACAACTGGTGGAACACCACGATTTCGTCGACGCGGTTCAGGAACTCCGGACGGAAGTGCTGCTTGAGTTCGTCGGAGACCTTCGCCTTCATCTTCTCGTAGCTGCTGACGTCGTCACCGGACTGGCTGAAGCCCAGATTCACAGACTTCGAGATATCGCGCGTACCGAGGTTCGTGGTCATCACGATCACGGTGTTCTTGAAGTCGACCACCCGGCCCTGGGCATCGGTCAGCCGACCTTCGTCCAGGATCTGCAACAGCGAGTTGAAGATGTCCGGATGCGCCTTCTCGATCTCGTCGAAAAGAACCACGCTGAACGGCTTGCGGCGCACCTTCTCGGTGAGCTGGCCGCCCTCTTCGTAACCGACGTAACCGGGGGGCGAACCGAACATCCGCGACGCGGTGTGCTTCTCGGAGTATTCGCTCATATCCAGCGTGATCAGCGCATCTTCATCGCCGAACAGGAACTCGGTCAGCGCCTTGGTCAACTCGGTCTTGCCGACGCCCGATGGCCCGGCGAAGATGAACGAGCCGCTCGGCCGCTTCGGGTCCTTCAGCCCGGCGCGCGTGCGCCGGATCGACCGCGACAGCGCCTTCACCGCGTCGTGCTGACCGATGTAGCGCTTGCCGATCTCGTCCTCCATCCTCAGCAGCCTGGACGACTCCTCCTCGGTCAGCTTGAAGACCGGGATGCCGGTGGCGGAACTGAGCACCTCGGCGATCTCTTCCTCACCGACCTCGGCCGGCACGTCGGAATCGCCGACCTTCCACGCCTCCTCCTTCTCGGAGCGGGCGATCAGTAGCTTGCGTTCGTCGTCGCGCAGCCGCGCGGCCCGCTCGAAGTCCTGCGCATCGATCGCGGCCTCCTTCTCCAGCCGCACCTTGGCGATCCGCTCGTCGAACTCGCGCAGATCGGGCGGAGCCGTCATCCGGCGGATCCGCAGCCGTGCACCGGCCTCGTCGATCAGGTCGATCGCCTTGTCGGGCAGGAACCGATCCGAGATGTAGCGGTCGGCCAGCTGGGCCGCCGCGATCAGTGCCGCGTCGGTGATGGTGATCCGGTGATGGGCCTCGTAGCGGTCCCGCAGGCCGCGCAGGATGTCGATGGTGAGTGCGATCGATGGTTCGGCCACCTGGATGGGCTGGAACCGGCGCTCCAGTGCGGCGTCCTTCTCGATGTGCTTGCGGTACTCGTCGAGGGTGGTAGCACCGATGGTCTGCAGTTCCCCGCGAGCCAGCATCGGCTTCAGGATGGACGCCGCGTCGATCGCGCCCTCGGCGGCACCCGCACCGACCAGGGTGTGGATCTCGTCGATGAACAGCACCACATCGCCGCGGGTCTTGATCTCTTTGAGCACCTTCTTCAGGCGCTCCTCAAAGTCGCCGCGATACCGAGAACCGGCCACCAGCGCGCCCAGATCCAGAGTGTAAATCTGCTTGTCGCGCAGCGTTTCGGGGACGTCGCCGCGGACGATCGCCTGGGACAGCCCCTCGACGACCGCCGTCTTGCCGACGCCCGGTTCGCCGATCAGCACCGGGTTGTTCTTGGTGCGCCGGGACAGCACCGTCATTACCCGCTCGATCTCCTTCTCGCGCCCGATCACCGGGTCGAGCTTGTTCTCGCGGGCGGCCTGGGTCAGGTTGCGGCCGAACTGGTCGAGGATCGAGGAGCCCTGCTGCTGCGGTCCGGCGTCGGGGGCGCCGGCGGTGGCGGCCTCCTTGCCCTGGAAACCGCTGAGCAACTGCAGGACCTGGTTGCGCACCCGATTCAGATCGGCGCCGAGCTTGATCAGCACCTGCGCGGCGACACCCTCGCCTTCACGGATCAGGCCGAGCAGAATGTGCTCGGTGCCGATGTAGGGATGGTTGATCTGCAGCGCCTCGCGCATCGACAGCTCGAGCACCTTCTTGGCCCGCGGCGTGAACGGGATGTGCCCGGTGGGTGCCTGCTGGCCCTGTCCGATGATCTCCTCGACCTGCTCGCGGACCGCCTCCAGCGAGATGCCCAGTGCTTCGAGCGCCTTCGCGGCCACGCCCTCACCCTCGTGGATCAGGCCGAGCAGAATGTGCTCGGTGCCGATGTAGTTGTGGTTCAGCATGCGCGCCTCGTCCTGGGCAAGGACAATCACCCGCCGTGCTCGGTCGGTGAACCGGTCGAACATTCCGCACTCCTCACGTCGGCGCCGGGGAGGCCCCGGGCACCCTCAGTGTATTCAACCCGGCCGCCCGGGCATCTGTTCCGGCTTCGCCCACGGCGAACGGCCCCGGGAAAGTATGTATCCCCGGGGCCGTCCGACATCGCGTGCGCTCAGGCGTGAGCCCGCTCGTAGGCCTCACGAATCTCGGCGGGCACCCGGCCCCGGCTCGACACCGTGTAGCCGTTCTCGGACGCCCAGGCCCGAATCTCGGTGGCCGAATTGTTGCCGCCCGCGCGCCGGCGACCGCCGGCCTTGCGCTTGCCTCCGACTCGGCGTGCGGCCGCCACATAAGGCGACAGCAGGTCACGCAGCTTCGCCGCGTTTCCTTCCGACAGGTCGATCTCGTAGCTCACCGAATCGAGCCCGAACACGATGGTCTCGGCAGCTTCGGTGTTGTCCAAGTCGTCCTCAAGGCGATAGACGATGCGTTGCGCCATCAGTAAATCCTCCCCAGTGGTGTAAGTGGTTTCTTCTCGGCCGCTCCCCCGACCGGCCGGCCGTGATCACACACTACAGGGAATCATTGCGACTGCAAAACATTATCCACCGCGCTATAGCCACGGAATAGGATTTCTCGACGAGACAATCTGATTTAGGGTTCGACAGGAGGAACCGCCGAGTTCGGCGCCGTCGGAGCGGCTGAGGAGTGCGTGGAACGCCTTTGTCGAAGTCAGGCGATCGGCGTCACTGCGACGACGGCCAGGTGCATTGACGAGACCCGCGCCAGGCCTGGGTCCGATATCCGTGAGTGCGACGCTTCAGTATCGGTGAGTGCGAAGCTTCAGGCGGGCCGGCGAACCGCGTCATCGCGGCTCCACAGCTCTCGAGCGGTGACCCAGGGGTCGACGACCTGCGGGGCGCGGCCGAGTTCGACCACGCGGGCATCGGATTCCAGCATCGCCTGCAATTCGAGTTCGACCCGCAACGCCTCGTAGTTGCCGCGCAGCGTGGACACCTCTTGGCGCAGCGCACAGACCCGCCGACCGGACTGGTCGAGTTGCCGGCGCAATGCCTCCACCCGTCGAGCGAGCACCTCGGCGACCGCGCGCTGCCGCGTCCGCTCGGCACGCAGCTGCTCGGCGTGCAGCAACAACTGATGCAACTCATGCGCCTCGCGGAGCCGCTGTGCGGCTCGATTCTCGCGCCACGCCAGCAAGCAGGCCAGGACGGCCCCCGCGAGCAACGCGATCAGGCCGAGTCCGCGACCGAGCCGGTCGCCGAACAGATATGCGAGCACCGCCACGCAGCCGACCAGTGCGAGCGTCGTCCAGGAAACCACCCGTGCTCGGGTGGGGCGACGGACACGTCCCGCTTGCGGCTTCACGGCCGCAGCCTAACGGGGGCTGCCGCCCGCATCGTCGTCAGCCTCTGGCGCGTCGCCGGATTCGTCGTCCGGAGGCACCCGGCAGGCCCGCTCGAGGGCCGATCCGGCCAGCGCCAAGACCACGCTGAGCACCGCCGACGCAGTCGCCGACCACACCCGCTCCCGCGGCAGCGCCGCGTCCAGGTTGGGCAGCGAGCGCAACGCGACCACCGCATAACCGGCCGCCAGCGCCGTCCCGCCGATCAGTGCCGCCTTGCCGGCCACCAGCAGGGCGATTGCGCGCCCGGGTTCCACCGGGGTGCGGCGGACGTGCACGGTGCGATGCATCCAGCGTGCGGCCAGCCAGGTTGCGACCGCGAGAACGGCGACCGCGACCGCGGTGAACGGCGGGACCTGGGGAATCGGCCAACCGAAGTTCTCGGCGCTGGACAGCACGATCCAGGCCAACCCGGCACCCACCACCCCAGCGATCACCAGCACGGTGCGGCGGGTCCGCTCGATGCTCGGCCGAGGCTCGGACATCACAGATCAATGGCGAGGTCGTCGCGGCGGCGCACGCCTGAGCTGTCGACGTCACGGAGAAGGTCCGCGACCCGTCCGAGGCCGGGCAGCGTGGCCGTGGTGTCGATGTCCAGCCACGGCACGAGCACGAACGCCCGCTGGTGTGCGCGCGGGTGCGGCAGCGTCAACTCCGGGGTGGTTTTGATCCGGTCGCCGACCGTGATGAGGTCGACATCGAGGGTGCGAGCCCCGCCGGGCAGGTCGCGGGTGCGCAGGAAGTTCCGCTCGATGGCCTGGGCCCGTTCCAGCAGCACCAGGGACGCCAGCGTGCTGTCGGCCCGGACGACGATGTTGAGAAAGTCCGGCTGGTCGGGCACCGGTCCGACCGGCGCGGTCTCGTACACCGGCGAGACATCGACGATGCTCAGTGTCGGTGTGATGCGAAGCAGGTCGAGCGCCCCCTGCAGATAGGCCAGCCGATCGCCCAGGTTGGAACCGATCGAGAACACCACCTGACGCAGCGGCACCATGCCCGACAAAGTGTCGACATCGAAGTCGAGGTGGGCGTTGGGGTTGAAATCGGTCACGCGCTGCGCCTCCTGGTGATCGTGACAGCCACGTCGGCCAGTTCGACCGGCATTCTGGCCTGTGGTTTGTGCACGGTGACCTCCACCGCCGACACCTGCGAGCGGCTCAGGCAGGTGGCCGCGATCCGCTCGGCAAGGGTTTCGATCAGGTTCACCGGCTCGCCGGTGACGTCCGCGGCGATCGCCCGGGACAACTCGGCGTAGTCCACGGTGGTGGTCAGTTCGTCGGAGGCCGCGGGAGAGGCGAGGTCACAGGCCACATCGACGACGAAGTCCTGCGGTTCGATCCGTTCGAAGTCGTAGACCCCGTGCGTGGTCCGGAATCGCATTCCGGTCAGGCGGACCTGGTCGGGACTCGGCTCTGCCATGCGCTCACCTCCGACAAGACCCTACTGCACCTCACCGAGGCGCTCTTTCGGCAGTCTCTTGGCCCAGTCTCGCCATCACCGCGATCGCATCGGCGTGCGGCCGGACCGTGTGGGTGCGGACGGCCCACACCCGACGCTGGGCAAGCCAGGCGGTGAGCGCCACGGACGCGTCGTCGCGCTGCCGCGGTTCGCGTCCGTCCAGCAACTCTCCCAGGAAGCGCTTGCGGGACGCCCCGACCAGCAGCGGCTGGCCCAGGCCGGCCAGTCGGTCGAGCCCGGCCAGCAGCGTCCAGTTGGCGTCCGGCGTCTTGGCGAATCCGAGCCCGGGGTCGAGCACCAGCCGGTCCGGGGCGATGCCCGCCGCCAGCGCGGCGTCGCGGCGCTGCGCGAGCTCAGCCGCCACCTCAGCGACGACGTCGTCGTAGTGGGCGAGCCGCTGCATCACGTCGGAGTGGCCGCGCCAGTGCATCGCGACGTAACCCACGCCCAGTCCGGCGACCGCGTCCAACATCGCCGGGTCGGCGAGGCCGCCGGAGACGTCGTTGACCAGCGCGGCACCGGCCGCCACCGCGGCCGCGGCCACCTCGGCGCGGGTGGTGTCGATGCTGACCGCGGCCCCGGCCCCCGCCAACCCGGTGACCACCGGAAGCACCCGCCGCAGTTCCTCGTCCACCGGCACCCGCGCCGCGCCGGGACGGGTGGACTCGCCGCCGACGTCGATCAGGTCGGCACCCTCGGCGAGCAGGTGCCGTCCGCGAGCCAGGGCAGCCTCTGCCGACAGGAACTCGCCGCCGTCGGAGAACGAATCGGGCGTCACATTGACGATGCCCATCACCAGGGTCCGCCCGGCGTTCATCAGCTGCCTCACCCGCGGCAGCCTATTGCGCACCCCGCAAACCGGGGAGGTCAGCCGAGGATCAGGCTCATCGCCTCGGCGCGGGTCGCGGGGTTGCGCAGGGCGCCGCGGACGGCCGAGGTGACCGTCTTCGAGCCGGGTTTACGGACGCCGCGCATCGTCATGCACAGGTGCTCGCACTCGATCACCACGATCACGCCGCGCGGCTGCAGATGCTCGACCAGAGCGTCGGCCACCTGGCTGGTCAGCCGCTCCTGCACCTGCGGGCGCTTCGCGAACACGTCCACCAGGCGAGCGAGCTTGCTCAACCCGGTGATCCGTCCGTCGACGGCTGGGATGTATCCGACGTGGGCCACCCCGGTGAACGGCACCAGGTGGTGCTCGCACGTGCTCCACACCTCAATGTCCTTCACCAACACCAGCTCATCGTGCGCGATGTCGAATGTGGTGCGGAGCATGTCCGCCGGGTTGCCGTCCAGGCCCGCGAAGATCTCGGCGTAGGCGCGGGCGACCCGGCTCGGGGTCTCCCGCAGGCCCTCGCGGTCGGGATCCTCACCGATCGCCGCGAGCAACTCGCGGACGGCCGCGGCCACCCGCGGCTGGTCGACCGGCATGTCAGCGCTCCGGCGGCGCCCAGCCGGCCGGGGGCTGATGGGGAGGCTGTTGGCCGTACGGCGGCTGCCACGGTGGTTGCGGCGGCTGAGTCGGGTCGTGCGGCGGGACCGGAGGGTGACCCCCCGGGACGGTGGGCACCGGGACCTGGACGCTGCCATTCGGTCCCAGCAACGGCGGCCCGTAGGTCTGCTCGGGCTTCGGCGCGGGTGGCGGCGGGTCGACGGGCGGCAGGTCGGACGGCACCCGGGTCTCCGACCCGGTCCAGGCCGGGCGCTTCGGCCACCGCACCAGTGCCTCGAAGATTCTGGCCACCTGGTCCTTGTCGAGGGTCTCCTTCTCGAACAACTGGCGGACCAGTTCGTCGAGCACGGTGCGGTTCGTCACCAGGCAGTCGAACGCCTCCTGGTGGGCGGTGTTGATCAGGCCGGCGACCTCGGCGTCGATGGCCGCCGCGATCGCGTCGGAGTAGTCGCGATGCCCGCCGCCCATCCCGGCCTGCATGCCGAGGAACGGCTCGTCGGAGTCATTGCCCAGCTTCACCGCGCCCAGCCGCTCGGTCATGCCGTACTTGGTGACCATCGCGCGCGCCACATTGGTGGCCTTCTCGATATCGTTGGCGGCACCCGTGGTGGGATCGTGGAAGACCAACTCCTCGGCGGCTCGGCCGCCCATCATGTAGGCCAGCTGGTCGAGCAGTTCGCCGCGGGTCTTGGAGTACTTGTCCTGATCGGGCATCACCATCGTGTAGCCGAGCGCGCGTCCGCGGGGCAGGATGGTCACCTTCTGCACCGGGTCGGTGCCGGGCATCGCCGCCGCGACCAGGGCGTGGCCGCCCTCGTGGTAGGCGGTGATCAGCAGTTCGCGCTCGTTCATGATCCGGGACCGCTTCTGCGGGCCGGCGATCACCCGGTCGATGGCCTCGTCCAGATGCTCCTTGGTCAAGTAGCGCTGGTTCTGCCGGGCGCACAGCAGCGCCGCCTCGTTCAGCACGTTGGCCAGGTCGGCGCCGGTGAAGCCGGGGGTGCGCTTGGCCACCGACTCGAGATCGGCGTCGGGCGCCATCGGCTTGTTCGCCGCGTGCACCCGCAGGATCTGCAGCCGGCCCTTCATGTCGGGCGCCTCGACCGGGATCTGCCGGTCGAACCGGCCCGGTCGCAGCAGGGCCGGGTCGAGCACGTCCGGACGGTTCGTGGCGGCGATCAGCACCACGCCGCCACGGACGTCGAAGCCGTCCATCTCGACCAGCAGCTGGTTCAGGGTCTGCTCGCGCTCGTCGTGGCCGCCGCCCATTCCGGCGCCGCGGTGGCGTCCGACGGCGTCGATCTCGTCGATGAAGACGATCGCCGGGGCGGCCTCCTTGGCCTGCTCGAACAGGTCCCGGACGCGGGACGCGCCGACACCGACGAACATCTCGACGAAGTCGGAACCGGAGATGGAGAAGAACGGGACGCCGGCCTCGCCGGCCACCGCGCGGGCGAGCAGCGTCTTGCCGGTTCCGGGCGGGCCGTAGAGCAGCACGCCCTTGGGGATCTTGGCGCCCACCGCCTGGAATTTCGCCGGCTCGGAGAGGAACTCGCGGATCTCCTGGAGTTCCTCGATCGCCTCTTCACAGCCGGCGACGTCGGTGAACGTGGTGCGCGGGGTGTCCTTGGTGGCGAGTTTCGCCTTCGATTTGCCGAAGCCCATCACCCGGTTGCCGCCGCCCTGCATCTGGTTGAGCAGGAAGAAGAAGATCAACCCGATCACCAGGAACGGGCCGATGGTGAACAGCAGCATGCTCCAGATGCCCTGTTGCGGGACGTCGCCGCTCCAGCTCTCCAGGGTGCCGTTCGCCATCCGCTGGTTCAGCCGGTCGATGATCTGCTGGCTCTGGTTGCCGATCCACTTGGCCCGCACCTTGGGCTGGGTCGGATCCTTGGGTTCGACCCGGATGTCCTGCTCGCCCTCGACCAGGGTGACGCTCTTCAGCGGGGTGTCGCTGTTGATCAGCGCGACCACTTCGGAGGTGGGCTTGGCCTGGTAGCCGTTGGCATTGCCGATGTAGTCGATCAGCAGCGCGATCCCGAGGAACGCCAGGATGATCCACAGGATCGGTCCCCGGAACAGTCGTTGAGCCTTCATTACCCACCTTTGTCGAGTGCGGCGGCCGCCGCCGATCCCCAAGAATAGACGGGAGGTTTCCGGCCGGACCCGGCGGCCCGAGTCTCAGGAATAGACGTGTGGCGACAGCGTCACCACGTCGCGCAGGTTGCGGTACCGGCCGGCGTAGTCGAGGCCGTAGCCGACCACGAATTCGTTGGGCAGGTCGAAGCCGACGTACTTGACCTCGACCGGGCTGTTCAGCGCTTCCGGCTTGCGGAACATGGCCATCACCTCGAGGCTGGCCGGATGCCGTGACTTCAGGTTCTGGATCAGGTAGGCCAGGGTGAGGCCGGTGTCGACGATGTCCTCGACGACCAGCACGTGCCGTCCGGCCAGGTCGGTGTTGAGGTCCTTCAGAATGCGCACCACGCCGGAACTCTGGGTGCCCGATCCGTAGGACGAGATCGCCATCCAGTCCATCTCGCAGTGCCGGGTCAGCGTCCGGGAGAGATCGGCCATCACCATCAGCGCGCCGTTCAGGACTCCGACCAGCAACAGATCCCGGTCCTGGTAGTCGGTCTCGATCTCGGCTGCCACCGCCTGCAACCGGCCTTGAATCTGGTCGGCGGTGTAGAGCACGTCGATGAGGTCGGACCGGATGTCGCTGGCGTCCACACGCGCACCTTAGCGAAAGCTGAGCGTCGTGCCGAACCAGTCACTCGCGGCCGGCCGGTGGCATCGCGACCAGCAGCCCGCCGCGCCGGACGACTCGCAGCCCGGGCACCTCCACCCAGCGCTGTCCGTGCCAGTCGGTGACCAGTGCCGCCACCGCTAGGGTGTGGCCCCGGTGCACCTCGGCGGCGCCGCGCGCCAGCAGCCAGCGCCGCAGCACCCGTCGCAGCAGGGCGGACGGCAACGGCTGGAGGTGGGCGCACGGCAACAACTCCGGGACGTCGACGGCGGCGGCCAGCTCGTCCAGCGCGTCGGCGTCCTCGCGGGCCAGCGCGGCCGTCCGGGCCAGCGCGGCGGCGATGCCGGGACCCAGTTCCCGCTCCAGCGCCGGCAGGACGGTCCGGCGCACCCGCACCCGGGCGAATCGGGGCTCGCTGTTGTGCGGGTCGTCCCACCAGTCGATGCCCAGTTCGCGGCAGCACTGCTGAGTGGTGGTCCGCGGCAGGTCCAGCAGGGGCCGGACGAAGCCGTCGCGACGCCGCGGCATGCCCGCGAGCGAGCGGAGCCCAGAGCCGCGGGCGAGGCCGAGCAGCACCGTTTCCGCCTGGTCGTCGCAGGTGTGACCCAGGTAGCACACCTCGTCCGGACGCCTGGCCTCGCGGAGCGCGGCGTACCGCGCGGCGCGGGCGGCCGCCTCCGGCCCCGAGCCGTCCGCGACGACCCGCACCGCGATGGTCTGTGCCGGCAGGCCCGCCTCGCTCAGGCCGGCGGCGACCGCCTCGGCGTGGGTGGCCGAGCCGTCCTGCAGGCCGTGGTCGATCACCACCGCGCGAGCGGCGAGGCCGAGCCGGTGCGAGGCCAGCCGAACGCCGTGCGCCAGGGCCAGCGAGTCGGCGCCGCCGGAACAGGCGACCAGGACGTCCGCACCGTCGTTGACCCGCTCGACCGCGGCGACGACCGCCAGGGTGGCCGGTCCGAGCGCCCGGCGGCCCATCAGCCGGCCCGCCCGGGAACCCGGCGCAGCCACTCGTCGGGGCTGTGCAGCTCGTCCTGGGTGGGCAGCAGCTCGGGCGCCTGGAAGGCCAGGTTGAGGCCACCGATCCCGGCCGCGGCGATCACCGCGCGGCAGAACCGGGCACCGTGCAGGTACTGTTCCCGCTTCGCCTGCAGGCCGAGGATCCCGGAGATCACCGCGAGGATGCCGCCACGGTCCCGGCGGGCCTCGAACCGCGTCCGCAACAGGGAGGCTTGCGGCACGAGAGAGTCGGCGGCGGTGTCGGTCATCACGTCGGCGTGACCCTCCAGCAGGGACATCACGGCGGTCACCCTGTCGAGAGCCGCCGCCTGGGGCAGCGCCAACAGCCGCAGCCCGGCCGTACGCTCACCGGCATCGTCGAAGACATCGCGCAGCAGACCCAGCAGGTAGCCCGACAGCCACGGCGCCGCACCGAACTGGAAGCGATGCGTCTGCTCGTGCAAGCAGACCCACTGGCGGAAGCCACCCGGCTCCACAGCCAGGGACCGTTCGACGGCGACGATGTTGGGCGCCACCAGCAGCAGGCGCGATGTCGGTGAGTACGGGTCGTACTGGCCGAGGATGCGGGTCGCGATGAAGGCGAAGCCGGCCCCCAGCTGTCCCCCGGCCAGCCGTCCCGACACCTTCTCCCCCAGCGTCGCCGGCGGCAGCTGCCCGATCGAACCGAGCATGGCGTCGCTCATCGCCGCCACTGCACGGACCCAACCGGACCGGTCCAGCACCAGCACGTCGGCGGGCGGCGGGTCGCCCAACGCGCTGGCCACCGCCACGGCATCGACCGACCGCGCGGCGCATAGCCGCAGGTCGGCCACCACCGCGGCCGCCTCGCCGGAACTCAGCTCCGGGCCGGCCGGGACCAAGAGCCGTCCGGCCGAGGACACCACCGACCAGTCGAGTGCCGGCACTGCGACCGGATCGCCGGCGGGCTCAGCCACAGCCGCAGGCCGCCCAACGCGCGGTGCTGGTGTCCATCCAGTCCTTGACGTCCCACGACCGGCGGACGTCGTTGGCGATGAAGGCGAAGGCCACCGGCGCGCCGTCGGAGGTGACCAGGTATCCCGTCAGCGCGGTGACATCGCGCAGACTGCCCGTCTTGGCCCTGACCACGCCGCGGCCAGCTCGCTCGCGCGGCTCGTCGTACCGGTAGCTCAACGTGCCGGTCACCCCGCCGAGCGGAAGCCCCGCCACCAGGGAGCGGAAGCGTTCCTCGGTGAGCACCAGTTGCATGGTCTTGACCAGCACACCGGGGGTCACCCGGTTCTCCCGGCTCAACCCGCAGGTGTCGTCGATCACCATGCCGGGGGCCCACAGGCCGAGTCGGCGCAGCGTGTCGCTGACCGTTTGGCTGGCCCCGGCGAAGTCGCCGCGCCGCCCGGTCGCCAGCGCGGCCTGCCTGGTAAGGGTCTCGATGGAGGTGTTGTCGCTGGCTTGCAGCGCCTGATTGATCAGCTCCTCGACGCTCGCGGACCGGACGACGGCCAGTTCGTCGGCGTCGGCCGGCGCCGTCATGGGCCTGATCCCGGCCACCGTGATTCCCGCCTTCGCCAGGCGCTTCGCGAAGCGCTTGGCCGCCGTGCGCGCCGGATCCTTCTCGGCCTCGCCGGTGCGGGTGCGTCCGCCGTCCGCCGTCAGGGCGGTGATCCGCGCCACCGAATAGCTGTAGTTCTCGGTCCAGTGCCGATGCCAGGAGCGGCCGGTGAACAGCGTGGCGTCGTAGCCGAGGGTGATCCGGCTCGTGCCGGTGCGGGCCAGCCCGGCCGCGGTCGCCGCCGCGAGCTGCTGCAATGAGGCGCGGCCGTCGGCACGGGCGTCGCTCAGCAGCGGGTCGCCGCCGCCGCGCAGGATGACCGTTCCGGGGTTCGGACTGACGGCGGTGGTCGCGAAGGTGCGGTCGTTGCCCAGGGTCTCCTGCGCCACCAGTGCGCTCAGCAGCTTCATGGTGGACGCCGGGATGGCGGGCCGATCGCCCCGATCGATCAGCGTCTGCCCGGACTGCGGATCGGCGACGACCACCGAGGTCTTGCCGGCGGCGCCCTTGGGCAGCTTCGCCAGCCGGGCGAGCAACGCCTTCGCGGCCGGTGCCGCACTCGGCGCCAGTTCGTCCAACGGCAGCGCGGGCGGATCGGCGGTGACGGGCGCGCGGTAGCCGACCGGCGGCGGTGAGTTCCGCTCAACGGTGGCGGTGGGCAGCAGCGCACCGCGCCACTGCGGCACGACCAGCAGCACGGTCGCCGCGACCACCACCACCGCAAGCAGCACGAGCACCACCGTCCGGGCCCGGCGGGCGGCCGTCCGGGCTACCGTTTTCGGCATGTTGCCGCAGGCGTGGTTGGCGATAGGGTCGAGCGTGGCACCAAGCCATCATGACAGTCTTCGAAAGGGGAACCGTAGTGGCCGAGTTCACACGCGCCAAGATTCCACCCACCCTGCATTTCGATGTGACCATCGAAATCCCCAAGGGCACCAAGAACAAGTACGAGATGGACCACCACACCGGTCGCATCCGGCTGGACAGGACACTGTTCACGTCCACCCAGTACCCCAATGACTACGGCTTCATCGAGGGCACCCTCGGTCAGGACGGCGATCCGCTGGACGCGATGGTGCTGGTCCCCGAGGCGACCTTCCCGGGTGCGCTCATCGAATGCCGTGCTATCGGCATGTTCCGGATGACCGACGAGATGGGCGGCGACGACAAGGTGCTGTGCATTCCCACCGCCGATCAGCGCCAGGACTTCCTCACCGAGCTCAAGGACCTGCCCCAGCTCACCCTGCTCGAGATCGAGCATTTCTTCGCCGTCTACAAGGACCTCGAGCCGGGCAAATCGGTCGAGGGGGCAGTCTGGGTCGGCCGCACCGAGGCGGAGGCCGAGATCTACGAGAGTTGGCGACGGGCCGAGGGCACCGATTTCCAGAACGAGTTCACCCGTTCCGAACCCGAACCCGAGTCCTGACCGAGTGAGCACCCTGCACCTGCTGCGCCATGCCGAAGCCCAATGGCAGGCTCCCGGTCCCGGAGGGGATCATGCCCGCCGGCTGAGCACCCGCGGGATCATGCAGGCGCGCGGCGTCGGCGACCATCTGCGCGGCGCCGGGATCGAACTGATCCTGGCGTCGTCCGCCGTCCGGACGCTGCAGACCGCCGAGGCGCTTGGCCTCGGCGTCCCGATCTGGTCCAGCGACGCGATCTACAACGCCGGGGCGATGTCGATCCTGGAGGAACTGTCGACCGTCCCGAGCGGTTGCGGCAAGCTGCTGGTGGTCGGCCACGCACCGGGCATTCCGGCCTTGGCGCACGCGCTGGCAGACGGCTCGTCCGACGCCGAGGCGCGCGCCCTGATCGCTTACCGGTACCCGCCGGCGACACTGTCGACGTTGACGGTGCATTCGTCGTGGGCGAAGTTGCGCACGGCCTGCCTGGTCGCGGCGCGGATCGCTCCGGAACCCGGCTGAAGCTCAGACTCAGACCTGGCGACGCACGTAGACATGGGCGTCGCGCGGGCCGGTGCACTCGATCCACGACTTGATCGAACACACATAGGTCGCGTTCCTCCGGTTGTTCGGGTCGACGATGGTCACCCTGAACTTGTCCGGCAGGTCGCTTCCCAACCTGCGAACGGCCGCAAATACCCGGCTTGCGACCGCGCAACTGGTGTTGGTGCTGCGCGCCAGCTCGGGGGTGCAGACCACGGCGCTGCGTGGCGGCGTGCTGCTCAGCGGGGTCGCGGTGACCGGAGCGGGCCCTGACGCCGGCGTGAAGGGACGCGCGGCGATGGCCTGACCGATCAGCCACGCCAGGCTCACGACGGCAGCCACCAGTGCGACCGACAGGCTCACCACGGCCAGGGTGTTGCGCCGGTTGCGGCGCGAATCGTCGATCGGCCGGAAGCGTGTGGTCTCGTCGGGGTCCCATTCGGCCTCGGTCTCCCGCGAGGGTTCTGCCGGTCCGCTCGGTGCTCCGGCGAAGCGGGCGGGGGGTGTCTCCGGCGGCTGCCCGGCGTCGTCCACCACGGGCCGTTGGCAGGCGGGGCAACGCAACGCGTCGTCGGACAGCGGTCGGCCACAAGCCTCGCACGACAGCATTGACACTCCGATCGGAACTGACACTGGCCCCGATTCTGGCACAGCCTGAGGCGGCTATCGCGCCTGTGGCAGGGTGCGGCTTCCTCGCCGCGACGTGCGCGGGGCGGACGGCGGTGGCACCATCGGCCCGATGTCGCCGTCCGGTGCCTCGTCGAGGTCGATCATGACCGGTGCGTGGTCGCTGGGACCGGTGCCCTTGCGGGCCTGCCGGTCGATCCAGGCGGCCGCGACCCGGGACGCCGTGGCGGCATCGGCGAGCACGAGATCGATCCGCATGCCGAGATCCTGGTGGAACATCCCGGCCCGGTAGTCCCAGTAGCTGAACACTCGCTGGGTCGGCCAGCGGTCGCGCACCACGTCATGCAGACCCAGGTCCAGCAAGCCCTTCAGCGCCCCTCGCTCGGGCGGGGTGACGTGCGTCTGGCCGATGTAGGCCTCGGGGTCGAAGACGTCGGCGTCGGCCGGCGCGATGTTGAGGTCGCCGCACAGGGCGACGCGTTGCGGACCCGCCGCGACACTCGCGCTGAGCGCGGCCAGCCAGTCCAGTTTGTAGCGGTAGTGGTCGGAATCGGGCACGCGGCCGTTGGGAACGTACAGGCTGTGCACCCGGATGCCGCCACAGTCGGCACTGATCGCGCGCGCCTCGGGATCGGGGAAGCCCGGCATGTCCGGAAAGCCGCGCTCGACGTCGTCCAACCCGGCCTTGGAGAGCAGCGCGACACCGTTCCACTGGCCCTGGCCGTTGCTGGCGAACTCGTAGCCGCGTTCGGTGAGCGGCTGGGCGAACAGGTCGGCGAAGGCATCGTCGGTGAGCTTGGTCTCCTGCAGGCAGACCACGTCCGGGCGACGCTGATCCAGCCAGGGCAGCAACCGAGGCATCCGCTGCTTGGCCGAGTTCACATTCCAGGTCGCGATCCGCACCCCGTCAGGCTACGTGAGGTTCGGGGTTACACTGCGCCCACACCGGGTCTGACGTGGGAGGCGGGCGGATGGCGCTCTTCGATCAGCAGCCGATGGGGCCGATCCCGGCCCGCCGCCCGGTGAACATCGGGCAGGATCCCGAGTCGGCCGCGGCCGGGATCTACCTCGGTACCACGCCTGTCGAGGTGCTGGGGCCGGTGCCGCGGGAACTCATGACGGGGACGCCGTCGAAGCCGCGCAAGCATCCGATCCGGATCGCCGTGGGGATCCTGGTCCTGGCACCGATGGTGATGAATCTCCTGTTCGGCCTGTTGTATCTCGTCCGGTCCGAGGACGACCCGGAGATGCGCACCCCGCGGGTGCTCGCCATCGGCATCGTGTTCCTGGTGATCGGCTGCGCCCACCTCGTCTTCCGACACGTGGCCGGCCGGCGTTGAGCGACCCGCACCCGATCACCGGGCGGCACTTCGCCTCCCCGGTGCCGCCGGGCACCGGATGGCCGGGCGATCCGGCGACGGCGGCCACCCCGGTCGCCGTCGATGCCGCGGACGTGGGCCGGTTGGCGGCGTCCGCGAGCCTGGACGAGCTGCAGGCGCGCTCGTCGGTGTGCCGGGCCTGCCCACGACTGGTGAGTTGGCGGGAGAGTGTGGCGACCCTCGGACGCCGGGCGTCCTTCGCCGACCAGCCGTATTGGGGTCGTCCGGTGCCCACCTTCGGCGACGACGCCGCGACCCTGCTGATCGTCGGACTGGCGCCGGCCGCCAACGGGGCCAACCGCACCGGACGAATGTTCACCGGCGACCGTTCCGGCGACTGGCTGTACGCGGCGCTGTTCCGGGCCGGCCTGGCCAACCAGGCCACCGCGACGCATGCCGGGGACGGCCTGGCGTTACGCGATCTGCGGATCACCGCCACCGTCCGCTGCGCACCGCCGGACAACAAGCCGAGCACGCTCGAGAAGGCGACCTGCTCGTCCTGGCTGGATCGTGAACTGACCCTGATCACGCCACGGCTACGGGGAATACTCGCCCTCGGGGCGATCGGCTGGGACGCCACCCTGTCCGCCGCGCGGCGGCTCGGCTGGTCGGTGCCACGTCCTAAGCCGCGGTTCGGGCACGGCGCCGAGGCTGAGTTGGGGACCGGTGACCGGGCGGTGCGTTTGTTCGGCAGCTATCACGTCAGCCAGCAGAACACCTTCACCGGCAAACTCACCGAGCAGATGCTGGACGACGTGCTGCAACGGCTGCGGGACCACTGAGTTTCCCGGCGCCCACCCTGAACCGGCGGAGCCGACCCGTCCGAGATCTGCGGGCCAGTTCGCCAAGACACTGCGTGTCGCGGCCTCGCGACCCAACCGGACCGCGGATCTCGGGGTGGGCGGCGAGCCTCAGTCGAGGACTGCGCCGCGGCTGGCCGAGGTGACCAGCTTGCGGTAGCGGGACAGCACGCCGCGGGTGTACTTCGGCGCCGGATGAGTCACCCCGGTGTCGCGTCGGGCCTGCAGCACGTCGTCGTCCACCAGCAGGTCGAGGCGTCCGTTCGCCACGTCCAGCCGGATCGGGTCGCCGTCGCGCACGAAGGCGATCGGCCCCAGGTCGACCGCCTCGGGGGCGACGTGGCCGACGCACAACCCGGTGGTGCCGCCGGAGAACCGGCCGTCGGTGAGCAACAGCACGTCCTTGCCGAGCCCCGCGCCCTTGATCGCGCCTGTCACGGCGAGCATCTCGCGCATCCCGGGGCCGCCCTTGGGACCCTCGTAGCGGATCACCACCACATCGCCCTTGGTCAGCGAGCCGTCCGCCACGGCGTCCATCGCGGCGCGCTCGCCGTCGAAGACCCTGGCGGTGCCCTCGAAGATCGAGTCGTCGAAGCCGGCGCTCTTCACCACCGCACCCTCGGGTGCCAGCGAGCCCTTCAGGATGGTGATGCCGCCGGTGTGGTGGATCGGCTGCTGCATCGCCCGGATCACCTTGCCGTCCGGGTCTGGCGGGGCGATGTGGGCCAGGTTCTCGGCCATCGTCCGACCGGTCACCGTCAGGCAGTCGCCGTGCAGCAGGCCCGAGTCGAGCAGCAGCTTCATCACCACGGGAACCCCGCCGACCCGGTCGATGTCGGTCATCACGTAGGCGCCGAACGGCTTCACATCGGCCAGGTGCGGCACCTTGGCGCCGACCCGCTGGAAGTCGTCGATGGTCAGTTCGACCTCGGCCTCGTGGGCGATGGCCAGCAGGTGCAGCACCGCGTTGGTGGAGCCGCCGAACGCCATCACCACAGCGATGGCGTTCTCGAACGCCTCCTTGGTCATGATGTCCCGGGCGGTGATGCCGCGGCGCAGCAGGTTCACCACGGCCTCGCCGGAACGCCGGGCGAAGCCGTCCCGGCGCCGGTCGGTGGCCGGCGGGGCCGCCGAGCCCGGAATCGACATGCCGATCGCCTCGGCCACCGAGGCCATCGTGTTGGCGGTGTACATGCCGCCGCAGGCGCCCTCGCCGGGGCAGATGGCGCGCTCGATGGCGTCCACGTCGGCCCGCGACATCAGCCCGGCCGCACAGGCGCCGACCGCCTCGAAGGCGTCGATGATGGTGACCGTCTTCTCGGTGCCGTCCGACAGCCGGGCGATGCCGGGCAGGATCGAGCCGGCGTAGAGGAAGACCGACGCCAGGTCGAGCCGGGCGGCGGCCATCAGCATGCCGGGCAGCGATTTGTCGCAGCCGGCGAGCAGCACCGAGCCGTCCAGCCGTTCGGCGTTCATCACCGTCTCGACCGAATCGGCGATCACCTCGCGGGAGACCAACGAGAAGTGCATGCCCTCGTGGCCCATCGAGATGCCGTCCGAGACCGAGATGGTGCCGAACTCCAGCGGGTAGCCACCCGCGGCGTGGACGCCGTCCTTGACCGCCTTGGCCAGCCGGTCCAGCGAGAGGTTGCACGGAGTGATCTCGTTCCAGGACGACGCGACCCCGATCTGCGGCTTCGCGAAGTCCTCATCGCCCAGACCCACAGCCCGCAGCATCCCCCTAGCGGCGGCCTTCTCCAGGCCGTCGGTGACGTCGCGGCTACGGGGCTTCAGATCAGACGTCTGTGTCATGGCGTGAGTCTAGGACCGCAGATTAGGGTGTGCCCATGGGAGACGTCGTACCGCTGCGGCCGAAGCGCGAACCGGAGCCGGTTGAGCCGCTCTGGCGGGAGGCCTTGGGCGAGCAGTTGCGCGCCGAGCGGCTGGAGCGTGCCGATCGGATCGTCGATGTCGCCGGACGCGCCGGGATGTCCCCGCAGTACCTCTCCGAGGTGGAGCGCGGGCTGAAGGAGCCGTCCTCGGAACTGCTCGCCGCCGTCGCCGGTGCACTGGAGCTGAGCGTGGCCGAACTCACCCTGCGGATCAGCGCCCGGCTGGCCGGTGGTGCGATCCGGGGCCCGGTCTGCCTGGCCGCCTGAGTTGCTCGCCGACGATCAGCCGTCGTTCGCGGCCATCCGGCGGGTGCGCGCGTAGATCCAGCCGGTCAGTCCGCTGAAGACGAGGACGCCGAGGATGGTGGCCCAGGTGGCGAAGTCCTCGCCGACGATGGCCAGCGGTTCGTCCTTCCCGGTGGCCCCGACGATGCCGGCGAACACCACGCCGTAGAGGCTCTCGCCGACGATCAGGCCGGTGGCGAGCAGGACGCCGAGGCGCTTGCGGTGCTCGACCCGCTCGGCCCGGCCTCGCTCGGCCCACCGGTCGTACAGCTTCCCGAGCACCGCGCCGATCGGAATGATCAGGGTCAGCGACATCGGCAGGTACATGCCCATGCCGACCGCCAACGGCGGCAGCCGGTAGTTCTTCGTGGTCTTGCCGAGCACCTCGTCCACGACGATGATGCCGGCCCCGATCAGCGCGCCGAGGCCGAGCAGGTACCAGTTGATCGACACCCCGAAAACCCCAGTGGCAAGGGACGACAGCAGCGCCGCCTGCGGGGCCGCGAGCGCGTTCTCACCCGCACCCGGTGCACCGGCGAAGCCGAACGCGGTCTGCATCAGGTCGAGCACCGGCGGAATGATCGCCGAGCCGAAGGCGACGCCGATGATCAGCGCGACCTGCTGCTTCCACGGCGTCGCCCCGACCAACTGGCCGGTCTTCAGGTCCTGCAGGTTGTCGTTGGAGATGGTCGCGACGCCGAAAACCACCGCAGCGGTGAACAGGGTGTAGGCAACAAGCGACTGGCTCTCCTCGGTGGTGGCCGCGCCGAAGGCGAGCTTGATCAACAGGGCCGCGGCGATCACCACGATGATGCCGACCCCCGAGATCGGGCTGTTGGACGAACCGATCAGGCCGGCCATGTAGCCACACACGGCCGCCACCAGCAGACCCACCACGAACACGAACGCGATGCTGGTGGTGATGATCCCGACCATGCCGTGGTGAATGGCCGTCCCGCTGGCGAAGTCCCACAGCAGGAAGCCGATCGGCACGAGCAACAGCACCTCGGAGGAGAAGATGCTGCCGACGGAGGAGAGCAACGGCAGATCGGCGGGCAGATTGCCGGCGGTCCGGATGGGCAGCAGGACGCCGTAGGAGATCGCCAGGCCGACCAGCATGGCGATGCCGACGGTGAGCCCGACCAGGTGACCCACGCCGATCAGGGCGAGCGAGAGGCTGGCGCCGAACATCGTGCCGCCGCTGCCGATCCGCAGCGCCCCGGAGACCGAGTTGCCGATGACCTTGAGCGAGGCGAGCAGCGAGAAGCCGGCCGAGGCGAAGGCGCCCAGCGAAATGATCCGGATGCCGCTGCGGTTGTCGGCGGCACCGCCGCTGCTGTCGCCCACCTTGAGCACCTCGGCGGCCGCCACACCCTCGGGATAGGGCAGATCCGAGCCGGTCACCAGGGCGCGGCGCAGCGGGATGGAGTACATCACGCCGAGAGTTCCGCCGATCGCGCAAACCGCCGCCGTCGTCCAGTACGGGAAGCCCTGCCACCAGCCGATCATCACCAGACCGGGCAGCACGAAGATGATCGCCGACAGGGTGCCGGCCGCGGACGCGATCGTCTGGACGATGTTGTTCTCGACGACGGAATGATTGCTGAAGTAGCGCAGGACACTCATCGAGATGACCGCGGCAGGGATCGCCGTGGCAAAGGTCAACCCGACCTTCAGGCCGAGATAGACGTTGGCGGCGGTGAATACCAGGGTGATCAGGCCGCCGAGGATGATCCCTCGGACGGTCAATTCGCGTGCCGTGGTGGCCGGTGCGGTGACGTTGCTCATGACCCACTCCTCAGTGCCCGGCCGGCGCTGCAGGGGTGCGATCCGGTGCGCGGACGACTCACCTTAACCCCTAGCCACCCCGCGTGATCAGGGATCTTCGCGCTCAGGTTGAGGCTTTGTCGGCGGCCTCCCATTCGAGCACCCGGTCGACCACGCCGTAGCGGACGGCGTCGGCCGGAGCGAGGATCAGATCGCGCTCCAGATCGGCCCGGATCTGTTCCGGCGTCCGGCCGGTGTGACGGGCCAGCAACTCCTCCTGCAGGGCCCGGACGCGCGCCACCTCGTCCGCCTCCAGGATCAGGTCGGGAATCGTGCCGCGTCCCTCGGCGGCGGGCGCGTGGATCACCACCCGACCGTGCGGCAGGATCTGGCGTCCGCCGGGTGCCCCCCCGGCCAACAGCAGTGCAGCGGTGGCCGCCGCCTGGCCCACGCAGGTGGTCTCGACCCGGGGCCGGACGAACTGCATGGCGTCGTAGATGGCCAGGGTGGCCGGGATCGAGCCACCCGGCGAGTTGAGGTAGAGCGCGATCGAGGTGTCGGCGTCCTCGCTGGCCAGGTGCAGCAGCTGGGCGATCACGGTGTTGGCCACGCCGTCGTCGATGCCGGTGCCGAGGTAGACGATCCGGTCGGCCAACAGCCGGCTGTAGATGTCGACGGTGCGCTCCCCGCGGTCGGTGCGGGTGGTGACGTAGGGAATCGGGTAGCTGCTCATCGGGCCCGTCCCAGTTCATCGCTGCCCATCCCGATCCGAGTGCGTGGCGCCGGGAGCAGTTCCGGGCCCTCGACGACGGCGTCCACGAAGCCGTAGGCGAGCGCCTCTTCCGCGGAGAACCAGCGGTCGCGGCGCGAGTCCGCCTCGACTCGTTCCAGCGGCTGCCCGGTGTCTTCGGCGATGCAGGCCAGCACGGTGTCCCGGGTCTGCCGCAGGTCGTCGGCCTGGATGGCGATGTCCATCGCGGTGCCGCCGATGCCGGCCGAGCCCTGGTGCAGCAGCACCCGTCCGTGCGGCATGGTGTAGCGCTTGCCCTTGGCACCGGACGACAACAGGAACTGCCCGGCGCTGTAGGCCATGCCGAGGTTGATGGTGGCGACATCGTTAGGGATGGTCCGCATGCAATCGCGGATCGCCAGCATGCCCGGTACCGAGCCTCCCGGCGAGTTGATCAGCAGTCGGATGTCGGCGCCCGGGTCGTCGGCGGCCAGCACCAGCAGCGCGCTGCAGAGTCGCAGTGTCTTGTCGTCCTCCAGCGGGCCGCTGAGCACGATGGTGCGTTGCTCGAAGAGCTGGTCGTGCAGCAGGTGGTCGAGCCGGATCGGCTCGGTCGCGGTGTCGGTCATGCGGCGAGCCTGCCCGCACAGAGGCTGAGGTAACAGGGCACGCTGCTCGCGGCAGATCTGCTGTGCGCAGCGGACATCTGTATGACGCATCGTCACACACTGGTGCCATGCCGATCATCACCGTGGAAGCGGCTCTGCGGTTGATGCTCCGCTCTGAGCCCGCCCATCGAGCGGTCGCCGAGCGACGTCAGTTGCCGCGCCCCTCGTCGTCCAGCAGCGCCGCGTAGCGCTGCTCCAGGTCTCCCAGCGGGACGTCGATCACCGGCAGAGCGACCGTGCCGGTGTCGAGCAGCTCGACGAGTTGGTCGAGCGCGACGTGGTAGCCGGCGGCTGTGCCATCGGCCGGGTACTGGTCGGTCTCGCCGAGCCAGGTGGTGAACACCAGCCGGGTGCCGTCCCCGTCCGGCTCGAGTTCGAACCGCAACAGGTCGACATCCCAGCTGTACTCGAGCAGCCGCGGCGGCTCCCAGGCCAGCATCCGGCCGGCGAGCGCCACCTGATCGGCCGGAATGCCGAAGCGCTCGACGTGGGCCGGCCAGAACGGGAACACCAGGTCGGCGCCCGTCCGACGCTCGCCGACCATGTCGGCGGGCATCCAATGCCGCAGCGAGTCCGACTCGGTGAGTGCGCGCCAGACCTTCTCGGGAGGGTGGCCCAATCGGCGTTCGTAGCGCAGGCCGTAGCGGCCACGGTCGCGCAGAATCTGGCCGAGCCGTTCGGTGCTCATTTCTCCTCCTGTCGATCGAGGTGCAGTTCGAGGGCGTCGAGCGCGTCGGCCCAGCGCCGGCGATAGGGCGTCAGCCACTCGTCGATGTCGCGGAGCGGCTCCGGACGCAGCGCGTACCAGCGGCGTTGCGCGTCCGGACGAACCCCGACCAGGCCGGCACCACGCAACACGGCGAGATGCTTCGACACGCTGGGTTGGGCGAGTCCCAACTCGCCGCTCAGGTCGCCCACGAGTCGCTCGCCGTCCAGCAGCGCGTCAAGGATTCGACGACGGACCGGCTCGGCGATCACCTCGATGGTGTCCATGTGAGTACGGTATATACCTGACACGGAATATACAACAAAGGTTGCCGTCGCTGCGTCCAGAGAAACTGTCGGTGCCGCCCCGCAGACTGTTCCCATGATTGATCACTTCGGCGTCAACGTGGCCGACATGGCCGCCTCAGTCCACTTCTACGACACCGTGCTGGGCACGCTCGGCTTCACCCGCCAGATGGATTTCGGCGAGGCCATCGGGTACGGCACCGAGGGCCATCCCGACTTCTGGGTGAGTTCGGCCGCCAGCGGGAACTCCAACCGGGAATGCCACATCGCCTTCGCCGCCGCCGACCGGGCAGCCGTCCAGGCGTTCTTCGACGCCGCGAGCGGTGTCGGTGCCGAGGTGCTGCATGCGCCTCGGGAGTGGCCGGAGTACCATCCGGGCTACTTCGGCGCTTTCGTCCGCGACCCCGACGGCAACAACGTCGAGGCCGTCTGCCACCACTGAGGCTCAGCGGCCGACGAGGGGCCGGTCCTCGAAGCTGCGGACGAAGACCGGCTGCTGGGCGGTCGAGGCGTCCGCGTCGTAGCGGTAACCGCCCTCGGCGAACCGCTTCACCGCGCCCGGCGTCCGGACCCGCTCGCGCACCAGCCAGGACGCCAGCGCGCCGCGCGCCCGCTTGGCGTAGAAGGAGACCACGCCACGGGTGCCGCGGGCATTGGTGTCCTCGAACCGGGGAGAGATCACCGGGCAGCCGAGTTCGCCGAAGCGGACCGACTTGGCGTACTCCTCGGAGGCCAGGTTGAGCACGGCCGCCGCACCGGGTGACTCGGCGAGGTCGCCGCGTAGCAGGTCGGTGATCGTCGAGCCCCAGTAGGCGTACAGGCCGTTGCCGCGCTGCGTGGCCAGGGGCAGACCCATCTCCAGCCGATAGGGCTGGATCAGGTCCAACGGTCGCAGCACTCCGTACAGGCCGGAGAGGATCCGCACCGTCTTCTGCCCCTCGGTGTAGTCGCGGGCGTCCCACAGCTCGCGGGCGCCCAGGCCCTGGTAGACGTCCCCGGCGAAGGCCAACACGGCGGCCCGCGCGTTGCGCATGGTGAACGGCAACGAGAAGTCGGCGTACCGCTGAGCGTTGAGCGCGGCGAGTTCGTCCGAGATGTGCATCAGGCCGGCGATCTCGGAGGTGGACTTGCCGCGCATCAGTTCGATCAGCTCCATCGAGCGATCGAGCAGCCTCGGCTCAGAGTGCTTGCGGGTGGTCAGGGCGGATTGGAAGTCCAGCGACTTCGCGGGCGACAGCAGAACCAGCACCACGGCAGGCTACCGTGAGCCGCGCGCCAGGCGCCGCGAGATTGCAACCGGGCGCTGGGAAGAAACCGCCACAAACATGCTGATGCGGACTTAAGCTGCCATTCATGCCGCAGGTACGGATCGCGCAGCCTGGTCAGCGGCACATCGACCACCGTCGGCCCCTCTCGGTGTTCGCCATGGTGGGGCTGCTCAGCCTGCTGCTGGCGCTCCTGGTGCTGGTGGCGCTGTGCGTCGGACGCTACCTGCTGACCCCCGCCGAGGTCCTGCAGACACTGACCGCCGCCGTCAGCGGTGGAGTGCCGCCCGACGCGGCGAGTTTCAACGTGGTGATCAACCTGCGTCTGCCACGGATCTGCGCCGCGGTGCTGATCGGAGCGGCGCTCACCCTGGCCGGCGCCAGCTACCAGAGCATCTTCCGCAACCCGCTCGCCGCGCCGGATCTGCTCGGCGTCACCCACGGTGCCTGCGTGGGCGCCTCGATCGCGATCGTTCTCGGGCTGGGCACGATCTGGGTGCAGTCGCTGGCTTTCGTGGTCGGCTTCGGGGCGCTCGCGCTGGTCGCCTGGATTCCGCGGCTGATCCGGCGGTCGTCCTCGGTCACCCTGGTGCTGGCCGGCATCATCGTCGGCGGGCTGATGCAGGCGATCATCGGCCTGCTGAAGTACGTCGCAGACCCTGAGACGCAGCTGGCCGACATCGTGTTCTGGCAGTTGGGCAGCCTGGCGAAGGTGACCGCGGCGTCCGTCACGGCGATGGCGCCGCTGATCGTGATTCCCGCGGTGGTGCTGCTGGCGCTGCGCTGGCGACTGAACCTGTTGACCCTGGACGACGCCGAAAGTGCGGCCCTCGGGGTGAACACCCGGGTCGAACGCGGCCTCGTGGTGGTCTGCGCGACGCTGCTGACCGCCGCGGCCGTGTCGCTCAGCGGCAGCATCGGCTGGGTCGGGCTGGTGGTGCCGCACGCCGCCCGCATCCTGGCCGGTTCGGACAATACCCGCTCACTGCCGGTCGCCGCGCTACTGGGCGGCAGCTTCCTGCTGGTGATCGACACCCTGGCCCGGACACTCAGCCCCGGGGAGATCCCGCTCGGCATCCTGACCGGGCTGATCGGGACGCCGGTGTTCGTCCTCATCCTGGCTCGCCGAGGAGCCGATTCGTGACGGCCTTCCTCGACGTCCACGGCATCGGCTTCAGCTACCGGCCGGGCATCCCGATCTTCACCGAGCTGTCGTTCACTCTCGGACGCGGCGAGCTGTTCACCATCCTCGGTCCCAACGGTGCCGGGAAATCCACCCTGCTGAACTGTGTCACCGCGGTCCGCCCGGCGCAGCAGGGACGGATCCTGCTCGACGGTGCCGACGTCACCGTCCTCCCGCCCCGCACCCGCGCCCGGAAGATCGCCTATGTGCCGCAGACCAGCGCGGTCAGCTATGCCTACACGGTTCTCGACTACGTGCTGATGGGACGGGCGCCGCACCTGAACCTGATGCAGCAGCCGACGGACGCCGATCTCGCGCTGGCGCACGACGCACTCGACCTGCTCGGGATCGCCGAACTCGCCCGGCGTCCGTGCACCGAGATCAGCGGCGGCCAGCGGCAGCTGGCCAGCATCGCCAAGGCGGTCGTCCAGGACCCGGAGCTGATCGTGTTCGACGAGCCGACGGCCGCTCTGGACCACGGCAACCAGACCCGGGTGCTGCAGTTGCTCACCGACCTGTCCCGGCGCGGCTTCGGCATCATCAGCACCACCCACAACCCCAACCACGCGATCCTGCTCGGCGGCAGCGCCGGCATCCTCACCCGCGCCGGCCGCTTCCACACCGGCTCCGTGGCCGAGGTGATCCGCGAGGACCTGCTCAGCCAGGTCTACGAGACCGACCTGCGCGTGGTCGACGTCGAGCAGCTCGGACGCGCCGTCTGCGAGACCCCCGCATTGTCCACCCCTGAGCCGACAACGAAAGGACGTGCTCTTCCATGACAACACGACAGACCAAGGCGGTGGCGCTCTCTTCGCGGTCACGACCCTGGCCGGACTGGTGGCCTGCAGCAGTTCGCCACAGCCCGCTGCTTCGAGCCCGGCGGCATCCGCGCCGGCACCCACCCTGGGTCCGGACGCCCGCACGGTCACCGACCAGGGCGGCACCACCGTCCAGATACCCGCCAAGGTCGAACGGATCGCCGACCTGTGGCACGCCAACAACCAGGTGATCCTGGTGCTGGGCGCCGGCGACAAGCTGGTCGCCACCACCAATGTGATCAAGCAGATGAAGTGGTTCGCCACCGTGTATCCCGGCATCGCGAACGTAACCGCCCCGTTCAGCGGCGACGAGCTGCAGATCGAGGAACTGGTGAAGCTGCGGCCGGACGCCGTGCTGTCCTCCAACGACGGCCAGATCCAGGCCGCCCGCAACGCGGGCCTGCCGGCCGTCAAGGTGAACTTCCAGAACTTCGACGGACTGCGTCAGACGGTCAAGCTGACCGCCGAGGTGCTGGGCGGTGACGCCCCCGCCCGCGCCACCAAATACCTCGCCTACCTGGACAAGAACATCGCGACGGTCAACACCAAGCTGAAGGCGCTCCCCGATACCGACCGGCCGTCGGTGTTGCACATCGCCGGCCCCACCGACCTGCTCACCGTGGACGGCCGCAAGTCGCTGATCGACGAGTGGATCAACCTGTCCGGCGGCCGCAACGCGCTGGAGGTCGACGGCAACCTGACCAAGGTCACCATGGAGACGGTCGTGGCGTCCGACCCCGACGTCATCATCATCGGCAGCACCAGCACCGAGGCGGCGCTCGACCAGCTGCGCAAGGACCCCGCCTACTCACAGCTCCGCGCGGTGAAGGAGGGCAAGGTCTACGGCAACCCGCGCGGCACCTTCCCATGGGACCGGTATTCCGCAGAGGAGGCCCTGCAGGTGCTCTGGGTGGCACAGCTGCTGCACCCGGAAAAGTTCACCAATCTGGACATGGTCGCCGAGACCCAGAAGTTCTACAAGAACTTCCTCGACTACGACCTGACCGCCGACCAGGCGAAGCTCATCCTGGCCGGCAAGGATCCGGCCTGAGTGGAACCCTTGAGGATCAGCCCGCGGCGACGGTGATGTCGACCACGATCTCGGCAGCCAGACGCTCCAGGTCGGCCTGCAGGCCGCCGAGATCCTGGTCGGTGCCCACCGGCGCGGTGAGATGGGCCTCGAACAGCCGTCCACCGGCCATCGGGGCGTCCCGGGTCTCGGTGATCAGCCTCTCGATGCTGATGCCGTGCCGGCTCAACACCCCCGAGACGTCGCGGACGATGCCCGGGTGGTCGTTGCCCACGAGGTCGATCTGGATGTGCTGGACGTCGGCGACCGGCCCGGCGTCCTCCGAGGCGGAATGCAGGGTGACCTCGAGCAGGCCGCTCAGCGGCCTCAGAGCGGACGCCAACTCGTCCGCCCGCTCGTCGGCGACCCGGACCAGGACGATGCCGGCGAATTTGCCGGCCAGCTCCGCCAGTTGGCTGCGCTCCCAGTTGCCACCGTGGGCGGTGACGACGTCGGCGAGCGCATTGACGAGTCCGGCGCGATCGTCGCCGATCACGGTGAGCACCAGGGTGGCCATGGGCGCGAGCGTAGCGGACCCCTCCGAGCGCCCGCCGAACTGATGGGTGAGGAGCGCGGGGTGGGTTCCGGGCATACGGGTGGGCGGTCACTCGATCCGAATCCGGACGTCGGCACCCGCCCGGGGAATCAGGCGGCCGATCACCGGGTGACCAGGCAGTTCACCGGCCAGCAGCAAGCCACCGCTGGTCTGCGCGTCGGCGAGCAGCAGGAGTTCACTGTCGGGCAGTTCCGTGGCCAGCGCCGGCCGCGCCCAGTCCAGGTTCCGGCGGGACCCGCCCGGTGCGAAGCCCGCCGCCAGCGCCTCGCGCACACCCGGCAGGTACGGCACTGCGGCGGCGTCGATCACGGCGTCCACCCGGGACGCCCGAGCCAGCGACAGCAGGTGACCAAGCAACCCGAAACCCGTGACGTCGGTACCGGCCCGGATGCCCGCGGCGACCGCTGCCTCGGAGGCGTCCTTGTTGAGCGTCGTCGCCGAGTCGACCGCGGCCGCACAGGACTCGCCGGTGGCCTTGTGCCGGGCGAACAGCACGCCGGTGCCCAGCGATTTGGTCAAGGTCAGCGGCAGCCCAGGTGCCCCGTTCGCCACGGTGATCAGGTCGGCGGGTCGGGCCACTCCGGTGACCGCCATGCCGTAGAGCGGCTCGGGCGCGGTGATCGAATGACCGCCCGCCACCGGGATTCCGGCGGCCGCTGCCACCGCGACTCCCCCGCGCAACACCTCGGCGGCGATGTCGAAGTCGAGGGTCGCGGTCGGCCAGGCCAGCAGGTTGATGGCCATCAAAGGCCGTCCGCCCATCGCGTAGACGTCGGAGAGCGCGTTCGTGGCGGCGATCCGGCCCCAGTCGAACGGGTCGTCCACGACCGGGGTGAAGAAGTCGGCGGTCGAGATCACGGCCGAATCGGCACCGATCCGGACGACGGCCGCATCGTCGGGCTGATCGATCCCGACCAACAGGTCCGGCGGGCTGTCCTGACCCCCGAGTGCGCCGACCAGGGTGTGCAGGTCGCGCGCCGGAATCTTGCAGGCACAGCCTCCGCCGGCGGCGAACGAGGTCAAACGGATGCTGGACACGACTTCCTCCGCCGGTCGGGCCGGGAACCGCGGAACGGCCCGGCAGGTGGAGCACTACAGTAGGGCCCGACCAGCAAAGCTGCCGCGGGAAGGCGTCCGGGTCCTGGTGGGCCCCGCGGTCTTCAACACCGACGAGACCGGGCTCTCCCGGTCTGGCGGGTTCGATTCCCGTCCGCCTTCGCCACTCATGGGAGAGACACCGTGACATCTGACCCACGGCGCGAGATCCCGCGGACCGACGAGCTGCTGGCCCACCCGTCGATCGCCGGGGCCGCACGGCGGGAGCGGCTGCTGGCGGTCATTCGCCGGACCCAGGACCTGGCGCGCGAGGCGCTGATCGCGCCCGCGGACGTCGCAACGGTCGTGGCTGCACAGTTGGGCAGCCCGGCGTTGCCAGCGGTGATCAACGCCACCGGGGTTCTGGTCCACACCAACCTCGGCCGCGCGACGCTGTCGCAGGCTGCGATCGACGCGATGGTGCAGGCGGCCGGGCCCACCCCGATCGAGTTCGACCTGGCCAGCGGCCGCCGTGGCCGGCGCGCGCCCGCGGTGACCGAGATCCTGCTGAGCTGCGTGCCTGGCGCCGAGGCCGCTCTGGTGGTCAACAACGGGGCCGCCGCTCTGCTGCTCGCCACGACCGCGCTCGATGGGGACGTGGTGATGTCGCGCGGCGAGATGCCGGAGATCGGCGACGGCTTCCGGCTGCACGAACTGATCGCGGCCGGGTCCGTCCGGGTGCGGGAGGTGGGCACCACCAACCGCACCACCCGCGCCGACTTCCGGCGCGCCGTGGACGAGCGGACCGGCTGCATCCTGCGGGTCCATCCGAGCAACTATCGGGTGGACGGATTCACCTCCGCGCCGCGGATCGACGAGCTGACCGACCTGGGCGTACCGGTCGTGGTGGACATCGGGTCGGGTCTGCTCGTGCCCGATCCCGCACTACCCGATGAACCGGACGCCCGCTCGGCGCTGGCCGCAGGAGCGGCCCTCGTCGTGGCGAGCGGGGACAAGCTGCTCGGCGGTCCCCAGGCCGGCCTGATCCTGGGCGGGCGGGACCTGGTGGAGCGGCTGCGCCGGCACCCGCTGTCCCGGGCGCTGCGACCCGGCAAGCTCGTGTTGGCGGCGCTGGCGGGGACTCTCGACGGCCCTCCTCCCCCTGTGCATCAGCACCTGCACGCCGACTTGGCGGGGCTCGCCGACCGGGCCCGCCTCCTGGCCGACCGAACGGACGGCATCCTCATCCGCACCAGGGCCGTTGTCGGTGGCGGCGGCGCACCCGGTCAGCACCTGCCCAGCTGGGGCGTGGCCTACCCCGAGTCGTTGGCCGACCGGTTGCGGGCCGGCACGCCGATCGTGGTGGGACGCCTCGACGAAGGGCGGACGGTGCTTGATCTCCGCACAGTGCCCGCGGACCAGGACGAGCAGCTCGCCGTGGCCGTCCGCGCCTGTCGATGACCATCGTCGCGACCGCGGGCCATGTCGACCACGGCAAGTCGGCCCTGGTCCGATGCTTGACGGGTGTCGAGCCGGACCGCCTGGCCGAGGAACGGCGCCGCGGCCTGACCATCGAACTCGGCCACAGCTGGACGACGCTGCGCGGCGGACGGACGCTGTCCGTGATCGACGTGCCCGGCCACGGCGACTTCCTCGGCACCACCGTGCGCGGACTGCTGCAGGCGCGGGCTTTCCTGTTCGTCGTCTCGGCGGCAGAGGGCTGGGCGGAGCAGTCCGAGCAGCATCTGCGCGCCCTGGTGGCCGCCGGGTTGACGCCCGGCGTCGTCGCCGTCACGAAGTGCGACCTGGCCGATCCGTCGGCGGCGGCCGAAGCGGCCAGCCGGCGTTTCACCGAAGCAGGCCTCGCCGATGTTCCGCTGGTCGCCGTGAGTGCGACGACGGGATCGGGACTGGACGAGCTGCGCGACGCCCTGGGCGAGCTGGACGAGCCTCGTCCGGCCGCAGCGGCCAGGCTGTGGATCGACCGCTCGTTCACCGTCAGGGGCACCGGCACCGTGGTGACCGGCACGCTCCTGGGCGGGGCGGTCCGCCCGGGCGATCGGCTCCGCTCGGGCCCCTTCGATCTGGTCAAGGTGCGCCGGGTCCAGCACAGCGGGCAACCGGTCGACGAGGTGCGGGGAGTGGCCCGGGCCGCGCTGTCGCTGCCCGGGGTCAGCCCCGATGAGGTGCCCCGCGGCGGCATCCTGGCGCACCCGGACCTGCCCTGGGCAGACCGGATCGACGTGGACTGGATCGGGGACGCCCACCGCGTCCGGGAGCCGCTGGTCACCGTGGGCTCCAGCCAGTTCGCCGGTCGATTGTCCCGCGCAACCGACCGTTGGCGACTCCGCCTGCCGCGTCCGCTGCCGCTGCTGGCCGACGACCCGCTGGTGCTCCGCGACCCGGGTGGCCGGCTGATCCTGGGCGGGCTCCGGGTCGCACCGGACGCCGCACCCCCGCGGCCTCGGCCGTCCGAGCAGGACTCGACCACGGTTCCTCCCGCACCATGGCTGGCCCGGCTGGACGCGGAACCCCTCGTCCCACCGAGTCGTGCGGAACTGGAAGGCGTCTCGTCGGGCGAGCTGCTCCGCCTGGCCCGGGCCGGACGCCTGACCTATCTCGGCGACGGAATGGTGCTGGGCGGCGATGCCGTCCGAATCGCCCACTCCCGGCTCGGCGACCTTCCGGATCTGTTCCGCGCCGGCGACGCCCTCGCTCGGCTCGGATTGACCAGGCGCGTCGGCATTCCGTTTCTGGAGCACCTGGATCGGCTCGGCGTGACCGTCCGACGAAACCGGGAGTTCCGCTCACTAGCTGAAAAACCTCTCCGTAGTCCCGGAGACACCCGGTAGGGGTATGCGATACTGACCCCGCCCATCGGCCGAAGGATTTGTCATGCTGCTTCGACTCCTGAGCATCGGAACCTGCTCAGCTCTGCTGGTCGCGGCCACAGCGCTCACTCCACCCGCCGAGGGAGCAACACCCACCGTCACCTGGTCACCCATCTTCGCCGAGGATCCACGAGGTGAAGCGCCATGTCGAGAGGGCCAGAGCCGCTCCTCCACGGTCTATCGGCAGGGCTACGAGTCCGCCATCCCGTGGCAGCGGTTCAACCAGGGTTGGTCACGGAGCAAGAAGGTCGACCTCGAAGGGCGCTACTCGGCCGGAAGCAAACTGGGCGGCACGGCCGGAGGTGACGAACATCACTTCCTGCCCCATCGCAGAGCGAAGGTGGGGGCCTCGACCTACCTACAGTTCGCCACGCGTGGGAGCCGGGCCGGGGTCCAGGGCATCGTCGCGGTCAACTCCGTGCAGCGGAAGTTCACCGCCGGCAAGTCGTGGCGAGGCCAGCTCGTCAACGTGACGGCGGCGACGCGCGACGAGTCCGGTTGGCTCAGCAGCTACTTCGAGCACAAGGCGACCCGGGGTAAGACCACCACGCTCTATATCGACAACGTGCAGCTGTTCAGTTGCCGCTCGAACAAGACCACCCGCGTAGGGGACTCCACCAGCTATGGCACGGCCGCGCTACTGGCTGCCGGCGCCCGAGAGGATGGCACCGTCTTCATCGCCTCGGCAGAGGTGCCGGCTCACTCGCTGACGGCCGCCGCTCTCGCCGGTCAGCGGAAGGCGCCACTGCTGTTGACCGCCAGGGCGTCGCTCCCAGCGGTCACCCGATCCGCGCTGGGCAAGCTCGACCCGTCGCGAATCGTGATCGTCGGCGGGACGGCGGCCGTGTCGCCGGCCGTGGAGCGGGCGTTGCGGGCATTGGCGCCCTCGGTCCGCCGAATCAGCGGAACCGACGCGGTCTCGGTGGCGGCCGCCACCGCCGCCGAATACCCGGATCACCCGAAGACCGCATATCTGTTGTCGGACGCCTCGGCAGGTGAGGCCGTTGCGATCAGTGCCCTCGCCGCCGGCGAGGACGCGCCCCTGATCATCACCCGCGGCTCATCCCTCTCTTCCGCCGCGGCGACCGCACTGGCACGCCTGCGGCCGGCCAAGGTGGTTGCTGTCGGGGCGACCAGTGCGGTCAGCGACGCGACACTTGCCGCAGCCGCTGCCGCGGTGTCGCCGAACACCCCGACTGCGCGTCTGAAGGCCGGAGACCTCGCCGGTCTCTCCGCGCTGGTCGCGGCAAAGCACTCCTCCGTCAGCCGCTCCTACCTGACCGTGACGAGCAACTGGAGCACCGGGCTGGTCGCGGCTGCCGCCGCCGGCCGCAACCGGGCTCCTCTCCTGCTCACGCCAAAGACGGGGCTCGCGAGCAGCACCCGGACGGTGCTGACGAAGCTCAAGGAGACCAGCGGCACGGTGGTCGGCGACAAGCGCACGGTGTCGGCGATCTTGCGTGACCAGTTCGGACGGACATTGCCATGAAGTACCAGACCAGCCTGCTGACCGGGGAACCCGTGAGCATCGACGTGCCCGACGGCGTCATTGCCCGGCCGGTGCGGACGTCGGTGTTGATCGACTCGGGGGTGGAGTTGGAGGTCAACGCGGGAAGCTCCGAAGCCACCGACTTCTATCTGGAGTCCACGCAGACCCGGCTCACCGGATCGGTGCAGCTGACCGGTGGCCTGTCCTTACGGACGGGTCCGCTCGGTGGCGACCCGCGGGCAGGGCTGGCCTATCGGGTGGCCGCCTCCGCGGACGAGGCACTGTTCGGCTCGGCGGCGCCGTCCACGACGCTGGAGAGCCTCGCCCGCACATTCGCGGCGGCCCGGATCGGCGCGGGAGCGCGCGGAGTGCAGTTGGCGCCGACCGGGCAGGCAGCCTGGTCGCCCTATCGCAGCCACGATCTCAACCAGACCATTCGGCTGAGCGCCGCGGACGGCTATCTGCTCGACATCCGCCGAGCGGGCCCGCGCGGCGCACCCTCCAAGGTCGGCGTCAAGGTCCGCGGCGGCACCCTGACCCGCAGCGCTCCCGGCTCACCCTCCCACGTGGTGCTGGAGACTCCCGACTTCGTCGTCTACGGCGTTCCCAACGGCGCCACCAGCCTCGATCGGCTGGCGACCTCGATGGCTCGGGTGGAGGTGTCGCTGCAGTGATCCCGGCACTCGCGCTCACCGTTGCGGCATTGTTGGCGGTGGCCGGCGTCAGTCATCTGCGCCGCCCGCGGGCGCTGACCGCCCAGTTGCGCGGGCACGGGGTTGTGCGAGAGGCGCTGCTCGCTCCCATGGCCGTCGTCCTGATCGGCGCCGAGCTGGTGCTGCCCCTGGCAATCGCGGTGGGCTTAGGCGGACCGGTCGCGCTGCTGCGGGCGTCGTCGCTGGTAGCGGCGGCACTGTGCCTGGCTTTCGCCGGCTATCTGCACGTGGTGGCCCGGCGTCATCCGAGCGGAATACCGTGCGGCTGCGGGCTCGGCGAGGCGAGCGCCGGACCATGGACGGTGCTGCGGTCACTGCTGTTGGCCGGATTCGCCGTCCTGACCGCGGTGGCTCCGACCGCCGTTCCGGGCTTGAGCGGCATCGAGATCGTCACGAACGCTCTCGCCGCCCTCGCTCTGAGCATCGTGCTGGCCGGACTGCCGACGGCACGGTCCCATCCGGCCCCGATCGGCGCGGTGAGCTGAGATGGACTTCGCCACTGCCGCCGTCGTCGTCGCCTGGCTGGCGATCGCGCTGCTGGCGCTGGGATTCGCCGGCCTGCTGCAACAGGTCAACCAACTGCGTCGCGCGACGACGACCGGGACCGCACCGGCCAACTCGTCGGTGGTCGGGCTCGCGCTTCCGCAAGGGGGCGAGTTGGCAGCGCTGCGTCCCACGGGGGCCGGCGTCGTTGCCTTCGTATCGCCGTCCTGTGCCTCCTGCGTCCGGGTGCTCGACGCCTTGGCCACGATGATGGCTCCGGATTCCACGGTGGTCGTCTCCGCCGGCAGCTGCGAGTCCGGCAGCGGCGTCCGTTGCCTGGAGAACCGGCGCGATCTGTTCGACCGCTTCCGCGTCCCGGCGACGCCCTACCTGATCCGGGTGGACCGCGACGGGGAGATCACGGGCACGCTGCTGCCCTCCGATGAACACGATTTGCAGACTTGGCTCGAGTTGCCGTCTATCCAGGGGGAGCAGTCACCATGACCATTCGATTCGATGAGCTGCCGGTCGCGGACGAGGACGCCATCCGGCAGCGGTTCCGTCCGAGCCGTCGCGGGCTGCTGAGGAGCCTGGCGGTGGGCGGTATGGCCCTGGGACTCGGCGCGCTCACCTGGGTGAACGACCAGGGGACGAGCGCGGAGGCGGCCTACTTCAAGGACTACAAGAGCACCAGCAGCGGACCGTGCACGAGCTACGCGAGCAAGCACACCGAACACGGACTGCGCTGCGGACCCTCGACCATCTGCAGCGGCTATGCCTGCTGCTGGAAATACGCCAGCGGTGCGGACAACAAGAAGGGCTGGCACCGGCGCGCCCCCGGAGTCGGCGGATCCTACTATCTGCACCGGCCCGACCAGTGTTGGTCCGGAGGGTATGACTCGTGGCGCTGGAAGTTCAGTGACGGCAAGACCTACCGGTGCTCGGACGGCTACACCTGCTCCAAGGGTGGGTCGTGCTACAAGTCGATCTGCCCCTGGGCGGTGTGAGCATGTCCACCGACGGAGGCCGATGGCCGGCCGACCCGCTGTCGTTGCTGGTCGTGGCCGGCCTCGCGGGTCTGGGCGCCGTCCTCGCGCACGCGCCGGGCCCCGTGATCGCGGCGCTTGCCATGGGTACCGCCGGGCTGGCGCTGTCGGGCTCCACCTGAGGCTTGAACAGCGCCTGGGCGCTGACGGCCTCGGTTCGAGGCCACACGAAACGATTGCGGCTGTGGGCCTCCTTCGCGGTGGGCTCCAGCCTCGGCGGAGCCGTGACCGGGATCGGGTTGGCTCTGGCCGCCGGCCTGCTCTCCTGGCTGCCGGCGACGATCCGCACCGGCGTCCTCATCGCGGTCGTCGTCGCACTGGTCGTCCTCGATCTGATCCAGGCGCGACTGCGGCTGCCGCAGCGCAACAAGCTGATTCCGCAGGAGGTCTTCGCGGACGGCCTGCTGATCGGCATCGCCCGCTTCGGCATCGAGTACGGTTCCGGCGTCCGCACCTTGATTCCGAGTGCGGCGTCCTACATCGCCGCGAGCTACCTGCTGCTCACCAACCTGGACTGGTGGCACACGGTCGCGCTCGGCGCCGTCTTCGGGTTCAGCCGCACGCTCGCCATCGCTCAGTACCTGCTGCTCGGACGGTCGGGATGGTCCGACTTCCTGGCCGGCCACACCCGCACCCTCGAGCGGCTGGGCAGCGTTCTCACCGCCGCCCTGGTGATCGTCCTGACCCTGGCCTAGCGGGAGCCACCCACCCAGCGCTCGCCGGACCATTCGGGGCTCGCTGAACTCGGCGAGCGGGAAATAGTGAGGCGAGCGAGGGGGTCAGCGATTCCCGAAGGCCTCGATCACGTCGATGATCTCGGGACGGATCCGGGTCGGGCTGATCACCTTGTCCACCGACCCGACCCTGGCGGCCCGCTGGATGTTGTGGACCCCGTCGAACTCGGCCGCGACCTCGCTGATCTTCTCCGCCCGCGTCGCCGCCCGGACGTCGTCCAGTTCAGCCTGCAGCCAGGCCCGGTCGGCCGGTCGGGCCGACCGCAGCAGGCCCTCCACCTCGGCGACCCGCGAGTCGGCGGCGGTGCGCTTGGCGACGTCGCCGGCGAACACCACAGCGGCCGCCGGGGCCCCGCCGATGACGGACGCGAACGAGCCCTCCACCGCGAGCACGGTCATGTTCTCGTTGAGCGTCTTGGAGAAAACCACGAAGGCACCGCCGTGGTACCGGGAGATCACCACGAAGACGATCGGACCGTCGAAGTTGACCACCGCCCGGCCGATCTCGGCGCCGTACTCGAGCTGCAGATTGCGCATCGACTCGGGCGAGCCGTCGAAACCGGACAGGTTCGCCAGCACCACCACCGGGCGATTGCCGGACGCCGCATTGATCGCCCGGGCCACCTTCTTGCTCGACCGCGGGAACAGCGTGCCCGCGGTGTAGGTGTCCGGTCCGTCGGTGGGCGGGAACCCGGCCCGGGGCACCGGCTTTGACTCGATGCCGACCAGGCAGATCGAATGTCCGCCGACCCGGGCGTCCATCACCACCGCCGTCTCGGCGTCCGCCATGCCCGCCCAGCGCTCGGTGCGCGGATGGTCGGCGTCGGTGACGGAGGCCATCACGGTACGGATGTCGAACGGCTTCTTCCGGTCCGGATTGGCGGTGAAGATCTCACCGACCGTGGCGAACTCGCCGCCGTGCGGATAGCTGGACACATCCCGCTCCGACGGGTCGGACGTCGGCGCCCGGCGCGGGCCGTCCTCGCCCGGCACCACGTAGGTCTGGGCGTAGTGGCTCATCAGGATGCGGAACGCGGCCGGCAGGTCGGGCGCCCAGTACTGGGCCTGGCCGTTGGGCCCCATCACCCGGTCGTAGCCGCCGATGCCGAAGTTGTCCTCGGCGGAGACGCTGCCGGAGAAGTCGAGGGTCTGCTTGCCGGTGAGCACCATCGCCGAGTCGGGGGTCATCACCAGGATGCCCTTGGTGTGCATCAGCATCGTCGCCTCGGCGTTCCAGTACGGCTGGGCGCCCACGTTGATGCCGGCCACCACGACGTTGATCTCGCCGCCGTCCTGGGTGAACTCGATGATCCGGCGCAGCGCCGCCCCCACCCAGTCCATGTTCTCGGTACCGGAATCCATCGAGATCCTGGCCCCGGAACTCAGCGTGAACCACTCCAGCGGCACCTGCATCTGCTCGGCCAGGTCGAGCGCGGCGATGATCCGCCGGCACTCGGGTTCGGCGACCGCACCGAGACCGCGGGTCGGGTCGCCGGAGAGCACGATCCGGGTCATCCCCTCCGGGTACAGCGGGGACGGTGTGGTCACCTGGGCGCAGATGATGCCGGCCTTGTTGAGCCCGCGGGGACGGTCCACCGGCACCAGGGCGCCGTCGGCGTCCAGGTCGAGTTCGACGATGCTGCCGCCGGGACCGGCCAGCACATCGCTGAGTTCGTAGGGGTAGACCAGCCCGCGCCGACGGGCCCGCAGCACCCTGCCCGCGTAGTCGTCCAACGGCTTCAACGGCTCGGTGGGCGGCGGCTCGATCACCGCGGTCACCCCGGCACCGGCCCGATAGTGGAAGCGGACGGCCAACGGAATGATGCCCCGCCCCGGCTGGTCGAAGCGGCCCTGGGCCAGCACCTCTTCGATGCCGGCGCCCTCACCGAGCGGGGTGATCTTGGTCTGCAGCGACACGATGTCCTTGTGATCGAGGTCGATCACCGGCCAGACGTGCACCCAGACGTGGTTCATGTCCATCCGGTTGCCCTCGCTGCCGCGCGCCGCCCGGGTGCGCCGGATCGCCTCCAGGCAGTTCTCCACCGCCCGCTCGGCGTGCGGCAGGCCGAGCAGCCGGCCGTTGGCGTCCCGCACCGGCGCGAGCTGCCGCACCTGTGCCATGGCAACCAGGCGACGATCCGCCGGGTTGGATTTGGCGACACAGTCGAACAGCAGCACGTCCTCGGGTGCCGGCAGCCGGGTCAGGTCGAACTCACGCAGCCGCCACAGGTCGAGCCGACGGGCGACCATCGGGTGCACACCGCGGATCCGCTGGTCCTCGGCGATCTCACCAGACGTCGTCCAGCGGAAGGTGAGGAAGCGGGGCTCGGAGCGATGGTCACAGACGGCGACCACGACGCGGCGCACGTTCTGGCCCAGCGACCAGCCGGACAGCACCTCCTCCAAGCCGGCGCCGGCCCGCTCGGAATCGGGCGCGTCTGGCCAGGACAGGTACAGCTCGACCACCGCCTCCTCCCCGCCGCCGGAGGCGTCGAGCAGGTTGGTGACCAGGGTGCTGATCGGGCCGTCGGCGGCCAACTCGTCGATCCGGCCGATGGTGGACACCACCCGGGTCGGACGCCCCTCCAGCCGGTAGTCGCCGGTCGCGGCGGCCCGTCCGTCGACGGCTAAGCCGTGCAAGGCGGTCAGGTCGAAATCGCCGTAGTGCTTGCGGATCAGCACCTCGAGCACCGGCTCCTCGGCCCGGACGCCGTCGACCAGCCGATCGGCGAGGAAACCGACGATCGGCTCGGGGATGGCGGCCAGCGCCGCGATCCGCTCGTCCCGGTCCGGCGCCTCCGGATCGGCGGCCAGCGCCGCGACCTCATCGGCGACGCCGGCGAGCACCTCGTCGCGTTCGGCGTCCACCTGGGGCTGGTCGAACCAGCGGAACCGGATCGACCGGGCGACGTCGCCGACCACCGGGAACCGCCGCTGGGTGGCCCGGACCAGGCGTTCCAGCTCGGCCCTGGCGTGGGTGGCGACCTCGGGCTGCGGCGCGGGTTCGCCGACCCAGCGCTCCAGCAGCGAGGTGATCACCTTCAGATCGGACGCGAAGCGCTGCTGGGCGAGGAAGATCCGGAACACCGCCTCCTCCACCTGCGGCGTCCGGGTCAGCTCGGTGATGCCGTAGTGGGCGAACACCCTGGCCAGGCGCTCGGTGAACTGCATCGGCAGGCCGGCGCGGGCGGCGTCCAGACTCTGCAGGTAGCGATGGAAATGCTCCCGGTCGCTGTGCACCCGCAACTCGGTGCTGGCGTCCTCGCCGGCCGGCCGGTTGCGGCTCAGTTCGGCGACGTCGGCGAACAGGCCGATCATCGCGATCTCGCCGGCCATCACGTCCGCCCCGGCGGCGCGAAGTTCGTCGCGGGTGCTCAGGTAGCCGGCCAGCGGCCGGTAGTCGGGGTCGGCGTCGAAGCCCATCACCAGCGCGGACAGGTCGGAAAGCAGACGCTCGGCCCGAAGGTCCGGGTCGGCGATCTCGGGGATCGGCGGCAGCTCCAGGCCCGGCCCGGTGGCGGCCACCTCCTCGACGACGGCGGCCTCGTCGGAGACGGGCTCGAGGCGGACCAGCGGCGCCATCGTCTCCACCTGGCTGCCGGTGATCACCAGCAGCTCCTTCACCCGGCAGGCGAAGGGTGCGACCAGCACCGTCTCCATCTTCATCGACTCGAGCACCAGCACCGGAGCACCCGCTGCGAGTTGTTCGCCCACCGCGGCCGGGGTGGCGACCACCAGCGCCGGCGCCGGCGAACGCAGCACGCCGCCCTCGTCGCGGCTGACCCGGTGGGTGATCCCGTTGACCTCGATCAGGTGCACCGGGCCGTGGGTGGCGGTGACCAGGCGGTAACGCGCATCGCCGACCTGGAGCCGGCTGTGGAAGCCGTCCAGCCGCTGCAGGGACGCCTCGACGGTGCTGGCCTGATCGCCCTGCGCCACCCGCACCCGGTAGCGCTGCGGGCCGATCCGGAAGGCCGTGACCTGGTAGGTGACCCCGCGCAATTTCAGGTCGACGGGGCGTCCGACCGCGTGCTGCACCTGGGGACGTCCGCCGTGCGCGGTCTCCAGCAGCCGGGCGATCTCGACGTCTTCGGTGTCCTCGTAGGCCTGGATGGCGGAGGCGACCAGCGCGATCCCGGAGTGCCGGTCGGCGACCAGGCCACCTTCGCCGCGGACCCGGTCGATCCAGCCGGTGTCGGCCCAGGCGACGCCGTCGGCGCCGACCACCTCGGGGCGTCCGAGCAGGTCGAGGATGAAGCTCTTGTTCGTGGAGCCGCCGTCGATGACCACGGTGGTTTCGTTCATCGCCCGGCGCAGCCGGGCCAGCGCCTCGCTGCGGTCGCGTCCGAAGGCGATGATCTTGGCGATCATCGAATCGAAATCGGCGGGGATCTGGTCCCCTTCGGCGACACCGGTGTCGACCCGGATGCCGGGGCCGGCCGGCAGATCGAGCCGGCTGATCCGTCCGGGTGAGGGGGCGAAGTCGCGGTCGGGATCCTCGGCGTTGAGCCGCGCCTCGACGGCGTGCCCGAACTCGCTCGGCCGATCCACCAGCCGCTCGCCCGAGGCCACCCGGATCTGGGCCTTGACCAGGTCGAAGTCGTTGGTGACCTCGGTGATCGGATGCTCCACCTGGAGCCGCGTGTTCACCTCGAGGAAGGCGAACGCCCTGTCGCCCGGGTGGTAGAGGAACTCGACGGTGCCGGCGCCGGCGTAGTCGACGGCGAGTGCCAGCCGTTCCGCGGACGCCTTCAGCTCGTCAGTCTGGTCGGCACTCAGCAGCGGGGACGCCGACTCCTCGATCACCTTCTGGTTGCGGCGCTGCACCGAGCAGTCCCGGACGCCCAACGCCCAGGCGGCGCCCTGCCCATCGGCGATGACCTGCACCTCAACGTGCCGGGCGCCGGTGACCAGCTTCTCCAAGAACACCACGCCGGAACCGAAGGCCCGCTCGGCCTCGTCGCGGGTGCGCTGATAGGCGTCGGTCAATTCATCGGCGTTGGTGACCTTGCGGATGCCGCGTCCGCCACCGCCGGCGGTCGCCTTGAGCATCAGCGGGTAACCGATCCGGTCGCCTGCGGCCAGCGCGTCGTCGAGGGTGTCGACGCCGCCGCGCGACCAGGGCGCGACCGGGACGCCGACCTCCTCGGCGATCAGCTTGGAACCGATCTTGTCGCCCAGCTTGCGCATGGCCTCGCCGGAGGGCCCGATGAAGGTGATGCCCTGCGCTTCGACCAGGTCGGCGAACGCCGCATCCTCGGCCACGAAGCCCCAGCCCACCCAGACCGCGTCGGCCCTGGCCCGGCGCAGCACGTCGATCAGCAACTCATGGTTCAGGTACGGTCGCGTGGACGCCGGCCCCAGCGGGTACGCCTCGTCGGCCTCGCGCGCGAACATCGCGGTGCGTTCGGCGTCGGTGTACAGCGCGATGATGGTGATGGGGTCCGCACCGGGCCGTTCGGCGTTCAGATCGCGGACGGCATGGATGAGCCGCATGGCGGCCTCGCCCCGATTGACGATCGCGATGCGCTTGAACACCGGGCGCCTCCTCACCTTGCTGTAGACCTGTCGGATCGCAGTTCTGCCCCCGAAATCTTCCACTTCTGCGTCCGCAAGGCGAGGCGACCCGAGCGGCAACCCTCAGATTCCGACGATCAACACCGGCGGGGCTGTCGGGACGGGCCAACTCGGGCGGGTGAGCTTTGGCGGTTTCCCACAACGGGCGGGCCCAGGCGTCTCAGCTGCTTGGATCAGCGACCGTGCTGCTTGCGCAGCGTCTTGGCCTCCTTGGCCGGAGCGCGGGATCCCCACCAGTCGCCGGCCTGCCATCGGGCAGTCGCCAGCTGGTCCAGCGCCTCCAGCAACTCGTCCAGGTAGCGCTCCGGGTCGCCGAGGTAGCGGCTTCGGAGTTCGTCGACGAGGGCCTCGCTGGCATCCCGGACGTCGCGGCGCTTCCCCGTCGCGGCCGCCTGCTCAACGCTCGCCCGGACCTGCTCGAGCGCGTCTGGCTCCGGCGCCGGCTCAGGCTCAGGCGTCTCGACAGGCTCGACCACTGGCTCCGGCTCAGGCTCGGGCGCCTCGACGAACTCAACCACCGGCCCTGGCTCCGGCAGCCGCTCCGCTTCCTCGTCAGCAAGTCTCTCGCGTTCCGCCTGTTCGGCAGCGAGACGTTCCTGCTCGGCCCGCTCGGCCGCGAGACGATCGAGTTCGACGAGCTCAACCAAGCGGAGCCGCTCCGCTTCTTCGACAGCCAGCCGTTCGGCTTCGGCCAATGCCTCCTGCTCGGACTGCTCCTCCGCGGCAACGGCCAGCTGCGCATCCTCGACCGCTTCGCGTTCGGCCTCGTGCTCGGCTATCTCCTGGGCGGTCTCGAGCGCGGCCAGTTCGGCGGCTAGTCGCTCCAGCTCCTCACGCTCGGCGCGCTCGTCGTCGGTCTCGTCACTGACCCTGGCCCGAAGCGCGGCCTCCGCCTCTGCCCGTTCCCGCTCCAGCTGGCGTTCGTGCTCGGCGATCCGTTCCGCCCGCTTGCGCTGCCGCTCCAAGCGCTCGGCCTCGGCGGCCTCGACGGCTTCCCGCGCCTGCCGTTCGGCCCGCTCCGCGGCCAGCCGCTCGTGCTCCGCCCGCCTCCGCTCGGCCTCCGCGGCCTTCCGTGCCGCCTCGTCGTCGGCCTCCCGGTCCCGACGAGCCAGCGCCTCCTCGGTCTCGGCGCGGCGGGTCAGCTCTGCTGCATCGGCCGGCCCGCGCAACGCGTCCAGGCGTCCCGCCGGCTCAGCTTGCGTGCCGGACCCGACGCCGAACGCCTCGCCCGGCGGCAGCGCCGTCCACGAGATGGGTGCACCGAGCGGGACCCGTTCCCGGCGAGGCAGCGCTTCGTCGTCGGAATCGCCGAGGATCGAGGCCGCCAGCTCGGCCACGTCGTCGGCCTCCGGGTCGCGACCCAGAGCCCGAAGGTCGTCGGCCAGGTCGGCCAGGGCGACCACCAGTAGCTGCTGGGTCGCCGGCAGCCGGACGGCGAGCGCGCCCAGCAGGTCGACCAGGCGACGCCGCAGGGTCAGCCCCAGCCCCGGTGCCCCGACCCCGAGCACCCGGTCGGCGGCCTCGCTGTACAGGCCGAACAGCGGTTCACTGAGCCGCTCCAGCAGTGCCGCGGGCCACTGCCCCGGCGACTCCAGCGCGTCCAGCGCATGCGCGTCGTACGTCTCGAGAGCCCGCAGCACGTACTCCACGGCGGGTTCGGCCGAACCCGCCGCCCAGCGGGCCTCCGATGCCAGCCGGTCGACGTCGATCGCCACGAACTCGCCGTCGTCGGCTCCCACGGCGAGCGCCGCGTCGATCCGGGCATTCGCGGCGGCCACATCGTCGGCGGCCAGGCCCGCCCGCGCCCAGACCAGCAGCGCCCAGGCGATGGTTCGAGATGACAGGTCGGCGTCCAGGGCAAGCCTGCTGAGTTGTTCGCGCAGTCCGAATGCCGCCGCCAGCGCCTGTTCGGACTGCGCAGGCAATCCCGCCGCGGACTGGATCATCGCCAGCTGCACCAGTGCGGTGATCGATCGGACGGCGTCCGCGCGGGGGGTGTAGGGCCCGACCGGACCGTGCTGCGCCAACGCCTTCGCCGCCAGCGTCACCGCCTCCTGGACGCCCGACGCGGCCTCGGCCCAGCAGTGCCCAGAGAGCCGATGCGCGGTCAGCTCGACCAGCGCGTCGGCCACCCGGCCCATCCGGGTCGGATCGCCGCCGGCCCAATCGCGCAGCCGCTGCAGCTCGGACGCCAACCGGCGGGTCTGGTGGGCGAAGGTGTCGCTGGGCTGATTCATGGGCTCCCTCTGGTGGCGCGGGGATCGGCATCGGGGACCTCACCATTGGACCATGGCGAGCCAACCCATCGCATCCGTTGACTCCCCCTGGGCTGCTACGTAGCCTGCTCGGCAGGGCCACCCCGCCTCGCCTCGACCCCCTCACCCGCTTTCCAGAAAGGCCGCGCAGATCGTGCTAAGCCGGAAACTCCTGATCCTCACGGGCGCACTCGTCCTCAGCGTCCCCACCGTCGCCTATGCCGAACCCGGCGGCGGAGAACGCTTCGCGGACGCCCCCACCACGGGCCCGGTCGGCACTTCGTTCAAGCCGGCCACCCTCAACTCCGACGCCAAGGTGACCGTCGTGGTCGAACTCACCGGAGACCCGGTCGCCGTCGTCCAGGGTCGGGCGGGGGCGCCGCTGCCGGAAGCTCAAGCCTCGAAGATCCGCTCCGGGCTGAAGAAGTCCCAGGATCGGGTGAAGTCCGAGATCCGCAGCCACGGCGGCAAGGTGCTATCGCAGATGCAGTCCGCCTACAACGGCATGCGGGTGTCGGTGGCGCGCAACAAACTCACGGCGATCGCCGCGCTGCCCGGGGTGAAGTCGGTTCGGGCCGTCCCGATCCGCAGGCTCGACAACGCGACCAGTGTGCCCTTCCTCGGCATCCCCCAGGTGTGGCAGAACAGCAAGTTCAGGGGCGAGCGGGTCAGGGTGGCGATCATCGACAGCGGCATCGACTACACCCACGCCGACTTCGGCGGGCCGGGCACGGTAGAGGCGTACCAGGCGGCCCGCAAGCGGGACACCTTCACCCCGACCGCGCGGGTCAAGGGCGGCTGGGACTTCGTCGGAGACGACTACAACCCCGACGATCCGGACACGGCAACACCGAAGCCCGACGCCAATCCGCTGGACTGCGACGGCCACGGCAGCCACGTGGCCGGCACCGCGGCCGGCGGCGGGGTGACCGCCGACGGCAAGGCGTACACCGGCCCCTATGACGCCAGCACCCCCAGCAAGAAGTGGACCGTCGGACCGGGCGTCGCCCCCAAGGCCGACCTGTACGCGCTCAAGGTGTTCGGCTGCACCGGCTCGACCGGGGTGGTGATCGAAGCCATCGACTGGGCGGTCAAGCACCACATGCAGGTGATCAACATGTCGCTGGGCTCCTCGTACGGCGCAGCCGACGACCCGGACGCCGTCGCCGCCACGAACGCTCAGGCGGCCGGCGTGATCGTGGTCACCTCCGCGGGCAACGCCGGCCCCAATCCGTACCTGACCGGCTCACCCGGCGTGGGCCGCGGCCTGATCAGCGTTTCCGCCGTGGACTCCGCGGCCGCCCTTCGGTCGGGCGCCACCCTGAAGTTCGGCGGTGCGGCCATGTCCGCGATCAACGCCAATGACGCCGCGCTGCCGGGCCGCCCGTTCACCATCGTCCCGCTCGTCGACGACCCCAGCACCACCACCCTGAACGAGGCGCTGGGCTGCACGCCGAAGTCCTTCGCGTTCAGCGGAGTCAAAGCGGGCTCGAACCAGGTCGCCGTGGTCCAGCGCGGCGCATGCGCCCGCGTGCGGAAGGCCGCCGCCGGGCAGAAAGCCGGTGCCGCGGCGGTGATCCAGATCAACGACACCGAGGGCTACCCGCCGTTCGAGGGCGCCATCACCGAGATCCCGGCCGATCCCAACCTTGACCCGCCACTGCCCGCCGAGGACTACACCGTGACGATCCCGTTCCTGGGCGTTCGCGCCGGGGACGGCCAGGCGCTGCGGGCGGCGGCCGGCAAGTCGCTGACGCTCACCGCGTCCATCGTGGACAACCCCGGCTACCGGGACTACGCCTCGTTCTCCTCCGGCGGTCCGCGCAGCGGCGACAGCGGGCTGAAGCCGTCGGTTTCGGCACCGGGAGTGGACATCGTGTCGGCTGGAGTCGGCACCGGCAACGGCCCGGCGACTCTCTCGGGCACGTCCATGGCGGCTCCCCACGTCACCGGTGTCGCGGCGTTGGCCCGCCAGGCCCACAAGGGCTGGACGTCGGCCCAGATCAGCGCGGCCCTGGCGACCACGGCCGACCCGTCCAGGTTGGCCCGCTACCGGCTTACCCTCGGCGGCGGATTGGTGGACGCCAAGCAGGTGGTTTCCACCAAGGTCTTCGCCATCGGCGACCGGTATACCACCCGAGCCGGGCGGGTGTACGAGGGCACCCTCAGCTTCGGTTTCCACGAACCGAGCAGCAGCTACTCGGGCACGAAGAAGTTCACCCTGGTCAACAAGGGATCCAAGCGGGTCACCTTCCGATTGAAGGACAAGCCGACCCCGCAATCGGTGCCGGCGTCGATCCGGTTCAACCGCAGCAAGGTGGTCGTCCCGGCACGAAGCAGCCGTACGGTCAGTGTGCGGCTGAGCATCCAGGCCAAGAAGGTGGGCTCGTCGCTCAGCGATGCCTCGCCGTTCGCCCTGTACGAGGCGTCCGGGAACATCACCATCACCAGCAACGGCCAGGGCACCCTGCGGGTTCCCTACCTGATGGTGCCGCGGGCGCAGGCGAAGGTCGCCGCGAGCCAGACGCTGGTGAAGGCTCCGGTCACGACGCACGGCCAGCCGGGCACGACGACGACCGACAGCAGCACGACGACCCCGCCCACAGCGACCGTCAGTCCCACGGCGACCGCGACGCCGACGACCGCACCCACGTCGCCGCGCTACGCCAAGGTGAAGCTGACCAACCGCAACGGCGCGCTGCCGGCCGCGGCCGACGTCTACTCCTGGGGCCTGACCGACACCCGCACGGTGAACCCCGCGCTGAGGGACGGCCTCGATCTGCGGGCCGCCGGGGTCCAGTCGTTCGACATCGCCGACGGTCGGCTGCTGGTGTTCGCGGTGAACAACTGGACGCGCTGGTCGAACGCCGCCGCCAACGAGTTCGACGTCCTGATCGACACCGATCGTGATGGCAAGCCGGACTTCATCGTGTTCAGCGCCGACTCCGGACAGGTCCGCGAAGACTACGCCGACGGGCAGGTGGAGGTGTTCATCTACGACATCGCCAAGAAGGCGCTGGCCGGCAGCGGGTTCATGGCCCAAGCGCCCACCGACAGCAGCACCATCCTGATTCCGGTACTGGCGGACGACCTGGGGATCACCGCGAAGACGGGCGCCTTCCGCTACACGGTCGAGAGCTACTCGGCCGTCGACGACACCGCGATGGACGCGTTCACCCGGATGGCCAGCTACAACCCCTGGAAGCCCGCGATCAGCAACGGCGACCTGACGACGGTGCCCGTCAACGGCTCGCGGACGGTGCGGCTGCGGATCGATCCTCAGGCCGTGGCCGACCAGAAGCCGCTGGGCACCATGGTCGTCGTGGTGGACAACAAGTCCGGAAGGGACGAGGCACTGCTGCTGCGGCGTCCCAAGCTCTGAGCTAGGCCTCGGGCGGCCCGAACTCCAGGATCCGCCCGAGGTCGAGGAACCCCAGTCCCGCATACACCGAGCGCGCCATCGCGGTGGACTGCAGGGTCGCGGTCCTCGCACCTCGCGCGGCTGCCTCGCGCAGCAGCCGCGCCACCACAGCTGAGCCGATGCCGCGCCGCCGGGCGGACGCCGCGGTGGCCACGTTGAAGATGCCCACGTCCCCCTCGTGGTCGAACGCCATCCCCGCGGACGCCACCTGGGATCCGAGCCGGCCCACCGCCACCTGGAAATCGCGCGGGTCAGCGGCGGCCAGCATCCCGTCGGGCAGCTCCAGGACGCCGAGGTACTCCTCCCACTCGCCGAGCGTGATGTCGATGCCGTTCTCCGGCGGCGTCGTCACCGGCGCGGGGGTGAGCGTGCGACCCATCGCCCAGGTCGTCTCCTGGTGGGCGAACCCGCGCCGGGTGAGTTCCGCCACCATCGCCGCGTCGCTCTCGTGCACCCAGGCGGCGTACTCGACGATGCCGGCGCCCCCATACACCTGCGTCATCGCGTCCACCGCGTCGCGCCGCCGGCCTCCCCTCAGCCCATGGCCGAGCACCGCGTTGTTGAAGAACCGCCGCTCCGGACCCTTCGCGAAGACGGCGATGTCAACACCGGTCGCCCGATCGACGGTCGCGCCGTCGATGGCGCGGGCGTAGGCCTCCCAGCAGGCCACCGCCGTCCGGATTCCGCGCCGGTACAGGTCGAGGCCGGTCATCGTCGTCCTGAGCGGCTGCTGCGGGCCGCGCCGGGAACCGCCCGGTCACACAACTGCGGAACGTCGTCCTGGCCGAAGCGGTAGTCGTAGCGCCGTCCGTCCGCCTCGACGATCACCCGCATGCCGTCGACGAGCGCCTGGGTGTACTGGACGCCGGGCCGCGGGCAGCCAAGTGATCCGTCGTTGAACCGCACATTCTCGGCGCTGACCACCACGATGTCACCGGTCGCGCCGCGGCCCCGCAGCTCGGACTCGATCGCCGCCAGCCGCTGCGGCGCAAGCTCGCCCGGCGTCCCGGACGGTGCACTGGGCAGCGGCGGAGAGGTCTGGAACCGGCTCTGCTGCGGGCCGGGGGAACTCTGCCTAGGCTCAGGGCCGGCCGGCGGGGTCACCGAACAGGCGCTGAGGACGAGGAGCGCGAGCAGGCAACCGAGGCGACGCATGCGGCAAGTCTAGGGAGCGCCTTCATCGCAGGCCCGACAGCAGACGACTCATCAGCGCCACCGAGCCCCGGCCGGAGTCGTAGGTCACGGCGACCAGGTCGCCGCGGGCGGCCACCGTCCACAGCGTGCCGTCGCTGTCGGCGAGCACCCGTGGGCCGGGAATCTTCGACAGCGGCTTCAACGGACCATGGGACGCCCGAGCACCCAGCTTCCGGCGGGCGGCTTCGGCCTGCTCCGGGCTGATCCCGGACGCCGGCGCGGCGGGCTTGGCGTCGACCGCCAGCCAGGGTGCGATGGTGGCACCCCGGGCGACGGATGCGGTCGCCATCGCCATCGCGAAGGGCGACAGTCGCAGCGGGCCCCCTTCGGTGGCGGCGCCGAAGACATCGATGCCAAGCCCGAACCCGCCGGTCAGCCCGAGCGCATCGATCGCCGCGGTGGGATCGCCGCGGTCGGCGATCGCGCTCACCGGGGCGAAGTCGGCCGGGTACACCCGCTGGGTGGTCGCCGTGGTCTGCCCGGGCTTGCTGGCCACTGCCAGCACCGCGCCGTCCGAGGGCCGCACGATGATCACCGCCGCCCGCCCCGAGGAACGGGTCAACAGCGTCTCGGCGCGACGCTGCAGACCGGCGTCCAAGGTGATCCGCAGCCCCTCACCGGCCACCGCCGGCACCCGGAACAGCTCCGTCGCGTCCTCGGGGTGTCCGTCCGGGTAGGCCTGGACGACGAACCCGGTGACGCCCATCAGCTGCCGGTTGTGGGCGCGCTGCAGACCGGTCAGGCCGACCAGGTCACCGGGCCGGACGGCGCCCTGACCGGCTCTGATCGCGTCATCTGTGGCCTCCCCGACCGTGCCCAGCAGCTGGCGCGCGAAGGTGCTGGTGCGGGCCAGCGGCCGGACTGCGTCCATGATCCGCACGCCCTCGACCCGGCGGGCAGCATCCAGCGACACCCACTCGTCCTGCCCCACCGTCCGGATCACGGCGGCCTCCACGTAGGCCTTCGGACCGTAGGCAGCCACCTTCGCGACATAGCTGTCGACGTCGATGCCGACCGCCCGCGCCAGCGCCGCCGCCGACCTCGGCTGGGCGTCGGGTGCCACCAGAGTCTTGTCCAGGCCGATCCGCTTGGCGTCCTGGTTCCACACCAGCCGTTCGTCGTGGCGTCCCAGGATCTCGCCGCGCTCGGGCGCCAGCCGGACGGCCCGCAAGCGGTCGTCGGGCTCCAGCCCGGAAGCGATCAGGTCGCGCCGCCACACCCCGGTCCACCCGTCGGCGCCGTGGATCAGCCGCAGGTACGCCTCCTGGATCCACGGCGGTTTGCCGTCGTGGATCACCCATTCGGCGCGCAGCCGCGCCATGGCCTCGCGCTGGTCGTCGGCCAGTTGGACGCCCACCACACTGATGGTGGGCCGCAGGGTGCCCATGCCGCGCAGGGTGGCGGTCAGGTCCTCGACCTCGGTCGGGCCCACGGTTGCGCCGAACGAGCCATCCGCGATCGTGCGGCCGGCGATGGCGTCGGCGGCCCGACGGGCGGCGGTGGTCGCGGCGGGCATCGGGTCGGTGGCGGTCCGCCAGATCAGGAAACCACCGCCGGCCGCCATGGCCAGCACGAGCAGTGCGACCACCCAGGCGCGCGGCCGCCGGGCCGACTGGGTTGCGCTCATTGCCGCATGCTACCCAGCCGCGTCGTGGCGCCCGGGCGCTAGTCGAGCGGAACCGGCCCGGTGCTGTGCCGCAGCACCAACTCGACCGGCAGCTCCACATCGGACGGCGCCCCGGCGGCCGGATCGGTTCGGTGCGCCAGCAACTGCCGCACCGCCTGCGCGGCGGCGCGTCCCTTGGCGTCCGGGTCCTGTCGCACCGTGGTCAGCCCCAGCCCTGCAGCCACGGGGTGGTCGTCGAAGCCCACCACCGACAACTGCGTCGGGACGGCCAGGCCGAGTTCACCGGCGACGGCCAGCACCTGGGCGGCGACCAGGTCGGAGACGCACAGCACGGCGGTGGGTCGCTCGTGGCGCAGGACCTCGAGGATCGTCGTCCGGTTGTCGGCGAAGACGTCCACGAAGGCGAGGGTGGGCTCAATGTCGTCGAGGCCGTCCAACCAGCCGGCCAGCCGTTCGCCACCGGGTCGCGGGGTGAGTGCGACGATCCGTCGATGCCCCAGTCCGAGAAGGTGGTCGGCCACCTGCCGGGCACCGCCCCGGTCGTCGATCCCGACCCGCGGGCTGCCTTCCCAGGCCATGTCGACGGCGACCACGGGGACGCCGCGGTGCCGCAGCCACTCCACCGGTGCGGCGTCCGGGGCGCAGGAGTAGGCGATCGCGCCGTCCATCGCCACGTCGTGGGCGGGCACCGTCGGCGGCAACATGGTGAGGGCCAGGCCATCGGCGCTCAGTTCGTCGGCGACCGCCCCCAGGAACCGGGCGGTCACGGCGTCCGACAGGGCCAGCCGGAGCGGCTCGGTCCACAGCACGCCGATGGCGCCGCTGGTGCCGGTGGCCAGCGACCGGGCGGCCGGATCGGGGCCCTGGTAGCCGAGCTCGGCTGCCGTCGCCAGGATCCGCCGGCGCAACTCGGCGGACAGCTGGTCGGGCCGCGAGAAGGCGTTCGACACCGTCATCCGGCTGACGCCGAGCCGGTCGGCGATGGACTGCAGGGTGACGCGTGACATGGGACCTCGCTCTCGTTGCGCGCTTGCCTTCATCCGCGCTCCGCACTACCTTTACCGGTACAGAACTATACCGGTAAAGGAGATTCATGGACGGGCGCAACGCACGAGACGACTGGTGGCGGCATGCGGTGGTGTACCAGATCTATCCGCGCAGCTTCGCCGATGCCTCGGGCGACGGGATCGGCGACATCGCGGGCATCCGCTCGAAGCTGCCGCATCTGGCGGCGCTCGGCGTGGACGCGATCTGGATCAGCCCCTGGTACCCCTCCCCGATGGCGGACGCCGGCTACGACGTCAGCGACTACCGCGACATCGAGCCGCTGTTCGGCACCCTGGCCGAGGCGGACGCCCTGATCGCCGAGGCGCACGAAGCCGGGATCAAGATCATCATCGACATCGTCCCGAACCACACCTCCGACCAGCACGCCCTCTTCCAGGCGGCGCTGGCCGCCGCGCCGGGCTCGCCCGAGCGCGAGTTGTACGTGTTCCGCGAGGGCCGCGGCACCGACAACGAGTTGCCGCCGAACGACTGGCAGAGCAACTTCGGCGGCCCCGCCTGGACCAGGGTTCCGGACGGCCAGTGGTACCTGCACCTGTTCGCCCCCGCCCAGCCGGACGTCAACTGGCGGCACCCCGAGGTGCGCGCGGAGTTCGAGCAAACCCTGCGGTTCTGGTTCGACCGCGGCATCGACGGCTTCCGGATCGACGTCGCCCACGGCCTGGAGAAGGACTGGGAGCTGCCCGACCTGGACGGCCTGGTCTTCCCGCTGGCCGACGACGCCGAGGCCGACCACCCGCACTGGGATCAGCCGGCGGTGCACGAGATCTTCCGGGAGTGGCGCCGGATCGCCGACGAATACAGCCCGGCTCGGGCGTTCTGCGGCGAGATCTGGGTCGGACGTCCGCACCGGCTGGCCGCCTACCTGCGCCCGGACGAGTTGCACACCGCGTTCAACTTCGACTTCCTGATGGCGCCCTGGCTGCTCGGTGAGCTGCGCTCGGTGATCGACGCCACCATCGCCTCGCACGCCGCGGTCGGCGCCCCGCCGACCTGGGTGCTGGGCAATCACGACGTCTGCCGTCCGGTTTCGCGCTACGCCCGCGAGCAGGCCGGCCTGAAGCCGATGGCGCGGCACCTGGACGACTTCGCCGAACTGCCCGCCGACTTCGACCTCGGCCGGCTGCGGACCCGGTCGGCCGCACTGTTGATGCTGGCGCTGCCCGGGGGTGCCTACGTCTATCAGGGCGAGGAACTCGGCCTGCCCGAGGCCGAGGGGATTCCGGCCGAGGCGTTGCAGGACCCGATCTGGTTCCAGTCCGGCGGCACCGAGAAGGGCCGGGACGGCTGCCGCGTCCCGCTGCCCTGGAACGCCTCCGGCGACTCGCTGGGCTTCTCGCCGGAGGGCTCGGCCGCGCCCTGGCTGCCCCAGCCGAGCGACTGGACGGCGCTGGCCGCCGACGCCCAGGACGGCGTCCCCGACTCGACGCTGGAGCTGTACCGGGCCGCCCTGAAGCTGCGGCACCAGCTGGACGAACTCGGGGACGGCACCCTGAGGTGGTTGGACGGCCCCGCCGACACACTGGTGTTCACCCGTCCGGCGGGCGCCGGCGAGCACCGCTTCGAGTGCTGGACGAACTTCGGCGTCGCCTCGGTCACACTGCCGCAAGGCAGGGTGCTACTGGCCTCCGGCGACCTCGACGCCGACGGAAATCTGCCGTCCGACACCACCGTCTGGATGAGCCGCTGACAGCTCAGAAAAACCATCGAAGTCGATGTATCAGTCCCATTGGCACCCGCTCATAGTGGGTGAAGTTGCTGATCCCGAGTAGCTGGGGGGCTGACTCGGCGGTGTGACTATCGGGGGGAACGCATGGTGCGCGACGCACCGGCAGACCGGCCCTTTCGGGGGGAAGGGCCAGGTCGCCGGGGCGTCGCGCACGGCGCTGTTCACCGCACCCGCAGCATCCGCTCCCCGGCTCAGTGCATGACGGCCTTCTCGGCCCCCGCCCCCGTCATCGACCGGACCTCCATCTCGGACTGCTTGGCGGCGTCGAACTCCTTGCTGGTGACGGTGCCCAACCAGCCGAGGAAGAAGCCCAGTGGCACCGAGATGAGAGCGGGGTTGGTCAGCGGGAACCAGGCGAAGTTCACCGCCGGGAACATCGCCGTCTTCGCCCCCGAGACCACCGGCGAGAACGCGATCAGCAGCACCGCCGAGATCAGGCCGCCGTAGATCGACCACACCGAACCGCGCGTGTTAAAGCGCCGCCAGTAGAGCGAGTAGAGGATCGACGGCAGGTTGGCGCTGGCCGCGATCGCGAATGCCAGCGACACCAGGAACGCAATGTTCTGACCGTTGGCGGCCACCCCGCCGACGATCGAGATCGCGCCGATCACCAGGACGGTCAGCCGAGCCACCCGCACCTCCTTCTCGGGGGACGCCTGGCCGTGCTTGAGAACCGAGTTGTAGATGTCGTGGGCGAAGGACGCCGCCGCCGTGATGGTCAGGCCGGCGACCACCGCCAGGATGGTGGCGAAGGCGACCCCGGCGATCACGCCCAGCAGGATCTCGCCGCCCAGCTTGTAGGCCAGCGCGGGGGCGGCGGCGTTCACGCCACCGGGTGCGGCCAGGATGGCGTCCTTGCCGACGAAGATGGCTGCGCCGTAGCCGAGGATCAGGGTGAACAGGTAGAAGGCCCCGATCAGGCCGATCGCCCAGGACACCGAACGCCGGGCCTCCTTGGCGGTCGGCACCGTGTAGAAGCGCATCAGCACGTGCGGCAGGCCGGCCGCGCCGAAGATCAGCGCGATGGACAGCGATACGAAGCTGAGCGGGTCCTTGCCGTACTGCAGCATCGGCTGGATCACCTTGACGCCGTCCGGGCTGGCCTCGACAGCCGCGCCGAGCAACGACGACAGGTTGAAGCCGAAGTGGAACATCACCATCACACAGATGACCCCGGCGCCCAGGATCAGCAGCACCGCCTTGATGATCTGCACCCAGGTGGTGCCCTTCATGCCGCCGACCAGCACATAGACGATCATCAGGATGCCGACCAGCGCGATCACGAAGCCCTGCTGAGTCTTGTCGGTGATGCCCAGCAGCAGTGCCACCAGCCCGCCGGCGCCCGCCATCTGGGCGAGCAGATAGAAAAACGACACCGCCAGGGTGGAGGTCGCCGCAGCCGTGCGCACCGGACGCTGCCGCATCCGGAAGCTGAGTACATCGGCCATCGTGTACTTGCCGGTGTTGCGCAGCGGCTCGGCGACCAGCAGCAGTGCGACCAGCCAGGCCACCAGGAAGCCGATCGAGTACAGCAGCCCGTCGTAGCCGTACACCGCCACGGCGCCCGCGATGCCGAGGAAGGATGCCGCCGACAGGTAGTCACCGGCAATCGCGATCCCGTTCTGGCGTCCGCTGAAGGCCCGGCCGCCGGCATAGAAGTCGGTGGCTGTCCGACTGGCCCGGCTGGCGACCCGGATGACGATGATCAGCGTGATCAGCACGAACACGGCGAAGATGCCCATGTTCAGCAGCGGATTGCCCATCTGCATCTCAGGCTTCCCCTTCCAGTTCGTCGCGCAGTCGTTCGGCCAGTGGGTCGAGGTTCCGGTTCGCGTGCCGCACGTACAGCCAGGTCAGGCCGAAGGTGGTGACGAACTGCGCCAGGCCCATCACCATGCCGACGTTGAGATAGCCGATCAACGGGATCGACATGAAGCCCACCGCATAGGTCGACAGCAGCACGTACAGGAAGTACCAGGCGACGAAAGCCACGGTCATCGGGAAGGCGAAGGTGCGGAATCGCCGCCGCAGTTCGACGAACTCGTCGGATGCCTGGATGCGGTCGAAGTCCGCCTGACTGATCGACCGCTCCGGATCGGCGGCGGGATTCGGCTCGTCGGAGCTCATGGGGGGTCTCCTTCTCCACGGCGCCTCGTCGTCGCCGATCTGGGGGGAGCTTAAGCCGGGATTCACGCCGCCGGGTACCGCCGCGCGGGTGTTTCGCGGGTGCTGCCGAGAAGAATCAGGACAGGTCGAGACCATCGATGGTCACGCCGAGCGCGAGCTGGACGGCCGAGACCGTGTCGTCGAACTCGGCGCGGGCGGCCCGCCGTCCGCCGGGATAGAGGCTCACCTCCAGGCGCCGGCGGCGTGGGGTTCCGGTCAGCCGCCAGTGGCCGCGCAGCCGATGGTCCACCAACACGGCGGCGAGCAGCTGGCCATTGGCCTGCTTCCACAGCGCCCCGTAGTGGGCGGCGTCGACGAATCGCTCCCGGCCGGCCGGCTCGAAGGCGCAGAACAGCGCGTCGAACTCGGGCAGCAGCCGGACGCCGTGCAGTTCCGCCGGCGGCGGGGCGTCCGGCACGTCGTGGTAGGCGCGGCCGTCCGGCCCCGGCTCGGACGGCAGCGCGAGCCGGGCGAGGGCGGCATCGACCCTGGTCAGGCCGACACCCGACCACCAGGCGAGGTCCTCGCGGCTGAGCGGCCCAGCGGCCCGCAGCTGGTTTCCGAGCAGTGCGTCCAGGGCGGCGTCCGGGTCGGCGAGGACCTCCTGTCGATCGCCCAGCAGCGCGGCGGCCGTCCGGTAGACCGGCGCCGCCTGCCCCGTCCAGTCCCCGTGCAGCGGACGCCGGATCAGCCCGCCGTGACCGAAGGCGAAGTAGCGGCCCTGATTGCCGGAGAACGCCGGCCGGGCGTCCGGATCGTTTGCGGCCAACCAGCCGAGGAGGTGCTCGGCGAGTTCGCCCGGCGTCCGCCAGTCGTCGGCCGCGTAGGCCTCAATGCCGTCCCACACCTGTTCCAGCGTGGATCCGGCGAGGCGCAGCGACCGCGCCCACAACGCACGCTGTCCCAGCCGGGTGGCGACCTCCAGCAGCGGGTGCTGCTCGGCGATGCCGGTATGCACCGTGCCGCGCAGGCTGCTGCCGCGGACGATCGCGTAGCTCTCATAGCCGGCGGTGATCGCATCGCGGGTGATGCCGGGGCTCCGGGCGGCGAGTCCGAGGAACACCGAGCGCGCGGTCTGGGACTGGATCGGCCCCACCCTTCGCAGCAACCCGGTCACGCCCGGTTCCGGATCCACCGGGAACTGGCGCGCCAGCGTCCGGGCGGCCAACTCGTCCCAGGTCAGCATTCTCGCAGCGTATGCCCTACTGGAACCGAGTCCGCCACCTAAACTGCTGGCACCAGCGGCCGAAGGAGCTTCGATGAAGATCGCCGTCCCCACCGAGGTGAAGAACAACGAGTACCGGGTGGCGATCACGCCGGTCGGCGTCCACGAACTCGTCCGGCGCGGCCACGACGTGTTCGTGCAGGCCGGTGCCGGTGCCGGGTCGTCCATCACCGACGACGAGTACGCCACCCAGGGCGCCACCATCCTGCCGGACGCCGACGCCACCTGGGCGTCCGGCGAGCTGGTGATGAAGGTGAAGGAGCCGATCGCCGCCGAGTACGGCTACCTGCGCGAGGATCTGCTGCTGTTCACCTACCTGCACCTGGCCGCCGACCGCCCGCTCACCGAGCGGCTGCTGGAGGCGGGCACCACCTCACTGGCCTACGAGACGGTGCAACTGCCGAGCGGCATGCTGCCACTGCTGTACCCGATGTCGGAGGTCGCGGGCTGCTTGGCGCCGCAGGTCGGGGCGCACGCGATGATGCGTGCCCAGGGCGGACGCGGGGTGCTGATGGGCGCCGTCGGCGGCGTCCCGAACGCCAAGGTGGTGGTGCTGGGCGGCGGTGTGGCGGGCCAGAACGCCGCCAACATCGCCCTCGGCATGGGCGCCAACGTGACCATCCTGGACACCGACCTGGAGAAGCTCCGGATGACTTTCTGGCGCTACGACAACCGGATCCAGGGCATCGTGTCCACCGCGCTGAGCGTCCGCGAGCAGGTGCTGGCCGCCGACCTGGTGATCGGCACGGTGCTGATCCCCGGGGCGCGGGCGCCCAAGCTGGTCACCAACGACATGGTCGCGCAGATGCGGCCAGGCTCGGTGCTGGTCGACGTGGCGATCGACCAGGGCGGCTGCTTCGAGGACTCCCACCCCACCACGCACGACGATCCGACCTTCACCGTGCACGAGTCGATCTTCTACTGCGTCGCGAACATGCCCGGCGCGGTGCCGAACACCTCCACCTGGGCGCTCACCAACGCCACCCTGCCCTACGCGACCCGGCTGGCCGGCAAGGGCTGGCGGCAGGCCTGCGTCGAATCCCCGCCGCTGGCCCTCGGGCTGAACACGGTCGGCGGCGCCATCGTCTGCCCCGGCGTCGCGGACGCCTTCAGCGACCTGCCCGCGACGGAACTGTCGGACGTCCTCGGCTGACCGGACCGTCGTCCCGCTAGCGGACGACTCTGCTCATCGGCGGCGCCGACACCGGCCGGCTCGCCCAGTCGCCCGCGCGGTCCACCCGATCGCGCGATCGACCACAGCTTTCGGCAAAGGCTCACTACTTTCGGGATATTTCACGAAAGTAGTGACAGTTCCCGCTACCAGTGGCGGATCGCGCGATCAGCAACTCAGCGCGCGCGCAAAGAAGCGCCCCGGGAGTTCAGACGTCGGCGCGGTGGAAGTTCTGGAAGCTCCGCGACGCCGTCGGCCCGCGCTGGTTCTGGTAGTGCGAGCCGTAGACGGCCGAGCCGTACGGGTTCTCCGAAGGGCTGGAGAGCTGGAAGAAGGCCAGCTGGCCGATCTTCATCCCCGGCCAGAGCATGATGGGCAGGGTGGCCACGTTGGACAGCTCCAGGGTGACGTGCCCACTGAAGCCGGGGTCGACGAAACCGGCGGTGGCGTGGGTGAGCAGCCCGAGGCGTCCCAGGCTCGACTTGCCCTCGACGCGCGCGGCCAGGTCGTCGGGCAGCGTGACCGTCTCGTAGGTGCTGCCCAGCACGAACTCGCCCGGGTGCAACACGAAACCCTCGGTCGGATCCACCTCGACCAACCGGGTCAGCTCGGGTTGGTCCAGGGCCGGGTCGATGACCGGGTACTTGTGGTTGTCGAACAGCCGGAAGTACTTGTCCAGCCGGACGTCGATGCTGCTGGGCTGGACCATCGCCGGATCCCACGGATCGAATCGGACGCGTCCCGCTTCGATCTGGGCGCGAATGTCGCGGTCGGAGAGCAGCACGGGCCTGAGGCTACCGCCTACAGTGGGGTCTTCGTCGCGACCAAGGAGGCACCGATGCCGGAATCCGATCCGAATGCCGACACCAAAGCCGCGTTCAAGGCGGCACTGGAGCGCAAGCAACAGAGCCAGCATTCCGGCACCGACCACACCGATGCCGCCCGGGGCACGGCGAAGAACACCCATGCCCAGGGCGGAAAGCGGCAGTTCCGGCGCAAGTCCGGCGGCTGACGGTGCCCTCGGCGCGGCTCAGATCGTCGGGTCGCCCACGACGTACAGCATGACCACCTGAGAGGCACCGTTCTTCAGCAGATGAACCTCCGGGGGAAACTCTCCGAGGTTGGTCTGATCCACCACCGCGCCCAGTCGCCAGTTGTGCTTGCGCACCTTCTTGAACGCCTTCTGGAACGTGTCGGAGAAGTCGCGGTGCTTGGTCAGGTAATCCTGGATGTGCTCCGGCACCGTCTCACCCTTCGCGGTGGCGACGGCGGTGATGAAGGCGAGCGCCGATCGTCCGCGCCGGACCTCCTCCCAGGCGTCTTTGTAGACCTGCTGCCGGTCCTCGGCAGTGGACCATTCGTTCCAGAGCAGGACGAACTGGACGGTCGGATCCTCGGCGTACTCGTACTCCTCAGGACGGGTCTTGGGCATGGGGGGCCTCCTTGTGTGTGAATCGGACCCAGATGGGCGCGAACCTGTGGGCCACCGAAGTGGCGAGGCGGGCATGGCGCGAACTTTCCTCCGATCTCCCGCACACCCGCAGCAACCTGGCCAGATGGGCGTCCGCCGGGCCGATCCCCGCCGAGGCCCCGATCGGCAGCCAGCCGCCACTGTGGGCGGCCAACTCGGTAATCAGTTCCTCCGCGAACCGCTCATCGGGCTCTCTGGCGCCCAGTCCCATCGCCACCAGGCCGGCGGCGGCCCCGGCACGGAAGGTGCCGCGCAGACCGCCCCAGAGCTGCTCGAGGTAGTCGAGCGAGGGCGGCTGGCCGACGGCGGCTGCGATCGCGGCGCCGGCGATCTGATAGAGCGGGTCGAACCCCGACATATCGTCGTCGAGCGCGTCCATCGCCTGGGCGAGGTCGGCCAGCCGACCGTCGCGAACCGCATCGCTCAACAGGCGTTCGTGGTCCGCGACCGCGGCCGTCTCCGGATCGACGCCGGCACGGAGTGAACTGGCGTACTCGGCGTGACGATCGGCGACGGACTGCCGGCCGGCGAGCCGGGCCAGCAGTTCGGCCAGCCGGACCGCCAGCCAGCGGTGGAGCACGGAGCCGGATGCCTCTGCCCGCTGCAGATAGTCGTGGGCGGCGGCCGCCGCGCCGAGTCGATCCGCCAGCTCGATGTGCGCGGCCACCATCGACTGCAGCGCCTCCAGTTCGACCTCCGCGGCGCCCACTCGCGCACCGGTGACGGCGATCCGCTGCGCCAGCTCCAGCCTGCGGCGCGGCGATTGCTGCCGCGGCCAGGTCAGCGAATGCAGCGCCCGCAGCGCGTCCAGCGCGATGGCCGGGTCGGAGTCGGACGCGCGCGTCGTCATCTCGGGCTCCACCTCACCGAGAACCGCGAGCATCGTCGGATCGCCGGCCATCCCGGCCCTCAGGTAGCCCTCGACCAGCCGGACGCGGAGCGCGGTCTCCTCGGCCGGCAGCCAGTCCAGCGCCTCGCCGATCAGCAGTTGCGCGCGCCGGGCGTCCGCCCCCAAGGGCACCCAGGGGCTGGCCGCCGCGAGCGCGGCCTGCGCGAACAGTGCCGGGTCGCCGGCCCGCCGCGCCACGGACGCATACTCGCGTGCGCTGGCCATCGCCTGCTCGATCCGCCCACCCAGGGTGAGCGCCGAGGCACCCTCGAGTGCCCAGGGCAGCCATCGCGCGGGCGCCAGCCGGGCGTTCTGCGCCAACGTCACGGCCTCCGCGTAGCGCGCCGCCGCCGCCAGCGGCGCACCGGCGGCCGCCAGCCCAGCGGCCTCCGCGGCGGTGTAGCCGGCGGCATCCGCCGGATCGGGAAGCTGCCGGGCGTGCCGCGCGATGCGAGGGACGTCGGGGTCTGGCCGAGCCGCCAGCGACTCGATCATCCGGCGGTGCGCAGCGGCCGGTGCCCCCAGCCGGGCCAGCGCTTCGCGGAAGGCGGCGTGCCGGAAGGCGACCCCGCGCGGCGTCTCGACCAGAAGGCCCGCGGCGAGCGCCGCCTCGGCCAAGCTCGAGGACGTCTCGGCGGACAGCCCGAGCGCTTCGCGCAGTAGCGGCAGGTCGAGTGTCGCGGGCGCGTCGAGCGCCGCCAATGCGAGCAGGTCCGCGCAGCCGGTCGGCAGCCCGACCAGGCTCCGCCGGACGAACTCCTCCAGGCTGGCCGGCGCGTCGGCCCAGTCTCCGGTCGCCTCGGCCTCGCGCGCCAGCGCGGCAAGCAGGAAGGGGTCGCCGGCGGCGGAGGCGAGCAGTTTCGCGACCAAAGCCTCCCGCTGGGGATTGGTCGCCGACACCAGCGACTCGGCCAGTGCGCGGGCCGATGCGTCGTCCAGCGGCTGCACCTCGAGAGCCACGCAGTCGGTGGCGGCGATCCAGCCGTCTGCGAGCAGCGGGTGCTCACCGAGCGGGCGCGAGCGCCCACCGGTCACGACGGGGCAGATCCCGGGAAAGCGCACCAGCGCCTGAAGTAGCTCGAGGGTGTCGGGTACCAGTTGGTCCACGTCGTCGACCAGCAACACGCGACCCGGCCGACACAGCTCGGCGGCCAGAGCGGCGGCATGGTCGCCGGCCGAGCGACCGGTGAGGCTGACCCCAAGGGAGCCCGCCAGGCCAGTCAAGGCGGTAGCCCCGGGCGGAAGCGGCACGGCGTCCGGTATCGCCCGGGCGAGATGGTTCAGCACGGTGCTCACCCCGATTCCCGCACGCCCGCCCAACGCGATCAGCGCCGGCGGACGGGGGGCGGCGAGCAGCCGGGTGACGGCGTCGACCAGGTGCTGCCGTCCGGTCGGTGCCGGCGGCGCGGCCACCATCACGTCGACCGGCAGATCCAGCCGGCGATCCTGGTTGAGCAGGTCGTTCTCCAGCCGCCGGAACGCGCGTCCGGCGTCCAGCCCGTAGTCGTCGGAGAAACGTTCCATGAAGGCGCGGCATTCCTCCAGCGCCGCGACCTGGTCGCCGTTGCGGTAGAGGGCCAGGACGAGGCTGGACGCGAGCGCCTCGGACTCGGGGAGTTCGGCGCACCAGCGCCGCAGGTCGGCGATGACGGCCGCATGCCGACCGGAGGCCAGTTCGACCTCGGCCAACTCGACCAGCAGCTCCGCGCGCCGGCTCTCCAGATAGCTACGGGTCACGTCGATCGACTCGATTCCCTCGATCGAGCCGAAGGGCGTCCCGCGCCACTCGGTGAGCGCCTCGCGCAGCAACGCCCCGGCCGAGCGCGGGTCCCGCCGCGTCAGCTCGCGACCGCGGCGCAGCGCGTCGTCGAAGCGTTGGGCGTCCAGTTCCTCGGGCTCGACGACCAGCCGGTAGGACCCGGCCGCCGACACCAGCCGCGAGATCTCCTGACGCCGCATCGCCGCGCGAAGCCGGTCGATGTGCACCCGGATCGCGGTGGTCGCGGTGCGCGGCGGCGCGCCACGCCAGACCCGGTCGATCAGCGCGTCCAGCGTGACCGGACGGTTGTGGTCGGCCAACAGCACGGCGAGCACGGTCGCCTCCATCGGACGCAACCGTTGCGGTTCGGAATCCACCGTCACGCCGACCGGGCCCAGCACGCGGAAGTCGACCGCAGCCATGGGCCCTCCAGGGGGTGTGGGGTGTTACCCAGCACCCTAGCCACAGAATGTTCGCCACGGGCACCTCCTGATCAGCCCATGACCCCATGCTCAACCGGGCAGGTAAACCGTCCGTAAATCGCCAGTCGATGAAAACCTCACCGATCGACACCGTCTCCCCACCACGGCTGGTCGAGCTTGTCGAGACCCGCCACCGTTGGGCGAGCGCCCACAAGCTCAAGCAACGACTAGGCCGGCAGCCGGGTCGGGCGTCCCATCCGATTCCACAGGTAGACCGCCGCCACCAGCGCGGCGACGCCGGTGGCGATCGCGCCGACCAGCAGCGTCCAGCGCGGCCCCCAGGCGTCGCCGACCCAGCCGATCAGCGGGGCGCCCAGCGGCGTCCCACCGGTGAAGATGGCCATGTACAGGCTCATCACCCGGCCGCGCATCTCGGGGGCGGTGGTCAGCTGCACCGTGGTGTTGGCCGCGGTCATCACCGTCAACGAGGTGAGCCCGGTAGGCACCAGCAGCACCGTGTAGACCCAGTAGCTCGGGGCCAACGCCAGCGCGGTGGTCACCACGGCGAACGCGGCCAGGCCGCCGACCACCAGCCGCAGCCGCGGACGCCGCCGGCGGGCCGCCATCAGCGCCGCCGCCAGCGTGCCGGAGGCCATCACCGAGCCGAGCAGGCCGTAGCCTTCGGGGCCGACACCGAACACCTTGGTCGCCATCAGCGCGTTGGTGATCTGGAAGTTCAGCCCGAAGGTGCCCAGCATGAAGACGCAGAACAGCACTAGCTGCAGGTCGGGCCGGTGCGCGACATAGGCGACGCCCTCACGGATCGCTCCGCGTCCGCGTCGCACCGGCGCGGGGTGCAACGCCTCGGCCCGCATCAGCAGCAGCCCGAGCAACACGGCGACGAAGCTCACCGTGTTGACCGCGAACACCGGCCAGATGCCGACCCAGGCGATCATCAGCCCGGCGATCGCCGGGCCGAGCAGCCGAGCCCCGTTGAACGAGGCGCTGTTCAGCCCGACCGCGTTGCCCAGCAGCTGATCGGGCACCACCTCGGAGACGAACGCCTGCCGGGCCGGGGCGTCGAAGCCCCACAGCACACCGGCGAGGGTGGCGCTGAGGTAGACGTGCCACAGCTGCACGCTTCCGGACGCCACCAGCACGGTCAGGACTGCGAACACCAGCGCGGTGCCGGACTGGGTCGCCATCATGATCCGGCGCTTGCCGAACCGGTCGGCCACCGCACCCGCGATCGGCGAGACCAGCACGCCGGGCGCGAACTGCAGTGCGGTGATGTAGCCCAGATCGGTGGCCGAGTGATCGGTGAGTTGGGTGAGCACGAGCCAGTCTTGGGCGACCCGCGCCATCCAGGTGCCGACATTGGAGGTCAGCGAGCCCACGAAGAGCAGCCGATAGTTGAACACCCCCAGCGAGGCGAACGTGCGAATCGGCTGCAGCGGTTCGCCGGCTTCGCCCTCACTCATCGCCGCCATGCTACGCCGCGCCGGAATGCTCGCCTGTGGTGAGGAGCCGAACCCCCCGTGCAGCTCCTCACCACGACGCCTCTCGCGCGTCTCGCCGGCCCCCCGAACCGCGGCCCCTCCCTGTGCCGCCTCCGCTACCCGCCTCGAGGTCGACACCAGGGTGTCCAGCGGCCATAAACGACCGGTAAACGGTGCCGGGTATTGACAACGTACAACCATGTGGTTGTATATTTGTCCTATGACCGAGACTGACGAGGACCGGGCCGACGCCCTGTTCCACGCGCTCGCCGACCGCACCCGGCGCGACATCCTGCGCCGCGCGCTGGCCGGCGAACACTCGGTCAGCGCGTTGGCCGCGAACTATCCGATGAGTTTCGCCGCCGTCCAGAAACACGTCGCCGTGCTGGAACGGGCCGGCCTGCTCACCAAGCGTCGGCGGGGCCGCGAGGCCCTGGCCAGCGGCGATGTGGCGGTGCTGCGGTCGGCCGGCCGCCTGCTCGGTGAACTCGAAGAGATCTGGCGCGGCCGCGTGGCCCGGATCGACGACCTACTCAACCAACTCAAGGAGTGACCATGCCTGTTGTCGACGTCAAGACCGACCTCGATGCCCTGTCCCTGACGATCGTCGCCGACTTCGCCGCCCCGGTGCAGCGGGTCTGGCAGATCTACGCCGATCCGCGTCAGCTCGAGCGAGTGTGGGGACCGCCCGAGTTTCCCGCCACGTTCGTCGACCACGATCTGCGACCGGGTGGCCGGATGAACTACTACATGTCCGGCCCCGAGGGCGAGAAGTACTGCGGCTACTGGCAGATCGCCGAGGTCTCCGAGCCGGACTCGTTCACCTTCGCCGACGGGTTCGCCGATACCGACTTCAACCCGAATCCCGACCTGCCCGAATCGCAGAACTCCTACTCGTTCGCCGCACACGACGGCGGCACCCGGGCCACGTTCGTGGCTACCTACGCCACGGCCGAGGGCCTGCAGACCGTGCTCGACATGGGCATGATCGAGGGCGCCGCGTCCGCGATCAACCAGATCGACGACCTGCTGGCCGCCTGAGACGCGCGCTCGACCACCCTCCTGGCCAGCCCACTAGCCTGGGCAGGACAGGCGGGCGACCGTCCGCCGATTCCGAACAGAAGGAGCAGCCTCATGGCAACGCAGAGCACCGCGCAGGCCCACTGGGAGGGCAGCCTCACCGAGGGTGCCGGCAGCGTCGACCTGGTCACCTCGGGTGTCGCACACTTCGACCTGAAGTGGGCGAAGCGGGCTGAGGCCGGTGCCGGCACCACCAACCCCGAAGAGTTGATCGCCGCGGCCCATGCCGCCTGCTACTCGATGGCCCTGTCACACGCCCTGGCCGGCAACGGCACCCCGCCCGAGTCGGTCGACACCAAGGCGGTCGTCGGCTTCCAGCCTGGCGTCGGCATCACCGGCAGCGATCTGACCGTCGTCGCCAAGGTGCCGGGGCTGACCGAGGAGGAGTTCCTCAAGTTCGCCGAGGACGCCAAGACCGGCTGCCCGGTCTCCGCTGCGTTGGCGAGCATCCCGATCACCCTGAACGCGACCTTCGCGTCCTGAGCCGACACCGACCGGTTCCGCCTCCGGTGCGCCATGATGGCGCCATGACGATCATGCCGGGGGCGGAGCCGATCAGCATCGACGGCTCGGACGTCGGGGTCGTGCTCTGTCACGGCTATCCGAGCACACCCCAGTCGATGCGCGGCTGGGCCGAGCACCTGGCGGCGGCCGGCTACACGGTGCGGGTGCCGCTGCTGCCCGGCATGGGCACGCAATGGAAGGACCTGAACTCCACCGGCTGGCAGGACTGGTACGGCGTCATAGACCTCGCCTACCAGCAGCTGGAGCGGCGCTGCTCGACGATCGTCGCGGCGGGGTTGTCGATGGGTGGCCTGCTGGCCACCAAGCTCGCCGAGGACAAGCCGAACCTGGCCGGTCTGGTCGTGGTGAATCCGATCTACGCGCACACCAATCCGACGCTGAGGGTGCTGCCGCTGCTGCGCCACTTCGTGCCCTCGCTCGGCGGGATCGCCGGCGACATCAAGAAGCCCGGCGTGGTCGAGTTGGCCTACGACCGCAATCCGCTGCAGGCCATGTACAGCCAGACCAAGCTATGGAAGATCGTCGTTGAAGACCTGCCGCAACTACGGCTGCCGGTGCTGCTGCTCACCTCGCGCACCGACCACGTGGTCCCGCCGGTCTCGTGGCAGACCTTCCTGAAGCACGTGGGCTCGCAGGACGTCACGCAGATCTATCTGGACAACTCGTATCACGTGGCGACCCTCGATAACGACGCCGCACTCGTCTTCGACGAATCGGTGCGATTTATTGAGCGGTTGACGCCGCAGGGTTAGGACGTGAGGTCGCGCCGTTCGCGACGATGCTCAGCCACCTGATCGGGCACTGCCGCATCAAAGCCACCCTCGTCATCGGTCCTTCTGACAGCTACGGCGTCGATCAGTACGAAATCCCTGCCGGTCTCCGGGAGCGGATCATGCTGCGCGACAGCATCGAAATCTTTCCCTTCTCAGCCCGGACAGCCCGCGCCTGCCAACTGGACCACACGATTCCGTACACGAAGGACGGACCACCCGTCAGACCCAGGCCGCGAACCTCGGGCCACTTTCTACCAAAGCCGATCGAGGCAAGACCCACGGCCACTGGCACCTCGACCAACCCAACCGGGGATCTTCTACTGGAAATCACCCGCCGGGTACCGCTATCGAGTTGCCAGCACGGCACCCGCATGCTTGGCCACGGCGACCGTTGCCGACAAGCTCTCGACGACTACCTGTGGGATCGCGACCGCAAACCGGACACCATTGATCCCTGAAGGAGCCGATCAACGCGACCTCGTTGGCGAGCCCGTCGAAACCCCTTGCCAGCAAGCGCTCCAGCGGGCCGGACTACTACCTGTACAAGGACCCGGAGATCAACGGGATTGTGGTGATTCTCGACGACATCAAGGAGCGCGCTGCGGCCCTGCCGGACAGCTCCGGCACCGATGCTTGGCCGGCTTGAGCCAGCTCGGTTCAGCTCTCCTCGACCGGGGATGTATCCATCTTGGTAGCGTCGATCACCGGGGTGTCCTGGATGACGATGACGTCGTCGGATTCTTCGACTCGGTCCGGACTCGGCGCGGAGCCGGGCAGTCCTTCGGTGGGCACGACGGGGGGAATAGTGGGCTGCTGCTGAGTCATGATCTCCTCCTTTGGGCCTCTTCCCTTTCGAGTCTGGGTGGGGGGCATTCGCCTCCGCTACCCCCGTCGGGGTGGTCTGCGTGTCGCGTCGGACCTTCGGACAGTGATCACCCCCGATGGCTGAGGTGGCCTTGGTTCGCACTCCCGTCGATCACTAGCATTCGTCTCACAGCACCCCCAAAGAAGGACCCGTTGGACAGGAAAGCCCTCGACGACACCTCGCACCAGTTGCGCACGCTGTTGCTCGATCCGCAGTACGCATGCAGATGGCAGGCGCATATCAGCCGCCGCCAGGCACATGCGCTGCATCAGAGCGGCATTTGCCAGGTCATCGCCGACTACCTGTGGGCCAATCAATTGCATCCCGCCGAGGACGGGGCCCTGCCGCGCAAGCTGAAGGACCGGGTGTACCGCGCACTGGCCGGCAGTTCACTGAGCCTGGCCACGCTGCGATGGTTCATCGAGGCCTTCGAGATGTCGTCCGACCATGCCACCACGTTGTTGCGGCTGGCGGGAACCGTCAACGCCGGCGACGCGGTGATCGGACGGGCCGTCGTGCGACCGGGTGTGCTGCCGCCGCGGCGACACCGGACGGTCTCGCTCCAGGATCGCCACCGGATCGGTCCGGACGGGCTGCCCGCCTCTCACCGCACCGTCCAGGTGATCCGAGCCGACGACGACCTGGACCGCTATCCATGCGTCTTCGACACCGACGCCGCCTGCTTCCGCGTCGTACGAGGCGGTCGCTCCGGTGAGCCGTACGCTCTGGGCGACGGCCTGTACGCGGTCGACCTCCTGCTCACCGAGCCACTGCGCGCCGGCCGGACCGCCACCATCGAGTACGAGACGACGTTCTGGTACCGGACGCCGCCGCCCCCGGAGTTCCGCCGCGCGGCGTCCGATCAACTGGCGAATGTCGACCTACGGGTGGAGTTCCATCCCCTGCGGCTGCCGCAGCGGGTGTGGCACAGCGAGTGGCCCGCCCTGGACGCGCCGCCGTCGCGCTCCGAGCTGGTCGAGTTGGACGCCGAGAAGTCGGTACAACGCCGCTACCCCACCCTGGAGCGCACCGTGGTCGGCTTCCGTTGGCAACTCGGCCGCCCCCGCCCGTGACCGACCCGGATGGCCGGGTCAGAGCCAGCGACCACCGAGAAAGCGGCGCAGCTCGAAGGCGGGAAAGTCCTTGCCGTAGCCGCTGCCGGGATTGAGCAGCACATTCAGGTCGTTGGCCACGGCCCATTCGAGCAGCGGACGCGCAGGCTCGGCCCGCACCTCCCAGCCCGGGCCGGGCAGCATCAGGTCGTTGGTGAACGTCTCGAACCGGTCCGGGTGGCTGAACACGCAGACCCCCGCGACGCCCAGCGGGGACAGCACCAGCGGCTGGAAACCGTGCGGCTCACGGCGGCCCAGGACGCCGAGGGTCACCTCCATCAGGTCGCGGGCGAAGGCCTGGTACGCCACGGCGTCGGTGGGGTGGTCGAACGCCCACACCAGCCGGAGTTCGAGCGGTGTCTGTGGCTGGAAACCGGTCACCGGAGACGCTCCCGCAGCCAATCGCGTCCGAGCACCGTCTCGGAACGATCGGCCAGCACCACCTCGATCCGCTCGGCATAGTTGCGCGGCATCGACGGCAGCTCGTCGACGGGGAAGAAACGCGCCTCGGTGGCCTCGCCGTCGCTCGGCACCGGGGTGCCCGCGAGCCAGCGGCAGCGGAACGTGTGGTCGATGTACTGGGTCACGTCCCCATTGGCGTAGACCACAGGTTCGGTGACGTTCAGCCAGGCCAGCCGTTCCACGGCGATCTGCACGCCTGCCTCTTCGTTCGCCTCTCGGATCGCGGCCACATGCGGATCCTCGCCAGGATCGACTATCCCGCACACCGGCGACCAGGCGCCGTCGTCGCTGCGCCGCACCAGCAGCAGCTCGAGGCCGGCGGGGGCATCGCGCAGGATCACCGCGGTGGCCCCGGACAGCCACAACATGTCGTGACCGACCTTGGCGCGCAGATCGAGAATGAAGTCGGGTACCGGCACCCGGTCAGATTAGTGGAGCGCGGGCCCTCGGTAGGGTGGCCGGATGACCCAGCCGCCCACGGTCTCGGTGTGCTACCGGCATGCCGATCGCGAGACCCTGATCGGCTGCCAGCGCTGCCGGCGTCCGATCTGCGGCGAGTGCATGGTCACCGCGCCGGTCGGGGTGCAGTGTCCCGACTGCGTCCGGGCCGGCATTCGTGCCACCCGCAGTGGCGTCGGTCCATTGGGCGGACGGCGTTCCGCCGATCCGCGGCTGACGTCGTTCGTCCTGATCGGTCTCAACCTGGCGGTGTTCGCGCTGATCCTCGCCACCGGGGGCTGGGACAGCCCGTGGGCCTACCGGCTGGGGATCAGTCCCGAGGGCATGTGCCTGCTCACCGACGGCAGCGGCAACTACTACCCGGACGTGACGTCCGGTCAGTGCGCCGCCCTGCCCGACGCGAGCTGGATGACCGGGCTCGCGGGCGGCGCCTGGTGGCAGCCGCTGACCAGCGCTTTCGCCCATGCCGAGCTGATCCACCTGGCCAGCAACCTGCTCGCCCTGTGGTTCCTCGGACCCCCACTGGAGCAGGTGCTGGGCCGCACCCGGTTCCTCGCGGTCTACGGCATCAGCGCACTCAGCGCGTCCGCCGCCGTGATGTGGCTGAGTGCACCTGATTCGGTCGCGCTGGGCGCCTCGGGAGCGATCTTCGGCATGCTCGGCGCACTGCTGCTGCTGGCCAGGCGATTCGGCGGCAACTATCAGCTCATCGCCGTCTTCCTGGCGCTCAACATCGCGATCACCGTCATCGGCGGCGGCTACATCTCCTGGCAGGCGCACCTGGGCGGCCTGGTCGGCGGGCTGGCCTCGGCGGCGGTCCTCATCCTGGCGCCGCGGCAACGGCGTTCGCTCGGCCAGCTGGTCGGCTTGCTGTCGCTGGCCGCGCTGGCTGTGGCCGCCATCGCCTGGCGAGCCATAATGCTGGCGTGATCGAGACGAGCGCCCGAGTCGAGGATCTGGCGGCCCTGCTGCGCGGCCGCCGCTGGGTGGCGCTGACCGGTGCCGGCATCAGCACCGACTCCGGCATTCCCGACTATCGCGGTGCCGGGTCGCGTCCGACCAGCCCGATCCAGTACGACGACTTCCTGCGTTCGGCCGACGTCCGGCGGCGCTACTGGGCACGCTCCCTGCTGGGCTTTCGCAGCTTCGGCCGCGCCCTGCCCAACGCAGGTCACCGGGCGCTCGCTGCGCTCACCCAGGGCGGCCTGGGCACCGTGATCACCCAGAACGTCGACGGCCTGCACGCCGCCGGCGGCAGCCCCGATGTCCTCGAGCTGCACGGCCGGATCGATCGCGTCAGGTGTCTGGGGTGCAGCACGCTCTCGTCGCGGGGAGCACTGCAACAGCGGCTCGAGACGGCCAACCCCGACCTGCCCGGCAGCCTGGCCGCCGGCCGCGCCGAGATGGACGACGGCCGGCTGCGCCCCGACGGCGATGCCGTGGTCGACGACTGGGGGGATTTCGTCGTTCCGCCGTGCGAGAGGTGCGGTGGTGTGCTGAAGCCGGACGTGGTCTTCTTCGGCGAATCCGTGCCCGCACCCCGGGTGGCCGACGCATATGCGGCGGTGGACGCCGCCGAGGCGTTGCTGGTCGCCGGCTCGTCGTTGACCGTCATGTCGGGCCTGCGTTTCGTCCGGCACGCTCGGCGCACCGGAAAGCCGGTGGCCATCGTCAATCGCGGCGGCACCAGAGGTGACGAGTTGGCGGCCGTTCGGCTGGACGCCGGCTGCTCCGAGACCCTGACCGACCTTGTGAGCGCGCTGTGAGTCCTTGGTTGAGCGTGCAACAATCGGCGCGCGTGCCGTAGGGTGACAGGCGACATTCGGCCGGACGGGAAGGGAGGCCGTGGGTAATCCATCGGCTGCAGAACGCGCCCGGACGAGACCATTGACCAGCCTGGCATCAGGCCTGGGTCTGCTGGTCACCGGCGCGGGCCTCGTGCTGCGCCGGGCCAGGTTGTTCGGCCTCGGCCTGATCCCGCCGCTGATCACGACGGTGCTCTTCCTGGTGCTCTTCGCCACCGCCAGCTTCCTCTCCCAGCGGATCGCCGTCTGGCTGACCCCGTTCGCCGAGGGCTGGCCGGGCGTGGCCACGTTGCGGGCGTTCGTCGCCGTCCTGGTCGTCGCGCTCAGCGGAGTGCTGCTGGTGCTGCTGTTCACCGCCACCACGCTGGCTCTCGGCGCTCCCCTCTACGACCGCATCTCCGAAGAGATCGACGCGCGGGCCGGCAACTACCCGAGCGCGCCGGGCGAGGGCCCGCTGCGGGCGCTCGCCTCGACGCTCGTCCATCTGGTCAAGGTGGTTCTGATCAGCCTGCCGGTCGGTGCGCTGATGCTGCTGGTCGGCCTGATCCCGGGTGTCGGCGGAGTTCTCGCCGCCATCGGATCGGCACTGTTCGGCGGCTGGATGATCACCTTGGAGATGACCGGGTCGGCGGCCGGACGCCGAGGCCTGCGCAGCATGGCCGAACGCCATCGGCTGCTCTGCCGCGATCCCTGGGTGGTACTCGGTTTCGGGGTCCCGACCTTCCTGTTGCTCTCGGTGCCGCTGCTGTCGCTGCTGGTGTTTCCGATCGCGACAGCCGCCGGCACCCTGCTCACCCGCAAGCTTGTCGCGCGCTGACGAACGCCGCAGCGCACGCTTCGACGTCGGCGCTGCTGTGCGCCGCCGACAGCTGCACCCTGATCCGCGCCCGTCCGCGCGGCACCACCGGGAAGCTGAACGCGATCACGTAGACGCCGTTGGTCAGCATGTGGTCGGCGATCCGAGCGGCCAGCCGGGCACCGTCCTCGCCGGGGAACATCACCGGCACGATCGGATGGCTGCCGAGCAGCAACTCGAAGCCGTTGTCCTCCATCAGTTCCCGGAACAGCACCGTGTTGGCGGCCAGCCGCTGCCGGGCCTCGCCCGAGCCGGCCACCAGCTCCAGCGCCCGTAGCGTTCCCGCCACGACCGCCGGCGCCACCGAGTTGCTGAACAGGTAGGGACGCGAGCGCTGCCGCAGCAGCTCGACGATCTCGGAATGCGCCGCAATGTAGCCGCCGGACGCCCCGCCGAGGGCCTTGCCCAGGGTGCCGGACAGGATGTCGACCCGGTCCGCCACACCGAACAGTTCCGGGGTTCCGCGGCCGTGCTCGCCGACGAATCCGACCGCGTGCGAGTCGTCCACGAAGACCAGTGCGCCGTGAGCGTCCGCCAGATCGCAGATGCCGGCCAGTGGGGCGTAGCTGCCGTCCATCGAGAACACGCCGTCGGTGACGATGACCTTCCGGTGCGCACCGGACGCCGCCTGCAGCTGCGTCTCGAGATCGGCGAGATCGGCGTTGCGGTAGCGGAACCGGGCCGCTTTGCTGAGCCGGATGCCGTCGATCAGCGAGGCGTGGTTCAGCTCGTCGGAGATGATGGCGTCGGCTTCGGAGAACAGGGTTTCGAAGACGCCGCCGTTGGCGTCGAAGCAGGACGAGTAGAGGATCGCGTCGCCGGTGCCGAGGAAACCAGCCAGCCGGCGTTCCAGTTCGCGGTGCTGGGTCTGCGTACCGCAGATGAACCGGACCGACGCCATCCCGAACCCCCACTGGTCGAGACCGGCGCGGGCGGCGGCGACCACGTCCGGGTGGTCGGCCAGCCCGAGGTAGTTGTTGGCGCAGAAGTTCAGCGACTGACCGCCGTCGGTGGCGATGTGCGCCGACTGCGGTGTGCCGATCTCGCGTTCGGTCTTGTACAGCCCGGCGGAGCGGATGTCGTCCAGGGTGGCGATGAGTTCGTCGCGCAGCGTGTACATGGCGCGAACCTACTCGCTCCAGTCCAGGATCACCTTGCCGCAGTGCCCCGAGCGGGCGACGTCGAAGGCCCTCTGCCAGTCCTCGGCCGCGAACCGGTGGGTGATCACCGAGCGGACGGCGTCCACCAGCGTGGGCGAACTCGACAGCATCGAGGTCATCAGGTACCAGGTCTCGAACATCTCGCGGCCGTAGATGCCCTTGATGGTGAGCATGTGGGTGATCACCTTGCCCCAGTCGATCGGGTAGGGGCTCCTCGGCAGGCCGAGCATCGCGACCTTGCCGCCGTGGTTCATGTTGTCGATCATCTCGGCCACGGCCTGCGGCGAGCCCGACATCTCCAAGGCGACATCGAAGCCTTCGCGCATGTCGAGTTCGCGCTGGGCATCAGCGATGCGGCTGGTGCCGACGTTGATCACCAGATCGGCGCCGGCCCGCCGAGCCAGCTCGAGCCGGACGTCGGACAGGTCGGTCACCACCACATGCCGCGCGCCGGCGTGCCGCGCGATCGCCGCCGCCATCACCCCGATCGGTCCGGCACCGGTGATCAGCACGTCCTCGCCGACCAGCGGCCACTGCAGCGTGGTGTGGGTGGCGTTGCCGAGCGGGTCGAAGATCGCCCCCAGGTCTGGGTCGACCCAGTCCGGGTGCTTCCAGACGTTCTCCACCGGCACCACCACGTAGTCGGCGAAGGCACCGTCGGTGTTCACGCCCAGCCCGACCGTACGGATGCACTGGTGCCGGCGTCCGGCCCGGCAGTTGCGGCAATAGCCGCAGACGATGTGACCCTCGGCCGAACAGTTGTCGCCCGCCTTCAGTTCCTTCACCTCGGTGCCGACCTCCACGATCTCGCCGAAGAACTCGTGACCGATGGTCTGTGGTACGTGCACCTGGGACGCCGCCCACTCGTCCCACTGCTGCAGGTGCAGGTCGGTGCCGCACAGCCCGGCCCGCAACACCCGGATCTTGACCTGCCACGGACCGCAGGACGGCTCGGGCCGGTCCACCAGCTCCAGCCCCGGCCCCGCCGCCATCTTCGCCAGCGCCCGCACGACGGTCTCCTCTCCTGGCACCCATCCAACCACTTGCCACCGGAGGCCGCGCCGGTCGATAGTCGGGGATGCCGTACGCACTTCCCGCCGGCGCCGGACCGGACACCACCGGCGTCCAGCTGCGGATCGACACCCCGCGCCGGTTCACCCTGACCACACCGTTCTGGTATGCGCCGTTCCGGCCGCTCCCGGCGCGACTGGACGCGCTGCTGCCGGTGGCCGAACAGCCGCCGGACGACCGGCATCGATGGCTGCACATTCCGCGCGGGGCCACCGACCTGGCCAGCGTGCCGGGCGTGCTGTGGGGCCTGGTGGCCAGCTATGGGCGCCACACGCTGGCGGTGATCGTGCACGATCACGTCGCGGGACTGGCAGATGCGGCGCCCGATGCCGAACGCTTCGACCGGGTCGCCGCCGCCGACGAGGTGTTCTATGCGGCGCTGCGCGACCCTGACGCTGGCCAGTATCGCGCACCGCGGTTACGATCCCTGGTGCTCTGGACGGGGGTATCGGCCGCACGCTATTACCGGCACCGTCGCAGCGGCTTCGGCATCCTCGCCGCGGCGACGGTCGGCGCCTGGCTGGCCCTGGGCTGGCTGGCGGAGAACATCGGTGGAGGTCCGTTCCCGTTGGCCGCCTCGATCCTGGCAGTCGTGGGCCTGGTGGTGCTCGGCGTCACCGGGACGTTCGCGGCCCGGCTGGGCCGAATGAGACCGCACGGCATCGCACCCACCCCCGCGCAACCCACGCTCCGCCCCGAAGGCGAGGAACCGGTGGGCCGGGCCAGCGACATCTGGGTGGTCCGGGGTCTCGCCGTGGCCGCGATCGTGCTCCTGCTCGGCGCGGTCTGGACGGTACTGCCGCTGCCGCCACTGCTCGGCGTCGGCGTCCCCGGCTTCCTGGCATGTGTCGGCCTGCTCGGTTTCCTGGCCGGCTCGGGCTACCTGGCCCGTGCCCCGATCCGCCGGGACGGGCTGCTACCGCTGGTGCTCGCGCTGGCCGGGCCCCCGGTGGGGCTGGTCGCGCTGGTCACGGTCGCGGTGCTCTACCTGTTGTGGCTGCCCGATTCGTTCTCGGCCGCCGGCGAAGGGCCCGTGAACACCGTGGACGGAGGAAATGGCCTCGGATAGCGCGGCCGACTCGCCTGCCACCGCCTCCATGCTGGGTAGTCGGCCGGCCTCCCGGGCAAGTCGCCGGCGGGCCGCTCGACGTCTCTGCGCGGCGGCCTGCACGGCGAAAACACTGCTCAACACCGCCACCCCGGCGAACGAGCTGAGAATCATCAATAGCGGATTCATCACGCTCCCTCCACCGGACTGTCGACGTCGTTCGATGGTCCAGTAAACCAGCATTCGCGGCAATTGCCGATGCCGGCGAGCACCTGGAAGCAAACCACGGAGGGCTGGGCCGACTAGGTGAGATGTCACCTAAACGGGGCGCAATTCAGGTCGGAGGAGGAAGAATCACGGCGTTCACAACTGTCGATAGTTGCCACGCACGTACGCCACCGGCGCCACCGTCTCGTCGATCTCGACCGACTCGACCACTCCTCGGACGAGCATGGACCAACCCGCCTCGACAGGGTCGTCGATCAGTCGTGCCCCCAGCCAACCGGGCGATTCGGCCAGCACGGGTCCCCACGAGGTGTCGCGCCAACGTCCCAGCCGGAACGGGCCGCCGGGGGCGGGAGCCAGGCCGGCCATGGCATCGGCGAGCAGGCGATCTTGATACGACAAAAGGCTGACCGCCCAGCGTCGCACCTCGACGAGTGTGTCGAACAGTGCGGACGCCGGGTCGATCAGCCCGATCACTTCCCCGGGTTCGCCGTCGGCGACCACCATCGACGACACCGTGAGCCCGCTCGGCCCGGATTCGTCGTGCGCCGCCCACACCGTGACCGGGGCGGGCAGCCGTCCACGAAATCGCCGCAGCGGACGCCGGGGCTGGCCCACGGCGAACGGGTGGGTGTCGTGGATGGTCACCCGGCCAGTGTGTCAGCCCTCAGAACCGTCCGGGACGGAGTCCGCAGGGGCCTTGGTGGGCTCGGCCGTGGTGGGGCCCGGGGTGGGCACGACGGTCGGGCTGTCGGTCGCGGACGGGGTCGGCGTGGCGCTCGGGGTCTCGGCCGCCGACGGCGTGACGCTCGGTGCCGTCTTGGTCGCGGTGGCCGAAGGCGACGGCTTGGGTGCCGCCCGCTTGTTGCTCACCTGACCGATGGTCGTTCCGTTCCGGCCGTCCAGCGACTGACCGGTGCCGAACTCCCAGCCGGTCACGATGCCCATGGCGACCACGAAGGTCACCGCGGCCGTGGCCAGCATGCCCCCGAACACGATCCACGGACGACGCGAGCCCGGGCGGCGTCCGGAGGCCGGCGCCGCGGAGGTTTCGCGGTCGTCCTCGTCCAGCGCCTTGTCCGGAACGCTCACTACCGCGGGCCTGCCATCGGAGTCACGCAGCACGATCTTCTTGACACCCTCGCGGGTGTGCTCGAGACCCTTGGTGTAGAGAGTTCCGGCGAATGCGGCCAGCACGCTCGCGATGCCGGCTCCCGCCAGGGTGCCTGCATAGCCCAGGCGTGAACCCAGCGCCGCGGTAGTGATGGCGGCCAGCGCGCCGCCGGCTATCTGGGTCAGGTTGAAGAGTTTCGGCTTCTCTTCGGTCGTTTCGTCGGTCTTGGTCAGTTCAGTCTTCTCGGCGATCTTCGTCTCAGTCACTTATTCACTCGTCTACGTCTCGTCTTGGTTCGCACCTCGATCAAGGTTAGTCACTGCGACCAATATTCCCAAAGGCCGGCGTGTCGCCGGTAGGGTGGCGGCATGGAGACCGTCGCGCAGACCATGTACGAGCGGGTCGGCGGACATCCGACCTTCGTGACGCTCGTGGATGCGTTCTACGCCGGAGTGGCCGACGACCCCGAGTTGCGGGCGCTCTACCCCGAGGAGGACCTCGCACCCGCTGCCGACCGGTTGCGGATGTTCCTGGAACAGTACTGGGGCGGCCCAAAGACCTATGGCGAGCAGCGTGGCCACCCGCGGCTGCGGATCCGGCACGCCCCCTTTGCCGTCACGCCGACCCAGCGGGACCGCTGGCTGCATCACATGCTGGCGGCACTGGACGGCCTGCAGCTCGACCCCGAGTCGGACGCGGAGATGCGTGACTACCTGATCCGCGCGGCCCACTTCATGGTGAACAGCTTCGACTAGCCGAGCGGCGCCGAGTAGATGCCGGCCCGGTCGGCGATGATCTGGGCGATCTGCCGGGCCGCGTCCGGCTTGGCGACCTTGCGGCTCGCCTTGGCCGCCGTCTGCAACGCTGCCGGATCGTCCACCCAGCGGCGGACGGCTTCCACCACCTGATGCGGACGCGGCGCCCACACCCCGGCCTTCTTCTTGACCACGTAGGCGACGTTGCCGTCCTCCTGGCCGGGCAGCCGCGAGTACAGCACGAGCGGGAGACCGGCGATGAAGCCTTCGCTGATGGTGCCCGGACCGGCCTTGGTGACCAGCATGTCGGCGGCCGCCATGAACTCCGGCATCTGGGTGGTGAAGCCGTAGATGTGGTGCGGCATGTTCCAGGACAGGTTCCTCAGCCGGTGTTGCAGAGCCTCGTTGCGGCCGCAGATTGCGACCAGCGTGGCCTTCAGCCTCGCCTCGTTGATCGACTTCACGACGGCCTCCATCGGGCCCATCCCGTCGCCGCCGCCCACCACCAGGATCACCGGTAGGTCGCGACGCCAGCCCTCGCCGTCGCGGAACGCCATCGGCTCAGGGGGCGGCACCCGGAAACGCTCGGCGACGGGCAGGCCGACGACCCGGACGTTGCCCTCGGGGATGCCGTACTCGACCGCGACTTCCCGAGCCTCCGTGGTGGGAACGACCACCAGGTCGGCGCGCCGGTCGAACCAGAACGCGTGCGTGGTGACCATGTCGGTGACCACCGTCATGAACGGGGTCGGGTGGGACTTCATCGTGCGCAACACCCCGGTGTTCACCAGCGGATGCACCGAGACGATGATGTCGGACGGATTCTCCCGGTAGAGCCGCCGGATCGCCCGCGCCACGTAAGGGTAGAGCGCGCGGATGAACGCGCGCGCCCGCCGCTTGCCGTCGGTCGCCTTGTACGAGATCGCCCAGGTCTCGGGGAACTTCGTCATCGGCGGATACATCTCGGGCGCGTAGCGCAGCGGCGCCGGCAGGTAGTCGCGGAAGACGTCGACCATCTTGCAGTCGAAGACGCCCGGATACTCCAGCCCCAGGGCCTCGATCAGCGCAAGGGTTGCCGAGCGGTGTCCGCCACCGGTGTCGGAGAACAGGAACAGCACTCGCTTGCGCGCGGCCGGTACGCCCGCCATGGCCCTCCTCGTCGTGGCGATGTGTCGCACTCGCACGATACCGCCGAGGACCCCGGGACGGCCGAAGGACGCGCTCGGCGTCGAGGCTCAGGCTCCCCCGCCGAGGCTGGAGCCGCCATGGGACCCGGCGCCGGGGGGCACCATGCCCTGCGTGGCCTCGTCCGCCCGATGGCGTTGCGCGTACGCCTGATCCTCGGCACCGGTGTCCACGTGGGTCGGGTCGAGCACCCGGCGCAGGAAGGTGCGGGTCCGCTCGTGCTGGGGATCGCCGATGACTTCCTCGGGCGGGCCTTCCTCGACGATCACACCGCCGTCCATGAAGATCACCCGGTCGGCGACCTCGCGGGCGAAGGCCATCTCGTGGGTGACCACCATCATCGTCATGCCCGATTTGGCCAGCTCACGCATCACCGACAGCACATCGCCGACCAGTTCAGGGTCGAGCGCCGAGGTCGGCTCGTCGAACAGCATCAGGTCGGGATTCATCGACAATGCCCGGGCGATCGCCACCCGCTGCTGCTGGCCACCGGACAGCTGCGCCGGATAGGCGTCGCCGCGATCCCCGAGGCCGACCTTTTCGAGGTTGTCGCGTGCGGTGCGCTCGGCCTCGGCCTTGTCGACCTTCAGCACGCTGATCGGAGCGATCGTGCAGTTCTCCAGCGCGGTCAGGTGCGGGAACAGGTTGAACTGCTGGAACACCATGCCCATCCGGGTGCGCAGCGCGTCGACGTCGGCGTCCAGATCGGTGATCTCCTCGTTCAGGATGAACACCCGGCCCGCGGTGGGTTGCTCGAGCAGGTTCACGCAGCGCAACAGTGTCGATTTGCCCGAGCCGGACGGCCCGATCACGCAGACCACCTCGCCGCGGCGGATGATCGTGGTGATGCCCTTCAGCACCTCGATCTGGCCGAAGCTCTTGTGCAGGTCGTAGATCTGGATCTCGTCGTCGCGGTTGCCGGTGGGGATCGCGGTGGTCGTCATCGGGTGGCCTTCCGCTGCTTGGCCTCCATGCGGCGCACCAGGAAGGTGAGCGGCAGGGTGATCACCAGATAGGTCAGGCCAGCGATCACCAGTGGCGTCATGTTCGAGTAGGTGTTGGTCAGGTCACGGCCGTACTTGGTCAGGTCGAACGCTTCCGCACTCAACCCGATCACGTAGATCAGCGAGGAGTCCTTGGTCAGCGAGACGAGTTCATTGGTCAGCGGCGGTGTGACGATCCGGAAGGCCTGCGGCAGCACGATCTTGCGGGTCGCCATACCGGACGGCATGCCCAGCGAGCGGGCCGCCTCGGTCTGCCCCTTGGGCACCGCCTGGATGCCGGCCCGGATCGTCTCCGACATATAGGCCGCGGCCACCAGGCCCAACGCCATCCAGACCGCCCCGAAGGGATCGAAGGGGATCTGCAACCCCGGGATGGCCAGCGAGATCAGGCTGAAGGCGAGCAGCACGATGATCGCCGGCACACCCCGGAAGATCTCGGTGTAGATGGTGGCGATCCAGCGGTACGGAGCAACCTGGGACAGCTTCATCAGCGCCAGCACCGTGCCCAGCACGAGGCCGAAGACGAAGGCGCCGAGGGTGTAGAGAATGGTGTTCTTGAGCGCGTTCAGCAGACCCGGGCCGACTGTCTCGGCGATCATGTCCGGCCGGAAGAAGACCGATTGCAGCTGGCGTCCGTCGGCGAACATCACGACTGCCAGCAGGCCGAGTATCAGCACGCCGTAGTTGATCCAGCGAATGCGCTGAGCACGGCGGCGCGGCGAGAGCTTCTTCCGAACCGGCGCGGTGGTGGACGTCATGCGATCCCCCTTGCGGGATTGGCGCCTGGCTGCCCGGCCGACCAGGGGCCGGCCGGGCAAGCAGGCGGTTGAGTCAGTCCTGGGGTGCGTCCTTGCCGAACCACTTCTTGTAGATCGTGTTGTAGGTGCCGTCGGCCTTGGCGGTCTTCAACACCTCGTTGATCACTGTCTGCAGGGCAGTGTTGTCCTTGCCCATGCTGAACCCGTAATGCTCATTGGTATCGAACTCCTTGACCACCTTGGTGCCCGGGTTCTCGGACGCGAAGTTGTACACCACGCCGTTGTCGTTGACCGCGGCCGCGACGGTCTTGGCCAAGACCGCGTTCGCACCGCTGGGGAAGTCGTCGAACACCTTCACCGTGTAGCCGTTGGCGGAGGCATTCTCCTTGCCGTAATCCTGGCCGGTGGTACCGGCCTGCACGGCCAGCACCTTGCCCTTCAGGTCGGGCAGGTCGGTGACCGTCGAATCGGACGGCACCAGCAGGGCCTGGGTCGCCGAGAAGTAGGGATCCGAGAACAGCGCCGCCTTCTCACGATCGGCCCGGATCGTGATCGCCGCGGCCGCCGCGTCGCACTTCTTCGCCGCGAACACCGCACCCGAGGTGATCTGCTCGAATTCGATGTCGAAGATCTCCTGGGTGACGCCGAGCTTCTTGGCGACCAGGTCCATCAGGTCGACATCGAAACCGACCGTCTTGCCGTCCTGCTTGAACTGGAACGGCTTGTAGGCCAGGTGGGTGCACACCACCAACTTGCCGGGCTGCACGAGCACCGGCGCGGCGGCGGACGTGCTCGCTCCCGCGGCCGGGCTGGACGACGGCTGGCTGTAGTTGGCGCAGGCGGCCAGCGTGCTCAGGCTGAGCACCGCCACGCCCGCCAGGGCTGCGCGGACACGCTTGTGACTCGAACTCACGATCTCTCCTCGCTAGGGCGCTCTCCTCGTTCGAGCGCCATGGCCGCATACTTGCGCAGCCGGGTTACAGCGGCAACGCGGAACGCCGATTGAGACCGTGCCGTGACCTTTGGGGTAGACGTCCGGGGTACTAGATTCGCAGGCGTGCAGTACGAGTCGTGGATCGACCGGCAGATCCGTGAGGCGACCGAGCGCGGAGAGTTCGATAACCTCGCCGGCGCGGGGAAGCCGCTGCACCTGGACCCTGACGACGACTGGTGGATCAAGGCCAAGTTGGCGCGCGAGGACCTGGGCGGGCTGCTGCCGGGCCCGCTGATGTTGCGGCGCGAGGTCGAGCGCATCCAGGACACCCTGGCGGACGTCCACCGCGAAGCCGTGGCGCGGGAAGTCCTGGACGACCTGAACGCACGGATCCGCGAGTACTACCGACGGCCCGCCCACGGTCCACGGATCATCGTCCGGCTGGTCGACATCGAGGCTGAGTTGGACGCCTGGCGGCGTCGCCACTGACTGTGGAAGCGCTCAGCGGCGGACGGCCCTGCCACCGACCGGAGCGCCCACCAGCACGCGCGGTGCGGTATTCGACGCGACCACCTGGCCCCGACGTGTCGGCTCGGCCTGGATCTGCTGGATGCTGCCCGCCCTGATAGCGGCGGTGATTGCGGCGGAATCTTCGATGAACATGTTTCCCCCCATGGTCGATGTTCACCAATAGGAAACCATGAGTGCACCGTTTCGTACGATGCGGAAATGAGCCGTTATCGGTTTGTTACATCGACGGCGGAATCGTCGTCCTCGACCAGGTGCATCTCGTGCTCGAGCCGGCCCTCGACGTCGGCTTTGTGCGCCCGGACGCGGGACAGGACGACGCCACCCATGGCGATCAATCCGGCCGCGACGGCGATAGCGATCCGCAGCGCCGGATTGGCGCCCTCGCCCACCGAAAGCGCCACCACGGCCGGCGCGATCAACAACGCCACCAGGTTCATCACCTTGATCAGCGGGTTGATCGCCGGCCCGGCGGTGTCCTTGAACGGGTCGCCGACGGTGTCGCCGATCACGGTCGCCGAATGCGCATCGGAGTTCTTGCCGCCGTAGCGGCCGTCCTCGACCAGCTTCTTGGCGTTGTCCCAGGCACCGCCCGAGTTGGCCAGGAAGACCGCCATCAGCACACCGGCGACGATGGCGCCACCGAGGAAACCGGCCAGCGGGCCGACGCCCAGGCCGAACCCGACCGCGATCGGTGCGGACGCCGCCAGCAGGCCCGGCGTGGCCAGTTCGCGCAGCGAGTCCCGGGTGCAGATGTCGACCACCCGGCCGTACTCGGGGCGTCCCTCGCCGGTCATGATGCCGGGAATCTCGGCGAACTGCCGGCGCACCTCGAAGACGATCGCACCGGCGGCCCGGGTGACCGCGTCGATGGCGAGCCCGGAGAACAGGAAGACCGTGGCGGCGCCCAGGATCACCCCGACCAGGGTGATCGGCGAGACGATCTCGTAGGTCAGCATGGCGGCCGTGATGGCGTTGCCGGCCTCTTCGGTGAGGGAGGCCAGCGAATGGTTGACGGCATCGGTGTACGAGCCGAACAGCGCGGTCGCGGCCAGCACGGCGGTGGCGATCGCGATGCCCTTGGTGATCGCCTTGGTGGTGTTGCCGTCGGCGTCCAGGGCGGTGAGGATCGCCTCGCCCTGCTCGTCGACGTCCTTGCTCATCACGGCGATGCCCTGGGCGTTGTCGGAGACCGGGCCGAAGGTGTCCATCGCGACGATCACGCCGACGGTGGTGAGCAGGCCGCAGCCGGCCAGGGCGATCATGAACAGCGACAAGATGATCGAGCCGCCCGAGATCAGGAACACCCCGCAGATCGCGGCGGCGATGATGCCCGCGGTGTAGACGGCCGACTCGAAGCCGACGCCGATGCCGGCCAGCACCACGGTGGCCGGGCCGGTCAGCGAGGTGCGGGCCACGTGGATGGTCGGGCTGGAGTCGGTGCCGGTGAAATAGCCGGTGAGCCACAGGATGACCCCGGCGAGCACGATGCCGATCGCCACCGACGCGGCGGCCATCAGCCGCGGGTCACCGGGCAGAGAGCGCACCAGTTCAGGGACCGCCGGCAGGTCGGCGAACCGCGCCGGCAGGTAGACGAAGGCGGCGACTGCGGCCAGCACCGCGCCGGCGGCAGCCGAGGTGTAGAAGCCGCGATTGATGGCGGTCAGGCCCGACTCCTCGCCGCGGATGCGGGTGATCGCGATGCCGAGCACCGCGGTCAGCGCGCCGATGGCCGGAACCATCAGCGGGAACACCAGGCCCTGCTCTCCGAAGGCGGCCTTGCCCAGGATCAGCGCGGCGACCAGGGTCACCGCGTAGGACTCGAACAGGTCGGCGGCCATGCCGGCGCAGTCGCCCACGTTGTCGCCGACGTTGTCAGCGATCGTGGCGGCGTTGCGGGGATCGTCCTCGGGAATCGACTGCTCGACCTTGCCGACGAGGTCGGCGCCAACGTCCGCGGCCTTGGTGAAGATGCCGCCACCGACCCGCATGAACATCGCCAGCAGCGCCGCACCGAAGCCGAACCCCTCGAGCACCGACGGCGCCTGCTCGCGATAGAGCAGCACCACAGCGGCCGCACCCAGCAGGCCGAGGCCGACAACGCTCATGCCGACGACGCCACCTGTACGGAAGGCGATCTTGGCGCCCTCGATGCGGCCGTTCTCACGCATCGCGGCGGCGGCGACCCGGACGTTGGCGCGCACGGCGAGCCACATGCCGAGGTAGCCGATGGCCGCCGAGAATCCGGCACCGAGAAGGAAGAACACCGACCTGCCGATCTTCACCGAGGCGTCGCCTGGCAGCAGGAACAACAGGCCGAAGGCGATGATCGCGAAGATGCCGAGGGTGCGGAACTGCCGGCTCAGATAGGCCGCGGCACCCTCTTGAACGGCGCGCGCGATCTCCCTCATCCGGGTGGTGCCCTCGTCCTCGGCAAGCACCTTGCGGCGCAGCCAGACGGCGTAGAGCAGGCTGATTGCCGCGATCCCGGCGATTGTCCAAACAATGGCCAGGCTCGTGGCACCCAACTCGAGCATGCAATTCCTCCTCGACCGACGGCCGGTGACGGGGTGTCGTCCATCGGCTTCCCTACTCGGGGAAGTTCCCGGGGAGTCTACGGGTCAACGGACGCCCGCGACAGCCAAACCGGCGAGTCGCACCAGTCGCAGATTATCTGAACACGCCGCTTGCGGAATTGCCGGGCGTCGGGTTGGATCGCCACTGTTCGCAGTGCCGATCTCAAGGAGTCCGTCCATGTCTGCCACCGCTATGAACCCCACCTCGCGCGCCGCCGCCCTGAGCCGGATGGCGACAGAGGAGTTGGACCTGCTGGTGGTGGGCGGCGGCGTGACCGGTGCCGGCATCGTCCTGGACGCCGTCACCCGCGGTCTGCGGGTCGGCATCGTCGAGGGTCAGGACTGGGCCAGCGGCACCTCGTCGCGCTCCAGCAAGCTGCTGCACGGGGGTCTGCGCTACCTGCAGGCGCTCGATTTCAAGCTGGTCAACGAGGCGCTGCACGAACGCGAACTGCTGCTCGCGACGCTCGCGCCGCACCTGGGCAAGCCGGTGTCGTTCCTGTACCCGCTGACCAAGAAGTACATCGAGCGGCCCTACGTCGCGGCCGGCATCACCCTCTACGACGTGATGGCCCGGCTGGGCGCCAAGGCGACCTCGCCGTTCCACCGGCACCACACCCTGGCCGGCGTGCAGAAGCTGTTCCCCGACGTCCGGCCCGACGTGATGGTCGGCGCCATCCAGTACTGGGACGGCCGCGTCGACGACGCCCGGCTCACCCTGACCCTGGTCCGCACCGCCGTCGAGTACGGCGCGCTGGCCGCCAACCGCGTCCGGGTCACCGACTTCGTCAAGACCAACGGACGGGTCAGCGGCGCCGAGGTCACCGACCTGGAGAGCGGCGAGGACTTCACCGTCAAGGCCAAGCACGTGATCGCCGCCGCCGGTGTCTGGACCGAGGCCACCCAGGATCTCGCCGAAGCGCAGGGCGGGCTGAAGGTGCTGGCCTCCAAGGGCATCCACATCGTGGTGCCGAAGGAGCGGCTGAACGGTGAGGTGGGCTTCATCCTGCAGACCGAGAAGTCGGTGCTGTTCATCATTCCCTGGGAGCGCTACTGGGTGATCGGCACCACCGACACCCCCTACGAGCAGGACTACGTCCACCCGGTCGCCTCGCAGGCCGACATCGACTACGTGATCGACCACGCCAATGTGGTGCTGCAGAAGCCGATCAGCCGCGACGACGTGATCGGCACCTGGGCCGGGCTGCGGCCGCTGCTGCAGCCGGCCACCAAGGGCGACGGGACGGCGTCCACCAAGGTCTCCCGCGAGCACACCGTCACCGAGGCGGCCCCCGGCCTGGTCACCATCGCCGGCGGCAAGCTGACCACCTACCGGGTGATGGCCGAGGATGCCGTCGACTTCGCGCTCGGCGAGGCGCAGGCGAAGGCGAAGCCGTCGCAGACCAAGAAGACGCCGCTGCTGGGCGCCGCCGGCTATTCGGCGCTGTCGGCGCAGGCCGAGACGCTGGGCCGTGAGTTCGGCTGGGACGCCACCCGCGTCAACCACCTGCTGAACCGCTACGGCAGCGAGATCAACACGCTGATGGCCCTGTGCCGCGAGCAGGAGGACCTGGCGAAGCCGGTCGAGCACGCCCCGGACTACCTGCGGGTCGAGTTCGCCTACGGCTGCACCCACGAGGGTGCGCTGCACCTGGAGGATCTGCTGGTCAACCGCACCCGGCTGACCTACGAGATCGCCGACTCCGGTTTGGCCGCGCTGCCCGAGATCGCGGCGCTGGCGGCAGACAAGCTCGGCTGGGACGACGCCCGGCGCGACGCCGAGATCGCCGCCTACACGGCGCGGGTCGAGGCGGAGCGCGATGCCGCCACCCAGCCGGACGACGCGGCGGCCGCGCAGGCGAGGTCGGCGGCAGCGGAGGTCGTGGACGCCGTCAACTGATCTGGAGCGCCTCGCGCAGCAGAGTCGCGTAGGCGGCCTGCTCGTCCCCGGCGTACTTCGTCCGGGGCCAGAAGAAGCCGCGCAGGCCGTCGCCCTTCGATCGCGGCACCACGTGGACGTGCAGGTGCGGCACCGACTGACTGACGACGTTGTTGATCGCCACGAAGGTGCCCTGGGCGCCGAGCGCCGGTCCCATCGCCGCGGCGATCCGCCGGCAGGCGGTGATCAGCGGCAACACCAGGTCGTCTGGCAGCTCGAGCAGGGTGTCGACATGCCGGATCGGGCACACCAGAACGTGGCCTTTGAACACTGGGCGATGGTCGAGGAAGGCGATCACCTCGTCGGTTCGCAGGACCACTTCGGCCTGCAGTCGTCCCTCGATGATCGCGCAGGCGATGTCACTCTCGCTCATCGGCTCATTGTGCTCCTCCTCACGGGTGAGCCGCGCTTCACAGAAGGGCCGGCGGCTTGGCACAATGCGCGTGGGGAAACTACTTCGGGTGATCCGAAGGCAAAACGGGAGAACTTCATGACGCGCGATCTTCTGATCGTTAGTACACGCGCGCTCACGGCCGTGGACTTGGGCGCCGCGGTTGCGGCCGTGCGCCAGGGCCAGCCTTGGACGGTAACCGACGACGGCGATCGCTTGACGGTCGCCGACCGTGACCGTCCACTGCTGCGGCTGGACGCGTCCACGCGATTGAAAGACAACCTCGGACCACGCTGGGAGACCCGGTTGAGACTGATCGGCGACGAGCCGTCGCTCGGGCTGGAGGTGGCGCGGGCCGTGGCCTGGGAGGCCGACGGGGATCTGGTGGAGCGGTCCGCCGAGGCGCCGTGAGCGAGGCCCGCCGGGTCGAATCCGGCGAACTGGACGCTCTGCTGGATTTCATCGCCGAGCGTCAGGCCGACCCGGCCACGGGCACCTGCTATCTGGGTACCGAACGCGAGTCGATCCGGCTCGAACTCGAGGAGCTGGGCGACGCCTGGCCGGGTTCCGCACTGGTGGTCACCGACCCGGACGGCCGGATCGTCGGCGCCTCCGTGACCGAAGCCGACCCCGAACTGGGTCGCAGTTGGATCCAGGGCCCGTGGGTCGCCGACGATCGCTGGGATGTCCTCGCCCGGCCACTGCTGGAGGCCGCGATCGCGCTGTGCCCGCCCGAAGTGCAGGCTCACGAGTTCTCGGGTGACGTGTTGAACCGGCGGATGGCGAACCTGGCCGCCGAACTGGGCTGGACGGCCTCGGCGCCCAACCACGTCTTCGTCGCGAACGCGGACACCGCGTCCGCCTGGCCGGACGACGATCCGCGGGTGCGCGCGCCGCGTCCGGACGACTTCGCCGCCATCGACCCCCTGCACGCCGCGGAGTTCCCCAACACCTACCTGGCCACCCGGCAGATGCTCGACGAAGGCATCGCGGGCGATCGGATCACCGTGGTCAGCGAGGCTGACGGCACCGTGCTCGGCTACGCCGCGGGCCGGGTACAGCCCGACGGCACCGGCTATCTGGACTTCATCGCGGTGACCCCACCGGCCCGGGGTACCGGCGCCGGCCTCGGGCTGCTGGTCACCGTGAGCCGGCGGATCATCGATTCCGCGCCCGCGGGGGACGTCAACCTGACCGTTCAGGACCATCGCGCTCCCGCGATCGCGCTGTACCAGCGACTCGGCTTCGTCCGGGAGACCATAATCGTCGGCTATTCGTCGCCGCGTCTCGCCCCTTAGACGCGGCCGGCGCCGCGGACCTGATCGCTGACCATGGGCGCCATGACGACAGTGATCGGTTCTCCCCTGGTCAAGCGGGGCCTGGCTGACATGCTGAAGGGCGGCGTCATCATGGACGTCGTCACTCCCGAGCAGGCGCGGATCGCCGAGGACGCCGGCGCGGTGGCCGTGATGGCACTGGAGCGGGTGCCCGCCGACATCCGAGCCCAGGGTGGCGTGGCCCGGATGAGCGATCCCGATCTGATCACGGCGATCATCGAGACCGTCTCCATTCCGGTGATGGCGAAGGCCCGGATCGGCCACTTCGTCGAGGCGCAGGTGCTGGAGCATCTCAAGGTCGACTACATCGATGAATCCGAAGTGCTGTCCCCCGCCGATTACAGCCACCACATCGACAAGCACGCCTTCACCGTGCCGTTCGTCTGCGGCGCCACCAATCTGGGCGAGGCGCTGCGGCGGATCGCCGAGGGTGCCGCGATGATCCGGTCCAAGGGCGAGGCAGGGACCGGTGACGTGTCCGAAGCCACCAAGCACATCCGCACCATCCGGCGGCAGATCGCCGAGCTGAGCGCACTGGCGCAGGCGTCGCCCGACGAGCTGTACCTTGCGGCCAAGGAACTGCAGGCACCGCTCGATCTCGTCCGAGAGGTTGCCGAGACCGGCGCGCTGCCGGTGGTGCTGTTCACGGCGGGCGGAGTGGCGACCCCGGCCGACGCCGCTTTGATGATGCAGCTGGGCGCGGACGGCGTGTTCGTCGGCTCGGGCATCTTCAAGTCCGGCGACCCGGCCGCCCGCGCTGCCGCGATCGTCAAGGCGACGGCCCGGTTCGACGACCCTGGGGTGATCACCGAGGCGTCCCGCGGGCTGGGCGAGGCGATGGTGGGGATCTCGGTGGCCGACGTCCCGGCACCGCACCGGCTGGCCGAGCGGGGCTGGTGACCAGGCCCACCGTCGGCCTGGTCGCCCTGCAGGGCGGCGTACGGGAGCATCGGTTGATGCTGGAGTCGCTCGGCGCCCGGGTGGTTCCGCTGCGCGGTGGCGACGATCTCGTCGGGCCGGACGGCGTCCGGGTGGACGCGGCGCTGCTGCCCGGTGGTGAGTCGTCCACGATCGACAAGCTGCTGCGGATGTTCGACCTGTTCGAACCGCTGCGGGCGAGTGTGGCCGCCGGACTGCCGGCGCTGGGCACCTGTGCCGGGCTGGTGCTGCTGGCTCGCGAGGTCGAGGACCGGGCGCCCGACCAACGCTCGCTCGGCGTCCTCGACGTCAGCGTGCGCCGCAACGCGCTCGGCTCACAGGTCGATTCGGCCGAGACCGAGCTGGACTGCACCCTCGGCGCGGTCCGGGTGGCGTTCATCCGGGCGCCGATCGTGACCCGGGTCGGGCCGGACGTCGAGGTGCTGGCGCGGCGCGACGGCCAGGTGGTCGCCGTCCGGCAGGCACGGGTCACGGGTATCGCCTTTCACCCGGAGCTGACCGGTGAGAACGTCTTCCACCGAAGGCTGCTGAGCGACATCCAGGGGTGAGCTGATGGCCACTCGCACGATACTAGTTCTTGTTGCATTAGTGTGTGACACACACTATCGTGTGAGTCATGGGCGACAACCTCGACATTCATCGGCAAGAGCTGCGGCGCGGCACCGTGGTGCTCGCCTGTCTGCGATTGCTGCATGTCCCGGGTTACGGCTACGGGCTGCTTGAGCCGCTTGACCGCCAGGGTTTCGCCACCGACGCCAACACCCTGTATCCGCTGCTGCGACGGCTGGAGAAGCAGGGCCTGCTCACCAGCGAGTGGAACACCGACGAGGCCAGGCCGCGCAAGTTCTACCGCACCTCGGCGGCCGGCCGCCGGCTCGCCGATGTCCTCACGACCGACTGGCACAAGCTCGCCGCCGCCATCGACTCCCTCACCGACCAGGAGCACTGACATGACCGCGACCCTGACCCAGCGGTACATCGCCGCCGCCGTCGACTCCCTGCCGGCGGCCGCGCAGGACGACGTCCGCGCCGAGTTGGAGGCGTCGATCGCCGACGCCGTCGAGTCTCGCATCGAACACGGCGAGCAGCCGGCGGCAGCCGAGCGCGCCGCGCTCAACGAGTTGGGTGACCCGGCGATACTGGCGGCCGGGTACGCCGACCGTCCGCTGCACCTGATCGGGCCGCGCTACTACCCGACCTGGTGGCGGCTGCTGAAGCTTCTGCTGGCCATCGTGCCGGTGTGCGTGCTCGGGGCCGTCGCCCTGGGCAAGACACTCGCCGCGGACGCGGCCGGCGAGGTCATCGGGCAATCGATCGTGGCCGCGCTCTCCACGGCGATGCACCTCTGCTTCTGGGTGACCCTGGTCTTCGTCGTGCTGGAGCGCACCGGCACCGGGCTGCCGGAATGGAACGTGGACAACCTGCCCGAGGCGCCGGAGAACTCGGCGGGTCGGGTCAACCTGATCGCGTCGCTAGCGTTCCTCGGCCTCGCGGCCGGCGCGCTCCTCTGGGATCAGTCGGTCGGCTTCATCCGGGTCGCGGGCACGTCCGTCCCGGTGCTGAACCCGGAACTCTGGCCGTGGTCGGTGGTCGGCTTCCTGGCGCTGCTGGCGGCCGAGGCGGCGTTCGCTGTGGTGCTGTTCCTGCGCCGCGGGTGGAGCATCGGACTAGCCGTCGTCAACACGGTGATCTCAGTGCTGTTCACCAGCCTCGTCCTCACCCTGCTCGGACGCGACCAGTTGGTGAATCCGGAGTTCGTGGCGCTGGTCACGCAGCGCAGCGGCGAGCCGGATCTGGCCCGCATTCTCGGCCTCATCGTGGCCTTCGGTGTGGTCGCCGTCGGCGTCTGGGATGTGGTGGACGGTTGGCGGAGGGCGGCCCGCGAGCATCGATAGGGTGAGCAGATGCCGGATCCGCTCCGCATCGCTTTCGTGTCGATGCACACCTCCCCCGCCGATCTGCCCGGTTCCGGGGACGCCGGAGGAATGAACGTCGTCGAGCACCATCAGGCGCTCGCGTTGGCCCGACTCGGGCACCGGGTCGACCTGATCACCCGTCGCAGCGACCCGGCGCAGCCGGACTTGGTGGACTTGTCGGACGGCGTCCGGCTGCTGCACCTGCCGGCCGGGCCACCCGAACGGCTCGCCAAGAGCCTGATCGACACCCACATCGAGGAGTTCTCCACCGGGCTCGCGGGTCTGGGCGCAGGCTACGACGTGCTGCATTCGCACCACTGGATGTCGGGCGTTGCCGCCCTGCCGGTGGCGCGGGCGTGGGGCGTCCCGCATGTCCAGAGCTTCCATTCGGTGGCGGCGCTGCCCGGATCGGCACTGTCCGAGGGCGAGCCGCCCGAGTCGCCGGCCCGGGTGCCGGGCGAACGCCTGGTGGCCACCGAGTCGGACGCCGTCATCGCGATCAGCGCCGCAGAGGCGCGGACCGTGGTCGAGCGGTGCGGTGCGGACCCCGATCGGGTGGTGATCGTGCCCCCCGGCGTCGACCGGACGATTTTCCACGCGGGAGTCCCGCCTGTCGATACCTCACCTCCGCCGGTCGAGCTCGTCGAGACCCCGGCTGCGCTGGTCGAGACGCTTGTCGAGACCCGCGTTGCGACACCGTCAGCCAACCCTCGCGGCTATCTGCTCTACGCCGCGCGGCTGCAACCGCTGAAGGGTCCCGACCTTGCGATCGGCGCGCTTGCCGAAGTGCCCGCCGAACTGCGGCCCGACCTGCTGATCGCCGGTGACGTCTCGGCCGACTTCGCCGCCTACCAGGCCGACCTGCACGCCCTGGTCGTGGCGCATGGGCTGACCGAAGCCGTCCACTTCGTCGGGCCGCAGCCCCGCGAGAAGCTCGCCGAGTTGATGCGCGGCGCCCGGATCGTTCTGGTGCCGTCGCATTCGGAGACGTTCGGGCTGATCGCACTCGAGGCGGAGTCGTGCGGTACGCCGGTGATCGCGTCCGCGGCCGGCGGGCTGCGCGAGGCGGTGGTGCACGGCGAGACCGGACAGCTGATGGATTCGCGACAGCCCGAGGACTGGGGCACCGCGATCACCCGGCTGCTGGCCAAGCCGCAGCGGTTGGCCCGGATGGGCGTGGTGGCGCAGATCCACGCGCGCCGGTTCGACTGGGACGTCACCGCGCTGCTGCTGGAACGGCATTACCGGGAGGTGCTGTGACCTCGCCGTTCGCCGACGTGCGCCGGGTGGTGTTCGCCCATGCCCATCCCGACGACGAAACCCTGGCTACCGGCGCTTTGATTCAGCATCTGACCGAGGCTGGCTTGGTCGTGTCGGTGGTGACGGCGACCCGTGGTGAGCGCGGCGAGGTGGTGGTCGGTTCGGGCGCTCCGCCGTCCGGCAGCCCTGCGCTGGATGCCCATCGCGAGGGTGAACTGACGGCGGCGCTGCGCGCACTCGGCGCCGAGGGACCGTTCTTCCTGGGTGAGCCGCCGGCGCGGACGCCGGGTTCGGCTCCCCGCCGCTACGTCGATTCCGGGATGCGTTGGGTGACGCCGACGGTCGCGGGGCCGGGTGCGGACGCGGGCGCGGACGCCTTCACTTCGGCGAGCGTGACCGAAGCGGCGGCCGATCTGGCGGCGTTCATCGGGTCGTGGGGTGGCGAGTTGGTGGTGAGCTACCAGGCTGACGGTGGCTACGGGCACCCCGATCACGTCCGGATGCACCACGTCGCGAAGGCCGCTGCCGAGTTGGCCGGGATCCCGTTCGCCGAGGTGATCTCGATCCCCCGGGACGGCACCCCGCCGGACTCCACCGGCGTGACCTGGTTCGACCGCGCCGACCGGTTGGACGAACTGATGGCCGCGCTGCGAGCGCACGCGTCCCAGTTCACCGTGGACGGCCGCGACGTCATCCACTCCGGCGGACAGCGGGAGCCGCTGCAGTTGCGCACCGGCGTCCGGCTCGCCTGAGCACGACTTGCCGCCCGCAGCTGGTCGAGCGTGTCGGGACCCATTCCTGCGCGCGGGTACCTCCGGCCGAGGAGCAAAGCCACCGGCTACGGCACAGGTCCGGGCTGTCACAATGACGCGGTGCTGACGACGTCCGACCGGCCGCTGCCGCCGCAATGGCTGCTGCTGACCATCCTTGCCGGGCTGGGCATGGTCGGGCCGTTCTCGATCGACACGATGTTCCCCGCGTTCGCGCAGATGGCGATCGACCTGGACACCTCGCCGCTCGCGCTGCAGCAGCTGATCAGCGTCTATCTGCTGTCGTTCGCGGTGATGAGCCTGTTCCACGGTCCGCTCTCGGACGCGCTCGGCCGCAAGCCGGTGATCATGGTCGGCAGCACGCTGTTCGTGGTCTCGTCACTGGCCTGTGCGCTGGCATCCAACCTGGCCTGGCTGCTGATCGGCCGCGCCGCCCAAGGCCTGAGTGCGGGAGCCGGCCAGATCATCAGCCGAGCGATGGTCCGCGACGTCTTCACCGGGGAGCGGGCGCAGAAGGTGATGTCTCAGATCGCGATGATCTTCGGCCTCGCGCCCGCATTGGCACCGATCGTCGGCGGCTGGCTGCTGAGCCACGGCAACTGGCGGGGCATCTTCTGGTTCCTCACCGGGGTCGGGGTGGTGCTGCTCCTCCTGGTCGGCCTGCTCCTGCCGGAGACCCACCCCACGGCCGAACGGACGCCGCTGCGCGTCGGGCCACTGTTCCGCTCGCTGTGGAGCGTCTGGACCAGCCCGGGCGGGCGCCGGCTGGCACTGACCGCGATGATCAACTTCGCCGGCATGTTCGTCTACATCTCGGCGGCCCCGATGATCGTGGTGCACCTGCTCGGCAAGGGCGAACAGGACTTCTGGATGCTCTTCGTGCCACTGATCTCGGGCATGGTGATCGGCTCCTGGTTCTCCGGACGCCTCGCCGGTCAGATCAGCGGACGCCGGCTGGCGACCATCGGCTACTGGATCAGCCTGGTCGCCGGCGCCGCCAACCTCGCCCTGATGCTGATCCCCGCCGCGCGGACGCTGCCCTGGGCGGTGCTGCTGCTGCCGGTGTACACGTTCGGTATCGCGATGGCATTCCCGATCCTGACCCTGGCGATGCTGGACCTGTTCCCGGCCAGCCGCGGCGCGGCGTCCTCGGTGCAGAGCTTCGTCTCGCTGGTGGCCAACGCGCTGATCGCCGGCGCGCTGGCCCCGGCGGTGGCGTTCTCGCTGCCGATGCTAGCCGGCACCGCGCTGGCGCTGACCGCGCTCGGCTACCTGATGTGGCGACGCCATCTGAAGGTCACCGCGTGTGACCCGCCGGCACCGCCCGACCCGCAGACCTACGAGCCACTCGACGAGATGTGAGGCCGGCTCCTGCTCGGGCCCGCTCGTTCAACTCCCCAGGATCGACGCAGTGTCCGAGACCGTGAGCTGAGGCGGATAGAGGCCCATCACTTGCACCGCCGCGTCGTGGTTCTCCGCCGTCGACCCGGCGCAGGCGTCGGCAGCGATGATGACGTACGCCCCGGCGTCCGCGGCGGTGAGCGCGGTGGAGAGCACGCAGCAGTCGGTCGAGACGCCGGTGAGCACGACCCGCGCGCCGCGACCGACGACGGCCTCCATCTCCGGACCCCACTTCCCGAACGTCGGCCGGTCGAGGGTCGGACGCGTGGTCAGGTCCTGGACGGCGGGGACCAGTTCGAAGATCGGGTCGGACGGCGGTCGATCGGCGAACGGCCAATCGGAGAAGTACTCGCCCCAGGACGTGTCACGGTCAGCGGTCGGAAGCCACCGGGTGATCAGCACCCGATCGCCGAAAGCCGGCGCAAGACGTCTGATATTCGCCACGGCATCGTCGAAGAACGGCGATGCCCAATCCGAATCAGGCGCGGCGAAAATGTTCTGCGGGTCGATCACGACCAGCCAGTGATCGAGTGCGCGCAATCCTGATGAGGGGGTGGTGGTCATAGTGTCTCCTGCGGTGGGGGTGCTCACACTATTGCGCACAACGCGGCGCTGCGCATCGAATCGACGCTACAGCGCACCGAGCACAGCGTGAGCTATCAACTGGTCGAGTCGCCGGACGTCGACCCCCTTCCCGAGATTGATCTTGATATGTCCCGCGCGGGTCCAGAGTTCAAGCTCGGAGTTGAAGTCGAAGGTGCCCGCATTCTCGGACGACCACATGTTGATCACCGTGTAGGGGAGCGAATAGACCTCGACCTTCTTCCCAGTCATGCCTTGTGCATCGCGCACGATCAGGCGCCTGCTGGTGAAGATCGCGGTGTCCCGGAAGGTGCGATAGGCAGCCACTGGTCGCTCGCCCGGAATCAGCATCGACCCGACGTCGTTGGGAATCGGCACCTCTGACTGAAAGGTCCAAGCGGTGATCACATTCAGTTCCGACGGCATTCCGTCTCCTTAATGGTGGGGAGTGCAGCAAGCGTACGGGAGGTTCGTGACACCGTGGAGTCACCCGCGCAACACCACCAGATCCTGCGTGGCGCGGGTCATCGCGACATAGCGATCCACCGCCCCGGTGACGCCGGGCTCGAAAGCTCCCGAATCCACCAGCACGACCAGGTCGAACTCCAATCCCTTGACGTCCTCGGCGCTCAACGACCGCACCCGGTCCGCTCCGGAATATGCGGAATCACCGATCACGCAGGCGATGCCGTCCGGGTGTTCGGACAACCATTCGGCCAGGATCGTGTCCCGGTCGGCCACGGACGCGTGCCGCACCGGAACTCCGGTGCTGCGGATCGAGGTCGGCACGGTCACGTCGGGGAGAGCTGCGGTGATCACCGGTTCGGCCTCGGCCATCACCTCGGACGGCGTCCGGTAGTTGACGGTCAGCGTCGCCACCCGGACGTCGGTGAAGCCGACCCGGGCCAGCCGCTCGGCCCACGAGTCGGTGAATCCGTGCCGGGCCTGCGCCCGGTCGCCGACGATCGTGAAACTGCGGGACGGGCAGCGCCGGATCAGCAGCTGCCATTCGGCGTCGGTCAACTCTTGCGCCTCGTCCACGATCACGTGCGCGAACGGGCCGGCCAGCGGGTCGGCGTCCGCGGACGGCAGCGCGTCGCCGTGCACCAGCGAGTCCCGGATGCTCGCCCGATTGAGCAGCTTCAAGCCCGATTCGGGGTCGTCATCGGCAGCCAGGATGTCCTCGACGACGTCGTCCATGTAGGAACGGTCCGCCGCCTCTTCGGCACGCCGGCGACGGTTGCGTTCCGGCGCTTCCGGGTCACCCAGCCGCTGCCGCATGGCGTCCAGCAGCGGCAGGTCGGCCGCGGTCCACGGCGACCCCTCGGGCCGCTTCAACGCCCGCACCTCGTCCGGGTTCAGCCAGGGTGCGCAGCGGCGCAGATAGGCCGGCACCGCCCACAGATCGCCGACCAGATCGGTCGGTTCCAGCACCGGCCAGGCCCGCCGGAACTCCCGGCGCACAACACCATTGCCCTCCAGCGCACGACGGACATCGTCGGTCGACACGTCCTCGTCGGTCACCGCCGCGTCGAAGGCGTCGAGCAGAATCTCCAGCAGCGCCTCCCAGACCTGCTCCTGGGCCTCGTTGTGCGGCGTCCCGGCATCGACCGACTCGAATGCCTCCGCCCAATCGGCGGCGCGAATGCGCAGATCGGCCCATGGCGTCTCCACCACCAGCGTCTGGGTCGGCGGCTCTTCGTAGAGCGCGACCGCCGGCTCGACGGCCTCGGCCATCCGCACCGACGACTTCACCCGCGCAACGTCGGCGTCGACCTCCTCCACCGCATCAGCACCCTCGGGCAGCAGATCGCGCAGCGTGCAGGTCTGGACGCCCTCCTCACCCAGCCCGGGCAGGATGTCGGCGACATAGGCCAGGTAGGCCTCGTGCGGGCCGATGAACAGCAATCCTCCGCGGCTCCCACTCAGTCGTGGGTCGGCATAGGCCAGGTAGGCGGCACGATGCAGCGCGACCACGGTCTTGCCGGTGCCCGGCCCGCCGTCGACCACCACCGCACCGGACGAGCCCGCCCGGATCACCGCGTCCTGGTCGGACTGCAGGGTGCCGAGCACGTCGCGCATCCGCGCCGTCCGCGATTCGCCGAGGCTGGCCAGGAAGGCCGACTGATCGTCGAGCGCGGCGGTCGGGACCGCTCCGTCGGCAACGAAAGACTCGTCCCAGTAGTCGATGACGTGGCCGTCCATCCAGCGGTAGCGGCGGCGTCCGGCCAACCCCAGCGGGTGCGCCCGGGTGGCGGCGAAGAACGGCTCGGCGGCCGGCGTGCGCCAGTCGACCAGCAGTTGGCGCCCGGTGCGATCGGTCAGCCCGACCCGTCCGATGTAGACCGGGTCGCTGCCGTCGGCGAAGGTCATCCGGCCCAGGCAGGCCTCCCACGCGAAGCGCCGCAACAGCCGCAGTCGGGCGCTCAGCCGGTGAATCTCGAGGTCGCGGTCGAGGGCCTGCCGGCCACGGCGTCCGGGCGCTCGGCGGAGGTCGTCGAGGCGGCCGGAGACCTCGGCGACCTGCTCGGCGATGCAGTCCGCGATGGCGGCCAAGTGCTGTTCGTCGGCGGCGATCAGGTGCGGATCGGCCTTGGCTGCGAGGCGTCCGGGAAGCTGGAAAGCAGTCGTCACAGGGGGCATGGCGGACGATTCTGCCCCCGGATGGGGGTCTTGCGGCAAGCCCCCGGATAGGTTATAGCTTGGAATTGCAGGGAGATCGGAAAGCGGCGGGTGTAGCGTCACGCGCCATGGCACCGGGCTACATCCACGGACATTCCGAGAGCGTGCTGCGTTCGCACCGCACCCGCACCGCCGCCAACTCCGCGGCCTACCTGCTGCCCCGACTGCAACCGGGCCAGTCCCTGCTCGATGTCGGCAGCGGCCCGGGAAGCATCACCGCAGACCTGGCTCGGCTGGTCGCGCCGGGACGCGTCGTCGCCCTGGAGACCTCAGCCGAGATCCTCGCGGTCACCCGGGCCGGCGTCGAAGCGGCCGGCGCCACCGGCGTCGAGTACCAGGTCGGCGACGTCCATGCCCTCGATCTGCCGGACGACAGCTTCGACGTGGTGCACGCCCACCAGGTGCTGCAGCATCTGCCCGATCCGGTCCAGGCGCTGCGCGAGATGGTGCGGGTCTGCCGTCCGGGTGGGGTGGTGGCGGTGCGCGACGGCGACTACGCCGGCTTCATCTGGTTTCCGGCGATCCCCGGCTTGGACCGCTGGCTGGCCCTGTATCGCGGGTTGGCGAGGGTCAATGGCGGCGAACCGGACGCCGGACGCCGACTGCTCAGCTGGGCGCGGGCCGCCGGCTGCGAACGGGTGACCGCGACGTCGAGCACCTGGTGCTATGCCGATCCGGCGTCCCGGGCCGCCTGGGGGCTGGACTGGGCCGACCGCATCCTGAAGTCGACGTTCGCCGAGCGCGCCCTCGACGCGGGCCTGGCGACGCCGTCCGATCTGGCGGAGATCGCCGACGCCTGGCGCGACTGGGCCGGCCGCGACGACGGCTGGTTCAGCCTGGTCCACGGGGAACTGCTGATCGAAGTCTGATCGCGGTGTGAGTAGGTTGTGCGCATGCAGGGAATCCGTCTGAGCACCGTCACATTGGGCGCCGCAGATCCGGTGTCGCTGGCGCGGTTCTACGCCCGCCTCCTCGGCTGGACGCTCGGTCCGGTCGACGACCCGAGCTGGGTGACGGTGCACAATCCGGACGGCGGCGTCGGCATCGCCTGCCAGCTGGAGAAGCACCACGTCCGGCCGAAGTGGCCGGGCGCGGCAGGCGATCAGCAGATGCAGATCCATCTCGAGATCCAGGTGGACGACCTGCAGTCCGGGCTGCAGCACGCCCGGCAGTGTGGTGCCCGGATGGCCAGCTATCAGCCGCAATCGGACGTCCGCGTCTGCCTCGATCCGGCCGGGCACCCGTTCTGCCTGTGGGTGGAAGGCTGAACGAGTGACCGCTGTCGTCGAGCGACGACACGGCATTCAGATCAGGCGGTGACGTCGGCGACCGGAGCCCCGGTGAGCCGGATCAGATCGTCGGGAGTGAGCTGGAAGACGGCGTGCGGGTGACCCGCGGCGGCCCAGATCACGTCGAAACGGAACAGCTCGGTGTCGATCAGTTCGACGCTGGGCTTGGCGTGCGCGACCGGGGACACACCGCCGATCGAGAATCCCGTGGACGCCTTGACGAAGGCGGCGTCCGCCCTGGCCAACTCGCCGACCTTCATCGCCACCTTGGTCTCGTCGACCCGGCGATCTCCGGACGTCATCACCAGCACCGCCGCGTCATCGGAGCGCCGGCGGAAGATGATGCTCTTCACGATCTGGCCGAGCTCGACGCCGAGCGCGTCGGCGGCGTCCTGGGCCGTCCGCGCCGAGTCGGCCAGCAACTGCGGGGCGTGCGGATGGCCAAGCTCGGCCAGTCGATCGGAGACGCGTCGGGCACCCTCGGGCAGGTCGGAGGTCATGCGCCCATCCTGCCCCAGAACCACCCACGGAACCGGCAGGCTCAGAAGTGCGGCAGCATCCAGCTCAGCACCGGGGTGGACTGCAGGCCGATCAGCAGGCACAACACCACCAGCATGCCGACGCTCCACCAGAGCACCTTGCGCAGGATGTCGGATTCCCGGCCCAACAGACCGACGGCGGTCGCGGCGATGGTCAGGTTCTGCGGGCTGATCATCTTGCCGACCACGCCGCCGGAGGTGTTCGCGGCCACCAGCAGCGTCGGGTCGATCCCGGCCTGGTGACCGGCCGTCTGCTGCAGGGTGCTGAACAGGGCGTTCGCGGACGTGTCCGAGCCGGTGACTGCGGTGCCGATCCAGCCCAGCACCGGCGAGAAGAAGGCGAAGGCGGCGCCGGTGCCGGCGATCCAGGTGCCGATGGTGATGGTCTGCCCGGAGAGGTTCATCACGTAGGCCAGGGCCAGCACCGAGGCCACCGTGAGGATCGAGTAGCGCAGCTTGACCAGCGTCGCCCAGAGTTCGCCGAACACCGCCCCGGCAGAGACCCGGTAGACCACGGCCACGATGAACATCGAGATCAGCAGCGACGTGCCGGGCGAGGAGAGCCACTGGAAGTTGTAGATCGTCGAGCCGCTGGGCTGTCCGGACGCGGTCAGGATGTGGCCGTCGAGCCCCGGCCAGCGAATCTTCAGATCGGTGGACGCCATCCAGTTCTTGACCGGATCGACCAGCTTGGTCACCGAGAACACCACGATCACCAGCAGGTAGGGGAAGAGCGCCATGAAGATCCGGCCGCCGTCGAGGCGTCCGGTGCCCTTGGAGTCATGCAGCGTCGGCAGTGCAGCGCGCTCCTTGTCGGTCATCGAGGCCAGCTCGGCGTCCCGGTCGGCGTGCAGGGTAGCCAGGGCGTCCGCGGCGCCGACCGGCTTCCAGAACTTCAGGAAACCGACCGCGGCGGCCAGGCCGACCAGCGAGGCGATGATGTCGGTCAGCTCGACGGACAGCCAGGTGGCAGAGACCCATTGGGCGATGGCGAAGGCCAAACCGGTGACCAGCGCGACCGGCCACAGCTGCTTCATGCCGCGCTTGCCGTCGGCGAGCAGCACCAGGATGAGTGGGACGAATGCGGCCAGAATCGGGGTCTGATGCCCGACGTAGGCACCGATCTGCTGGTAGGGAATCTTGGTCAGGTTGCCTGCGGTGATGATCGGGATCGCGATCGCCCCGAAGGCCACCGGGGCCGTGTTGGCCACCAGCACCACGACCGCGGCCCGCAACGCCGAGAAGCCGATCGCCATCAACATGACGCCGGTGATCGCCACCGGGGCGCCGAAGCCGGCCAACGCCTCGAGCAGACCGCCGAAACAGAACGCGATCAGCATCGCCTGCACCCGGGGATCGTCGCTGACCAGCGCGAAGACCCCGCGCAGGTCTTCGAACCGGCCGCTGACAACGGTGATCTGATAGAGCGCGATCGCGGTGAAGACGATCCACATGATCGGGAAGAGCCCGAACACGGCGCCCTGGGTGGCGGACAGCAACGCGAGCACGGGTGGCATCTGCCACGCGAAGACGGCGACCAGGATGGCCACCGCCAGCGCGGTCAGGCCGGCCCAATGCGCCTTCCAGCGCAGCCAGCCGAGGGTGACGAAGATGGTGATCAGGGGAAGCAGCCCGATCACGGCGGACAGCCATAACGGACCGAGCGGTGAGATCTGTGGCGTGTAGTTCATCGGGGACTCCTGGTTGATCGGGCGTGATGGACGACGGTGTGCTTCAGCGGGCGGACAGGGGTCGGGTGAGTTCTTCCAGCAACTCGATGGCGTGGCGGTAGCTGTGGCCGGTAGCGCGGCTCATCCCGAGTTCGCAGGTGCGATTCGAGGACAGATAGGCGTCGTAGCTGCCGGCTCGTACTTCGGCTGCCTCGCGGGCCGTGGCCGACGCCGTGAGTTCCGGGTGCAGCAGTCCGCGGTCCCCCGCGAAGCCGCAGCAGCCGGCATCGAAGGGGATCACCACCTCGTCGGCGCAGGCGGCGGCAAGATGACGCAGATGCTCGACGTCGCCGGCATGGCGATCCGAACAGGTCGGATGCAGCACCACCCGGCCGAGCCGTTGCGGCACGTCCAGCGCCGGCAGCACCCGCTCGTCGACGAAGGCGGACGAGTCCAGCACGGTCAGCGCGGCGACGCGTCCGGCCAGCTCAGTCTCGCCGGCCACCTCCAGGTCGTGGCGCAGGCTGTGCAGGCCGTGGGTGCACGAACTGGCCTCGCAGACCACCGGCAACCGGCCCTCGTCGCTGGCCCGCAACAGCGATGTCGCGGTACGGACGGCCATCGCGGCCGTCCCGTCGACCAGGCCTTTGGAGCGCCACACCGTGCCGCAACACAACGCCGGCAAGTCGTCGGGCAGCCGGACACCGACTCCGGCCCGCTCGCAGAGCGCCAGGAAGGCCCGCGCCGGGCCGGGCGCGGCGGAACCTTCCGAGGGTTCGAAGAGTTCGCCCATGCAGGAGGCGAAGAAGACCACCTCGGCCGGGCCGGCGCCGGCCGTCAGCTTCGAGCGGGAGCGGCCCGGGCCGGGCAGGTCGTCCCCGGCCCGCGGCACCAGATCGGTCGGCAGCACCTTCCGGGCCGCATCGGTGACTGCCGCCAGCGCCCCGCCCGGCACCTTGTCGGCGACGGTCAGGCCGGCCCGTAGCGCCGACAGCGTCGGCTTCCAGTGCTCGGCCAGGCCAACGCCGATCCGTTGCGCCGCAGCCGGTTGGGCGTCTCGGCGCTTGTGTTTCATGAAGACGCCGGTGTCGATGCTGACCGGGCAGGCCAGCACGCACAGCGAGTCGGCGGCGCAGGTCTGCACCGCCGCATAGGAGTAGTCCGACTCGATTCCCGGCACCCCGGCGGCGACGTCGCGCAGCAGCGCGATCCGCTGTCGGGGAGTGGTCGTGACGTCCTTGCTGGGGCAGGTCGGCTCGCAGTAGCCACACTCGACGCACCGGTCCACCCGCGGATCGACCAGCTCGGGCCGCTTCAGGTCGGTGAGATGGGCGTCGGCGGAAGTTGCGATGATCACCCCGGGATTCAGCACGCTGTCGGGGTCGAGCAGCCGCTTGAGTTCGCGCATCACGTCGTACAGCTCGGCGCCGTACTGGCGCTCGACGAACGGCGCCATCGCCCGGCCCGTGCCGTGCTCGGCCTTGAGCGAGCCGTCCGCCCCGAGCACCAGATCCACCAGCTCCTCGGTGAATCCGGCCAGCGCCTCGACCTGCTTGGGGTCGCGCAGATCAGGGTCGATCATGAAGTGCAGGTTGCCGTCCTTCGCGTGACCGAAGATCACCGAATCGCGATAGCCGTACGAAGCGCAGAGTTCAGCGAGGCTGCCCACCGTCTCGGTCAGCGCCGGCAACGGCACCACGATGTCCTCGAGCAGCGCCGTCGAACCAGGACGCCGAGCGCCGGCGACCGCCGTGTAGAGGCCTTTGCGGACCTGCCACGCCCGCGCCCGAGTAACCGGATCGGCCGAGAACGCGGCCGGCCCGAGCGAGGACAGCCCGGAAAGTCCGGCCACCACCCCGTCCAGGTCGGCGACCGTGCCAGCCAGTTCTTCGGCATCGTGGCCCTGAGCCTCCACGAGCAGCGCAGTGTGTTGTCGGACGTCGAGTCCGGCCAGCACGTCCAGCGGATTGGGCAGCGCCTGCGCCACCCGGAGCGACGCGGCGTCCATCAGTTCGGCGGTGCGGGCACCGGCACCGATCAGGCCGGGCAGCGCGTCGGTGGCCCGAGCGATGGTGTCGAAGATCAGCAGCGCGGTCGCGGCCCTAGCCAGCAGCGGCACCGTCTCGAAGGTCGCCGACGCGATGAAACCCAGCGTCCCCTCCGAACCGATCATCAGGTGGGCGAGGATCTGCACCGGGTCGTCGAAGTCGAGGAACGAGTTGATCCCGTAGCCCATGGTGTTCTTCATCGAGAATTGATGCCTGATGCGCTCGACCGATACCGGATTACCCCGGACGCGGTCGCGAAGCCGAGCCAGCCCCGCCCACAGCTCCGGCTCGACCGCTTTGAAATGCGCATCGGCATCGGCCGCCGAGGTGTCGATCACCGTGCCGCTGAGCAACACCAACTCGAGCGCCGACAACGTGCGATAGGTGTTCATGGTGGTACCGCAGGCCATCCCCGAGGAGTTGTCGGCCACCACCCCGCCGATGGTGCAGGCGATCTCACTGGCCGGATCCGGCCCGAGAATGCGGTGGTACGGGGCGAGGCGGGCGTTCACCGCCCGCACCGTCGCCCCGGGCTGGCAGCGGACCCGCGCCCCGCCGTCCAACACCTCGATGTCGCGGAAACCGCGCCGGGTATCGATCAGCACCCCGTCACTGACCGCCTGTCCCGACAGCGAGGTGCCGCCGGAGCGGAAGGTGACGCCTACCCGGTGATCGCGAGCCACCGCGACCGCACGTGCCACGTCGGCGGTATCGCCCGCCAGCACCACGGCTTGGGGGCGCAGCAGATAGTGCGACGCGTCATGGGCGAAGCGGGAGAGATCGATCGCCCGATCGGTCACCAGATCGTCGCCCACCGCCTGCCGCAGGGCCCGTAAAAAGGTACCGCCATCCATGGTCGCTCCTTTACAAAGGTCTGACCATAGAAAAGTAAGACGGCCAATGGTCAGATGTCAAGAGAAGCTGGGATACTGGGGCCGTGGCAGCGAGAAACGACCCGGCGCGGGTCGAGTGGCAGCAGATCCCCCGCATGCGTGCCTACGAGCTGGTCATCCGGCAGATCGAGGACCAGATTCTGGCCGGGGCGCTGCATGTCGGCGATCAACTTCCGGCCGAACGCGACCTGGCCGCAAAACTGGGTGTCAGCCGCTCGGCGGTGCGCGAGGCGATGCGCGCGATGGAGGCTCAGGGCGTCGTGCGATCCGGCGTCGGGGTGGGTCCCGACAGCGGCACCTTCCTGACCTCGATGCCGAGCAAGGCCCTCACCCAGTTCCTCCGGCTGCACATGGCGCTCGCCAATTTCCCGATCGACGACGTCGTCGAGACCCGGATCATGCTGGAACGCTGGAGCGCCCGGTTGGCCGCCCGGCAGGCGTCCGTCGATGACTTGGCGGCGATGGCGCAACTCCTCGACGCGATGGACGCCGAAACCTCCGACATGGCGGCGTTCAACGAACTCGACACCGACTTCCATGTGGCGATGGCCGAGGCTGCCCACAACTCGCTGATCACCGAGATGACCACGGCGATCAGGCATTCGATGCGATCGATGGTGCTGTCCTCGTTCCGCGACCACGGCGATTGGAAGCAGCTGTCGGACGTGCTTCGGGCGCAGCACCGAGCGATCTACGACGCGATTGCGAACCACGATCAGCGACGGGCTGCGGACGCGGTGGAGGAACACCTGCGCAGCGCCAACGACATGCTCGGCTGGGGAGGGCTCGCCGGCAATCCGCAGCAGTAAACGCTTGGGCGGACGGGCGCGGCGAGAGCAGTATTTCCACAGGACGCGCGGTGCACCTATCGGTGTTCCGTGCCGACGGCTGGAGGAAACATGCCCGTTTCACGCAATCACGCAGCGATCGACGTGCTGTCCAGGGTGCTCACCCAGGGCCACGACGATCGCCCGAGCGAACTCGTCGACTATCCCGGTTATGACATCGACGAGCCGGACGGCTGGCTCTGGCACCAGCCGCAGCCACAACCGCCGCTGCAGCAGCCGGACGCCTACGACCTCGCCGACGCGCTCCCCAACACACGGCTGCACGATGCGCCCGGACAGGTACTGGACGCGGAGCACTCCACGACGCCGTTCACCGCCGAGCAGCAGGAGTACTGCCGGCGCAGCCTCGACGTGACGATGAAGGGCGGCACCACCAGCGGCGTCATCTACCCGCTGGCGCTGTGCGAGCTGGCGCGGCACTTCCGGTTCCGCAACCTGGGTGGTGCTTCCGCGGGCGCCATCGCCGCCTCGCTGGCCGCGGCGGCCGAACTCGGCCGGACGCGGCGGGCGTCCGGCGCCGTCCGCAACGATGCACTCGGCACCGAGCAGGTCGCCCAGGGGCGGTTGCGGCAGGGCTTCGCCGGACTGGCGGACGTGGTCGCCTGGCTGACCCAACGCGACCGTCCTCAGGCTGCCGAGGAGTTCCGGTTGGTGCAGCTGTTCAAGCCCACGTTGGCGGGGCTGCCGCTGTTCCGGGTGCTGGCCGCCGGGATGCGCCATCAGTACGTGCGCGGCGCACTGTTGCTGCTGTTCAGCCTCGACGTGAAGGCGCTGGCCCTGACCCTGGTGCCGTTCGTGCTCGCGCCGCTCGGACTGTCCGCCGCCGCCGACTGGCGTTGGGGCGGCGGCTGGTGGAGCCCGGGCAACTACGGCTGGTCCGTCCTGCTGCTCTGGCTGGCGTTCGGCTGGGTGATTCCCCTTGCCGCGCTGCTTCTGACAAAGCCGAAGCGGACTCCGGACCCCCCACCCAGCGGCTTCGAGGAGCCCATCCCGATGCCCCCGCCACCTGTCGAACCGCGACCCTGGCTGCGCACCCTGACCATCACGATCGCGGCGGCGCTGGCCTGGGTGCTGGTCGCGTTGTATGCGCTGGGCTGGGTGGGCCTACTGCTCACCGTGGTGTTCCTGGTGGCGGAGATGACCTTCGTGCTGGTCGGGTTCGGAGTCGGCATCGCGATGTTCTCGACCACAGCCAAGGACCACCGCTTCGGGATGATCGGCGGTTCCGGCGCTGCTACCGACGACACCACGTGGCGGGGACGGCTGGCCCGGCTGTTCGACAGCGCGGCCGGCATCCTGCCGCCGACCACGGTCGGTGCGAACCTGACCGACTGGCTGACCACCGCGATGGCCGACCTCGGTGGCCTCGGCGCCGACGAGGTGCTGCGTTTCGGCCACCTGTGGTCCGGCGGAGACTACGCCCCCGGAGACCCGGACGGCAGCGGCCGCCGGGCGGCCGACAACGCGCGGCTGCGCTCGATCAACCTCGAACTGATGAGCACGGAGCTGATCCGCCGAGCCCCCTACCGCTTCCCGCTGCCCGCCGCGGAATCAGCCACGGACCAACTCTGGTTCGACCCTGCCGACCTGACCGGCCTGCTGCCGGATCGCGTGGTGGCCGCGATGGTTGCCGGATCCACGCCCCAGCGGGTCCGTTCGCTGGCCACCGGTTCCGAGGTCGTCCTGTACCCGTTCCCGCAGCCCTGGGATCTGCCGGTGGTCTTCGCCACCCGCGCTTCGCTGGCGCTGCCGGGGCTGTTCCAGGCCGTCCGGCTCTACGAGTTGCGCGAGGGTTCGGCGCCGGTTCGTACCGAGTTCGGCGCCAGGGTCGCGCGGGGCGCGTCCGAGTTGCGCTGGCCGGGCGTGGACGGCGCCGGGCCGGTCGCCCAGGAACTGTGGTTGACCGACGGCGGAGTCACCTCCAACTTCCCGATCCATCTGTTCGACTCGCCGCTGCCGCTGTGGCCGACGGTGGGCATCGACCTGGGCAGCCATCCGGCGGGCGCCGGGCATCAGGACGTCTACCTGCTCGGCGACGCGCAGGCGGCCAAGTCGCTCGGCACGCCGCTACGGCGGGCGATGAGCAGTTTCATCGGCGCCGTGCTGGGCACCGGTCTGCAATGGCGCGACACCGCCCAGCTGTCGATGCCGGCGTTCCAGGCGCGGATCGCGGTCGTCCGGCAGCGCGGCTACGAAGGCGGCAACAACTTGTTCATGACGAGGAGCGATGTCGCCTCGCTCGCGCTGCGCGGAGTGGTCGCCGGCATGCGGCTGCGACGCCGCTTCGCCAGCGACGCGCAGTGGCAACGACAGCAGTGGCTGCGACTTCGGGTGGCCGCCGAAAGCCTGGCAGGCTTCTCGGACCGGCTGCGAGTGTCGCTGCGCGAGCCGACCTATGCGGCGCTGGTCCCCGACCAGCCGGGGACGCCGCCGCAGTCCGCGCTGGATGCCCTGACCGCGCGGCTCGCCGGGCAGGCCGATCCGAACCCGCCCGCCGGTCCTCAGGGAGCCCCCGATCCTGCGGTCGACTGGTACTGGCCCCAGACTCCGGCGTTCTTCGACGAGGTGGACGCGCTGCTCGATCCGGCGCGGAAGGGCGTGGCCCGCCCCGACGTACTGCGGGCGGGCGCCCCGCGTCCGTACGCGCAGCTGCGCCAAGTGCCGCGCGACTAGGGATTTCGCTGGTCGAGCCGGTCGAGACCCGGCGCCCGCGCTGCTTGAGGAGCGAGCTTGTGGTGCGTCCGGACGAACCGGCGAGACGCTACTGGATGCCGGCCGCCTGGACGGCGCGGACGGCGTCCAGCGCCGCGGCGTCACCGTCGGATTCCGGCTCGGGACCGCGTCCCCACAGCCACCGGTCGACCTCCTCGGCGGTGCCGGCGAACCCGGCGGTGGGCGGCAGGTCGGTGACCCGCAGGATGCCGGGCTCGTCGTAGCTCTTGCCGGACTGGCCGACACCGCGCCACCGTCCGGGGCGCAACAGCACCGTCCGCTCCACGTCGGTGAGGGTGAGCGCGACCACGCCGTCCGCGGGGACGAACTCGAACCCGGGCAGGGTGCCCCACCAGGCGAACATCACGTCGACCGCATGCAGCACGCCGTCCGCGGCCACCTCGGGGTCGATCGGGGTGACGGGGCGTCCGGCCACCAGTTCGGCATCGATCCGGTGCATGACGGCCTCGTGCACCTGCATCCGCCGGGTGAAGCCCACGGTTTGGTCGGTCGCGAACCACGACCAGGCGGGCTGCTCGTCCACGCGCTTGTCCAACTGCTCGAGCAGTGCCTCGGTTTCGGCGTCCAGCAGCGCCATGGCGGCGGTCGGATCGTCGGGGCGTGCCGGCTTCTCGTTCTCGATCGCCTCGGCGTCCTCGTCGCTTTGCGCGCCATAGGCCAGAACCCGGTGCCACAGCGCATGAACCTCGGTCAGGTGCCAGAGCAGATCGGCCGCGGTCCAGTCCGGGCAGGTCGCGACGGTGGCGGTCGGGTCGGCCGCGGCAACGGCGTCGGCGAAGCGTTGGGTCTCGGTGCGGATCACCCGCGTGTGGTCGAACATCTTCCTGACCATACTTGTCCGAGCCTGACAGCATTGGTCCGTGACTCAGCCCGCCGCACCCCCGGCCCGCGAACTTCCCCGCATCGGCCCGCCGTTGGCGGCTGCCGTGATGGCCGCTGCCCTCGTGCTGCTGACCTGGTGGGCGTTCGTCACCACCTATCGCGGGCAGTCGCTGGAGGCGCTCGCGATGGAAGGCTCGCACATCGGCGCCTGGCGGGTAGACGCCCAGGCCGACCGGCTGCTGGCCACCGTGTCGGTTCCGATGGTGGCAGCGATCATCCTGGCGGTGGTGGCGATCGGTGCCGTACGCGGACGCTGGGTGGCCGGTCTCGCCGCGGCGGCGGCCGTCGGCGGCGCCAACGTCACCACCCAGTTGCTCAAGTACCGCGTCTTCGGGCGGGACGACCTGCTCGGCCTCGGCGGTTGGAACGGCACGAACACGCTGCCGTCCGGCCACACCACCGTGGCCGCGGCGGGACTGGTCGGCCTGATCCTGGTGGTGCCGCCCACCCTCCGGTCGCTGACCACGGTCGTGGGCACCATGGCGGTCTGCGCCTACGGCCTGGCGACCCTGGTCAACCAGTGGCACCGGCCCGCGGATGTGGTGGCGGCCATCCTGGTCGCCTGCGGCTGGGGCTATCTGGCGGTGGCGGCGATCCGGTTGGCCGAACGGACCGGACGGCTCCGTGACGTCCGACACTCCCCCGGTGCGGCCTCGGTACTGCTGGTCGCGCTCGGCATCTGCGGTGTCACGCTGTCGATCGCGGCGGGCTACCTGGCCTGGGACGGTGACCCGGGCGCCGGTGACCGGATGACCGGGCTGATCGCCTATGCGGGCGGCGTATGCGCGCTGATCGGCGTCTGCGCCGGCGGATTCGGCGCACTGCTGCGGCTGTTGGACGCCACCCGTCCCCTTCCGCGCGTCCGGGAGCGGGTTGAACTGGGTGGGATCGGCGCGGACCATCCCTCCTTGCCGGGGTGACGGACGTGCAACCCAGTCTGGGATTCGACCGGTAGCGCAAGGAAACGCTGATCGTCGCCGGTGACGCCTCGCCGAGGCCGGGGGGCCGGGCGTTGTCGAGATCGCCCGCCGATGGAGGGAAGGCCCTCCGATTTCGGGTCGTGACGCGAAATCGGCGAGGTATCCCTCCATCGGACGGCGTTGTCGAGATCGCCGGCCCGAGACCTTGGAGCGGCGTTGTCGAGATCGCCCGCCGATGGTGGGAAAGCCCTCCGATTTCGGGTCGTGACGCGAAATCGGCGAGGCATCCCTCCATCGGACGGCGTTGTCGAGATCGCCGGCCTCGGTTCGACAGGCCCAACCAACAGTGAACGATTCGATCAGCGCTTAACGCCCACCGCCCGGCGCGCTTCCACCGGTCGGTGTCGTGGTGGTGTCGATCGGCACGGTGAGCGCCACCTGATAGCCGCCGTCGACGCTGCCGGTCACGGTCGCCATCTGGTGGGCCGCGCCGTCCTCGCCGAAGACGTTGTCGGTGGTCAGGCTGACCCCGGCGAGGTTGGCCTGCGAGCCCGAGTACCGATCGGTGGCGTAGACCACGTCGCAGACGTCCTTGGGGAACGCCAGCTGCGAGGTGCAGATCCGCTTGTCGGCGTCGGTGATGCTGGCCTCATCGGGGTACACCTCGAAGTGGACGTGCGGCCAGCGTCCGGAATAGCAGGCCGGGAAGATGCTGGTGAAGGTGACCTTGCCGGACGAATCGGCGATCTGCACGCCGCGCAGGTAGTTCTCGTTCTCCAGGCCTTGGGAGTACATCGAGTAGTTGCCGTCCGCGTCGCAGTGCCAGGCATAGACGGCGACCCCGGCGAACGCGCCCCCGCCGCCCGCCATGTCCAGAATCGTCAGGGTCATCGTCATCGGCACACCCTCAGCCTTGGTGGTGCTGGTGCCGAAGCTGCGGGTGATGTCCGAGCGGACCACGCCGCTCTGCTCCAGGATGTCGGGGCCGTTGGTGCCGTCGGCCGGATAAGGACCGTTGGTTTCGTCCGGAATCTCGGTGAGCCCGGTGGAGCTGGACGCCGTCGCGGTTGTGCTCGACGACGCTGACGCACCGGTGCTGCAGGCGGCGAGGGTCAGCCCCAGCGCGCCGACGCCGGCCAGGCCGAAGATCCGACGCCGGCTGAGCAGGGTACCGATGTCGAACTGGAGACCCTGGTCGACCAGCTCTTCATCGGGATGGGTGAGCGGACGCCCTTGGTAGCTGGGTGGGCCGGTGCGATGCGCGGTCATGGTGGTTTCCGATCTGGACGGGTACAAGCTGTCCAGATCATCCTCGCGGGTCCGCCCGCAGGCGCGCTGTGTGCCTTCTGTGAGCCTGCTGCGCCTCGGGCTCGCGACGCTGGGCGTCTACGACATGTGCTCGGCCAACACGGCTGCTGCGACTTCAGCATGCTCAGCTGGCATCTGCTCGAGACGGGTCCGCACGAGATTCTGATCAACAAGTCGCGCTTGGAAGAGTGCGGTGACGAAGGCACGGTCCTTCTCGCGCCCGGCGCACAACTTCGCCACACAGAGATCGGCCGGGTCCAGGCACAACCCGGTGTACCGCTTGCCCGTTACCGGGTCCTTGGTGGATTCGTTGCTGACAACGACAAGCCGGTCTCGCCAGCCGAGCGGGAGGACGGACGTCGTGAGGTCGACGCCGTCCAGGGCGAAGCCATGCAGCTCTTCAAAGGGCGACAGTTCTCCGGCGACTCCCTCGATCAGATCGGAGAGCCTCATCATGAGGTCGAGATCGTCGACGTCGGGCATGACATCGACCTCGGCCGACAGGTGGGTGACGGGAGGGAGCTCATTGATGTCGAACGAGCCAAGGATCGACTGCGAGCCAGCCACGATCACCCGGTCGACACCTGCGATGGCGCAAGCAGCGCGGATCGCGTGGTGCAACTGCTCCCGGTTCACCGCTGGATTCCGGCCAGAACGCCGAGCCGCTCTTCCTCGGTCAGGAAGCCGCTCATCGGTGAGACCTCCCGCATCTCAACACCGTCGGTCGAGGTGTCGACGAGGACGCGCTGGAGGTTGCGCAGGCTTCGGCTGTCGATGATGCGCTGCCAGCGATCCAGGTTCTGTTCATGGACAGGGCCCTGGGTGTTCGAACGCACCCGATCCAAGTTGCGCTGCATGCGATCCCACCCGGAATCGTCGATGCCGCTGACGCCGAGCTTGTGGGAGATCTGGCGGTGCAGCAGCCAGCTACGTCGCTTGGTGCGTTCCATCGGAACCGGCGAGACATCGAAGCCGACTTGGAGGCCCAGTCCGGACAGCAACAACTCCAATGTCGGCTCCGAGGGCTCTAGTTTGCCGGAAACATAACGGCTGATCTTGCTCGGAGGCAGGCCAGTGAGCCGCGAAAGCTCCACCTGACTGGTGCCGGTGGAGTCCATCCCGCGACGCAGAACCTCGCTCCTGTTCACGCGGAAATCTTACCATCTCGTGGCAACTTTGCAGTCATGAACTGCCTGGAGACGCGCTGTCGACGCCCCGCTCAGGCTTGGTCAGCCTGGCATGCCCCAACACCCCGTGGGTCGGGAGCGCCACTCTGCCGCCGCCGATACGAAACGCGCCCGCCGCCGACGACCACCAGCTGATAGCCGACCCGATGGCCCAGAACACGACTTTGCGCACGTTTCCGCGGACACGCCCCTCTGCGACGACCACGGCTAGCGTGCCTGGCCCTCCCATCGGTGCCACCGGGCCCTGGCGGGTCAAGGCAGTATCCAAACCGAAAGCCACAACATGGCTGGAGGTAGCTAGCTCAGGGCGCATTCCCCTGCAACGTAACATCACGGACACCCGGAGTATGAAGATCATCATCTCGCACATCGAGGTGGTGCCGAAAAGCCGGATGCACCCTGAAACGTAACTCACGCGGAGCGCGACCGGCCAAGCGACGAGCCACCTTTAGCTTCCTGTCAACCTCCGCCTGTCCCTCAACGTGCCTGAAGTCACCCTCCGCTATCTCGATTCCCAAGAAGGAGGTCCGTAACAGCCAGGAGCGCGCAGCATTCGGATCAGCATCGACTTCGGCAAGAATTTCTATCAGATCCGATTCGGCAAGCGTCGCATTGACACCTGCAAACGCAAAGAGAAGCTCCTCCACGTCGAAGTCCTGAGCATCACTCTCCACCACCAGCGCGTCGAACGCGAACCTCGAATACTGCTCATCGGCCATATCTATGTCGTCTTGAGTTATGATTGAATGGTGGCGATTAATCGCGGTCGTCAGAGCAGCGTTGCCGAAATATATCACGTCTCTAGGCCTAGGAAGTATCCGCCAGAGCAGGTAGTCCTTGGTAGGAAGGCCATGCACTTCGGAGGGGAATATAGTCGCCCACATATCTTCACCGACTCTTTGACGTCTGCGATTTGCTGCATATCGCTCTTCGAGAACTCGAGCCAACAGATGACGGTCGGTCCACTGGACCACGAGCGGCCCGATCTTGTCCGGCTCGCGCGCATAACTGGTCATGACTTCATAAATGTCGGCCCTGATGAATATGCCCAGGGTTACATCCAGCAGATCGCCGCCCTCCAACGCGCGTCGGAACTGCCCCATTGCACTCAGTAGTGCTAGGAGCAGGCGCGAGGAAACTTCGAAGTCAGCGCCTCGCTCCCACGCTTTGTCGAGATTGTCCACAAGTATTGCAATCCGGCCATACTTGCTCTTAGTCGCTTCACGAATCTCGCGCTGAAGATCCTTTAGCCAATGGCTGCGTAGCGCCGAGGCAACAGTATCCCTAAACTCCCCCACCGGCGCGCTACACGCTCTATTCGCAATGGCAGACACCGCATCTTCAAGTCTCGTGGCCATGTCACCGCGGTTGACACCCATCTGCTCCAGACGCCTGTCCAATGCAACTGTGCCCGTGGAACCACCTATCCCCGCACGCGTCGCCTCCGCCGATCTGACAAGTTGAACCGCCACCTCCGTGGTCAACAGATACATCCACAGACTGTTGAGTAGATACTCCCCTCCCGATCTCACCTCGAACCGTGCCACTAGGTCGACCAGTCCTGAGAGCTCGTACGAAGAAGGCTTGACCTTCACCACGAAATTACGGCGATCCTTGCTCAGATCTGCAGCCGCCTGGATCATGGTTGCTGTCTTGCCAGTTCCTTTCCGCCCCACGAAGACACTAGCTTCGCCCCGGGTTAGACTCGCGAACTCGTGGGTGGGCAAGAAATACTGATCAAGTCGAGAATCCTCATTCTCAGCAACGTACTGTCCGAAGGATGACACGGGTAGATCCAACTGCAACGCAAGGCGACCAAGCCTTCTACTACTTCCGGGCTGGAGCGGCAATGAAGAGAGCCAATCATCTACCCGGCGAACCATCTTTGCGGCAGTTTGATAGTTGAATAAAATATCGCGGTAGTCAAGAGGAGAAGCATACTCCCACTCAGCCAACATTAGCGTGGGCCGCTGCCATCCATAAGCGAAGCCAGCTAGAAAGCTCGCGCGGGCATTATGTTCGTTGGCTCGAGTTCGATCCGGATTCATCAAGTGAAAAATCGCAGCCGAAGAGCGGAATATTTCTTGCGCATAGTAGGAGAGCGGCGCCAAGCCCAGATCATCCCCACTTGCTAGAACATGGATACTTCCTCGATTATTCAGTTCCTTGTCGAGCATGTCGGCGGCTTGGAAGCGCACAGGAACCGTCGGCGCGAATACCGCATCCATCTGTTGCGGCGCACCCTCAGCGAGCACCGCAGCTAGCAACGATTCTGCGGTCTGCGCGGTTTCAAAACTACTGATGATCTGTCGCGCCAACTCGGCACCGTTTCCATGATAGTCGAGTCTGCCGATGCTGGATAGTAGCTGTACGCCATCCCAGAGGCGCCTCGCGCTGTCTAGGGACTCGTCTACTGCAAGCAGGAGCTTCTTGTTCTTGGCGAGCGCGTAACCCGCCTCAAATAGGACATTCCGATTCATGGAACTAACTTCAGCGACAACGGCGTCCACTTGGTCAATCTGCGCCGTGATGGTGTCGATCAGGAGGCGTCCGGCTGGATTGAGTTCACGCCATGTCACTCCTACAATGCCGGCGCCCCGCAACTCAGAGGACGCGATGCGCATCGATTCGTCACAACTGGCCGGTGTCGAGGGGTAGGCGAAGAAGACACTGGGCTCATCACTGTGCATGGCGATAGGTTCTCACTTCTAGGATCTCTGAGGGCGAAGCCCCCGAATCTTCATGGACGACACCTGCTGAGGGCGATGTCCCATCCAGCACGCGCAGGCAGCGACCAAGCTAGCGAGGCTCGGCTCTGCGACGACTCGCGGTGCGCGCACGACCTGGCTTTCACACGTTTTGGTGCCCCGGCGGCGTCCGGGATGTCGGGAGTCTCTGGGTCGACTTGCTGGTTGTCGGTCGACTTTGCTGGTTGGGAGCCGAGTTGGTGGATTCGGGTGGTGATGGCGACCCTCCGTAACGGCGACACGGACGATGCTCAGCGTACATAGGCGAGATTGAGCTGGCATGGCCGACAGGGGCCCTGCGTGCCTATCTCGACCAGAACCCGCCGTCCGCCCTCTGCACTACGTGGCATTGACGAGTTTAGAGTCGACTCAGGGGGCATCGTCCGCTGCGACGGCGAATACCCGCACACCAATCCCGCGCCACCGCCTAAGTCACGCGGGAGATCAGATAGTGCCTCTTCGTCAGCGTGCGCGCAGTGGAAGCTGTGAGCCCACGTCGCGTTAGGCAGTCACGACTGCTCAGCCCGCGCCACCAGGTTGACGAAGACATCTTCCAGGGTCGGCTCGACCAGCCGGACGACGGCGTCAGCAAACCCGGCGCCACGCAGCCGCTCCTCGAAGCCGGGGACGGCGTCCGGGTCGAGGACGGCGTGCAGGGACGCGCCGGACAGGTAGGCCTCTTCGACGCCGGGAGCGCTCTCCAGCCAGGTGAGGGCGCCGTCGACGTCCGCGAGCCGTATCTCGAGGACGCGCTCGGTGAGCAGGCCGTGGCGGATGGCGGCCGGCGCGCCTTCGGCGATCAGGCCGCCGCGGTAGATGAACGCCAACTGATTGCAGTGGCTGGCCTCGTCCATGTAGTGGGTGGTGACGAACAGGGTGACGCCACGTCCGGCGAGCTCGTAGAGCAGATCCCAGAATTGCCGTCTGGCTACGGGGTCGACGCCGCCGGTCGGCTCGTCGAGGAACAAGAGTTCCGGGTCGTGGATGGTGGCGGTGCCAAGCGCCAGTCGTTGGCGCCAGCCGACCGACAGGTTGGCGGTCAGCTCGTTCTCGCGTCCCTGCAGGTCGGCCATCTGCAGCACGTAGGCCCGCTGCTGGGCGAACCGCTCCGGGCTGAGGTCGTAGACACCGGCATAGAAGCGCAGATTCTCCTCGACCGTCATGTCCTCGAACAGGGCGAACTTCTGCGACATGTAGCCGAACCGTTGCCGGACGCGCTCGGGGTGCGCCACCACGTCCTCACCGAGCACCAACGCCTGCCCAGCGGTGGGGGCGCTGGTGCCGGTGAGCATCCGGATCGTGGTGGTCTTGCCCGACCCGTTAGGGCCCAGGAAGCCGACGATGGTGCCGCGCGGTACGTCGAAGTCGATGCCGTCGACGGCGGTGAAGTCCCCGAAGCGCTTGGTCAACCCACGCACCGAGATGGCAGCGTCCGGGTTCGGCGGGGTGCCCCGCAGGCTGTCGGAGGGCTGGCTCTCCGACGACTGGCTGTTGGCGGCGTGCCGGACGTGGTAGCGCGAGTCGGCGGGCGGGCCATCGTCCGGCGGGAGTGCGCGTCGAGGGTCGGCGGTCATTCGGTCAGCCTCCTCCGGGTCGCGATGACGGCGGCACCGAAGATCACCACGGCGAACGCGGCGAGCACCCAGAACTGGGTGGCCAACGCCTCGAAGCCGCTGCCCTTGATGAACGCCCCGCGCAGGATTTCGATCGCCCAAGTGAGCGGCACGAACCAGGTCAGCGGCACGATCGCGGCGGGCATCGAGTCGATCGGGAAGATGAAGCCCGACAGCACGAAGCTGGGCAGCATGAACAGCATCATCAGCTGCTGCGCCTGCTGCCGGGTGTGCGAGACCAGCGAGATCAGCAGCCCCAACCCGATCGAGGTGAGCATGAACAGCGCCAACCCGGCTGCCACCACCGAGATCTGCCCTGCGAACGGGACGCCGAACCAGAAGATGCCGACGAAGGCGACCAGGCACAGCTGCACGGTGGCCGTCAGCGCATAGGGGGTGACCTTGCCGATCAGGTACTCGGTGGGCCGGATCGGGGTGACGAACATCTGTTCCAGGGTGCCGCGTTCGCGTTCCTTGACCACCGCCTGACCCATCACGGCCATGATCGACAGCATCACGATCGCCGCCACCAGTCCCGGGATCATTGTGTTCACCGTAGCCAGCGTCGGATTGAACATCACTCTGACCCGGGCGTCGATGCCGGGTGCAGCCAGGTCGACGCCTTGGGCGTTCATTCGCTCGGCGTTGAACCGGGCGACGATCTGCGCGGCGTAGCCGCTGCCGACGCTGGCCACCTGGCTGTCCGAGCCGTCCACGACGACGCCGATCGGCGCGGTTTCGCCGCGGTCCAGCGCGGCCTGGGTGCCCTCGGGGATGACGATCGCAATGGCGATCGTGCCGGTATCCATCAGTTGCTGCAGGTCGGCTTCGGCGGGATGCGCCACCACCCGGAAGTAGTCGGACGCCTCGAAGTGCGATTCCAGCGCGCGCGAGGTCGACGTCCGGTCGAGATCGACGATCGCGGTGTTGAGGTTCTTCACGTCCGCGGCCACCACGTAGCCGAACAGGATCAGCTGCATGATCGGCATGATGAACAGCAGCCGCAGCAGCAGCGGATCGCGGCGCAGTTGCAGGAATTCCTTCCAGATCAGCAGCCGGATCCTTCGTCGGGTCTGCGCACCGCTGCTTCTCATCGCCGCCTCCTCGCCGACAACAGCACGGCCACGGCTATCACGACCACCGCGTAGATACTCAGCGCCGCCAGCTCGGGCCAGAGCTCGGTGACCCCGGCGCCCTTCAGGAACACCCCGCGCGATATGTCCACCATGAACCGGGCGGGGAACAGGCTGCTGACCCACTGCAACACCACCGGCACCGAACTCAGCGGGAACGCGAACCCGGACAGCACGAAAGCCGGCAGGATCGACAACAGCAGCCCCAGCATGTTGGCGCTCTCCAGGCTCGGCGCCACCGCCGAGATCACCAGCCCGAGCCCGAGCGAACAGAACACGAACAGTGCCGCACCGAGCGCCAGCACCCCGAGACTGCCCCGCAGCGGCAACGCGAAGAACGCCATCCCGACCGCGGTGATCGCGGCCAGTTCACCGAACGCGAGCAGCGTCCATGGCGCCAGCTTGCCGATCATCATCTCCCAGCCAGCCAGTGGGCTGATCGCCAGCTGTTCGTCGGTGCCCTGTTCGCGTTCCCGCACCAGGCTGACCGCGGTCTGCTGGACGGCGACCACCATGATGATCACCACCATCAGCCCGGGGATCAGGAATTCCGAGCTGCGGCGTTCCGGGTTGTACCAGGTGCGCACGCGCGGTTCGAGCTGGCCGGCGGCGGTCACGTCCAGGCCCTGAGTGTCGGCCCATTCGACGGTGATCTGCTGCCCGTAGGACTGGTTGAGGGCGGTGACGAACCCCTGCCCGACCCGGGCCGCGGTGGGTTCGCTGCCGTCCAGATAGACCGCGACGCTCGCCCGCTCACCGGCGGCCAGGCTGCGTCCGAACCCGGACGGCACCACGACCGCGATCCGGGCCTCGTTGTGATCGAAGATCCGGTCAACATCGGCCAGATCGTTGGCGGTGCCGACGACGTGGAAGAAGTCCGAGCTGGCGTAGCTGCGCAGATAGGCGGCGCTGGCCGGCGTCCGATCCTGGTCGATGACGATGGTGGAGACGTTCTTCACGTCGAAGCTGATCGCGTAGGCGAACAGGATCATCTGCAGCACCGGCAGGGCGAGCACGACGGCGAGGGTGCGCCGGTCCCGGCCGAGGTGGCGGAACTCCTTGGCGATCAGGGCACCGATCCGGTTCCAGGACGCCCTCATGCGGCACGCTCCCGGTTCAGCTCGGCGAGCACCGCGAACGCGGTCTCCATGTCGACCTCGGCGGCCCGGACGGCGCCCGTGACACCCGCCTGTGCCAAGGCGGTCTCGGCCTGGCTGACGTCGTCGACATCGAGCACCACCCGAACGACGTCGCCGTACAGATGGGCGGCAAGGACGCCGGGAAGGCCCTGGACGGCCGCCAGCGCCACCCGTGGCTCCGCGGTGCGCAGTTCGAACAGGCGGCCGGGCACCAGCGCCTTGATCTCGGCCGGGCTGCCGTGGTGCCGGACGCGTCCGCCGTCGAGGAAGATCACGTCGGTGCAGCGCTCGGCCTCGTCCATGTACGGGGTGGCGACCAGCACGGTGCTGCCGCCGCGGTGCAGGTCGGCGAGGATCCGCCAGAACTCGCGCCGCGACACCGGGTCGACGCCGGTGGTCGGCTCGTCGAGCAGCAGCACCTCGGGTCGGTGCATCAGGGTGGTGGCCAGGAACAGCTTCTGCTTCATGCCGCCGGAGAGGCGTCCGGCCTGCCGGTCGAGGAAATCGGCCAACCCCATCCCGGCCAGCAGTTCGTGTGACCTTTCCTTGCGTTCACCAGCGGGAACACCGCGCAGCCGGGCGAAGAACTCGATGTTCTCGGCCACCGTCAGATCGGGGTAGAGGGCGAACTTCTGCGACATGTAGCCGATCCGCGGGGTGACCTTGGCGGCCTGCCGGCTGACCGAGAAGCCCTGGATGCGGGCGTCCCCGGCGTCCGGACGCAGCACGGTGGCGAGCATCCGGATCAGCGTCGACTTGCCGGCGCCGTCCGGGCCGAGCAGGCCGAGCACGGCACCGGTGGGCACGCTCAGCTCGACACCGTCGACGGCCACCACGTCACCGAAGGTGCGCCGCAGCCCGGACGCCTCGATCGCCGGAACCGCCGCGGTTTGGCCGGTCATGACAGGCGCACATCCACCGGCATGCCGGACTTGAGGGTGCCGGACGAGTCGTCGACCCGGACCCGCACTGCGAACACCAGCTTGGTGCGCTGGTCGGGGGTGTCGATGGTGTTCGGGGTGAACTCGGCGGTGTCGGAGACGAATGAGACGGTGCCGGTGAACTTCTCGGTGCTGGAGTTGGTGGTGATCGTGGCGCTGCGACCGACTGCCACCTGACCGATCTGAGGCTCGGGCACGAACACCCGGATGAACAGGTTCGCAGGAGCGGTCAGGGTGAGGACGGTGCGTCCGGGCGCCGCGTTGGCGCCGGCGTTGCCGACGATGTTCACCACGGTGCCCGCGGCGGGCGCCTTGATGGTGGCGTAGCCGAGTTGCACCCGGGCGAGTTCCACGGTCGCTTCGGCCTGCGCCTGCCGCGCCCTGGCGGCCTGCACGTCGGCACTGGTGCCGTCGTCCTTGGCGTTGGTGACGCCCGCCCTGGCCGCCTTGACGCCCTGCTTGGCCTGGCTGAGCTGCAGCTTGAGCGCGGCCGTGTCGAGTTGGACGAGCACTTGGCCCTTCTTCACCTGATCGCCCTCGTCGACCTTGATCGCGGTGATCCGGCCGGCCATGGCGGGCGCGACGGCGATCTCGTCGGTCTCCACCTGCCCGCTCAGGCTCAGCCCGGCGTCCGGGGCGGGACGGGTGGCACTCCACCACCACCAACCGCCCAGGCCGGCGAGCAGCACGACGACAACGATGATCACCGGAATCGGCGGGCGCTTGTGCTTCATTGATTCACCTCGTGGTTGAGCAGGTCGAGAGTCGGAGGTCGGCGGGAACGCCGGCGGGCAGCGCGGAATCGACGGTGACCTCGACCGGGACGGCCCGGGTCAGGTGCACCTGGTCGGTGGTGTGGTAGCTGGGCGGGTAGGCCGCCAGCGGCAGGACTCGGCTGACATGCCCGTCAACCGTGGCGGCGAGCGAATCGAGACCGACGGTGGCGCCGCCGCCGAGGCACACCTGGGCGGCCTGCTCGGGGGCCAGCCAGGTGGTCACGATCACGGCCGGACGTGCGAGCTCGACGACGGTCGCACCGGGAGCCACCACGTCGCCCACGTGCGCGAGCGCGGTGACGATGCCGTCGGTCGGGGCGCGGACGACGGCCTGCGTGCGCGCCACGGCGGCTGCATCCACCGCGGTGGTGTCGCGTGCGGCGATCACGGCCAGCTTGCGGGTGCGCTGCAGTGCGGCGCGCGCGTCGGCGAGCTTGGCGAGGCCGTCGTCGATCTTCCGGATGCCGTCGCGGGCCTTGGCCACGTTGCTGTCGATGGTGCGGATGCCCTTGGTGAGTTGGCCGATGCCCTTCTTCACCTGCGCACTGGCGGCGATCAGCTTGCCGCGGGCGATGCTGAGCTGGCCGACGGCCGTCCTCAACTGCCCGCGGGCGGCGAGGAGCTTCTGCCGTGCTTTGAGCAGCGGCTCACGCAGCTCGGGCGGGGCGTCCGGTGGCAGTGCAGCGAGCGCCGCGTTCACCTCGGCGAGCTGTTTCTCGACCCCCGCGAGCTGCGGTTTCAGCTGCCGCAGCTTCTGCTCTACGGCGGCGCGCTGCTTGGGCAGTTTCGCCGCAGCCTTACGGACGTCGCCGAGCTTGCCGACCAAGTCCGTGCGCGCCTTGGTGGCCTTGGCGATGCCGTCGGTGATCTCGCGGCGCTTGCCGCGCAGGTCACGCTGCTTGTCGGCCAACTCGTCGAGCGCGGCGTCCAGGACGCCGACCTGCGCCCTGGCGACGGCGAGATCGGCCCTGGCGACCCGCAGCTGGGCGCTCAGCGCCGAGTTGTCGAAGCGGACCAGCACGTCACCGGCTTCTACCTGGTCACCGAGCCTGACCGGGACGGCGACGATCCGCTGGGCGGCGCCCAGCGACAATACGGCGGACACGTTCGAGCTGCTGGCAGCTGTCCCTGGCGCTACCTGGAAGCCGGCGTCCAGGCTGACCCGTGGCACGGTCAGCGTCGGGGCCTGGACGCCGACGTTGTCGGCCAGCACCCGTCCGGTGGCGGCAATGGTGGTCGGCGCGGGCTGGGCGCAGCCGGTGAACACCAGCGCGAAGGCCACCGTGGCGGCGAGTGCCGCGCCGCCGCGCCGGGTCATGTCGCACCCCCGGCGTCGGAACTCTCGGGGTCCGGATTCTCGGGCTCCGGACCGGCGAAGTCGAGCGTGCGCAGGTAGGCATCCACCAGCCATTCGATCGCCTCGCCACCGGGGTGCTGGGGCGGGTCGTTGCTCATCAGCCCGCCGAAGACCACGTAGCTCATCAGTGGGCCGACCAGCATCCGCACGCTGATCTCGGGGTGATCGAGCGCAATCACCCCGTTGCCGGCCGCGGCGGCGAGGATCGCCTTCGCGCGTCCGAGCAGCTGGTAGGGCAATGCCTCAAGGAAGGTGTTCCGCAGCTCGGGGACGTGCACCGCCTCGCCGAGGAGCAGCCGCAGGATGGCCACGGACTCCTCGCGAAGCATGGTGTCGAGCAGCCGTTCACCGAAACCGATCAGGGCGGCACGCAGCTCCTCCGGGGTGTGCGGGGTCGGGGCGCCACGCTGCGGGCCGAGCGCCTGCAGCGCTTCGGCGAGGGTTGCGATCAACAGCTCCTCTTTGCTCGCGAAGTACGCGTAGAGGGTCTGCTTGCTGACTCCCGCTTCGGCCGTCACGGCGTCCATCGAGGTGCGGGCGAAGCCCTGGCTGAGGAAGAGTGCGCGGGCCGCGTCGGTGATCTGCCGACGTTTGGCCTGGGCCCGCGGGGTCAACTCCTCCACGGATCAAACTGTACGGTTCAGTTTGATGATCTTCAAGAGACCGGCGCGCGGGGTTAGGGTTCGACTGTGATCAAGTACCTGGGCTCCAAACGGGCCCTGGCCGGCGTCCTCGGAACGCTGGCACAGGGCTCCGGGGCCCGGACGGCGGTCGACCTGTTCACCGGAACCACCCGGGTGGCGCAGGAGTTCAAGCGGCGCGGGTTGTCGGTCACCGCGGCCGACGTGGCCAGCTACAGCGAGGTGCTGGCCCGCTGCTACATCGCCACCGACGCCGACGCGGTCGACGCCGACGAGCTGGACGCCATGCTGGCCGAGCTGAACGCGTTGCCCGGACGCCGTGGCTACGTGACCGAGACCTTCTGCGAACGGGCGCGGTTCTTCCAGCCGCACAACGGCGAGCGGATCGACGCGATCCGCGATCGGCTGCTTGGGCTGGCCGGTCATCCGCTCTATCCGGTGCTGCTGACCGCGCTGATGGAGGCGGCAGACCGGGTGGACAACACCACCGGCCAGCACATGGCCTACCTGAAGAGCTGGGCGCCGCGGGCGTCCAACCAGTTGCGGCTGCGGGCACCGGTGCTGATCTCGGGCACCGGTCTGGTGATGCGTGGCGACGCGCAGCAGGTGGCGCAGCAGTTGCCGCCGTCCGACCTGGTCTACCTCGACCCGCCCTACAACCAGCACCGCTATTTCAGCTACTACCACATCTGGGAGACACTGGTCCGCTGGGATTCCCCCGGTCACTACGGGGTTGCCTGCAAACGCGAGGACGCCCGCGCCGACGAGAATGCCAGCGCGTTCAACTCGCGCCGCCGGATGCCGGCTGCGCTCGCGGCGCTGATCGGCGAGGTGCGCGCCGAGACCGTGATGGTCTCCTACAACGACGAGGCCTGGGTGACTCCGGAGCAGATCGTCGGCTGGCTGCGCGACGCGGGCCACACCGCGGTCGAACTGCTGGCGTTCGACTCCCGGCGCTACGTGGGCTCGCGGATCGGCATCTACAACCATCTCGGCGAGAAGGTGGGCAAGGTCTCGCACACCCGCAACGTCGAGTACGTGTTCGTCGCCGGGACGACCGAGCGCGTGGGCGCGGCGCTGGCCGCCCTGGCCGAGCGCGACCCGGCCGAGGTGGGCGCCCGATGAAGCGGGGAGCCGCACGGGCCTCCGACATCCACGCGCTGGCGAAGGCGCTGCCACACGTCACCGTCTACGACCCGGATTCGACCACGCCGGTCTATCAGGTCGGCGGGAAGTCGTTCGTCTTCTTCCGGACGCCGCGTCCGGACGCCGTGGACCCCGTCACCGGCGAACGCTACGCCGACGTGGTGGTCTTCTGGGTGCCCGATCTGGCCGCCAAGGAAGCCCTGGTGCGCGATCCCTCGACGCCGTTCTTCACCACCCCGCACTTCGACGGCCACCCGTCCGTGCTGCTGCGGCTGAGTCGACTGGCCCAGATCAGCCGGGCCGAGTTGGCCGAGGTCATCGAGGACGCCTGGCTGTCGCGGGCGTCCGCACGCCGGGGACGGCTCTATCTGGAGGGACCGGACCGGATCACCGGCTAGTCGCCACCGCCGGTCGAGCTTTGCCGAACCTGCGCCGTCCTCGCCGCATTCGGCGTCGCGGCCCTCCCGGAGTGAGCTACTCGGGTCAACCGATCGACCGATGGTGGGTGCGCATCGGGATTCGTAGCGTCGAGGTATGACCAGCCGAACCGTCGTGAACCAACCCGAGCGGTCGCTGGCGCCCGACCTGGCCCGCGGCTCGGTGCTGGCGCTGATCGCGGTAGCCAACGTGATGATCTACCTGTACGGGCGGCCCTACGGGCTGCGCCAGCACCTCGTCGAGCCGGGCGCTCTGGACCGGGCGGTCACCTTCGTGGTGATCATGCTGGTGGACTGCCGGGCCTACCCGATGTTCGCGGCGTTGTTCGGCTACGGCCTGGCGACGATCGCGGCCAGGAGCGACGCCACGGGGGCGACGGCGTCCGAGACCCGTCGGGCGGTCCGTCGCCGCTGCCTGATCCTGATCGGGTTCGGCCTGGTGCACGCGGTCGCCGGCTTCTCCGGCGACATCCTCGGCTGGTACGGGCTGCTCGGCGTGATCGTCGCCGGCCGGCTCGGATTGAGCGACCGCGCCCTGCTGCGGGCTGGCCTCGGGTGGCTGGTGCTGGCGGCCGTAGTGCAGGGCGTGATCTTCGCCGACCCTGCCGTGCACGATCGACGCAGTCATCTGTGGTCGTACGCCGTCGACGACCCGGTCGCCGCGCTCGGCTGGCGGCTGGTCGAGTGGCCGATGACGGCGATCGGACTGCTGGCGGTGATCCCCGCCGTGCTGGCCGGGATCTGGGCCGGCCGGCGCCGGCTGCTGGCCGATCCCGGAGGTCACCTGCCGCTGCTGCGACGCGCCGCGGTTCTGGGCATCGCGGCCGGGGTGCTCGGCGGGATCGGACCGGCGCTGATCGGCATCCAGCTGTGGACGCCGGACGCCGCGCTCGCGATGGTGATGTCCGGCCTGCACATCGTCACCGGCGTCGCCTGCGGACTGGGTTTCGGTGCCGCCGCCGCCCTGGCCGCGCATCGCCTGAGCGCCCGAGATCAGCTGCCGCGCCCGATCCGGGCACTCGTGGCCGCCGGCCAGTGCTCGCTGAGCTGCTACCTGGCCCAGACCGTGGTGTTCGTGGCGGTGTTGCCGGCCTGGACGCTGGGCTGGGGAGCGCAGCTGGGTTCGGCCGGCGCGGCGGCGTTGGCCCTTGCCACCTGGTTGTTCACCGTGATTCTTGCCGACCGCGTGGTGTCGCGCGGCCGACGCGGTCCGGCGGAGATCCTGCTGCGGCGCCTGGCCGAGGCTGGAACCCGGACGCCGCGGCATGCGACCATCGGTGATGGCTGAGCCGGACGCCGCGGTGCCGCAGGTCATCCCGAGCCGGGTGGACCGGGTATGGCTCGCGCTGCCCTACCTGCTGCTGGTGGGGTGCCTGGCGATCAGCTGGAGCAGCGGCGAACTGGTCTCGACCGACGTGGGCTGGGCGGCGGTGCTCGGGGCGACCACGCTGGCCTGGCACACCTGGTGGACGGCGCTGCACCCGGCCTGGCTGGCCGTCGATCGCGTCCGGATGGGGATCTACTATCTGGGTTTCGTGGCGCTGACCGCGGCGCTCTTCTCGCTGACCTTCAACTTCTTCCCGCTCTACCTGACCTGCTTCCCGATGGCCTTCGTCGCGCTGCCGGGTGCCTGGGCCTACGTGGGCGTGGCGGTGGCGACCGCGGTCGCCCTGCTGGGCCCGGGAATGCTCACCCTGTCCGCCGAGAACGTCGTGGTGACCGCGGCCGGGGCATTGCTGGCCGCGGTCGCCGGCGGGTCGATACGGGCGCTGGAGGACGAGTCCGAGCGCCGACGCGCCGCCCACGCCGAACTCGCCCGCACCCACGCCGAACTCGAGGCGGCCCTGGCCGCCAATGTCAGGCTCACCCAGCGGCTGGTGGTCGAGGCCCGCGAGTCCGCAGTGGCCGCCGAACGGACGCGGCTGGCGGCCGACATCCACGACAACCTGGCGGCCGGACTGTCGGGCATCCTGGCCCAACTCCAGGCGCTGGACGCCGAACTGCCCGAATCAGCGCCGGTGCGCGACCGCGTCGGGACCAGCATCGAGGTCGCGCGGGAATGCCTGCGGGACGCCCGCCGGTCGGTTACTGCGCTGCGTTCCCCCTCGTCCGGGGGCAATTCGACCGACGAGAAGGAAGGCGGTGCCGACCTGCCGGCGACCATCCGGCTGCTCGCGCAGCAGATCTCGGACCGCTTCGACCTGCCTGTGGAGGTCAGGGTGACCGGTGTGACCAGACCGCTGCCGGGCCGGGTAGCGGAGGCCCTGCTGCAGGCGGCCCGGGAGGCGCTCACCAACGCGGCCAAGCACGCCCGGGCCGGACGCGCCTACCTCACGCTGTCCTTCCTCGAGGACCGGGTGGCGGTGGATGTGGCCGACGACGGCCACGGACGCCTCCCCGTCGGGAATGCTCTCAACGCCGTGACCGGGCACGGGCTGGCCATCATCACTGAGCGTTTGGCCGAGGTCGGCGGAAGCGTGGAGGTGGCCGGTGAACCGGGCAGCGGAACGACCGTGACCCTGGTGGTGCCGAACCAGACCACAGGTGAGGACTCCCGCGATGACCGCTGAACCGATCCGGGTACTGCTCGTCGACGACCATCCGGTGGTGCGCGACGGGTTGCGCGGCCAACTGGCCAGCCGGAGCGACCTGAGAGTGGTCGGCGAGGCCGGCAGCGCGGAGGAGGCGCTCGCCCGGCTGCGCGTCGAAGCCGTGGACGTCGTGCTCACCGACCTGCGGATGCCCGGCGCGGGTGGCCTGACCCTGATCGCCGAGATCGGACGCCGGCACGCCGATGTCGCGGTCGTGGTGCTGACCACCTACGACACCGCCGAGGAGATCGCCGCGGCGCTGACCGCCGGTGCCCGGGGCTACCTGCTGAAGGACGCCGATCGCGCCACCATCGTGGACGCCGTCCGCGCGGCGCATCGCGGCCGAAGCGTACTGGCCGACGCGGTTCGGAGCCGTCTCGCTGAGGCGCCCACGGCGTCCGGTCCGCTGAGTGCCCGCGAACTCGACGTGCTGCGCCTGGTCGCGGCCGGCCGGACCAACGCTCAGATCGGTGCCGCCCTGCACATCGGCGAATCCACGGTGAAGACCCACCTGCAGCACATCTTCGGCAAGCTGGACGCAGCCGACCGGGCCGCGGCTGTCGCGGCCGGCTACCGGCAGGGCCTGCTCTGACCAGTCATTCGATCGGTGGATACCGCGTGCCGGCCACGACTTCTAGCGTCGAATCATGAACCCATCGACGGCACCCAGCCCCGGACGCCACGCGGTCCGGCGGCGGCTGGCGCCGCTGTACGCGTCCGTCTTCCTCAACGGGGTGGCGTTGTGGGCGCCGATCGAGAAGCTGTTCATGGTCGGCATCGGGTTCGACGCCGCCGCGATCGGGCTGATGGCCGCCGCCTACGCCGCGGTGGTGCCGCTGTGCGAGGTGCCCTCGGGCATCCTCGCCGACCGCTGGAGCCGGCGCGGGGTGATGCTGCTCGGGGTGGCGTCCGCCGCGATCAGCGTGCTCATCGGCGGGTTGAGCACCAACGTCGCCAGCTATGTCGTGTCGACGCTGTTCCTCGGGCTGTACTTCGCGCTGATGTCGGGCACGGTGGACGCCGTCGCCTACGACATCCTGCTGGAGGAGACCGGCGACGGCGCGAACTTCGAGCGGGTGATCGGACGCCTCCGGCTCACCGAAAGCGTCGCCCTGGTGGCCAGCGCCTTCGCTGGATCGCTGATCGCCGAACTGCTGTCGCTGCGGGCCAGCTACCTGCTCACCCTGATCCCGCTGGCCGGCGCCGCTGTCGCCCTGGCGCTGCTGCACGAGCCGCAGTTGCATCGACGGGCCGAACCGGTCCCGATCCGGCGCCAACTGCGGGACGCCTACGGCGCGCTGCTGCGACCGGGCTCGGTCCGGCGGGTGGTGGCGATCCTGATGCTCACCTCGGTGCTGGTCCAGTCGGTGCTCGAGGTCGGGCCCTGGTGGCTGGTGGTGCTCGACGCGCCGGCCTTCGGCTACGGCTGGCACTGGGCGGGCGTGACCGCGGCGCTGGGCATCGGGGGCCTGCTCGGTGGCTCCCTGTGGCTGGCGACCACTCGTGGCTCGATGATGGCGCCGTTGCTCGGGGTGCTCGCCGCCGGCGCGCTGGTCGTCGCGGCGTGGGTGCCGCTGGTGATCCTCGCCCAGGTGCTGCTGACCCTGCTGATGGTGGCGATCAGCATTCCGGCGACCCGTCGGCTGCACGACGCCCTCGATTCGACGGTGCGGGCCAGCGTGGCGTCCGGCGTGGGGGGCTTCTCGTGGCTGGCGTTCATGCCGTTCGCGGTGTTGCTCGGGCAGGCCGGTCAACACGCCGGAACCTGGGCGACCGGGCTGCTGCTGGTTGCCGTCACCCTGGCCGTCGCGCTGGTGAGCCTCAGCCTGGGGACCCGGAGAACGCACCGTTGATGGGGTCCGTTTCACCCTCTCGGCGTGAGCGAGCCTGACCGTCAGGTTCCTGCACGCGCCCTTGACCGGAGGCTGCCCTTCGAAGGCCGACGGCAGCACAACCCGAAATCGGCCGCCATCTGACGAGGCACATGCGTCTCCCCTCTCGGCTTGGCCGAGAACCGCTGCTAGATTGGCCGCCATGCACACGAATGTGACGATGATCACCGCGCACGCCGTCCGCGCGCTGATGTGCATGTGTTGCTGTTGTCGACTCGGCTGAACGACCTTTCCTCACTGTTCGCCACCTCCGACCGCAACCCACTCTCCCCTTGAAAGGCATGCCATGCCGCACGATGAAATCTGGCGCCGAGTCCGCTCCGAGGCGGAACAGTCCGCCGCGAGCGAGCCGGCCCTGGCCAGCTACCTGCACACCGTCGTCCTCGCCCACGACAAGCTCGAGGACGTGCTCAGCTACCTGTTGGCTTCCAAGCTGGGCAGCCCGACCATCACCTCGATGAGCCTGCGCTCGCTGATCGACGAGGCCTTCTCACACGACCCGGCCATCGGGCAGGCCTTCCGCGAGGACCTTCGGGCCGTGCTCAGCCGTGACCCGGCCTGCCGGGGCTATTCGATCCCGCTGCTCTACTTCAAGGGCTTTCACGCCCTGCAGTCGTACCGGGTGGCGCATCATCTGTGGACCAACGGCCGCGAGTCGCTGGCGCTGTACCTGCAGAGCCGCATCTCGGAGGTGTTCGCCGTCGACATTCATCCGGGCGCCCGGATCGGCAAAGGCATTCTCTTCGACCACGCCACGTCGATCGTGATCGGCGAGACCGCCGTCATCGAGGACGACTTCTCGATGCTGCACGAGGTCACCCTGGGCGGCACCGGCAAGGTGGGCGGTGACCGGCACCCCAAGATCCGCCGCGGCGTCATGATCGGCGCCGGAGCAAAGGTGCTCGGCAACATCGAGGTCGGCGAGGGCGCCAAGATCGGCGCCGGCTCGGTGGTCCTCGAGGACGTCGCCCCGTTCACCACGGTGGCCGGAGTGCCCGCACGTCCGGTCAGCTACCCGGCGCACGTCTTCCCCGAGGACCTGGTCGAGACCGACCTCAGCTACCACGAGGCCGAGTGAGCCTGGTCGGCTCGGCGTAGCCTGGCGGTCATGCTCGCCGCGTACGTCACAGCCGCCGATCCCCACCAGCCCCTCGAGGCGCTGCGGATCGGCGAACGTCCAGAACCGGACGCCGCCGACGGCTGGGCAGTGGTCGAGGTCGAGGCCTGCGCACTGAACCGGCACGATCTGTGGTCGCTGGCAGGCGTCGGACTGCCCGCCGAGCGAATGCCGATGATCCTCGGTACGGACGCCGCCGGCACCGTCGACGGCCGCCCGGTGATCGTGCACGCGGTGATCACCTCGCCCGGCTGGACCGGCGACGTGGCCCTCGACCCGAAGCGAAGCCTGTTGTCAGAGCTACATCAGGGCACGATGGCTCAGTTCGTGGCGGTGCCCGAGGCGAACCTGATCGACCGGCCGGCCTGGCTGAGCGTCGAGCAGGCCGCCTGCCTGCCCACCGCCTGGCTGACCGCCTACCGGATGCTCACCAAGGACTCGGGATTGAGAGCCGGCGACACGGTCCTGATCCAGGGCGCCTCCGGCGGCGTGGCGTCTGCGGCCACGGCGTTGGGGTCGGCACTCGGGTTCCGGGTCTGGGTGACCGGTCGCACCGAAGCGAAGCGATCGGCCGCGGTGACCCGCGGCGCGGACGCCGCCTTCGAGCCGGGCGTCCGGCTGCCCGAACGGGTGGACGCCGTGATCGAGACCGTCGGTGAAGCCACCTGGGCGCACTCGCTGCGGTGCCTGCGGCCCGGCGGCACCATTGTCTGCGCGGGTGCCACCAGCGGCCCGAACCCGCCGGCCGAACTGAACCGGGTGTTCTTCCAGCAGCTGCGGGTGATCGGCTCCACCATGGGCACCATCGAGGAGTTCCACGGCCTGCTGGGGCTGATGGAGCGCACCGGCGTCCGGCCCACCATCGACCGCGTCCTGCCACTGTCGGACGCCGCCGAGGGCTTCCGTGCGATGGCCGAGGGAACGTTGGACGGCAAGATCGTCATCCGGCCCTGACCGGGGATCACCGAGTCATCGCCACGTTCTGTCATTGCCGACGGTTAGGCTGCTCGGGTGACCACCACCTCAGTGTTGAGCGCCGCTGCCAAGAGCCGTGGTGAGGTATTCACCCGTCGCTGGGTCGTTGAGCTCATGCTCGATCTCGTCGAGTACACCCGGACCCGCGATCTGGCCAATCTGACCGTTGTCGAACCGGCAGTAGGCTCGGGTGCGTTCTGGCGGGTGCTGTTGGAGAGACTCACCACCTCCTTACCCGCCGCTCGCCAGTGGGAGAGCTTGAACAACGCACTGCGTGGCTACGACATCGAGCAAGCCAACGTCGACAATTGCCGAGCCTTGACCATTGCGCACCTGGTGGCTTCTGGTTGTCCACGAGGAACTGCCCACGCCCTGGCCGAACGCTGGTTGCGTTGTGAGGACTTCTTGCTCGCTACACGTGACCTTCGAGCGGACCTCGTAGTTGGAAACCCCCCTACATCAGGATCGAGGAATTGGCACCCCCGCTACTCAACGAATACCGGCGAGTGGCACCGACGATGGGGGGGCGTGCAGACATCTTCGTGGGGTTCTACGAACATGGGCTAGATCTGTTGAAGGCCGGCGGCAAGCTCGCGTTCATCTGCGCGGACCGCTGGATGCGAAACGCTTACGGCCGCGCCCTGCGCGCCAAGATCGTTGATAGCTTCAGTGTCGATGACGTCATCGTGATGCACGATGCAGATGCCTTCGAGTCCACGGTCTCCGCCTATCCGGCGATCACCGTGATCAGCAAGAAACCCCAGGGAACAGCGACGATCGCGAAAGCAAGTGAGCGTTTCGGTGCGGACCAAGCATCGACATACGTGCAGTGGCGGGACCGCGATGAAACCCGGTTAGTGACTGATGAGGTCAACGCAGTAGTTCTGCCGTCCTGGCACGAGACGTCTGAGGCCTGGCCAGACGCGTCACCGGCCGTGATCGCATGGCTGGAGCAGTTGGACGAGACCATGCCACTGCTGGAGGATGTCAGTACTGGCACCAGGTTGGGCATCGGCATTGCTACGGGCTCGGACCGCATCTACATTCGCAGCGGCGATATCGACGTCGAACCAGATCGCCTGATGCCGATGGTTACCCCCGACGCGATACGAAGCGGGGAGTTCCGGTTCACTGGCGAGCACCTGGTTTCCCCCTGGACGCCCAACGGAATCGTGGACCTGCGCGACTATCCTCGGCTGGCCAGGTACTACGCGGGCAATGCACAGCAACTCCGCGGACGCAGCGTGGCGAAACGATCGGGCCCCCACTGGTACCGGACCATTGACCGGCAGAATTTCTCGCTACTGCAGCGAGACATGCTCGTCTTTCAGGACATGAAGGCACAGACGACCCCGGTGCGCGTCCCCGCTGGTTTTGTGCCTCACCACAATCTCTACTGGATCGTGTCGAACACCTGGGATCTGGATGCTCTTGGTGGCCTCCTGCTGTCCAAGCTCGTCGAGAAGCAGGTAGAGGCGTATTGCGTAAAGATGCGTGGGGGGACGCTGCGCTTCCAGGCCCAGGTACTGAGGAAGGTACGAATTCCTCGGATCGACAGCCTGACTCAATCCGTCATGGCCGATCTCGCGGAGGCATTTCGAACTCGTGATCGGGAACGGGCAGACTTGGCTGCGCTGCGCGCATTCAATCTGGATTCGGTTCCGCAGTAATGGGGCACCAGATGGGTGACGACTCGCTGGTTGTCTCGAGGGAGGACCACCAGCGAATCCTGGCCGCCGTCGAATACTGGTTCAACGCCAAGGCAGATCAGTTGGCTCAGGTGCTTGCGGTCGGACGCAGTCAAGGCGGCATGCGGGACGCGGTCGTGGGCGGCAAGCATCTGGATGGATTCAACACCCTGGTGGTCGACGAACTGAGACGGCTCGGCGTGCCTGGGTTGTCGTTCCGGGTAAATGCTCAGGCTACCTTGCCGGGCTACTACCGCGCCTCCAAGTCATGGGACCTCCTCGTCCTTCGGCGAGGGGAACCCATTCTTGCGGTCGAGTACAAATCGATGAAGGGGTCTGAGGGAAAGAACCTGAACAATCGGATGGACGAGGTGCTGGGTGTCGGTGAAGATCTGCGGGCCGCCCAGGCCCATGGACTTGTCTCGCGCAGCCTCCGACGGGCGTACATATTCGTCATGGAGGCCACACCTTCAGTACTCGCCCCCGTCCGGACCCGCGGAGTGTTCGGAACTGTGGATCCGGTGTTCGACGAAGCCAGCTACCTGGACCGGATGGGCATCATCTGCGAGCGAATCAGGGATGCAGGGTTGTATGACCTCACGTGGGCCGTGGCCGCTACCACCAATCCCATCGACTTCTACGAACCCAACCCACACGTTGGCTGGGAGCGCTTCGCCACCGACCTGATGGATCGTTCGAGTAGGTTCGCCTACCCAACAAGCGTCGCGTCAGCGCACTTTCGCGAGTTCGGCAGCCAGCTCGGCGTCCGAGAGATCCCAGACCGCGATCGACACGCAGGTCGTGGCCTTCGCCCGGCAGAACAGGGCCACGGGCCAGTTCTGCCCCTCGCTGACCTTCTCCCACACAGCATCCGGATCCGCCATCTGGCCCACAGGAACGACGAACGGCTCGGTCGGCACCGGGCGCGCCGGGTCCGAGGAGGGGTGCAGCACACCGACCATGGTGGGCAGCTTGTCGCCGGCCACCCGCTGCAGGCGCGCGAACGCCGGACGCAACTGGCCCTCGCCACCGACGACCACGACCGCCGGGCCCTCGGTGTAGTCGGTCATCCGCAGCTGGCCACCGCCGACCTTGTCCAGAACTGCGCCGGGCTGGCCCGGCTTCGGCGGTGTCACCCGCTTGGGCTTGGCGGGTACGAACTTCCGGCCGCGGGGTTCCAGTGCGAAGAAGTCCGCCGACACCGTGACGTTCGTCTCCACCGCGGTCACCTCCCAGGAGATGTAACCCGCCGATGTGCCCTTCAGCTGCACGGAAGGAAATTCGGCGTCGAAGATCAACTCCGACGGCTCGGACCCACCTTCGCAGGACCAGACCGTCGCCGGTCGTCCCGCCACCTCGGTCGTTCCGGTCTGTTTGGCCTGCGGGCATTGCGTCTCGAACGCCCGCGTGCCCGGGCCCTCCGGCTCAGCGGCCGCGCTCCGGCGGCAGCCGGCCGAGTCGCAGGTGACCTGGGTGGTGCCGTCCGAGACATTGACCAGCGTCGACTCCGCGCCGTCCTTGCTCTTGGGGTAGATGGTCCGAGTCCGGACGCCGTCGGTGACGGTGACAAGTTCCGTCACGCTCTTCTCGGCCGTCATCGTCGTGGTGACCCGGATGATTCCCGAGGACTTCGGCGCGGTCGCGCTCGGTGTGGGCGTCTGCGCCGTAGGGACCGAGGCACATCCGGACGCCACCAGTGCCGTCAGGACAAGGGATATCGCAGGTTTCACGGGCGCAGGATACGGGGCGGGATGACGATCGGACCAGGGGCAATGTTGCCCCTGGTGCCATGGAGCCGCCTTGGGGAGTCGAACCCCAGACCTATTCATTACGAGTGAATCGCTCTGCCAACTGAGCTAAGGCGGCGTGCCGGGCGCGGCCCGGCGACGACCAACTATAGGACAGCGGCGAGGGTGGGCGCGATTCGGCCGGACCAGAGGTGACCGAGGGAACCGTCCCCGGTGACCGAAAGAACCGTCCCCGGTGGACGGGCTACTGGCAGCGGGTGCCGTCCGCGGGCACGGTGCCCTGAATCAGGTAGGCGGTCACCGCGTTGTCGATGCAGGACGACTTGCCCCCGAAGGTGCCGTGGCCCTCGCCCTCGTAGGTGAGCAGCACGCCGGAGGTCAGCTGCTTCGCCATCGTGACAGCGTTCTGGTACGGCGTCGCCGGATCGCCGGTCGCCCCGACCACCAGGATCGGCGCTGCCCCGGAACCCGTCGGCAGGAACTGGGGCGCGCTGCGCGCCGGCCAGAGTGAGCAGGTGTAGCCGGGGCCGAAGTACTTGCCGTAGATCGGCGCCTTCCTCCGGTTTTCGGCCCAGCGCTGCTCCGCCTCGACCACGCCGAAGTCCTTGGAGTCGGCACATCCGATCGCCGGGAACGAGTAGAACAGAGATCCGTAGCGGCCGCTCTGGTCGCGATCATTGAGTCCGTCGGAGGACCGCAGCAGGTCGGCCCCGTCGCCGTCGATCGCCGCTTGCAGATCGGTCGCCAGTTCCTTCCACGCCGGGATGCCGCCGTACAGGTAGCCGGCGATTCCGTCGGCGGCCAGTGACTGCGTGAGCTGCCGATCGTCCACCGTGAGCGGTTCGGCGTCCAGCCCGTCGAGAAAGTCCGTGACGCTGGTCAGCACCGCGTCCTTGGAGCCGCCCAGCGGGCAGCTCTGCCGCGCACACCAGGCCGCGAAGTTGCCCAGCGCCAGATCAAAACCCATGGCCTGGATCACCGTGTCGTCGTCGGTGATGTCGACAGCGGCGTCCAGCACCAGCCGGCCCACCCGCTGCGAGAACAGATCGGCGTAGACGGCACCGATCTGGGTGCCGTAGGAGTAGCCCAGATAGGACAGCTTCTCGTCGCCCACCAGCGCCCGCATCAGGTCCAGATCGCGGGCGGTGTCGATGGTGGAGATGTGCTCCAGCAGTTCGCCGCTGTGCTCCCAGCAGGACGTGGTGAACTGGAAGGTGCCGACCAGCAGCGCCTCGGTCTCGGCCTCGTCGTCGGGCGATGAGTCGAGCTGGTTGTAGGCGTCGGTCTCGGCATCGTCGAAGCAACGCACCGGGGTGGAGGCGTTGGTGCCGCGTGGATCCCAGCCGACGACGTCGTACTGCTCCAAGCCCTTCGACGCGAAATAGGCGACCATGCTGCGTCCGGAGCCGCCCGGCCCGCCCGGGTTGATGAAGAGCGTGCCCAGCTTCGGCGTGGCGGTCGCCGGCTTCCGCGCCAGCGCCAGCGTGATCGCCTGTTCGGACGGGTTGGCGTAGTCGAGCGGTGCCACGATGCTCGCGCACTGGTACCGCTCGGCGCACGTGCGCCACTGGACGGCCTGCTTCAGGTAGCCGTTCAGACCGTCACCGTCGGGCGCCTCGGTGAAGCCGTCCGGACGCGCGGTCGGCGCCGGCAATTGCGGCCGGTCGATCTCCAGGCCCGGTGTCTCCGAGACCCCGATCACAGGTCCGGACGGCGGGGCGACCGGAGCACTGGGCGTCGGTTGGCTGGGAGCGGGACCGGGCGTGCAGCCCGCTAGGACGAGCAGCGCCGCGGCACCGACGATCCAGCGGGAAGAGATGCGCACGGGCACAATCTAGTTGCCGGTCACTACCCGCTGGCTCAAGCTCGAGCAACAGTGGCGGGGTCTCGACAACCTCGACCGGCGACGGCTCAGCGGTTCTCGCGGCTCTTGCGGAAACTGCGGTCGAGGCTGAATCCGCCGCCGCCCACGCACAGCAACAGCAGGCCGACCACGGCCAACAGCAGTTCGAACTCGCCGACGAAGCCTGCCCGGCCGGCCACGAACGGGCTCCAATTGCCCCACAGCACGAAGGCCAGCGCGCCGCCGGCGATCAGCAGCACGCCCAGCCCGGCGATCCGGGTGAGCAGGCCGAACACCAGGGCCACCGCGATCGCCAGCGAGGCGTACCCGGTCACCGCGGACATGATCGCCGGCTCGGGAATGACCGTGGTGGCGAAGAGTCGCTCAGCCCCGACGGGATCGGTGACGTAGGCCAGGCCGTGCACGGCCATGATGGCGGCGACCACCAGCCGGACCAGGAACAGTGAGAAGGCCCCGAGGAAGCGGTCGGTGGAGCGTCGGGTGACCACCACCGGCTCCGGTGTTGCCGTCGCACGGACGTCGGGGGCCGCCAGCGCGGCCTCGCGCGCCTCCCGGCGGGCCGCCCGCTCGGCGGCGAGCTTGCGCTCCTCCGCCGTCAGCGCGGCCGGCACCTCCATCACCGCGGTGGGCGCTACTGCCGCGGAGGTCGCGACGGGCGCGGCCGGTGCCGCGGCGTCCGAACGGAAGGCGGCGTCGTTCGGCGCCTGCGCCGTCCGCGCGTTGCCTGCGACGGCGGGCGGCGCCGGCAGGGTGGGCTCCCGGCGCTGTTTGGGCCGGTCGTCCTCTTCGGTGAACCCAAACGGGAACCCGTGCTGATCGTGGGCCGTGTCGGTCATGGTCCTCCTCCACAGAGTGACCTCCATCGTGCCCTTTCCGGCGCCGCGTCCAGCCGACCGACACTCGCGCGTCCGGCGATTCCGGGTCAGCTCCGTCCGGCGATGCTGACCAGCAGCGATTCCATCGCCAGCAGCGGGGCCACGTTGCCCTCCAGCGCCTCGCGGCAGGCCAGGACGGCGTCGATCCGGCGCAGCGTCGCCTCGGGGGCATCGCGGCGGGCGACCGCCTCGATCTCGGCACGCAACTCGGCGTTGATCAGCTCGGCCGCCACTCCTGATTGCACCAGCAGCACGTCGCGGTAGTAGGTGGTGAGTTCGGTGAGCACCCGGTCGAGCGCGTCGCGCTGCAGCCGTTTGGCGCGCGCCTTCTGCTGCTCGTCGAGTTCGCGCAGCGCGGCCTGGGCGTTGCGCGGCCGGGCACCTTTGGTGCCGAAGCCGAGCGCTTCGGACAACTCGGCCTTCTCGCGGGCGTCCAGCTCGGTGGTCGTCGCGGCGGCCTCCTGGGTCGCGGAGTCGACCAGCTCCGCGGCTGCGGTCAGGCACTCACCCAGCGAGGTGAGGCGTCCGGGCAGGGTGAGCAGCTCGGCCCGCCGGGTGCGGGCCGCCTCGTTCCGGGCCAGCATCCGGGCTCTGCCGATGTGTCCCTGCGCCACCCGGGCGGCGAACTCGGCCAGTTCGGGGGACGCCCCATCGCGCCGCACCAGCAGCTCGGCGACTGCCGCCGCGCTGGGCGTTGCCAGTTCGACCCGTCGGCATCGCGAGCGGATCGTCACCACCACATCGTCCGGGGTCGGCGCGCACAGCAGCCAGACCGTTCTGGTCGCCGGCTCTTCGATGCTCTTCAGCAGCGCGTCGGCGCCTCGTTCGGTGACGCGGTCGGCGTCCTCGACCACGAGCACCTGGTAGCGGCCCAGCGTCGGCGACATGGCGGCCCGGCGGACCAATTCGCGCACCTCGTCGACGCCGATGGACAGCTGCTCGGTGCGCACCAGCGTGACGTCGGGATGGGCGCCCGACAGGCTCGTCCGGCAGGCCGAACACTCGCCGCAGCCGCCGCGCTCGCATTGCAGTGCGGCCGCGAAGGCGCGGGCCGCGTTCGACCGCCCCGAGCCTGGCGGCCCGGTGATCAGCCAGGCGTGGGTCATCGCGTGCGCGTCGCCCGCGACGGCGCGGCGCAGCACCTCGACAACCCTGTCCTGCCCGACCAGATCCGCCCACACGGTCATGGGGTGATCCTGCCAGCCGGCCCCGACAATCTCGGCTCCGACAACAGCGAAGTCACCCGCTCCTGCACCTGTTCGGCGATCCGGTCGACTGGACGCCGCGCCGGCAGCACCAGGTAACGCTCGGGTGCCTGGGCCGCGAGTTCCAGGAACAGCAACCGTGCGCGCTGGTGAAACTCGGCGCCGGCCCCTTCCACGCGGTCCGGGTCGGCGATGGTGCCGACTGCGCGTTCCGGCTCCAAGTCGAGCAGCACGGTCAGGTCGGGCACCAGCCCGGCGGTCGCCCAGCGGGCGATCTCAGCCACCTCGGCCAGATCGAGCACCCGCCCGGCACCTTGGTATGCGAGCATCGAGTCGACGTAGCGGTCACAGATCACCAGTTCGCCGCGCCCGAGCGCCGGACGCACCACCTCGTGCAGGTGATGTGCCTTGTCGGCGGCGTACAGCAGGGCCTCCGCCCGCGGATCGAGATCGCCGGTGGCGGGGTCGAGGACGATCCGGCGGATCATCCGCCCGGCCGCCGTGTCACCCGGTTCGAAGGTCAGTAGCGCCGGAAGGCCGCGGTCGCGCGCCCACGCGGCGAGCAGTCGGCCCTGGGTGGACTTGCCGACGCCGTCACCGCCCTCGAAGACCACGAACAATCCGTTCATCGCCCCTCCGGTCCGGGTTTCGTTGCTTCGATCGCCGATACCGGTCGTCGGCGCGGGGCGCGCGGCCGGATCACCCGGGTGCGCAGCTTGTGCCACAGCCCCGGCCACTCCCGGACGAACTGCTCCCGCGCATAGTCGACGGCGAGCATCGTCCGTTCGTAGGCCCGACCTGCCTCGAAGATCTCGGCGGCGGTCAGCCCGTGCAGATCGCGCGCCAAGGCGGTCGGGTCGGGTCGGACGGTGGCCTCGAGTGGCGAAACGATCGCGGACAACCGGCGGGCCAGCCGTCTCGCGGGCTTGCCGAAGACCCGGCGGGACAGGATGGCGAGTTCCAGGGCCCGCTCTGCCACCCGGGCGGCCCGAGCCCAGCGGACGTCGTCGCTGTAGCGGTCCAGGGTGCGGCACTGGTCGCGCATGGTGCGAACGACGGCCTCGAGTTCCTGGGCCAGGACCGGGCCGGTGAGTCGTCCGGTCACCAGCGGCAGCGGCGGCTCGGCCACCGCCTCGGCGAGCAGATCCAGGATGCGCAGCCAGCGTTCGGTGTGGTGCAGCGGACGCGGGTCGACGAGCGCGACGTCCAACTGCCGTTCCGCGGTGGCCAGCCAGTCGCCGGCGAACAGCGGGCCGAGCGCGGCCAGCTCCCGGCGGAACGAGCGGACGCCGTCGCGCAGCCCGGCATCGGTGCCGTCGCTGGTACGGGCCGTCAGGTCGGCGCGCAGCAGTTCACGCCAACGCGCGTGCAACTCGCGGCCGACGAAGACCTCGATCGGCATCCGCGGCGTGGGGGCTTCGTCCGCGGGAAGCGAACGGGCCGGTGCCAGCCGGTCGGCGAGCCCCGGGAGCCGACCGGCGACCGTCGCGCCGGCGGCTTCGAAGGCAGCCAGGAACGCATCCCGGGAGGCGTCGTCGACGGGCCCGGTCGTGGTCAGGGTGACGGTGCGGTAAGCCTGCAGCTGTCCTGGGCGCTGCTCGATCCGCGCTCGCTCGTCGATCAGCTCTCCGAGGGTGCCGCCGTGCCCGTCGATGAGCGAGAAGCGGCGACGCACCGACGCCACTTCCAGCGCCGGCCCCAGGATCCCGCCGCGGCGAAACGGCAGCAACAGCACCGCCAACTCCGCCGGAACGTCCTCCTCCGCCTGCGGCATCGTCCGCTCCCTGGGCAGCATCGGCTCCCAGTCAGGCGCCCGCAGCGTCCACCGCCCGGTCTCGGCCACCCGGGACAGCTCCAGTCCCCAGGACAGCAACCGACGGTCGGCGGTGTCGATCACCGTCGCGGTCGACTCGGTGGGTGGGCGTCCGACCAGGCGATGGACGCCGGTCGCGGGTCCGGTCAGGTCGTTCACCACCGCGGTCAACGGCAGCTCGAACCGCAGCACCTCACCGCGCCCACCCATGGGTCAGCTCTTCTTGGCCGGCGCCCGCTTGGTCGTCGTGGCGCGCTTGGTGGTCGTCCGGCGGGTGGTGGTGCGCTTCGGCGCCGGACCCTTCGCCCGCTTCTCGGCCAGCAGTTCGGCGGCCCGCTCGGCGGTGATCGCCTCCACCGAATCGGATTTGCGCAGGGTGGCGTTGATCTCACCATCGGTGACGTAGGCGCCGAACCGGCCGTCCTTGATCACCATCGGCTTACCGGTGGCCGGGTCGGCACCCAGCTCCTTGAGCGGGCCGGCGGCGGCACGGGCCCGTCCCCGGGTCTTCGGCTGGGCGTAGATCTCTTCGGCCTGCTCCAGGGTGATGTCGAAGATCTGCTCCTCCGACGTCAGCGAACGCGAATCGGTGCCCTTCTTCAGGTACGGGCCGTAGCGGCCGTTCTGGGCGGTGATCTCCACACCGTCGGCGGAGGTGCCGACCACCCGCGGCAGGCTGAGCAGCTTCAGCGCGTCGTCCAGGCCGATGGCCTCGAGGTTCATCGACGCGAACAGCGAGCCGGTCCGCGGCTTGGCCGACTTCGGCGCACCCTCCTCGAGCACCTCGGTGACGTAGGGCCCGTAGCGGCCCGACTTGGCGACGATCTGGCGTCCGGTGGCCGGGTCGGTGCCCAGCTCGCGCTCCTCGGCCACAGGTTGGTCGAGCAGTTCCTTGGCCCGCTCGATGGTGAGTTCGTCGGGCGGCAGATCCTCGTCGACGTTCGCCCGGCGGCCTTCGGCGTCCTCGATGTAGGTGCCGTAGCGCCCGACCCGCACCGCGATGCCCGAATCGCCCAGCGGGTAGGTGGACAGCCCGCGGGCGTCGATCTCGCCGAGTTCGTTGACCAGCGCGTGCAGGCCCTCGTGAGTCGCCCCGTCGGCGCCGAAGTAGAAGTCGTTGAGCACCTGCAGCCGGGCGGCCTGGCCACTGGCGATGTCGTCGAGGGTGTCCTCCAGGGCGGCGGTGAAGGTGTAGTCGACCAGCCGCGGGAAGTGCTCCTCGAGCAGCCGGGTGACAGCGAAGGCCAGCCACGTCGGGACCAGCGCCGACCCCTTCTTGAACACGTAGTCACGGCTGGTAATGGTGCGGATGATCGAGGCATAGGTGGAGGGCCGGCCGATCTCCAACTCCTCCAGCTTCGCCACCAGCGACGGTTCGGTGTACCGGGCCGGGGGACGGGTCTCGTGGGTGAGCGCCTTCACCTCTTCAGGGATCAGGGCAGCGCCCGCGGCGAGCTGCGGCAGCCGCGCCTGGGCGTCGTCGGAGGTCTCGTCGTCCTCGACGCCCACCACGTAGGCCTTGAGGAAGCCCGGGAAGGTGATGGTGCGGCCCGAGGCGCCGAAGGTGCAGCGTCCGGTCTCGGTGATCTCGCCGGTGGTGGCGTCGGTGACCGCGATCCGCTGCGGCAGAGTGGCGCCGATCCGGACGCTGACCGTCTCGCCCACGGCGTCCGCCATCTGCGAAGCGAGGGTGCGCTTCCAGATCAGCTCGTAGAGCCGGAATGCATCGCCGCTCAGCCCCGTCTCGGACGGCACCTGGAACGTCTCGCCCGCGGGCCGGATCGCCTCGTGCGCCTCTTGGGCGTTCTTCACCTTGGACGTGTAGACGCGCGGCTTCTCGGGCAGATACTTGCCGCCGAACAGCTGCTTGACCTGGCTGCGGGCGGCATTGATCGCGGTGGCCGACAGGGTGACCGAGTCGGTACGCATATAGGTGATGAAGCCGCGCTCGTACAGGTCCTGGGCGACCCGCATGGTGCGTTCGGCGGTGAAGCCCAGCTTGCGCCCGGCGTCCTGCTGCAGGGTGGTGGTGCGGAACGGTGCGTACGGACGCCGCGTGTACGGCTTGGCTTCGACGGAGGCCACCGCGAACGCGGCCTGCTCCAGGGCCGCGGCCAACGTCTCGGCCTGCTCGGCGGAGAGGTGGAACAGTCCCTTGCCGGTCAGGTTGCCCTGGGGATCGAAGTCGCGGCCCTGGGCGACCCGCAGGTCGCTGATCTGCTGCAGGTTCGCGCCGAAGACCGGGGGCTCGGCGTCGGCGCCCGCATTCAGCTTGGCCTCGATGCCGGCGTAGCTGGCGGAACGGAACGCCATCCGCTGCCGCTCCCGGTCGACCACCAGCCGGGTCGCCACCGACTGGACGCGGCCCGCCGACAGCCGCGGCATGACCTTCTTCCACAGCACCGGCGACACTTCGTAGCCGTACAGCCGGTCGAGGATGCGCCGGGTTTCCTGGGCGTCGACCAGGTCGGTGTCGAGTTCGCGCGGGTTCGCCACCGCCTCGGCGATGGCCTGCGGGGTGATCTCGTGGAACACCATCCGGCGGACCGGAACCTTCGGCTTGAGCTCGGCCAGCAGGTGCCACGCGATGGCTTCGCCCTCGCGGTCTTCGTCGGTGGCCAGCAGGAGTTCGTCGGCGCCGGCCAGCTTCGCCTTGAGGTCGCGGATGGTGCCCTTCTTGTCGGCCGCCACCACGTAGAGGGGCTCGAAGTTGTTCTCGACGTTGACGCCGGTGCGCGCCCACTTCTCACCCTTGTACTTGGCGGGCACCTCGGCGGCACCGGTGGGCAGATCGCGGACGTGGCCGCGGCTCGACTCGACGACGTAGCCGTTGCCGAGGAAGCTGGCGATCTTGGTCGCCTTGGCGGGTGACTCGACGATCACGAGCCGTGTCTTGCCTGCTGTTGCCACTGTGGGTTTCCTCGGTGCGGGGATTGTTGACCGCGAAGGCGGCCTCAGGGGGGAATGGTAACCACAAAGCGCGAACGCTCGGCTACTTGCCTGCCGTCGCCGCCCTCAGATAGCCGTCGGCGATCAGCCGGCGAAGCCGTGGCGTCAGGTCGGCGCGCAACGCTGCCGGGTCGACGTCCAGCAGGTCGGCGACCGCGTCGATCAGGACGCCGAGCGGCAGGTCGCCGTCGCAGGCTCCGGCCACGGCGGCCAGGCCGGTGTCGACCTCGACGGCACGTCCGAAACCCGTGGCCCGGCGGAAGACGAGGTGCTCTGGGTCGGCGGCGCCCGGGCGTCCGAGAGCCTCGGAGGTGACGGCCTCATCGAGGGTGAATGCGGTGCCCAGCAACTGGTCGTCGGGCAGCTGTGCCGCGCGGACGGCGTCCGGGAATTCGGCGAAGGCGTCCCCCAGGCCGCCGTGCACCTGGTGGGGCCAGTCGTCGAAGCGAAGTTCGGGATCGTCGCGTTGGTCGTTGTAGAGCGTGAGCCAGCCCAGGCGACGCCGACGACGCCAAGCTGTTCTAAGTAGTCGGCCCACTCGGCGTAGCGCCGTGCATAGTCGGCGGCGCCGATCAGGCCGGCGTCGGCAAGCCAGATCTCGATGTACTCGAACGGGTCGAGCCGCTCGCGCTGCAACACCAGCGCGTCGCAACCGGTGGGGGCGATCCACGACGCCAGCCGGTCTTGCCAGGGCTGGTCGGCGGTGATCGCCCAGTTGCCGAGCACCTGCAGCGCACCGCCCGGGTTGAGGTGCGTCGCGGCACCGGTGACGACCGCCCGGACCAGGCCGTCCGCAGTGAACGAGCCCTCGCGGTAGACCAGGTGGGAGCTGTCCGGCGGTGCCATCACGTAGGGCGGGTTGGTGACGATCAGGTCGAAGCCTTCGCCGGCGACCGGCTCGTACAGCGACCCTTGCCGGACGTCGAGCATGATGCCGTTGAGCGCCGCGGTCAGGTTGGTCATGGCGCAGGCCCGCGGGTTCAGGTCGGTGGCGATGACCTGGCTGACATGGGTGGAGAGGTGCAGCGACTGGATGCCGCAGCCGGCGCCCAAGTCGAGGGCCCGCCCGCGCGGGTTGCGCATGGTGAGTTGGGCAAGGGTGATCGAGGCCGGGGAGAGCCCGAGCACGAAGTCGTCACGCGGTACGGCAAGGCGTCCATCGAGGGTGGGGGTGAGGTCGGAGGCGAGCCAGCCGGAATGATCGCCGTGGTCGTCGCTGAAGGCGTAGGGCCGGATCTCGATGGCGGCGCTGACCGTGTCGTCGGGGGCGGCGTGAAGGATCGGAGTGAGGCGGTCCAGGTCGCCCAGGGCCGCGGCGAGGTCGGTGCGCGGGACGTCATGTTGCAGCGCGAAGGCCCGGATCAGGGTGGCCTGGGGATCGGTGGCACCGGCCAGTACCCGGTCGGCGGGGATGGTGGCGTTGCGGGCCAGCCCGTTCAGGCCGGACCCGCCGAGTCGCTCGGCGACCGCGTCGTAGCTGTAGCCGACGTCGCGCAGCCGGGCGGCGAGGTCGTGGGCGACGGAGGGTGCGAGCACACCGGCAGCCTGCCACACCCCGTTGGCCGACCGTGCCGCGACCTCCGCCAACCTCCGGTCGAGCTTGTCTCCCCACCCGTTGGTCGAACTCGAGACCCGTCGGTCGAGCCTGTCGAGACCTCTCAGCCGATTTCGACAAGCCCGATCAACGGGGCCGTACGCTGCTGCCCGTGAGCGGATCGGTGCTGGTGCGAGGCGTGCGGATCGTCGACCTGGACGGCTCGTCCACGGCGTCCGCGCAACTCGCCGACGTGCTGATCTCGGGCGGCGCGGTCGCCGACGTCGGCACCGACCTCGCGGCGGCACGGGGCGTCACCGAGATCGACGGTCACGCCCGCTGGGCGATCCCGGGGCTGTGGGACGCACATGTGCACGCCACGCAATGGGTGCGGACCGCCCGCATGGTGCAACTGGGCGGCACCCCCGGCCCCGAAGACGTGCTGGAACGGCTCCGAGCGCCGCTCGCCACACCGGCCCGGCGGCATCCCGACCGCACCGTGTTCGGCTTCGGCTTCCGCTCTGCCGGCTGGGCTCGGCAGCCCACCGTCGCCGAGCTGGACGCCATCAGCGGCGAGACCCCGGTGGTGCTGATCTCGGGCGACGCGCACAGCGGCTGGCTGAACTCTGCGGCCCTCACGCTGCTCGGCGCACCGGTCAGACCTGGTGCGATCAGCGAGAACGAGTGGTTCGCACTGCTGCGTCGGCTGGACGAACTCCCCGGGGCGGTGCCCGCGGCGGCCGACTTCATCGACCCGATCGCCGGACTGGCGGCCAAGGGCATCACCGGGCTGATCGATTTCGAGTTCACCGACAGCTTTGTGGACTGGCCGCGCCGGCTGGCCGCCGGAGTGGGACCGCTACGGGTACGCACCGCCGTCTACCCCCACCAACTGGAGCAGGTGATCGCCGCCGGCCTGCGCACCGGCGATCCGTTGCCCGGCACCGCAGGCCTGGCCATCATGGGTCCGCTCAAGGTGATCACCGACGGGTCGCTGGGCACCCGCACCGCGTGGACCCATGAGCCGTACTCGGACGGCCCCGCCACCCCTGACCACCCCTGCGGCGTGGCCAACTATTCCGTGGCCGAACTCGCCGAGTTCATCACGCGGGCCTCTGCCGCCGGCCTCGAGGTGGCGCTGCACGCGATCGGTGACCGAGCGAACGCCGCCGTGCTGGACGCCTTCGCCGGCGCCGGAGGCCGGGGTTCGGTGGAGCATGCCCAGCTGGTGACCAGGCACGACGCCGAACGGATGGCAGCCCTGGATCTGCGGGCCAGCGTGCAGCCCGCCCACCTGATCGACGACCGCGACCTCACCGAGCGGATCTGGGGCGCGGAACGAGGGGGACGGTCCTTTCCGCTCCGCATGCTCGCGGACGCCGGCGTCCGGCTCGCGCTCGGCTCGGACTCGCCGGTGGCGGAACTCGACCCCTGGCTGGCGATTGCCTGCGCGGTGCACCGCAGCGGGGACGAGCGAGCGGGTTGGCACCCCGAGCAGTCGCTCACCCTGCGGGAGGCGCTCGCGGCCTCGGTCGACGGACGCCGCCTGCGCCCCGGCGAGCCCGGCGATCTGGTGCTGCTGGACGCCGATCCGCTCGCTCCCGCGGCGCCGGACGAGGCCGCGCACATCCTTCGGCACATGCCGGTGCTGCTGACGATCTGTGCCGGAGTGGTGACGCACGCAGCCGCGGGTTGAGCTTGTCGACGCTTGCGGGTTGAGCTTGTCGAAACCGTCCCCCGGCCGACAAAGGTCTCGGCAAGCTCGCCCAACGAAGTGCGCGACCTCGAGAAGCGCGACCGACGACTATCAGCGATTCCTCAACAGTTCTGTCCGGGGCTCGTGGCACCCTGAGGCAATGGCGGTACCGGACTGGATCGAGGGCGAGGCGCAGGTGCGTCACGTCCATCGGCGTCCGGCCCGTCCGGGCGCGCTGGCCCCGATGCCCGATTGGGTGTCGCAGCCCGTCCGCGACACCCTGGCCGCCCAGGGCGTTCGGGCGCTCTGGCAGCACCAGAACCTGGCCGCGCAGGCGGCCTTCGAGGGCCGCCACGTCGCACTGAGCACCGCCACCGGATCGGGCAAATCGCTGGCCTACCTGCTGCCTATCATCGCGGCCACCGCCGAGGGCCGCGTCGGCGCGCAGGTCGGGCTGCACCAGTGGGCTCGCCCCGACCGCGCGCACACCGCCCTCTACCTGGCGCCGACCAAGGCCCTTGCCCACGACCAGGCCAAGCGCGCCGCGGTGGTGGGCGGAACGTCGTGGCGCATGTCCACCCTCGACGGCGATTCCGAGCCTGGCGAACGCCGCTTCGCCCGCGAGTTCGCGACCTTCGTGCTGACCAATCCCGACATGCTGCACCGCAGCGTGCTGCCCGCCCATGAGCGTTGGCAGGGCCTGCTGCGCTCCTTGCGTTTCGTGGTCGTCGATGAGGCGCATCGCTACCGCGGCGTGTTCGGCGCCCACGTGGCGAGCGTGCTGCGCCGACTCCGGCGAATCTGCCGGCACTATGGCGCCGACCCGGTTTTCATCTCCGCCTCCGGCACCATCGCCGCGCCGGCAGACCACCTGGTGCGATTGGCCGGGGTCGACGACGTCCTGGCGGTCGACATCGACACCTCCACCCGCCCGGCGCTCGACTTCGTCGTCTGGCAGGGCGACAGCGACCCGCACCGCGAGGCCGCCGGCATGCTCGCCCGGCTGGTCGATTCGGGAGCCCAGGCATTGGCATTCACCACCTCGCGGGTGCAGGCCGAGTTGGTCGCCGAGCAGGCCCGCCGGCACTGCATCGCTCCCGACGAAATCGCCTCCTACCGAGCGGGCTATCTGGCCGCTGATCGGCGCGAACTCGAGGCCGGGCTGTCGTCGGGACGGCTGCGCGGCGTCGCCTGCACGAACGCGCTCGAACTCGGCGTCGACGTCACCGGTATGGACGCCGTGCTGACCGTCGGCTTTCCGGGCTCGCTGGCCTCGCTGTGGCAGCAGGCCGGACGAGCCGGCCGCGACGGACGCGACGCGCTGGCCGTGCTGCTCGCCAAACCCGACCCGTTGGACAGCTGGCTGTGTCAGCACCCGGAAGCCCTGTTCGACACCGCGGTCGAGACGACGGTTCTGCACCCGGAACAGTCCGCCGTCCTCGGCGCGCACTTGGCGGCCGCCGCCCAGGAACTGCCGGTGACCACCGACGACGAGGAGTTCTTCGGGCCCACCATGACCGGGCTGCTGGACCGGCTGGTCGCCCAGCGGGTGCTGCGTCGCCGCGGCACCTCGTGGTTCTGGACGTCGCCCACCCGCGCCGTCGACCACATCGATCTGCGTTCCATCGCGGGCAGCGGTGTCGAGATCATCGAGGCCGCGACCGGGCGGGTGATCGGGCAGGTCGACACCGCGGCGGCCGACCGCACCGTGCACACCGGCGCCGTCTACCTGCACCAGGGCGAGCAGTGGGTGGTCGACGACTACGACCTCGACGCCGGCGTCGCCATGTGTCGCCGTGCCCGCGCGGAGTGGTTCACCCAGCCTTCCACTCAACTGAGCGTGCGGGTCCTCGGCACCGACCGGCGACGGGAACTCGCCGGCGGATCGCTGTTCGCCGGCACCATCGAACTCACCTCGCGGGTCGTCGGCTACTTGCGCCGCGACGTCGCCACGGGACGAGTCTGGGATTCCACTCCGCTCGACCTGCCGGCGCGCATCTTCCGTACTCGCGCGCTGTGGTGGACGCTGCCTGACACCAACACCCTTGCCGAACGCGAGCTGGCCGGTGGGCTGCACGCCGCCGAGCATGCCTCCATCGCGCTGCTCCCCCGCTTCATCGCGTGCGATTCCGGCGATGTCGGCGGCCTGTCGATCACCCACCACGCCGACACCGGCGCCCCGACCGTGTTCGTCCATGACGGGCTGTCCGGTGGTTCCGGGTTCGCCGACGAGGCGTACCAACTCGCCGACCGCTGGCTGGATGCGACGGTCGAGCTGCTCGCCGCCTGCGGGTGCGAGCAGGGCTGCCCTCGCTGCGTGGTGTCGCCACGATGCGGATCGGGCAACCAGCCACTGGATCGGCGCACGGCACTGACCGTTCTGCGCCGACTGCTGGCTGGTCACGGGGCACCAGTCACGTTGCCCGCGTAGGCAGTCGCGGCCACCTTGTCGGGCAGGCCGAGTAGTCGCCAGCCGACGCCGTGGTAGACCCGCACCTCGACCACGAAGTCGATCAGGTCGCCAGTCACCGCACATTCACTCACCTCGACCTGGTTGCGCCCGGCGATCCGTCGCGCCTCGTCACAGGCATCACCGCCGCGGGCGTGCGCCTGCGCGCCGGAGACTGCCACCAGGTCGGCAGCGGCCCGCACCGAGCGTGCGGTCGCCGAGTACGCCAACGCCAGCACCCCGACCGCGGCCAGCGTGACCAGCCCCATCACGGTGAGCGCGACCAATGGCGTCGCCACACCCATCTCGCCTCGAACACCCCCGCAGACGCGCCGAACCATCTCAGACCTCCTTGGCCACGACAGCCCGGGCGTGCAACGCCACACCGGGGAACACCCCGGCCCACGGCCGCGGCGGCAACTCGACCTCGACGATCACGTCGGCACCGCTTCCACTCACCCGCACCCGGGTTCCGGCCGGCGCATCTGCCTGCGCCCGCTGCGCCGCCACCGTGTCGCCACGCGCCTGCTGACGGGCCACCTCGCCGGCGACAGCCTGCAGCTGGCCCAGCTGCACCACGATCGCGATCAGGTAGCACAACCCCAGCGCCACCAGCACCGAGAGCAAGGCACCGAAAGCCACCTCGACGCTCACCATGCCGCGTTCGCTGCGCATCTTCTCTCCTCGGTCTTGGTCGCGGTGGGCGGGACAGCCACCCGCCCCGCTCACCGCGATCACGTCGCTACTTCCCGACGAAGGTCAGGATCCAGGCGGTGATCTGCGTGAAGATCTGCGTGATCTGGTTGTCGAAGGCGTCGCCGGACACATAGGCGATGACCGCCGCGACCAGGGCGATCACCGCGATCGTTCCCAGTGCGTACTCGGCCGTGGTCATTCCCCGCTCGTCATGGGGTCGGGCCACCAACTGGTTGGGCATGGTTCTCTCCTCTCACCCCCGGCGACCGCCGGGTTCACCCTCACCATGGGCACCTGGACCGGAAAGTGTTCACTTCCGTCTCGGGCCTGTGGATAACTCAGCCGAACAACCGGCTGAGGACGCCACCGACCACCGGCACGACACCGACCAGCAGGAACGCCGGCAGGAAGCACACAGCGAGCGGTAGCACGATGCTCACCCCGGCACGCCGAGCGCGGGCCTCGGCCGCCGACCGGTTCGTGGCGCGGGATTCCGCCGCGTGCTGCCGCAGCGCCGGCGCCAGCGCGACGCCACCGGACGCCGCATGCCGCAGTTCCCGCGCCAGTCCGGCCAGTTCGGGGTGGAGTTCGCCCACTTCGGCCCAGGCCTGCTCCTCCGGCACCCCGAGCCGGACGGCGGCGTCCAGCCGGTGCAGCACCCTCGCCGGCTCGCCGCCGAGGGAATCGCCGAGCACCGCGACGGCGTTGCGCAGCGGCAGTCCGGCCTCCAGGCAGACCGCCAGCTGGGTACAGACCACCGGCAGCGCGGACGCCAACTCCACCCGCGCGGCAGCCCCACCGGGTGACCCCAGCCGCCCTGCGACGACGAACACTCCGGCACCGGCCACCGCCGCCACGACGCCGCCCGACACACCCGACAGCACCCCTGTCACCATCAGCACCAGACCAACGGATGCCCCGAGCAGCACCCGGACGCCCACACCGGGCGCACCCGCCGCGGGCGTGAGCCAGCCCGGAACGGGCCGACCGGGCCGAGACCGCCGCGGCTCCTCCGAGCGCGGCAGCAGCCGATCCGGGGTCACGACGACGAACACCGCAGCCACCGACGCCGCGACGGCCATGGCCAGCAGCGCGTCCGGGGTCATCGCAGCCGTCCTGCCCGGTCGGCCAAGGCGTCGCTCCACACCAAACCCGCGGCCGCCAGACCGGCGCCGATGGTCAGGCAGACCAGTCCCGCCAAGGACGCGGTGAGATAGCCGATCGGATCGCCGCCGACCGCATAGCCCAAGCAGATCCCGACCAGTGGCAGCAGCCCCAGAAGGCGTCCGGTCAGCCGGGCTGCCGCCACCTCGGTGGCGACCGTCCTGGCCAGCTCCCGCTCGGTCCCCAGGTTCGCCGCCAGGTCATCCAGGGATGTCGCCATCGCGGCGCCGGTGCGCTCCGCGATCGTCCAGCTCGCCGCCAGCGCGGCCAGGCCCGACGCCCCAGGGCGACTCGACGCGGCACGCAACGCCTCGGCCACGTCGCCGCCGACCCGTCGGTGAGCGGCGATCTCGGCCAGCAGCGGGGCCTCTCGGGCGGCCGCCTGAAGGGCACGGACCGGCGGATACCCGGCGCGCAGCAGGCCGGCCAGGTCCGCGCAGCCAGCGGCCACCTGGTCCCGCACAACCGACCGACGCCGCCCGTCCCGCGCCCGCCGCCACGTCCAGCCCACCGCGGTGCCCAGCACCCCGACCGTCCAACCCAGCACGGCACCGCGGACGCCGTCCAGAGCGCCGCCCAGCAGCGGGGGCACCACCACCGCCACCGCGAGCACCACCGGTGCCCGAACCCGGGGAAACCCGCGCGATCGCACCGCCGGGCGCAGCCGGTGCACCGAGGTCGCCGGCCACCACAGCCACAACGACCACGCTGCCAACAGGCCCGCCAGCGCCGTCATCGCAGCAGCTCCTCGAGCCGGGCAGCCCCGGGGCCGGCCACCGGCTCACCGTGCCGAGCGAACCGCCAGGCGGGCATCGGACGGCACAGCCCGGACGCCTCGTCCCAGACCAGCACATGCAGCTCACGCACCCAGCGGGTGCCGTCGGGCAGGCGTCCGATGTGGACCAGCACGTCCAATGCCGCCGCGGCCTGCGCGTGCAGCGCGGACCGCGGCAAGCCGCTCAGCATGCCCAGCGCCTCGAGCCGCGCGGGGACGTCGGCGGCGGAGTTCGCGTGCAGCGTGCCGCATCCGCCCTCATGGCCGGTGTTCAGGGCGCTCAACAGATCGCTCAACTCGGCGCCGCGGACCTCGCCCACCACCAGCCGGTCGGGCCGCATCCGCAACGCCTGACGCACCAGGGCCACCAGGGGCACCGCGCCCGCGCCCTCGGGGTTTGCCGGCCGGGCCTCCAGCCGCAGCACATGCGGGTGCACCGGCGCCAGCTCACGCGAATCCTCCACGATGACGATCCGCTGCCCGGGCTGGACGAGGCCCAGCAGGCTCGCCAACAGCGTGGTCTTTCCCGAACCCGTTCCGCCCGAGATCAGGAACGCAACCCGGCGCTCCACCACGCGCCGCAGCAGCTCGGCCGCGCGCGGGTGCAGGCTGCCACCCTCCACCCACTCGTCCAGACCCAGCGCTCGGCGGGCCGGCACCCGTAGCGACAGACAGGTCCCGACATCGGTGAGGACGCCCAGGACGGCATGCACCCGGGTGCCGTCGGGAAGCCTGGCGTCCACGAACGGGGAGCCCTCGTCGAGCCGCCGCCCGACCGCCGCGGCCAGCCGGACGGCGAGGCGTCGCACCTCCTCTTCGTCGGCGAAAACTCCCTCCATCGGCTCCAGTCCCCCACCGCGGTCGACGAACACCTGGTCATGCCCGTTGACCAGGACATCGGTGACCCCGCGCATCGCCAGCAGCGGCTCCAGCGGACCGGCACCCGAACTCTCCCGGCGCAGCGCGGCCACCGTTTCCCGGACAGTGCCCTCGGAGACCAGCGCGCCCAGCCCCCGCAGGGCCGCCGCGACCTCGACGGGGCCGGGGCTCGCGCCGGCCCGGCCCAACACCGCCCGCACCTCGGCCAGACTGCCCGGCACGAACGCCGCCTGACTCATGATGCCTCCAGCAACTGCTCGCAGACCCGGCCCAGCCCACCGCGCCGCCGCGACAACCCCGGCCGCTCGCCGCGCTCGGCCGCCACCGCCAGGCTCGGATCGTGTCTCAACCACCCGCTCACCGGCAGTCCGAGCGACTCCTCCAGCACATCGTGGGGAACCCGCAGCCCGGGCATCCGGCGCACCACCGCCTCCGCGGCCGGCGGCGCCAACGCACGCACCACCTGTCCGGCCGCGGCCACCCCGCGCACGCAACCGGCCACCACGAGCAGCGTGCGGCCGGCCTGCCGCAGCGCTTCCCGGCAGGCAGCGGATCCGCTGCGTCCCGGATCGATCACCACCAACTCGTAACTCCGGCGCAGCGACGCCAGGACGGCGGCGAGCGGCTCGCGGTCCAACTCGAGGTCGGCGCCCCGCGCCATCGACACCACGCTCACGCCGTCGACCACCGGCAGGAACTCGCGCAGGTCTCCCAGGACGCCGTCGGCGGCGGCGAACCGTGGCCACCGCCAGCCTGGTTCGCGTTCGGCACCGACCAGCAGGTCGATGCCACCACCGAGCCGGTCGACGTCAACCAACGCGACCGGACGGCCCGACTCGGCCGCCCGCCAGGCCAGCGCCGCCGCCAACGTCGAGGCACCGACGCCGCCGGAGCCGCCCAGCACGGCCACCACCTCGCCCGCGCCACCCAGCCGGTCGGCCAGCACCGACGACAACCAGCCCCGCCCCTGCGGCAACACGATCACCTCGGCGCCGAGCGGCACCGACCACAGTGCGGCGGCCCCGGTGTCGGCGCCGACCAGGTAGACGCGCTCGCGCCTGGCCAGCTGGAGCGCCGCCACCTCGGCCGCGCTGTCGAGCCCGATGAAGATCGTGCCGGCGGTGTGCCAGCGGCCCGCCAGCGACTCCGCTTCGCACACCGTCGTCCCATACCCGAGCGCGGCCGCGGCGGTGGTGACGAGCTCGGACACCTCGCCGCCGCCGGACACCACGACCACTTCTGTCGCTTCCACGCCCTCACTGTGCGACCGGACGTCCGGAAGTGTTCAGAATCGCTGCGGGCTGTGGATGGCCTCTACGATGCCACCGTGACCACCTCGACCCTCGCCGATGCCCTGGCCTGGCTGGTCGGCGAGTCCGATGGACCCACCCTGATCCTCGGCAACTCGTCAGCCGCCTTCGCCGCCGGGCTGCGCGGGCGGCAGCGGCTGACCCTGGTCGACCGCGACCGAGATTCCGTCTCGGCGTTGCTGCGCCGGGTGCCGTCCGGGCTGCCGATGGTCGCCGCCGCCGAAGCGCTGCCGCTGGCGCCGTGCTCGTTCGACCGGGTGCTGCTGGCACAGAACTTCCACACCTTCGCCCCCGGGCTCGCCCTGTCCGAGTTCGCCCGGGTGCTGCGTCCCGGCGGCCGGCTGGGCGTCGCCTACACCGTTCGCGACGACTCCGTGCCGTGGGTGAAGCGCCTGGTCCGCACCGTGCGCCAGCATGACCCGGACGCCATGGGCGGGGCCTACGGTGCCGAGTCGATCCAAGCGCTGCAGGACAGCGCGTACTTTCCGCAGGTGCAGACCCGATCGTTCCGGCGCTGGGTGCCGATCGACCGCCCCGGACTGGTCGAGATGGTCACCCGGATGCCCACCGCCCAGGAACTCGACGAAGAGACCCGTGCCACCCTGCTCGACGAGGTGGGCGCCGTCTACGACAACTCCGCCCGTCCGCCCGAGCCGCTGCTGCTGCCCTATCGGGTGAGTTGCTGGTCGGCCGAGGTGGATCACACCGAACTCACCGCGCCGCTCGACCTGCCCGACGACGGGCTCCGCATTCCACTTTGACCCCCTCACGGCCGCCTTCCTCGGCCAAGATCCCCCGTTCGGGTCCAGACAGGCGCGGACGCGACCACTAGGCTGAACGCGACAGGCGACGAAAGGCAGCCACCATGGCGAACCAGGCAGACATCGCGGACACCGTGAAGGCGATTCAGGCCGACCTGACCACCATCGTCCGCGGCGAGATCGAGTTGGCGAAGGCCGAGTTGGTGCCCCAGGCGAAATCGGTGGGCATCGGCGCCGGCCTGCTGGGTGGCGCCGGGTACTTCGCGGTCAACGGCATCTCCCTGGTGTTCCTGGGCCTGTCCGCCCTGGTCGGCTACTTCTTCGCCAACAGTCTCGGCTGGCAGCCGCTGCTCGCTGCAGCCACCGGCCTGGGAATCGTCGCCGTCGTGATGTTCGTGATCGCCGGCATTCTCGCGTTGATCGGCAAGAACAAGGTGTCGGTGAAGGGACCGGAGGCCACGGTCGCCGAAGGTCAGCGCTCGGTCGAGGCCGTCCAGCACGCGCTCGAGCGAGGGGTGTCCGAGGCTGAAGCCGAGGCGGCCGCACGCAAGGAGGCCCGCAAGTCGGCACCGAGCCTCACCTCGGGCAGCCCCGGCCCCGGCTACATCCCGCCGGGCAACTGAGCCGGCGCAGCCGCGATCCGCGGCTCCTGCGCGACCATCCGGACGGGATCTAGGCTAGCGCCGCCGTCCGATCCGGAACCGTTCCGGAATGTCAGAGCGGCGCTCGGCGTCCCAGGACAGCGTCCATCCGGCCAGGTCGAACAGGCCGTCCAGCAGGTAGGCGGTGAATCCCCAGATGAACAGTTCGCCGACCACGAAGCCCGGCCCGCTGAAGCCGGCCGGATGCGTCCAGGTGAGCCGGTTCGCCGGATCGGTCAGGACGTCGACCGCCACCGAATGCACCGCGGCGATCTCGGCGACATCCACCGGCACCAGCGGACGCGGCACCGGCCAGCGGCCCACGACCGCGGTCACCGCGAAGTCACTGGCCCGCACGTAGGCCGGCGGCAGGACGCCGAGCACCTCCACCTCGTCGGGTGCCAGCCCCACCTCCTCGTCGGCCTCGCGGAGCGCGCCCGCCACCGGTGAGGGGTCGGACGACTCGATGGCCCCGCCGGGAAAGGCGATCTGACCGGCGTGGCTGCGCAGCCGGGCGTCCTTCTCGACCAGCACGACACGGACGCCCTCGGGATGCTCGGCCAAGGCGATCAGCACCGCGGCCGGACGCCCACCGGCAGCCGCCCGGTCGGCGACCCGGGCCGTCGCCTCGGGCCCGGACAGCGCCGCTCGGAGCCGCCCTGCGTCCACCGAGATCACAGTGAAATTCCGAGCTTGTCGCGGGTCATTTGCACCAGTTCGTCGTAGGACTGCAGTTTGCCGGCGATCGTGTGCACCACCTTGCCGTCGGCATCGACGAACAGCGTGGTGGGCAGCCCGGGCACCCTCATGGCCGAGCTGAGCCGGCGCTCCGGATCGGCCAGTTGCGGGTACTTCCAGCCCACCAGTCCGGCGAACTCGACCGCCAGCTCGGGCCGCGGGTCGTCGTAGTCGATACCCAGCATGAACACCTTGCCCTTGCTCGCCTTCTGGTACTGCCTCAGCCACGGCGACTCCTCGCGGCACGGCGGGCACCACTGCGCCCAGATGTTGACCACCATCGGCTTGCCCCGCAGCCCGGCCAGCCGGACGGTGGAATCGCCGCCGAGACAGTCCAGGGTCAGATCGGGCAGACCGTCGCTGCGCGCCGGCACCGTCGCCGACGACTTCGGGCAATCGGCGATGCCGGCCTGTTTGCGGGCGGCGACGATCACCGCCGGATCGACGGGCTCGAAGCTCGGCGTCGGCGGACCGGACGACGTGGCCGTGCAGCCGCCGAGCAGCAGCGCGACGATGGCGACCAGCACGCCGAAGCGCCTCATCCGCGCGGCTCCCGGATCAGCTTCGCGGCAACCTTCGGATCGGTCGGACCCTCACCGTAGGAGGGACACAGCTTCGCCACCGGGCACGCACCGCAGGCCGGACGGCGGGCGTGGCAGCGCCGGCGTCCGTGCCAGATCACGTTGTGCGACAGCTGCGTCCAGTCCTTGCGCGGGAACAGGGCACCCACCTCGGCCTCGACCACCTCGGGTTTGGCCGACGCCGACCAGCCGAACCGCTGCGACAAGCGCATGAAATGGGTGTCGGTGGTGATTCCCGGCACACCGAAGGCATTGCCGAGCACCACGTTGGCGGTCTTTCGGCCCACGCCGGGCAGCGCGACCAACTGCTTCAGGGTGCCGGGCACCTCGCCGCCATAGCGCTCGACGAGTGCGGCGCCCAGCCTGATCAGCGAGTCGGTCTTGGCTCGGAAGAACCCGGTGGGGTGGATCAACTCCTCCAGCTCGGCCCGGTCGGCGGCTGCGTAGGCGGCGGCGTCCGGGTAGCGGACGAAGATGATCGGCGTGACCGCGTTGACCCGGCGGTCGGTGGACTGGGCACTCAGGATCGTGGCCACCAGCAGCTCCAGCGGGTTGCCGAAGTCGAGTTCGCAGCGCGCGTCCGGATAGGTGAGGGCGAGCGTGCGGTTGATCGCCCGCGCACGCCGCACCAGCGCCGTCCGGGATTCCATCAGAAGGACGCCGCGCTGGCCTCGACGACCAACTCCAGTTCGACCGGGGCGTCGAGCGGCAGCGACGCCACCCCGACCGCGGAGCGGACATGCCGGCCCAGCGGACCGAAGATCTCACCCAGCAGCTCGCTGGCTCCGTTGGCAACCTGCGGCTGGGCGGTGAACTCAGGGGTCCCCGCCACGTAGACCACCATGCGGACGATCCGTCGGATGTTGTCGATGCCGCCCACCTCGGACGCCGCGGCGGCCAGCGCGTTCAGCACGGCGACCCGCGCCGCCTGGGTGGCCTGCTCGACGGTCACCTCGGCGCCTACCTTGCCGGTCGCGACCAGGGCGCCCTGCACCGTCGGCAGCTGGCCCGAGGTCAGCACCTGTCCCGCGGACGCGATCGCCGGAATGTAGGCGGCCAGCGGAGCGGCCACCGGAGGCAGGGTCAGCCCGAGTTCGGCCAGGCGCTCGGAGGGTGCCGGACCGGAAACCTCCTCGTTCACCCGTCCTCCAGCGGACGCTTCAGGTAGGCCACCAGGTTCTGCGGATTGGGCCCCGGCACCACCTGCACCAGCTCCCAGCCGTCGGCACCCCACTGGTCCAGAATCTGCTTGGTCACGTGCACCAGAACGGGCACCGTCACATACTCCCACTTGGTCATGGGCCAACACTAACGGCAGCCTCCGACGCCTCGAGCCTGTCCAGTCCAGCCCCACCCGCCGGCGCCTAAGCTCACTTCATGGCCGCCCGCGCTCCGCTGCACATCGTGACCGGCAAGGGCGGGGTCGGGAAGACCACGATCGCCCTCGCCCTGGCTCACCGGCTGGCCACGGACGGCGCCCGCGTCGGGGTCGCGGAGGTCGAGGGCAGGGGCGGCATCGAGCTGGTCACCGGGATGCCGGTGGGTGCCGAACCGGTCCCCCTCCCCGCCTCGATTCAACCCGGTTCCGGCCGCGGCGAGGTGCTGGGCGTCCAGATCGATGCCCGCCGGGCCCTGGCCGGCTACCTGCAGCGCTACTACCGGCTCGGGTTCGCTGCCGAACTCCTCCAACTCGACCCCCTAGTCGACTTCGCCACCCGGATTGCGCCGGGGCTGCGTGACATCCTGCTGATCGGCCAGCTGACCCACCTCACCGAATCCCATCCCGGCATCGACGCACTGGTGCTGGACGCCCCGCCGTCGGGACGGATCGGATCGTTCCTGGGCGCGAGCGAGGCGCTGGCCGCGCTGACCGACGGCAGCCCGATCGCCGGACAGGCGGCGTCGGTGGTGGACGATCTGCGCGACCCCGGCTGCCGGGTGCATGTGGTGACGCTGCTCGACGAACTGCCGGTGACCGAGGCCATCGAGACGGTCGCTGCGATCCGCACGCTCGGCCTCGCGCCGGGAGCGGTCGTCGCCAACCGCTGCCTGTCGCCGTTCGATCTGCCCGATCCGCTGCCGGCGGCCCCGGAACCGATCGGTGAGGTGACCTGGGCGGCACTCACCGCCCTCTACGCCGCCGACGCCGAGGCGTCGCGGGCCCAGACCGCATGGGAGGCGCTGCTCGGCCACCGCACCGGACTCAATGTCAGCCGGCTGCCCGAACTCGATCCGGACGTCCCGGCTGAGCGCCAGCCGGCCGCGCTCGCTCCGGCACTGGGAGCGTTGTGAGCGCCGGGCTGGACGCCCTGCTGCGCGACGACGGCCTGCGGCTCCTGTTGTGCGTGGGTACCGGCGGGGTCGGCAAGACCACCCTCTCGGCGGCGGTCGCCGTCCGGGCCGCCCGGCTCGGACGCCGCGTGGTGCTGGTGACCATCGACCCTGCCCGGCGGCTGGCCCAAGCCATGGGGCTGAATGCGCTGGTCCACGACCCGGCCCCGGTCGAGGTGCCGGACGCCGCCGGCAGCCTGGACGCGATGATGCTGGACGCCCGGCACGCCTTCGACCAGGCCCTCGCCGCGCAGGTCGACGCCACCGACGCCGAGCGAATCCGCAACAACCCCTTCTACACGGCGCTCGCCGAGACCTTCTCGGGTACGCAGGAGTATGCGGCCATGGAGAAGATCGGCGAACTGCACCGGCATGCCACGGCCACCGGCCAGTGGGACCTGATCGTCGTCGACACCCCGCCCAGCGCGTCCGCCCTGGACTTCCTGGACGGCCCGAACCGGTTGGAGGCGCTGGCGCACAACCCGCTGCTGCGGGTGGTGCTGGGCCTGCCGCACGGACCGTTCGGGTTCCTGGACGCCGGCGCCGCGCTCGCCACCAAGGCTCTGGACCGAATTCTCGGGGGGCGGCTCTTCGGCGACCTGCGGACCTTCTTGCGGGTCTTCGAGCGCGCGGTGCTGGCGCTCGAGTCCAATGCCGCCCAGACCCGGGCGGTGTTGGCTTCCGAGGCCGCTGGATTCCTGGTGATCGCGGCGCCGCGCCCGGGGCCGGTCGCGGAAGCGCTGGCGTTGGCCCGGCGCATGCTCAGCGACGGCCTACCGCTGCGCCGGGTGCTGGTCAATCAGTTGACAGCCACGGTCGACGTCGATCCGTCGTCCGTGGCGCAAGCCGACCGGACGGCCCACGCGCGCCAGCGGGCGGTGTTGCTGCATCACCGGAGGGCGTCCGCTCGTGCCGCACACGAGCGGCAGGCGTTCGCGGCCCTGACGACAGTCGGGGCACCGGTCGATCTGGTCGCACGCCAACCGGGTGGCCTCCACGACCTCGCGGACCTAGCCGCTCTGATTGACCGCGTCGGCCAGGAACCGGCGCCACGAGCGAACCTCTGAGTGCTGCCGCAGCAGACGTCGACGCTCGCGCTCGGTCATGCCACCCCAGACACCCCACTCGATTCGGTTGTCCAACGCCTCGGCGAGACATTCCGCTCTGACCTCACAGCCGAAGCAGATCGTCCGGGCGCGTTTCTGGTCGGCGCCGTCGGGGAACAGATCGTCCTGCAGGCCGCGGCATTTGGCCAACATCGGCCAGCTGTCCATCTCCATCAGGGGCACAGTTTCACCATCCGTCGTAGCTGCGATCTACTACTACGTAGTGTAGTTGTTAGCCTTCGATACGACAAGCGGAGGCTGCCGCACCAGGCGATTCGGCAGCACTCGAGACGCCGTGCCGCTAGGGTTCGGGCAGGTCTGGCCTTGTCACGTACTCTGTAGTCCATGCGTTTGGGGAAGAGGCTCTATTCGCTGGTCATGTTCGTCGTGGTCAGCGTGATCGGTGGGCTGTTGATAGCCGGCCTGGCGGTACCTGCGGCCGGCATGACAGCGGAGGTGGGCAAGACCACCGCCACCGCGCTGGACTCGCTTCCCGCCGAGTTGTCGACCCCGCCGCAGGCGCAGCGCTCCCGGGTGCTGATGGCCGACGGGACGCCGCTGGTGAACTTCTATGAGGAGAACCGCCAGTACGTTCCGCTGAAAAAGATCGCGCCGATCATGCAGAAGGCGCAGATCGCGATCGAGGACCATCGCTTCTACGAGCACGGTGCCATGGACCTGCAGGGCACCCTGCGCGCCCTGGTCAGCACCGTCCGCGGGAACACCCAGGGCGCCTCGACCCTCACCCAGCAGTACGTGAAGATGGTCCAGATCAGCGCCGCCGCCGCTCGCGGCGATGCCGAGGGCGTCCAGAAGGCGCAGGAGAACACCATCTCCCGCAAGATCCAGGAACTGCGCTACGCCATCGCCCTGGAGAAGAAGTACACCAAGGACCAGATCCTCGAGTTCTACCTGAACATCGCCTACTACGGCGACGGCTCCTACGGCGTCGAATCGGCGGCGTTGAACTTCTTCGGCGTCCACGCCAGCGAACTCAATCTGCAGCAGGCCGCGATGCTGGCCGGAATGGTGCGCAACCCGGTGGGCACCAACCCCCGCACCCCCGGTCTTGAGTTGGTGGCGTTGCAGCGGCGCAACGACGTGCTCGACCGAATGGCCTCCAAGGACGTGGCCGTGATCACTCCGCAGCAGGCGATCAAGGCGAAGAGCGCCAAGCTGCGCATCGTCAAGGCCAAGCCGAAGCTGCACGGCTGCGGCAACTCCGAGTTCCCGTTCATCTGCGACTACATCGAGCGCACGCTGCGCGATTCACCGAGCCTGGGCGCCACCCGCGAGGATCGTGAGAACGCCATCTACCGCGGCGGCCTGACGGTCCGGACGATGATCGACCCCAAGATTCAGCGCAAGTCCGAGAAGACGATCCAGAACTACCTCGACCCGCGTGACCCGGTCGACTCGGTGATCGTGATGATTCAGCCGGGCACCGGCCTGATCGTCTCGATGGCTCAGAACCGCAACAAGATGGGCACCAAGAAGAGCGAGACCTTCTGGAACTACGCGGTGAGCAACACGATGGGCGGCGGTGACGGCTACCAGGGTGGCTCCACCTTCAAGATGTTCGTGGCCGCTGCCGCACTGAAGAACGGCTTGGGCGCCTACGGCAACATCCGGGTCACCTCGCCCATGGACATCCACGGCATGCGCTTCCAGTCCTGCCAGGGACCGTTCACCTTCACGGGACACCACGACGTCAAGGGGGTGGCGGGCACCTTCAACCTCTTCTCGGGGGCAACCAACTCGGTCAACGGCTACTTCACCCAACTCGAGGCAGCCGCCAACCTCTGTGACGCCACCAAGATCGCCAAGGAACTCGGACTGCAGCTGGGCATCGACCCCAGGGGCGACCGGCTGACGCGCGAGTTCAGCAACTACCCGTCGTTCACCTTGGGCGCGGTTGAGGTGACACCACTGTCGCTGGTCAACGCCTACGCCACCGTTGCCGCTCGTGGCATCCGCTGCGACCCGATCATCATCAAGTCGATCAAGGCGGCCAACGGGTCCACTCTTGAGGCCCCGAGCGCCAACTGCAAGCGAGTGATGGACGAAGGCATCGCAGACGCGCTGTCGAAGGTCTTCCAGGGTCCATTCCGGTCCGGCACCGCCGTACCAGCCCGCATCCCCGGCTACACCATCGCTGGCAAGACCGGAACCGTGCCTAAGAACAGGGCCATCTGGACCGTCGGCTTCACCCGCAGCCTGGCCGGTGGCGGCATGATCAGCTACTCCAAGGATCCGCGTTTCAAGAGCTACTGGGAGCATCGGGGGAACTACCTCCAGGGTGCCTACATGAAGTACTCACATCGCGTACTGGATGGCGCCTCAGGCCTTGAGGCAGGTGGCCACATCTTCAAGCCGGCGTTCGCAGCGGCCCTGAAGAACTTCGACCGCAAGGGCTTCGTCGAGCCGCCCTACGGCATCCTCGCTGGCCAGCGGGTCGGCGTACCGGGTTGCTCGAGCGTGGCAGGCTGCCGCGCCGTGATGCTCGCCAACGGCTTCGGCGCGTACACCGAGTACGTCACCAGCAACTATCCCTACGGCACCTTCCTGGGCATCAGCCCGAGCGGGTCCGCGGTGCGGGGCACCAGCATTCGGATCCTGGTCTCGTCCGGGCCGCCACGCCAGCCGTCGCAGCCCGACAAGCCGACTGACAAGCCGACCAAGAAGCCATCGGAGAAGCCCAAGCCGAGCCCGACCCCGTCCAAGAAGCCGCGCTAGGTGTTCGGGAAGCTGCTCGGCCGGCTGGCGGCCGTCGGTGCGGCGTGCCTCGCCTACGGATTCTGGGAGGCCCGGCATTTCGTCGTCCGGCGGCGCGAAGTGCCGATCCTTCCCCCGGGTTCGGCCCCGTTGCGCCTGCTGCACGTCTCGGACATCCACCTGATGACCCGGCAGCGCTACAAGACGGACTTCATTCGCGCCCTGGCCGGTCTCGAGCCCGACCTGGTTGTCACTACCGGCGACAACTGGAGCGAGGCCGCGGCTCTTCAACCGCTGATGCGGGCCTGGGGACGGCTGCGTGACGTCCCGGGCGCGTTCGTCTTCGGCTCCAACGACTACGAGGAGCCGAACTTCCGGCCGCCGATGATGTACCTGATCCGCTCCACCGAGGGCAAGGACGGCGCCAAGTGTCCGCTGCCCGTGGAGGAGTTGCGCGCGGCCTACTGCGAGCGTGGTTGGCGCGACGTCAACACCTCCCGGGCGCAGGTCACCGTCCGGGGGATCACCTTCGAGTTCCGTGGCACCGACGATGCACATCTCGGCCGCGACGACTACGGCCTGGTCGCCGGCCCGCCGTCCGCCGACGCGGACGTGTCGATCGGTGTGACCCACGCCCCCTACCTGCGGGTGCTGGACGCGATGACGTCCGACGGAGTCGATCTTATCCTCGCCGGCCACACCCACGGCGGTCAGGTCTGCGTGCCCTACTACGGCGCGCTGGTCACCAACTGCGACCTGGAGACGACGCGCGCCAAGGGCCTCTCCACCCACAGGTTCGGCGATCGGACGGCGCGCCTGCACGTCTCGGCCGGCATGGGCTCGTCACCCTTCGCCACCTACCGGTTCGCCTGCCCGCCCGAGGTGACCGTGCTCACGCTGGTCGCGACGGACTCAAATGGCTGATCGGATGAGACTCGTATAGACTGCTCGTCGGCCCTGAGGGGCCATCGGGGTGTGGCGCAGCTTGGTAGCGCGCATCGTTCGGGACGATGAGGTCGCAGGTTCAAATCCTGTCACCCCGACCAGCGGAAAGCCGCTCTGACTAGGGATTTCGATCCCCAGTCGGAGCGGCTTCTGGCGGTTGCACTAATCGTCGTTACCGGACGCGGCGGCGCACTTCAGCCCAGCGAGCTATCTACGGAGTTCCGGCAGCAAGGTCACCTGTGAACGGCCGCGGGCAGCCGTCGTAGTGGGCGTCGTTGCGGACGGGTGGCGCGGAAAGCCGCCGGCGGCCAGGACGCGCGTGCGTCACCCGTCCGCCGCCGCCTTCACCTGGCCCGACGCCACCGCGGCGGCCAGCCCGGCGTGATCGCGCTCGTTGAGGTCGGCGTAGGCCTCGGCGAAGTCGGCCACCGCGTTGTCGAAGGCGTCGGACTTGCCGAGGTAGCCGGCGATCGCGATCCGGTCACCGGCGCGCGCGTGGGCCCGGGCCAGCGTCCAGCCGCACATGGTCGCGTACTGGGTAAGGCTGGAAGGCCGCATCTGTTCGATGTCGGCGGAGAACTTCCAGTCCCGTAGCTGCCGCAGGTAGTAGTCGATTCCCCCGTCGAGTTCGTCCCGGCCCTTCACCCAGCCGAGGAAGATGTCACTGGCGGCCTGCATCAGCCGCTGCCCGTTGACCACTCGTTGACCCGCGCTGCCGGCGGTGGACGCTCCGGCGTAGGGCTCGAGCACGGACGCCTGCGCCTGCTTCGCCTGCAGCAGCAGGGCGTCCGAGCCGCCGGGGCCCTCGAACAGCAGGATCCAGGCCCGGGTGCCGACGCTGCCGACGCCCACGACCTTGTGGGCGATGTCGGTGAGGGTGAAATGGTCGAGCAGGACCCGCCGGTCGCTGACGAGGGTGTGCCGGTACGCCGCCAGCATCAGGGTGAGTTGCCGATGAATCGCGGCCGGATCCTGGCTGCTGAGTTCATCCAGAGGAACCACCAGGGGCGGGTTGGCGACGATGCGCCGGCGTCCGTCACGTTCACTGGTGAGCTTGTGGATCGCCTGCAGACCGGTACGCGAGCGTGCCTTCGCCAACGCCGCCTCGTTCGCGCGCATCTGATCGGCCTGACGTAGGCGCCGCTCCGGGCTGAGCGAGCGGACGAACTCGCGCCAGCTGTCATCCAGGTCGAAGACCGAGTACCAGACGTCCAGGAAGGAACGCGATGCGAAGGTGCGCATCGCCTTCCGGTAGGTCCGCAGCCCCGCGACCGTCGATTTCCGGGCCTGCTTCGCGGTGAAGCCGTTGTCGCGTCCGGCGATCACCAGACTCGCGGCCAGCCGTTTCACGTCCCACTCGAAGGGTCCGGGCAGCGTCTCGTCGAAGTCGTTGAGGTCGAAGACCAGCTTCCGCTCGGCCGAGGCATAGGCACCGAAGTTGGACAGGTGGGCGTCACCGCACAGTTGCGTCCGCAGCCCGGACGTGGGGGTGCGGCTCAGATCGGCCGCCATCACGATCGCGGCGCCGCGATAGAACGTGAACGGCGAAACCAGCATCCGGCGATACCGGATCGGCACGAGTTCGGGCACCCGGGTGGCGGCCTGGCCGATCAACAGGCCGAGCGGGTCACGGCCGGACGCCCGCGGCAGCTCGGCGTGCGACTCCAGCGGGCAGTCGCGGCGCAGCGCCTTGCCGTCGGCCTTGCGGGTGGCGCGCGGCGGACGCTCGGTCACCAGGTCGGACTGATCGGTCATGATCGGGCTCCCTCCACCGCGAGGCTGAAACGCTCCGAGCGTAGACCCGGATCGCCGCAACCGCTCGCGGGTTGAGCTTGTCGACGCTTGCCGGTCGAACTTTGTCGACGCTTGCGGGTTGAGCTTGTGAACCCCTCCTTGTCAGCGCCGCAGATCCAGGACAAGCTCGACCAACGACAGTCAGCGTGGAATCAGCGCGCAGCCGGCCGGGTCGAGCGCGACACGCAGCACCTCGCCGTCCGCCCTTTCGGCGGCGCGCGCGGTGGCGATCTGTCCGTCCGGCAGCCGGACGTCGATCAGCACCTCGCCGCGCTGGTGTCGCTGTTCGACGATGGGCAGTTCAACCCCGTTGTCGTCCGGAGTCAGGCCGGCCGGGCCGATCCCGACGAGTTCATCCGCGCCGGCGCGCACGCGGCCGAGCCCGGCGGCGACGCCTGGGGCGATGAACGGTTCATAGCCGAGGAAGGCGGCCACCTCGCGCGATGCCGGACGCCGCCACAGCAGCTCCGGGGCGTCCACCTGCAACAGCCGCCCGTCGGCCATCACGCCCACCCGGTCGGCCAGCGCGAACGCCTCGTCCTGGTCATGGGTGACGTACAGAGCCGTGGCGCCGGTGGTGCGCAGGGCGTCGCCGAGCACCTCGACCAGGCGCTCGCGCAGATTGCGGTCCAGCGCCGACAGGGGTTCATCGAGCAGCAGCAACCGTGGCCGCGGGGCCAGCGAGCGGGCCAGCGCCACCCGCTGCGCCTGCCCACCGGAGAGTTCGCTGATCCGGCGTCCGCCGTAGCCGGGCAGGCCCACGATGTCGAGCAGTTCAGCGACCCGGGCTCGGCGCTGGGTTCGGGCTTCCCGGTACAGCCCGTAGCCGATGTTGCCGGCGACGCTGAGGTGCTGGAACAGCTGGCCGTCCTGGAACATCATTCCGAAGCCGCGAGCGTGCACCGGCACCGCCGACACGTCGACGCCGTCCCAGGCCACCACACCTGCTGCCAGCGGTTCCAAACCGGCGACGCCGCGCAGCAGCGAGGATTTACCCGACCCGGACGCCCCGAGCAACGCCACGATCTCCCCGGGCTCGACGGCCAGGTCGACGCCGTCCACCGCGACCAGTTCGCCGTAGCGCACCGTCGTCCCGCGAACCTCCAGACCCTTCACAGTTCCGCCTCCTTCGGCCGGACGAGTTCGGCGGCGGCCATCACCGCGGCGGTCAGCACCGCCAGCACGACCGAGGCGGCCAGTGCCATGCCGAAGTTGTCGGCACCGGGGCGTCCGATCAGCCGGAAGATGATCGTCGGCAGCGTGGGATGCTCGGGCCGGGACAGGAACGAGGTGGCGCCGAACTCGCCGAGAGAGGTGGCGAACGCGAAACCGATCGCCAGGCCCAGCCCGCGCAGCGCCAGTGCACCATCGATGCTGGCCAGCACCCGTCCGGGGCCGGCGCCGAGCATCGCTGCCGCCTCGCGTTGCCGCGGATCGATCGCCCGTAACACAGGCAGCAGAGTGCGCACCACCAGCGGCAACGCCACGATCGCCTGTGCGATCGGGATCAGGATCGGCGAGGTCCGCAGGTCGAACGGCGGCCGGTTGAGAGTGATCAGGAAGCCGAAGCCGACCGTCACCGCCGAAACGCCGAGGGGCAGCATGAACACTGCATCCAGCACCCGCACGCCCGCGACGCCGGCTCGCCGACGGGGTCGACGCGAAGCCACCAGGCTGACCAAGACCCCTAGCAGCACGGCGATCGCACTGGCCTGCGCGGCGATCACCAGCGAGTTGAGGGCCGCCGTCCAGACCGGCACGGCCAGACCGTCACCGGTGCCGGCCAGCAACTGGTAGTTGCGCCACCCCCAGCCTTCGGCGGTGACGAACGAGCGCACCACGAGGTACACCATCGGGACGCCGAGCAGTCCGACCACGACCAGCCCGGTGGCCAGGCTGGGCAGCAGATCTCGGCGCCGCCGCCACGGCTGTTCGGCGGTGTTGTCGCCGCGCAACCGCAGGGCGTGTTCGGAACGCGCCCGGGCCCGTCCGGCGATCACCAGCGCGATCACGACCACCACCAACTGGACGATGGACAGCGCGGCCGCCGCCGGCAGGTCGAGCAGCTGGGTGGTCTGGTACCAGATCTCGGTCTCGATGGTGCTGAACCGGACGCCGCCCATCACCATCACGATGCCGAACGCGGTGGCGCAGAACAGGAAGACCAGCGAAGCGCCGGACAGCACGGCCGGGGCGATCGCGGGCAGGGTCACGGTGCGGAACACCCGCGCCGGGGACGCCCCCAGCATGCGGGCGGCCTCGGCCGTCCGTGGGTCGATCCGGGACCACAGCGCGCCGACGGTGCGGACGATCACCGAGTAGTTGAAGAAGACCAGGGCAAACACGATGGCGGCGAAGCTCTCGTCCAGGCCCAGCCAGCCGAACGGTCCCTGCGCAGCGAACAAGGAACGGAAGGCCACCCCGACGACCACGGTGGGCAGCACGAACGGCACCGACACCACGGCCCGCAGCAGGCCGCGTCCGGGGAATCGGCAGCGGTACAGCAGGTAGGCGCCGGGAATGCCGAGCAGCACCGCGACCAGCGTTCCGACGGCCGCCTGGGCGAGGGTCTGGCCGATGATCCGCCACGTCCGCGCGGTCGACAGCACGTCGGCGACGCCGGCCAGGCTGGGTGCGCCGTCCACGATGAAGCCGCGGCCGACCAGGCCCGCGACCGGCCAGGCGAAGAAGAGGGCAAGGAAGACGAGCGGGACCAACGCGGCGAGCGTCCACAGCACGATCGCCAGCGGGCTGGGCCGCACCCCATTCCCAGGTCGAAGCCCACCCGCTGGTCGAGTTTGTCGAGACCCCGCTCCACTCGCCGGTCGAGCCCCACCTGCTGGTCGAGCTTGTCGAGACCCCTGCTCGGGTGTGGTCTCGACAAGCTCGACCGACGGATCAGTGACACGCTCGACCGACGGATGCTCCCACCTCGGCATGGTCAGCCGATCACCGTTGCCGTCCACTCGCGGATCCAGGTGTCGCGCTTGGCCGAAATCGTGTCTGCCGAGGCGGTGTAGGGCCGCTCCGCCAGTGGGGCGAACTGCTGCCAGTCCTTCGGCAACGCGACCGAGGTGTCAGCCGGGTACATGTACATCTGGCCGGGAATATCGGCTTGCACCTTCTTGGTCAGCATGAAGTCGATGAACTTCCGGGCCCCCACCTCATTCTGTGCGCCGGCGATCACACCGGCGTATTCGACCTGGCGGAAGCAGGTCTGCAGCAACGCGGTGGTGTTGGACTCCTTGCCACCCTTCGGCACCTCGAAGGCCGGCGAGGTGCTGTAGGACACCACCAGCGGTCGTGACCCCTTGCCCGACGAGCCCGAGAACTCGGTGGAGTACGCCTCCGTCCAGCCCTTGACGACCTTTACCCCGTTGTTCTTCAGGGCCTTCCAGTAGTCCAGGTAGCCGGGGTCGCCCTCGGCACCCACGGTTGCGGTCAGCCAGGCCAGCCCCGGTGACGATGACGCCGGGTTCTCCACCACCAGCAGGCCCTTGTACTCAGGCTTGGTCAGGTCGTTCATCGTCTCGGGCAGGGCCAGCTTCTTGTCCGCGAACCACTTCTTGTCGGCGTTCACGCAGACGTCGCCGAAGTCGATCGCGGTGAGTCGTCCGCTGTCGTCGGCAGCCAACTCGGCCACACTCTCGGGCACGGACGCCGGGGTGTAGGGCGTCACCACGCCCTCGGAAATGGCGCGGCCGGCAAAGGTGTTGTCGATGCCGTACACCACGTCGCCCAGCGGCGAGTCCTTGCTCAGGATCAGCTGGTTCACCAGTGCCCCGCCGTCGCCGGGTTGCACGTAGGTCACCGTGTAACCGGTGCTCTCGGCGAACTCCTTCTTGAGTTCGTCGCTGAGCGCGAACGAATCATGGGTGACGACGGTCAGCTTCTTCGATTCGGTGGGTGCCGATGCGCTGGCCGGGCCTGAACTCGGGCCAGCCGGCGTGGAGCCGGCGCAACCGGTCAGCAGGACCGCCCCGGTCAGCACGGCTGCGGCGCTCAGCGCGATCCTGCGACTGTTCCTGGACATCGTGTGTTCCTCCTTGTCGGAGGGCCCACCGCGGTGGTGAGGAGAATCCCGACTCCCTACGCCGGTGCTAGCCGGATCAGGTTCGAGGGTCTGCGGTAGGTCCGCACTCTCAGCGCCTTGTGGCGCTCCCCTGTCGAGCCCCCACCCTACATGCCGCGTCCGCCCGGCCGGTTCGTCGGCGACCGCCCATTGCGCGATCGCCGGCGACGGACTAGATTTTTTCACATATCAACATGTAGTAAATAAGGGGTGGCTGTGGCCGACATGACCGACGTGACCGAGTTGGCGTCGATGGTGCAGGTGCAGCCCCAGTCCACGGTCTCGCGCACGGTGCTGCGAGCCGAGGGCACCAACGTCGTCCTCTTCGCCTTCGACGAGGGTGAGGAACTGCGTGAGCACACGGCCGCCATCCCGGTGCTCCTCCAGACGCTCGAGGGCTCGCTGCGGATCACCGCCGACGGCCGCAGCGCAGTCCTCGAGCCCGGCGACCTGATCCACCTGGGCACCCGGGTGCCGCACGCGGTCGAGGCACTCGCGCCGTCCAAGCTGGCGCTCTTCCTGCTCACCCGCGACTGAGCGCAATCGCCATTCCATACGGACTGCAGTAGCCCCATCGCGATCTCGAACGCCGAGGATCTCGCACGCCGGGGACGGTTCTTTTCGTTCGAAATTCGAACCTCGGGGACGGTTCTTCTGGTGCGAGATTCGAACGTCGGGGACGGTTCTCCGCCGCTACAGTCTGTCCCCGCGAATGCGAGCTTCGAACGTGAAGAACCGTCCCCCGAATGCGAATTTCGAACGAAAAGAACCGTCCCCGGCGTGCGAAGCGGCTCGCCGTCCGCTTGGGAGGGCGGCACCGTCGGAGGTGTCGATACGTTCGACCAGTGCTTCAGGGACGCCAGCCGGCCGGTGGGTCTTCGCCGACCAGGCCGTCCACGTTCTCTCGCAGCAGGTCGGCGTGGCCGGTGTGCCGTCCGTACTCCTCGACCATGTCGCAGACCAGACGCCGCACGCTGGCGTGCTGGTCGCCGTCACCCAGTGCGCTGGGCCGGTCGATGCCGCCGTCGGCGATCGCGGCGGCGAGCCGCTCGCGCGCGGTGGCCACGGCGTCGTCGTAGAGCCGGTACAGCTCGTCCGGCGTCTTGTCGGCGGCCGTGGTAAACGTCCAGTCCGGATCGCTCCAGTCGGCCGAACGCCACGGCTCGCCGGGGTCGGAGCGGTCGAGATCCCAGGTGAAGCGGAGCGCCTCGACGCCGGCGAGGTGCTGCAGCAGCCCGCCCAGGGTCAGCGCCGACGGACCGAGCCGCTTGGCCAGGCCGTCCGCGTCCAGGCCGGACGCCTTCCACCGGAAGGTCCACCGCAAGCGGTCGAGCATCCCGACCAGATGCTCCAACTCGCTGCCCGCCAGCGGCGGCTCCCATGGGAAGTCCGGATGGCCCGGGATCGGGTCGACGTGTTCAGTCATGACTGCCGCCTTTCGTTCGTCGATGCACTCACGCTAGGCACCATTCCGGACGAAAACCATCCGAGACACTCGGGGCCCGCGACCAACCGGTTGATGCTGCGCCTTCCTTGGAGCGAACTGCGGCAGCCCGGGGGCGGGACGGCTACGCGAGCGGCGTCGGCTCGCTCGTTCGCACCGCGTCCGGGAGCGTCAGCGATCCGAGCAGCGTGAGCTTCTCGGCGCTGTCGGTGCCGGGTTGGGCGTGATAGACGACCAGCATCAGGCCCTCGGTGCCACTGATCGCGAGCTTCTCTCGGTCGAGGTGAAGGGTGCCCACCTGGGGGTGGGCGAAGGTCACCGCGGCGCCGCTGCGTGGTCCGACGTCGTGGCGTGCCCAGAGTTGCCGGAAGAGTGGGCTGGCAAGGGACAACTCCCCCACCAGCTCGATGAACCGCGGGTCGTCGATGTCGGTGCCGACCGACTGCCGGAAGCCGGCGATGAGTGCGCCGGCGGCCTTGGCGCCGTGCACGAACAGCGCCTGCTCTTCGGGGTCGAGGAAGACGTCGCGCAGCCGGTTCCTGCCGACCTGTAGTCGCGGTGAGAGTGCGGTGGCGAGCGGATTGGCAGCCAGCACGTCCAGACAGCGGCCCTCAATGAAGGCGGGGACCGGCAGTGTGGCGACGAAACGCGTTGTGCTCGCCGGTACGGTCTCGCGGCGCACCCGGCGGGCCGGACGGCGGGGCCGCTCGGCGGCGAGACTCAGCAGGTAGGAGTCGTCGTCGAGTTGCAGCACTCGGCCGATGGCCTGCAGCACCTGCGCGGACGGGTTGCGGTCGCGTCCCTGCTCGAGCCGCAGGTAGTACTCGGCGCTGATCCCGGCGAGCATCGCGACCTCTTCGCGACGAAGACCAGGCACCCGGCGCTGCCCGATGACCGGGATGCCGACCTGCTCGGGCCGGACGAGCTCGCGCCGGGCACGCAGGTATTCGCCGAGCAGGGACGGTTCGGTGGTCATGGCTTCACGGTATGCGTCCGAGCATCAGCGTGGGTGTCCCTGCCGCTACCAGGACCGACAGGGCACTTGGCCGGAGTTCGGCACGGACCCAGGATCGAGGCATGCCTGATTCTCTCGCCCTTGTCACCGGCGGTTCTGGATTCATCGCCGGCCACTGCGTCCTCCAACTCCTCGAACAGGGCCACCGGGTGCGCACCACCGTCCGCAGCCTGGCCCGCGAAACGAGCGTGTGTGACGTCCTGACCCGCGCCGGCATGACCCGCGGCGACGCACTCGAGTTCGTTGCCGCCGACCTGACCCGCGATGACGGTTGGGCGGACGCGATGGCCGGCGCCGACGCGGTGCTCCATGTCGCTTCCCCGGTCGCGCCCGGCAAGGTGACCGATGAGAGCGAGGTGATCAAGCCGGCCCGCGACGGCGCCCTGCGGGTGCTGCGTGCGGCCCGCGATGCCGGGGTGCGACGGGTCGTGCTGACCTCGGCGTTCCACGCGGCCGGGTTCGGACACCCGCACTCGCACGACCGGTTCACCGAGGACGACTGGTCGCCGATCGATGGTCCCGGTGTCGACGCCTACGGCCGCAGCAAGATCCTCGCCGAGCGTGCCGCGTGGGACTTCGTCGCCTCCGAGCAGGAAGCCCCGGAGCTGGTCACCTTGCTGCCGGTGGCGGTGATGGGCCCTGTTCTGGGTGCAGAGATCTCCGGATCCAACCGCCTCATCCAACGGATGCTCTCCGGCTCGATGCCCGCGGTGCCACGCCTGTCGATCCCGATCGTCGACGTCCGCGATGTCGCCGCCGCTCATGTGGCCGCCATCGGCACTCCGGACGCCGCCGGCCAGCGCATCCTGCTCGCCAGCGGAGAACCCGCAATCCCGATGAGCACCATCGCCGACATGCTGCGCAGCCATCTCGGCCAGAGTGCGGCGAAGGTGCCGACGCGGCGGCTGCCGGATCTGGTGGTCCGCGTCGGCGGGTTGTTCAACACCGAGCTGCGGTCGGTCGCGGCCGAACTCGGGTTGGTCAAGCAGGTGTCAATCGACAAGGCCCGCGAGCTTCTCGGCTTCCGTCCGCGGCCGTCCGCAGAGGCGATCCTTGCGGCCGGGGCGAGCCTGGTCGAGGCCCGCCTCGTGTAGCGTTGCCGACGCCTTCCTGTATTGATCGGTGGCGACGTCCGACGCTGGCATGATGGCTCGCTCACCCCGGAGAGGACCACCGTTGCGCATTCCGAAGATCCTCGCCGTTGTGCTGGCGGGCGGGAAAGGTTCGCGCCTGGGCGCGCTCACCGAGAACCGGGCGAAGCCGGCACTGCCGGTGGCCGGCACCTACCGGCTGATCGACATCTCGCTGTCCAACCTGATGCACTCGCATCTCGACAACGTCTGGGTGCTTCAGCAGTACCTGCCGCACGGGCTGAACGCCCACCTGGCGGGCGGTCGTCCGTGGGATCTGGACCGGTCGCACGGCGGACTGCTGGTGCTGCCCCCCTACCAGGGCGACGAGGGGGAGGGCTTCGCCGAGGGCAACACCGACGCATTGCGGCGGCAGCAGGAGGTGATCGCCGACTTCGCTCCCGACCTGGTGCTGGTCCTGAGCGCCGACCACCTCTACACCCTGAACTTCCTCGACGTCGTCGACACCCACCTGGAGCAGCGGGCCGCACTCACCATGGTGACCACCGAGGTCTCCGAGGACCCCTCCCGGTTCGGCGTCGTCCAAGCGGACGACGACGGCCTGGTGCGCGGCTTCGACTACAAACCCGAGCGGGCCGAAGGCAGGCTGGTCGCCGCCGAGATCTTCCTGTTCGACACCGCCCTGCTGCTGGAGGCGCTGGAGGAACTGCATCGGCGCAACGGACAGCTGCAGGACTACGGCCACGACCTGGTGCCGTGGTTCGTCGAGAACCACCGGGTCACCTCCCACCGGCTGCCCGGCTACTGGAAGGACCTGGGCACGCTGCGCTCGTACTGGGACGCCCACATGGAGCTTCTCGACGGCACCGGTGCGGTACTGGACGCCCCGGACTGGCCGATCCTGACCGCGCAACCCCAGCTGCCGCCGGCCCGGATCTGGGGAACGGCTTCGATCGCCGAGTCGATGGTGTCGGCGGGCGCCCGGGTGCACGGCGAAGTCCGGCACAGCGTGCTGGGCCCGAACGTGCTGATCGAGCAGGGAGCGACGGTGCGCAACAGCGTGTTGCTGGACGGCGTCCGGGTGCTGCGCGGAGCGGTGCTCGACAACGTGATTGCCGACGTCGGTGCCGTGATCGGCGCCGGCCGGCACGGCAGCCCAGACGCGGTCACCCTGCTGGACGGCGATGGTGCCGTCGACCGGGTGGACGCGTTCGCCGCCGACTCCGAGGACTCGGAGTAGACGTCCGGGAGGTCTCCGCGTCCGAGATCACGGAATCAGCGCCGGCAGCAGCGTCTTCTCCAGCAGGTCTCTTCCGGGTCGCCAGTGGGCGGGCAGGGTGTCGGTGTTGGAGGACCGGTCCCAGCCGGTGACGCCCAGGGTGGCCAGAACGATCGAGGCGGACGGAACCATGATCAGGCACTGCCCGCCCCAGCCGGCCGCCATCACCCGATCCGGGTCGTGCGCCCACCAGAGTCCCGCGGCGTAGGGCAACGACTCCGGCGGGATCGCCGCCGCGCCGCGCTCGGGCTCCCCGGACGCCGGCCAGCCCTGGCCCAACCAGTGCTCGCCGAGGGCGACCAGCTCCCGCACACTCAGGAAGAGATGCGCGTGACCCCACGGCGTGCCGGTCTGGTCGCTCTCCCAGCGCGCCGCCTCGATTCCGGCCGGGCGCAACACCGACGCCTCCACGTGGGCGCGGGCCGACCCGGTGCGGTGCTGCAGTTCGCGGATCAACAGATGGGCGGCGGCGTCCCGGTAGCCGCCGGGTGGGCCGTCCGGAGCGCCGAGCGCGGCCACGATCGCCGGCAACGGGTCGGCCGTGCCGGCCTCAAGGGCGTCCATATCGGGAGCGGAAGACCAGGACTGACTCATCCAGAGCAGTCGCCGCACGGTGGCGCCGGTGGCCGCGGCCAGAGTGATCGGATCGTCCAGACTGGCGAAGATCCCTTCGTCGACCGCGTCGAGGGCCGCGCGAGCCAGCACCGATTTGGTCACCGAGAAGACGTCGGTCGGAACGTCCGGAGCCCGTCCGATGAATCGGCGGACGCCGTCGACGGACATCCCGACGGCGAGCAGATGCGCGAATCCGGGGTCGTCGAGTGCCGCCGCACCCTCTCGCGTTGCGACATCCAGGCCCACTGCGAGCGGCCTCCTTGCGTCTTGTCCATACCGTCAGAGACCACTAACGTTAGCACTAGCTAACGAAAGATTGGGAGGGCGGGCCGTGCGGGAGCGGACAGGAGCGGACGGGTGAGCGCGATGTCCGCGGCGGGAACGGACACGCTCGACCTACGGTTTCGGGCGCTCGGCCAGGCTCGGCGACGCGGGATCCTCCGCCTGGTTGGCGACCGCGAACTATCCGCCGGCGAGATCGCGGCGGCCTTCGACGTCACCCGCACCGCGATCAGCCAGCACCTCACGGTACTCAAGCAGGCGGATCTGCTCAGCGAGCGCCGCCAGGGCACGCGGCGGCTGTACCGGGCGCGGCGCGACTCGCTGGATCAGCTGCACGACGCGCTGGATTCGATCTGGTCCGACGCGCTGGAGCGCGGCCGGCTGCTGGCCGAGGCGTCCGAGTGAGCGGGTCGCCGGAACCGAGGCGCCCACCGGTGCGGCAGTCGATCGTCGTCGCGGCGTCCCAGGAGCGCACGTTCGCAGCCCTGACGGATCGACTCGCGGAGTGGTGGCCGCTCGACCCGCTCTCGCACGGCGGCGCCGCACGGGTGCGCACGGTCGCGCTCGACGGCCGGGTGGGCGGCGAGGTGATCGAACACTGGCACGACGGGACTGTCCGCCCCTGGGGGACCCTGCTGGTCTGGGAGCCGCCGGAGCGATTGGTGATGACCTGGAACGTCACCCCCGCACCCACCGAGGTCGAGTTGCGCTTCCGGCGGCTGGACGCGGACTCGACCCGGGTCGAGGTCGAACACCGGGGCTGGGAACGGCTCAGCCCCGAACAACTGACGGCGGCCTGCGCCCATCCCGGCGGCTATGCGGGCGGCGCATTCGAGCAGGGCTGGTCGGCGGTCCTGCGGGCATTGAAGGAGTATCTGCGATGAACTGGTACCTGTTGCGGCTGACGGCGGGCCGACCTGACTTCGCCTACACCATGACCGAGGCCGAGCAGGCGGTGATGGCCAGGCATTCCGCCTACTGGAGCGATCATCTCGAGGAGGGCACGGCGCTGATCTTCAGTCCGGTCGCCGATCCGGCGGGGCCGTGGGGATTGTGCATCGTCCAGGCGGTGGATGCCGAGTCGGCCCGGGCGCTGACCGACGCCGATCCGGCGGTGATCGAGGGGGTCGGCGGCTACGACGTCCTGCACCTGTTCTCGCCCGTCCTGCGCTGACCGGCGGTCCGGCACCAGAATGGGCGGATGGACATGCTCGCTGCCGCCGTCGACGCCAGCCGGCGATGGTACGACGCCATCTTCGCCGCTCACGGGCTGCCGGCCTCCTCCGACGGCCGGCTGTGGGTGGCCGGGGCCGAACCACCGCCGTTCCATTCGGCGGTCAAGACCCTCGTCCGCGGGGTCGGGGTGGACGCCGTGCTCGGCGCGATGCAGACCCACCCGCACGGCTCGGTGGCCGACTCCTTCGGTGAGTTCGACCTGCGCCCGCACGGCTTCGCGCTGCTGATCGACGCGACCTGGGTGGGTCATCGAGGCGTGACCAGCGCGTCCTGGCCGCCGGGCTGGACGGTCATCCGCCACGCCGCGCTGCTGGCGCAGTGGTGCCGGCTGCACGACTACGACCGGGTGCTGCCGCCGGCGATCCTCCACGACGAGGAGTTCCGGGTGCTGGCCCGCCTGGCCGACGGGGCGCCGGCCGCCGGTGCCGTCGTCCACGATGCCGGCCGGGTGGCCGGCCAGTCGAACCTGTGGTCGAGCGGCGATTCGCTGAGTCCCGCCGACGTGGCCGAGCTGCTGGCCTGCGCCGGCGTCCTGCACCCGGGGCGTCCGGTCACCGACTACGCCTGGGGCGACGAGTTGACCTTGTTGCTCGCCTCCGGTTTCGAGCCGCTCGGCCCCCAACGGGTCTGGGCGCGGTGACCGACCCGCGGATTGAGTTCGTTCGGCTCACCGAGGGCGGCCCGATTGCCGGGGAGTTCGCCGGCTGGTGCGGATTCCAGGCCGAACCGGCCGGCTCGGCCACGACGGCGAAATCAGCCACGGCGGTGCCCGGCTCCGGCAGTATCGGCTGACTCGCCGGGCGTCGTCGGCGCGCCGGTCTCGGACGTCGGCAGCTCGCTCCACCAGTCCACCAGCGGCTGCAGGGCCCGGACCAGGCTCCGGCCGCGCGGCGTCGGCGTGTAGGTGATCTGCACCGGCATGGTCGGCACGACGGTGCGCTCGATCAGTCCGTGCTGCTCCAGTTCGCGCAGTCGTTGGGCGAGGACGCGGTCGGAGATGCCGGCTGAGAAGCGCCGGTACTCGCTGAATCGGCTCGCCCCGAGATAGCCGGCGATCAGCACCACCCCGACCCAGCGCCGTCCGATGAACTCGATGGCGTCCTGCGACGTCCGGCAGATCTGCTGGTCGGAGTGCATCGCGACCACGTCGCTCATCTTAGCCACTTACTCAGTGTAAGCAGCTAAATCGGCGCTGGCCAGCGTTTGTCGGTCCAGGCAACCTGCCGGCATGACCGAGTTACGAGAACAGGCATTGGCGGACCAGCTGCGCTGGGTCCACGACATGCTGCGTCGAGATCTCGCCGCCGTCCGAGAACTTGCCCACCGCGTGACCCTGGGAGCGGATGCAGCCGAGGTGTCCGCCGAGCTGGACGCCCTGCGCACCCGGGGGCCACTTTTTCGGTTGCGGATGAACTGCCTCAGCTACTGCCAAACCCTCGGCGCGCACCACAGCAACGAGGACACCGCGCTGTTCCCGGCGGTGCGGCTGTCCGCGCCGCACCTGGCCTCGGCGGTCGACCGACTCGAGCACGACCACGCGGTCGTCGCCGCACTGCTCGACCGGATCGGCGGGCTCGCCGACGATCTGGCTCGCCAGCAGGCCCGGCTGGAACTCGTCCGGACACTGGAGGAACTCGCCGGCCACCTGCTGGAGCACTTGGACTACGAGGAGCGCACGCTCGAACCGGTGTTCGAGTCCTGGAGCGGTTCCGGTGGCCGGATGCCCGACGCCATCCGTGATGAACTCGCCCGCCGGGCGTCCACCTCGGGCGGCGAACAGGCGGGAGCGTGACGAAGACCGCCGGACCGTCGGGATCCTGAGGGAAGCGCTGGTCTTCGTTGGCCGAGTTCGTCGAGACCTCTGTGACAACGGGTTTCGGCACGCTCCACCAGCGCCCGGCAGCGCATCCTCAGAGGTCGACCGAGGTGTTGGTCGCCACGTCGGGCCGCTCGCCGGTGATCATCGCCTTCACGTACTTGATCAGCGCGACCGGCTTGGGGCTGTCGACGGTCCAGTACTCGGCGGAGTCGGCGTGCACCTTCAGCAGCGCGACGGCGGGGTCGTCGCGGCCCTGCTCGAACCAGGCCTCGGCGTACGGGTTCCACAACTCGTCGATCAGAGCGGCGTCCCTGGTCACCGAAGCGGTGCCCGCGATAGAGAGATAGGCGTCCCCGGACTGAAGGCTGACGTTCACCTGAGGCTCGGCGACCACCTGCTCGGTCTTGGGCGAGGGATCCTCGGTGAAGAAGTACAGGTCGCCGTCGAACTCGCGCTCCTGGATGGCGAGCGGACGGCTGAGCAGCCGTCCGTCGGCGTTGGTGGTGACGAATGCGAAGCGGGCCCCTGCGATCAGCTTCCCGACCTGCTCGAACTCGGTGTTCTTATCGGATGCGGTGTCGGTCATCTCTCGACGCTACCCAGCCCCTCGTTCCTCAACACACCCTCGCGGGTGGCTGGTCGGCCACGCTACGGTTCCAGTCCCAGCGCCGACGATCGGCCAGGCGGTCCCCGTCCAATCGGCGCTCGGCCCGGCCAACGTTCGACATTCGACTACCCGGTGAGGAAGGTGGACATGGAACTGGTGCTGCCCACCCTCGATGAGCAGCGGACGCTCCTGACGAGCCTGCGACCACGGACGGCCGGCCTGGAGTGGGTGGTCCGCCGCGGGGTGTCGCCCGAACCGCTGGCTTCTCTGCTCGACGGCTTCGACCCGGCGCGAACCGTGGGCGTGGGACCCCGCCCCGGCTACCCGAAACCCGAGGCGGACGCGACGGTCCTGGTCTGCGGAGCGCACCGCGACATCTTCGCCAGGCTTGCCGAAACCGGGCTGTTCAGGGCCGTCCGCGATCCGCACGGCGATCGCGTGGCGCCGACGGGCCTGGGCTTCGTGGACGTCGGCTTCCTGGACGACCGGCAGCGGCTGATCTGCTCGACCGTCACCCACGCGGGCATCATCCACCTGCTGGACCCGGACGGCTGAGCGCGCAGACCGGCAGGGCACCAGCTGGCGATCGCGACGGCTCGCTCGGACCGAGGGAGTTTCTGTCGACAGCCACTGGCATCTCGCCTGCCGTGGGCAGATGATGGCCGGATGCAGTTGGAGGTCGTGGTCACGGGCGGCGCCGTCCGGGGTGGCCGGGAAGCCGATCTGGCCGTCTTCCGAGGTATTCCCTACGCCGCGCTGCCCCCTTGGACGGAGTCGTCCGCGCGGTTCGGGCCCCCGCAACCGGTCGAGGGCTGGGACGGCGTCCGGGAGGCGACGAGGTTCGGTCCCCCACCCCCGCAACCCGCCGCGCTCGGTATGGACGCCCTGGCCGAGTCGGGCGACGAGTGGCTGACCGTGAACGTCTGGACGCCCGACCTGGGCGGCGGTGGGCTGCCGGTGATGGTGTGGATCCAGGGTGGCGCCTACGCCTTCGGCACGTCCGGGCTGCCCGAGTACGACGGCAGCAGGCTGGCCCGCGACGGCGTCGTCGTGGTGACCTTCAACTATCGGGTCGGGCTGGAGGGCTTCGGGTTCTTCGCGGGACGTCCGGCGAACCGCGGGCTGCTCGACCAGGTGGCGGCGCTGGAGTGGGTGCGGCAGAACATCCGGGCGTTCGGCGGCGACCCGGACCGGGTGACGGTGTTCGGCCAATCCGCCGGCGGCGGATCGGTGGCGGCGCTGCTGGCCATGCCTCGGGCCGCTGGCCTGTTCCGGCGCGCGATCGTGCAGAGCATGCCGGGAACGTTCTTCACCCCGGCCCTGGCCACGGACGTCGCCCGGGCCTGCGCGGCGGAACTCGGCCTGCAGCCGACCGAGCTGGCCACCGTCGACCCGGCCATGGTGGCGGCGACCGGCGACGCCGTGCTGGCGAAACTGCCCCAGTTCACCGACCGGTGGGGGCGCGCGGCACACGCCGGGGTCCCGTTCGCGCCGGTGGTCGACGGTGACGTTCTGCCCACCACTCCCTGGCTGGGGCTGAGCGGCCAGGTGGAGCTGTTGGTCGGGCATACCCGCAACGAGCAGCGCCTGCTCACCGCGATGAGCGGCCTGCTGGGTGAGATCACCGCCGAGTTGGCGTCCGAGACCGCGCGCGTCTTCGGTCCCGACCCCCAGCGCTACGAGGTGGAGTTCGCCGACCCGGAGGAGTTGTACGACGTCGTGCGATCGGACTGGCTGTTCCGCATGCCGTCGCTGAAGCTGGCCGAGGCCCAGGTGGCGGCCGGTGGTTCGGCGCATCTGTACGAGCTGACCTGGCCGGCGCCCGGCATGGGTGGCATGTTGGGCGCCTGCCATGGCCTGGACGTCCCGCTGGTGTTCGGCAACCTCACCCGCGGCCAGCCGGCGATGTTGATCGGCGAGCCGACACCGGAGGCCGAGTTCGTCTCCGAGCAGATGCGTCGGGCGTGGATCGCCTTCGCCACCGATGGCGACCCCGGCTGGCCCGATTACGACACCGGAGCTGTGCGGCTCTTCGGTGCGACGCCTGCGGTGACCGAGTATCCCGAGCAGGTTTCGCGTGACATCTGGACGGAGTACCCCGGCGTCCTGGACCTGGAAACCTAGGTCTGTGGGATCGGCTGCTCGACCGTCACCATCAGCCTGAAGGCGGCGGCTCGGTTGCTGACTGACGCGTTGCAGAACGTTGAGCGGCTTCGTCGAGCTGGCGAGTGGAACCGATCACCCGGCGGACGGCGTTGCGCACCTCGTCGGGATCGCGTTGCTCGGCGTCGAGGGCGCGATGAATGGTGAGGCCCTCGATGAGGGCGTCGAGGGTACGTGCCGTCTCCGGGTCGAAGTGGCGTTCCAGGGCGGTGCGGCTGCGCGCCATCCAGGCCGTGGTGATCTCACGGAACCTGGGCTCACGGGCGGACAGCGTGTACAGCTCATGGGTCAGCACCAGGTCGCGCGGATCGCCGAAAACGTCGTCCACAATGATCGCCACCACGGCGTCGCGGGCCTCATCGGCGTCCTGCGCGGCGACCATCCGCCGCTCGAAACGCTCGGCGACGGTGCCGGCGAACCGGCCGAACGCCTCCCGCAGCAGCTCGTCCATGCCCGCGAAGTGGTACGTCATCGAGCCCAGCGAGACATCGGCGGCATCGGCGATCCTGCGATGCGACGCCCCGGCTACCCCGGCCTCGGCGATCACGTCGAGGCAGCTGTCGATGATGCGGTCACGCCGGTCGGGATCATGACGGCGGGCCCGCCGGCCGCCGGCGGTCCGCTCAGCGGTCGCCGATGGCATCGCGCGGGCCGATCTCACGGATGAGGCGAGCCGGGTTGCCCACTGCCACGACGTTGGCGGGGACGTCCCTGGTCACCACCGAGCCCGCTCCGATCACGCTGTTGTCACCGATGGTCACACCGGGACAGACGATCACCCCGCCGCCGAGCCAGACGTTGTCACCGAGCGTGATCGGCTGGGCGGCTTCCAGCTTGTCCCGCCGCGGCTGTGGGTCGATCGGATGGGTCGGGGTGAGCAGCTGCACGTTGGGGCCGAGCTGGCAGTCCTCGCCGATGACGATCGGTGCGACATCGAGCGCGGTGAGGTGGTAGTTCACGAACGTCCGGGCACCGATGGAGATGTTCTCGCCGTAGTCGACGAACAGCGGCGGCTTCACGTACGCGCCCTCGCCGAGATGACCCAGCAACTCCTCCAGCAGCGGACGCGCGGCCGCGTCGTCCGCCACGGCCGCGCGATGGTATGCGTCCGCAAGCCGCACCGCCCGCGTCGCGATCCGGCCGCTCTCCGGATCGTCGGCGATGTACAGGTCTCCGGCGAGCATCCGCTCCCGGTTGGTCCGGGGGTCGCCCGCGAAGTAGTCGGTCATGGTGCCGCAGACTAGCAGATTATATGTACGAGCGTACGCATCGATTCCTGAATGCCTCGACTTGCCGCTGTGGCGTGCCTCACGTCGTCTCGGCGGCCGGAGCAAGCCTGGTCGCGGCCGTTCTCGTCTAGGGGATCGCCAATCACCGTTGGTCGAGCTTGTCGAGACCCGAGATCCAGCGCTGGCAAGGGATTTCGACAAGCTCAGCCAGCGGTGGTTGAGCGATCGGCACCTTCCTCAGCGGACCAGCGTGGCCGCGAGCCGGGCGGCGGCGTCCGGCTCGTAGGGCAAGAGCAGGGACGGCTCGACCAGTTCGACTTCCAGCACCTGTGAGGTGCCGTCGTCCGCGCGGACCAGGTCGACGCGGCTGTACGCCAGCCGTCCGAACCGTTCTGCGACCACGTCTATCGCCGCGCGGGCGACCCGAATCTGTTCGGTCGTTGCGGTGTGCGAGGTGTTGCTTTCGGCAGCGAAGAACTCGTCCACGGAGCCGGCCTCCGGCAGCACCACCCGCTTGCTCGCGGCGTGGCTGTACTCGCCGCCGAGAAAGATCAGTGGCCACTCCCCTTCGGTGGCGACCGAGGAGACAAAAGGTTGGACGAGAACGAGTTGGCCGCTCTCATGCAGCCGGCGGACATGGTCAGCAGCAGCCGAATGCTGCGCGACCCCGTAGGACGAAGCGCCGCGGCTGCCGGCACCGACGGCCGGCTTGACGACGAACCTTCCCGGCGGAAACTCGGGTGTCGTGCCGGGTGCCACGAACTCTGTCGGCGTGATGGGCACTCCCCCGGCGGCAAGCTCGCGAAGGTACTGCTTGTCCAGACTCCACCGGACTGCGGGCAACGGATTGACCAGTTCGGTGGTCGAATCGACCCGCGCGAGCCACTCCAGAAACTCCGGCAGTCGTTCGGCGTAGTCCCACGCCGAACGCAGCACCACCCGGTCGAAGGCCGACCAGTCGATCTGAGGGTCGTCCCAGTCCACCACATCAACCGTGACCCCGGCGCGGGCGAGCGCGGCCAGCGCCAGGGGTTCGTCCTCGTCGAGACCGTGGGCATCGCGCGTAGTCACCCAGGCCAGTGTTGAGATCGCCATTCAGTCCACGCCTTCCGAGCGGTGAAGTACTGCACCCATCGTTGACGGAGCGAGGGCGTGCCGTCTTGTACCTTTCTGGCCTCTAAGCCCAGATCCACCGATGGGCGGCGTAGCGAGCGGCCCCAGATGGGTGCAATGGCGAGCCGGGTGCGCGAAGGCGTACCGGGTCGTACGGCGAGCGTGCCCGGCGCAGCCAGTGCGCCCAGCTGGGGCTGCGCAGTAGCCGCAGATCGGTGGATCTGGGCTAAGGACGCCGGGAATCCTGACCGGGTGTGCGGGCGTAGGCCGCCCGGTAGTGCTGGTGGAAGTGCGCTTGATCGGTGAACCCGAGCTCCGCTGCGACGTCCGACACCCTGCTTCCCTGCCTCAGTCGCCGTTGACCCTCCTTGAGTCGCAACTGCAGATGCCAGGCGTAAGGCGGCACGCCGGTCTCGCGCACGAAGGCGCGGACGACCACGTCGCGGCTCGCGCCGAGCTGCCCACACACCTCATCCAGGGCGACCGGCTTGTGCAACTCCCGCGCGAGGAGGCGGCGCGCAGCATCGACGAGAGCGGTCACTGACTCCGCCGCGCCGCGGACGTTGCGTTCACGGCAAGCGCTTCGCTGACCGACCACATTGCCCACTCCTCTGACTCGACACCGGAGGTATGCACCGCACGGCGGATGCCGTCCGCGACGCGCGTGTCAGCGACGACCGCACTGGCGAACTCGACGTCCCCGCGACCAGTCAGCGAAGCCACGACCGCTGGCGGCACGTAGATGCTCATGCACTCCCAGGCCACACCGTCGACGGTCTCCGCGGTCGACGACTGCACCTGATCGGGGTTGTACGCCGTGACAGAGCCCGATCCCACGACGAGTCTTTGCCGATCCAGCTTGATCCGCTCACATACGACCGACTCGGCGTTGAGCGACAGCACGAACTCGTCGTGGGTGTGAGGTCTGAACGATCGGGACGGCACGAGCAGCCGTTCGACCACCAGGCGCTCGTGCTGCATGCGGTCGACACTAGGTCACGAGATTCCGAGGTAGAGCAACAGTCCGTCCGTGTACGTGCGACTGCGTGCTGGAGTCTCGTGTCGGGGTTGTAGCCGGCTACTTGTATTGCGTCGCCGCTCGAAGCGCGTCGTTCATGGCTTCCCATCCGTTTCCGGGCGGGATCCGATCGCTGTTCTTGTCGTAGCCGCCGGAGTCCGCGAGCCATGCTCCGAGAGCGCCCAAGTAGTCATGCAGGGTGGCGTTCACCCACGGGGCATCGCCGACGGCATCCAACGCCAGCTCACGAGCAGTTGCGATGACTTTGTCTCGGCCCCCGGTCAGCGAGGCGGACGGGCATCCGCCGGCTGAACATTTGGCATCCACATCGGTGTCGCCGTGCTCGAATTCGTAGTGGAAGCACACGTAATGCATGCCCTCGAAGACCTCGTAGTGAGCAGCGTCACGCACCTGGCGATGGCATCGCCTGCACTCAAACGTCACGGCCGAAGCATGACAGGCAGTGCGCGAACACGCACGAAGCAAGCCTCTCCGGGCGTCCCGTCAGCGCAGCGACCGATATAGGTCTCGCCAGACCGAGTTGTAGGTTGTCGCCGGCAGAGTGCCGCTGACTAGGAGGAAGACAGGTCGGAGCAGCCCGCCGATTTCTTACTATCCCGTCGAGGTCGCCCGGAAACGGCCGTTCTGACGCTGGTCCGCTCGGAGCACGGGATCGGTCAGCAGGATGCGTAGAAGGGATGTCTTACTACGAACCGGCGAGTTCGCGGATGAGCGCTCTGATCCCGGCGGGTTGAAGGTTCTCTGAGTCGAGTTCCGATAGTCGAATCCAGCAGGGCTCATAGGTGTTCTCTAGTGACGTCTTCTGAGCTTCTGGACCTGCCATCACCATGGGCGCCAACGGAACCGCCACGAAGAAGTAGGCGGCCACTCGATCGTCGTGGTGCAGCGTCCAGAGAGGCCGCAGCACCCGGCCAGACAAACCAGTCTCCTCCGTTAGCTCTCGAAGCGCAGCATCTTGAGGGCGTTCGTCCAACTCGACGCCACCACCGGGGAGGACGGCATACCGCCGCCCTTGCTTTGCGCGCTTGATGACGAGCAACTGATCGTCGCGCAGAGCAACGACCGCTGACCGGCTCTTCGCTGGCTCCATGGCGACAATGTGCCAGACCCAGGACAAGGTCGGCCCGCGGGCGGCAGCCTGGAACGCCCAACGTAGGCTCTCGCCGGACTTGTCGCCGTCGGGGTGCCGCTGACCAGGAGGACGACAGATCGGGGCAGCCGGCCGAGTTGTCACTATCTGTCGGAATCGCCCGGAGACGATTCCGTTCCTGGGCCCGCTCGGGCGACGTCGATGACGGACGCGGGAGTGAAGGCTTGTCTATCCAGCCACGGCGACGGATGATGTTTACATGTCTACAAGCGTGGTGAGTATCCGGCTCCCCGACGACCTCAAGGGCCGCCTGGAGGCACTGAGCCGGGTAACCGGCCGTCCCGCGGCCTTCTACGTCCGCGAGGCGCTGGAGGAGCATCTCGCCGAGCTGGAATGGGCCTACTCGGTGGCCGCGCGCGCAGAGGGCATCCGCCGAGGTACGGAGCCAACCCGGCCGCTCGACGACGTCGCCCGCGAGCTGGGCTTCGATCCCGACGAGTTGCGTGCTGAAGCTCGCGACGACGACGCCTGATGGTCTGGTCGATACGTCTCGGTGCGGACTTCGAACGCTCGCTGTGCAAGCTCGACAAGCAGACCACCCGACGCATCCTCGTGAAGCTCTACGGCCTGGGCGACCTCGACGAACCCCAGGCTCGCTGCAAGGCACTCACGGGCCCGCTCGCGGGTCTTTGGCGGCTCCGTGTCGGCGACTACCGCGTCTTGCTCGACATGCAGCGCCGCGAGCTCGTGATCATCGCCCTCGATGTGGGTCACCGCAGCTCGGTCTACGACGACTAGGCCCTGGGCGTCAACGCAGGGAGGCGGGTAGGTAGAGGTCCATCGAGATGGGCCCGAAGGGGTGGTCAGCAAGAGCAGCAGTCGCGCAATGGCGCGCCGGGAGGAGGTGAAGACATCCGCCATCACTCCTGTTTCGCGGGATACGAGGGGCTTAGCCCAGATCCACCGATCTGCGGCTAGTGCGCGACCCCACCTGGGCCCGCTCGCTACGCCGCCCATCGGTGGATCTGGGCTTAGACGTGCTCGGGGTTCCAGCCGAGGTATTTCCCGGTGTCGAGGGCGCCGATCGCTGCGATGTCGTCTGCGGTGAGTTCGAAGCCGGTCACCGCGATGTTCTCCACGATGCGGGAAGGAGTGACCGACTTCGGGATGGCCACACGGCTCTGCTGGAGGTGCCAGCGCAGGATCACCTGCGCGGGTGTCACGTCGTGCTGCTGTGCGATCTGGGTGATGGTCCGATCCCGTGGGCCGGCTCCCATGCCGAGGGGCGAGTATGCCTCGGTGAGGATGCGCTTCTCGGCCGCGAAGGCTTGCAGCGTGGGCTGTTGATAGCTGGGGTGGTACTCGATCTGGTTCACCGCAGGCACGGTGCCGCCGAGGTCGATGATCTCCTGGAGGTAGCGAGGGGTGAAGTTCGAGACGCCGATTGAGCGGGCGAGACCCTCGTTCTGCGCCTGCTCCATCGCTGCCCAGGCGTCGAATCGCCTCCGGTGGCGGGGCACGGGCCAGTGGATCAGGTACAGATCGACATGATCAAGGCCGAGTGCGTTGAGGCTGTCTTCGAGGGCGGCGCGAGCTCGCCCCATGTCTGTGGTGTCTAGCTTGGTGGTGACGAACAGCTCGTCGCGGGGGACGCCGGACTCACGTATCGCCTGTCCGACGCCCCTCTCGTTGCCGTATGCGGCCGCGGTGTCGATGTGCCGGTATCCGGCCTCCAACGCAGTCAGGACCGTCGGCACGGTCTTGCCGCCGGTGATCTGCCAGACGCCGAACCCGAGCTGCGGGATCGACCGGCCATCGTTCATGGTCAGGGCAGGGATGCTCACGATGATCAATCCTTCGAACACAGGATGCGTGCGAGTTCTCGCGCCGCCGTATCCAGCATCCATCGAATGCACCCCGTGGCGAGAGGACTTCTCAGACACCCCCAGCCGGAGGCTCAGTTGCTCTGGGCGTCAGCGGGATCCTGCATCGTTCTCAGAGTGGTCCGGCTCCTGGCCGGTCGCGGCCCAGGAGGCGAGAACCACGAGCTTCTCAGCCGCGGCGCTGCCAGGCTCGGCGGTGTAGGTGAGGATCTGCAACCCTGGCTCGCCGGGTGCTTCGAGGTTGTCGAACTGCAACTCGATCTCGCCCAGGACCGGGTGCCGGTAGCCCTTGGTGCCGGTGCGGTGTTCGTGGACGTCGTTGTCGGCCCAGTCGCGTCGGAACTGCGGACTGCGCGTCGACAGTTCGCCGATCAGCGCCGTCAGCTCCTCGTTGAGTGGGTCTCGGCCCACCTCAAGGCGGAGCGTTGCCGCGGTCATGCAGCACGCCATGGGCCAGTCCAGATAGAACTCCGGGGCGCGGGAGTCGAGGAAGGTGAACCGGGCCATGTTCGGTCGGTCGGACTCGAAGTGCGGCGCGAACAGCGCGCGACCGAGCAGGTTCGACGCGATGATCTCCTGGGTCACGTCGTAGATGACCGCAGGCGTCGTGAACGAATCCAGCATCCGCTGCAACGACGGTCTCACTGTCCGGGCGGGGGTTTGGCGCTCTCGCGGTGAGACGGGACGGGCGAGGGAGAACAGGTGCTCTCGCTCGACATCGGTGAGCCTGAGTGCGCGGGCGACGGCGTTGAGCACGCTGTCGGACGCGCCCTGGATGTTCCCTCGCTCCATGCGCGTGTAGTAGTCCGTGCTCACACCGGCGAGTTGAGCGACCTCCTGGCGGCGCAGCCCCGGCACGCGGCGCTCGTCGCCGAAGTCGGGCAGCGACACCTCCGCCGGGGTCACATTCGCACGCCGGGAGACGAGGAATTCCCGAATCTCCTCTTTCCTGCTCATGCCCCCATTCAATCCGATTCGTCTGCGGGCCTGGGGGGATCTGGGAGGCACTCCCACCCCGCAGTCCGTCGGTGCTGGAATGGGAACCCGCACGCCACGACGGAAGGAAGCGGATGGTTCTCGCAGAGCACTACACCCTGTCCAACGGCATCGAGATCCCCAAGCTCGGACTCGGCACTTGGATGATCGCCGACGACAAGGCCGCCGACGCGGTCCGTGCCGCAGTGGCGATCGGCTACCGCCACATCGACACCGCCCAGGGCTACGACAACGAGCGCGGCGTCGGCGACGGCGTCCGCACCAGCGGCGTCCCCCGCGAAGAACTGTTCGTCACCACCAAGCTGGAAGCGGACTTCAAGACCTACGACGAGGCGAAGACCGCGATCGAGGGGTCGCTGGCGGCGCTGGACATCGGCTACATCGACCTGATGATCATCCACAGCCCTTGGCCGTGGGCCGAGTTCCGCGGCGAGGATCGCCACTTCGCCGGCAACCTGGAAGCGTGGCGCGCGCTCGAGGAGTTCCACCAAACCGGAACGATCCGTTCGATCGGCGTTTCGAACTTCGAACAGCCGGACATCGAGAACCTGCTGCAGGGCGGCACGGTGAAACCGGTCGTCAACCAGATCCTCGCGCACGTCACCAACACTCCGTTCGACGTGATCGACTACTGCCACAGCGAGGGCATCCTCGTCGAGGCGTACTCACCGGTCGGCCATGGCGAGCTGTTGGGGAACCCCGACATTCTGACCATCGCCGAGAAGTACCAGGTCAGCGTGCCGCAGTTGTGCATCCGCTACACGCTTCAGTTGAGTCTGCTGCCGCTGCCCAAGGCTGCGAACCCCGACCACATGCGCCAGAACGCTGAGCTCGACTTCGAGATCTCCGACGAGGACATGGACACACTGAAGAACCTCGGACCGATCAAGGACTACGGGCAGCACAGCGAGTTCCCCGTGTTCTGGCGCAACTGAGGAAACCCATGACCAGCACCACCGACGCCCGAGCGCCGCGCCCAGGGAGAACAGCAACTGCAGTAGTTGCCGGCGGGCTTGCGCTGACCCTTTCCCTCGCTGGCTGCACCGGCCAGACGGAACCACAACCACAGAGCACGAGCACGAGCACGAGCACCAAATCAAGTGCCGGGACGCCGACCACCACGGAGACGACCGAGCCCGCAACACCCGCGTCCGGTGAACTGGCGACCGCCACCTACGACCTCAACGGCGTGAAGTTCACCATGATCCTCGTCGAAGGCGGCACCTTCACCATGGGCGACGACAAGCGGGCAGCGGAGGGGGGCACACAGGTCGCCAATCAAGCCGGAGAACACAAAATCACACTGTCCCGTACACGATCGGCGAAACCGAAGTAACGCAGGCCCTCTGGAACCAAGTCATGAACACCAGCTTCGACGAAGCCGACCTCCAGCACCCAGTAGCGAGCATCACGGTGCCTGACAGCCGCACGTTCATCAAACAGCTCAACCAGCAGGCCCACGCCGCTCGGATCATCCCCGAAGACCGGAACTTCCACATGCTCACCGAGGCACAGTGGGAATTCGCCGCCAAGGGCGGGAGGAAGAGCCAGGGCTTCCGATACGCCGGCAGCAACGACCTGTCCAAGGTCGGCTGGACCAGCGACGACGGACCCAGCGTCCATCCCATCAAGCAAAAGCAGCCCAACGAACTCGGCCTCTACGACATGAGCGGCAATGTGTACGAATGGGTCGCCGACTACGCAGCGCCTTACCCGAACCAGGCACAGGTCGACCCACTCAACGAAACCCCCAGCGACAACTACATCAAGCGCGGCGGCAGCTTCTACTACAACGACGAATACCGCTTCACCACGACATACCGCTACTTCTACTCCACCACCGATCACACCATCGGACTGCGCATCGGCCTGTCGTGACCCGTGGTGTAGCGAGCTAAAGGCCGGAAACGATCGTGCCCCGCCCGCCCACTCGTGGTTCGGCGAAGCTACACAGCCGTTCTGTAGGTTCTCGCCAGAACTGTCGCGGGCGAAGTTTCTCTGACTAGGTGGACGACAGTTCGTCCGTTTGGGCGCGATTCTCACGATCTTGTCGGTTTCCTGTGGCTAGCTCCAGACTTTGAGTCGTAGGTCGGCGCTGACCGGAACGGTCAGACCTCGCGAGTGCGGAGCCCCAATCGGGAGGGCTGCCATATGCATGACGAGCCCGATAGCAACCCGGATGGGCCTGGGCGGTCAGCAAGATCGGGATGCCCGGCAGAACACCACCACCACGATCTACGGCATCGGTGGGACTACCGTGAACATCCTGAACCCACGGAACTGCGTCCTCTTATCGGCGCTTCGTGTCTGCGTGATGAGGACGACACGGGGTGGTGATGGTCAGATATCACTGCCTGGTGTTGAGATCTCGGGCGTGTGGTGTGGCGCACGTGTGACGCCGCCCGCCACGCTGCGCCGCAGCTCCGGCGAGAACCACGAGTGCCACCCCAATGAGTCGCGTGATTGTGAGGTACTGGTCGAGTACGACGAGGCCGATCAGCACGCCGAAGGCCGGCTCAATGGCGAGCAGTGTGCCGAACGCGGTTTGGGTCATTCGGCGTAGCGCGAGCATCTCCAGCGCGAATGAGATGACGGGCGCGATCAGCGCTATGCCCAGTGTGAGAAGCAGGATCTCCCATGTCGGGCTGCCGCTGATGACCTGCGGCAGTCCGATGACACTTGTGAGTATGGCGGCCACGGGGATAGTGATTGCGAGGCCGGTTATTCCGGAGTAGCGGTCACCGACTGATTGTGTCAGGAGGTTGTATAGGCCCCAGCAGGCGCCGGCGAGTAGGGCAAACCCGACACCTATGAAGTCAATGTTGGCGTGCCACGGTTCCGTCAGCAGCACCACGCCAACTAGCGCGAGAGCTGGCCAGACGAGCGCACTGCGTCGCTTGCTGGTGAATCCGGCGACTGTGAGCGGGCCGAGGAAATCGATCGCCACGGCTGTTCCGAGTGGGATTCGCTCGACTGCGGCGAGAAGAAATACCGACATGAATCCGGTGGCGAGGCCAAGCGCGAGGAGCACTGGAACATCACTACGTCGAATGGCGCGGATGTTCGGGCGCACGACAGCAAGGAAGATGGCGCCACCGAAGCACAGCTTCAACCAGGCGGTGCCGGCGGGTCCGACATGCGCGATCACTGGGACGGAGAGCGCGTTCGAGAGCTGGATCAGCAGCATGGCAGACACTGCCAACGTCCACGGAGGTACTCGGTCGGCAGTGCCGGACATGATCGATCCTTGGGTTCGGGTTGAGATGCGCAATGCTCAGGCTGGGGTGTCTCGGGACATGGAGACTTAGCTGGGGCGGGTCCGTTCCCTGGTTGCTCTGTGGGCGCTCAGACGGATGCCGGCGATCGTTCGGCTGGAAGACCCATCAGGGTCAGCAGTTCCCAGGCGGTGTGGGCGGCGGCGAGGCCGGTGATTCCTGCGTGGTCGTAGGCGGGAGCGACCTCGACCACATCGCCGCCGACGATGTTGAGCCCCTTCAGCCGGCGAAGGACCGCGAAGAACTCTCGCGTGTTGATGCCGCCGACCTCCGGTGTGCCAGTCGCTGGTGCTTGCGCGGGATCAAGGACGTCGATGTCGATCGAGATGTAGACGGGTCCGCTGCCGACGCGTCGCAGGATTTGCGCGGCGATGTCGTGCATCGTGCGTTCCTGGAATTCCTCGGTGCGGATGATCTGGAATCCGGCGCGCGTGTCGTCAGCGAGTTCGCTCGGGTCGTAGATCCCGCCGCGGATACCGACGTGCTGGCAGTGGTCCAGGTCGAGTAGGCCCTCTCCGGCGGCGCGGCGGAATGGCGACCCGTGCCAGACAGACGCCCCGTGCAGCACATCCCAGGTGTCCAGGTGCGCGTCGAAGTGGACGACAGCCAGAGGGCCGTGCACGTCCGCTGCGGCACGGAGCAGTGGGAGGGCGATGGTGTGATCGCCGCCGAGCGCGATCAGCCGGGTGCCCTGCGTGGTCAGCCGCCGGGCCTTGGTGTAGATCGTCTCGACCGCCGCGTCGATGTTGTAGGGGCCGACACCGAAGTCGCCGGCGTCGACGACTTGCTGGTGGCGGAATGGGAAGGTGTCGTGAACTGCGTGGTACGGGTGCAGTTGGCGGGAGTGCTCACGGATGTACGAAGGTCCGAAACGAGCCCCGGGCCGGAAGCTCGTCCCCGAATCGAACGGGATGCCCACCACGGCGATATCGGCATGCTCGACCTCCTCCAGGCGTGGCAGCAGAGCAAACGTCGCGATCCCGGCGTAGCGAGGAAGATCGTCTTCTGCACGCTGGCCGATGACCTGCCGATCACTCATCGAATCTCCTTCGGGCACTGCTCCAGGCGCCGCTCGTCATGGACCAACGATCACGAAAGGGATCCCCCGTGGCCGTCGGCTTGTTGGACTCCATCAAACTCGACGCCTAGAATCGGCACAACCGCCCTCTACCGAAGCTCCTTGACGGAATATCCTATGCTTGACCTTCATCGCGTTTCCCTCCTCGTCAGTGTCGCCCGGCTGGGATCGATCTCGGCCGCAGCCGCCGAGGCCGGTTGCACTGCGTCCTCCGCTTCCGAGCAACTCGCCAAACTCGAGCGCGAAGTCGGTACGGCGCTTCTCGAGCGGAGCGCGCGTAGTGTGCGCTTGACCGTGGCCGGAGTGGAGCTCGCCAAACACGGCCGCAACCTGCTCGCGCAGGCCGAAGCCGCAGAGCGGACGGTCCAGGAGGTAGCCGGCTTGTCGCGCGGCCGCGTTCGAGTCGCGGCCTACCAGACCGGAGCAGTCCGCTTCGTCATTCCCGCGATCGCCGCCCTTCTCCGTCGCCGCCCGGGTATTCGAGTGACATTCGACGAGTTGGAACCAGAGAGCGGTCTCACTGCAGTGGCCGAAGGCACCGTAGACATCGCCTTGGTGAACAGCTACCTCGGACTACAGGTACCCCGGACCAACGGGATCGAAGTCCTCGACCTCGGACGAGATCCGTTCGTTCTCGCGGCCCCCGCAAGGTTCGCAGCAACATCAGACATCGCACCCCTCGCGGCCTTCGCAGAAGCGCCATGGGTCAGCGGCCGCGCCGACACCGGATTCCAAGCGATCACCGAACTCGCCGCCGCCCGAGCGGGATTCACCCCCGACATCATCGCGCGCGCCGACAACTACGACCTGGTGCTGGAACTCGTGGCGAGCGGCGTCGGAGTAGCACTGGTTCCCCGCAGTGCCGTGCGCGCCAGGCCCCAAGTCCGCATCCACGAACTACGCGAACCCTTCGACCTCACCCGACGCGAGTCATTGGTCACAAGGGAATCCGACCATTCCCCGCTCACCGCCGAGCTGAGCGACCTTATTCGCCGCCGATACACCGCGACACGCAGAGCCCGCCCAACCGGCGTTTCTAGCGTTTAGCCCATCACCCCAGGGCACAGATCAGGCAATCTGAACCGAGTCGAGTCGCCACCCAGTGCCCGCCACCGCGCGGTAGAGAAACTCCGTGTCATCAAGGGCCGTACTACCCATGCGCAGGAGCGCCGCAGCCCGACAAGTTGCTGGAAGACCGACACGCCGCCGACAAGATAGTGAGATACGACACGTTAGGCGAGGACGTACACCGTGTGTGCGCCGCGTCCGCGCGGTTCGCTCGCGGTGAACCGGGAACATTCGGATGATCTTTGGGGTTGAGTCATGTGCACTCAACTTTGGAGCTGACATGACTACGAAGCATCTACCTGTTCTGTTCCTCGACGACATCGTGCTTTTGCCGGGCATGATCGTCCCGATCCCGCTCGACGACGCCGCGAAGACGGCGATCGATGCGGCCCAGACCTCCTCCGACGGCGAGCTGCTGGCCGCGCCGCGGCTCGACGGTCACTACGGCTCGTCCGCTGTCGTCGCCTCCGTCGAACAGATCGGACGCGCCCGCGGCGGCGCTCCGGCCGCCGTGCTGCGCACCGGGCAGCGGGCCCGGATCGGCAACGGCGTGACCGGCCCCGGTTCGGCCCTGTGGGTCGAGGCCGAACTCGTCGAGGACGCGGCGTCCGGCGACCGCGTCCACGAACTGGCCGAGGAGTACCGCCGGCTGGTGATCAGCGTGCTGCAGCGCCGTGAGGCCTGGCAGGTGATCGACACGGTCAGCGCCATCGACGACCCGAGCACGCTGGCCGACACCGCCGGCTGGGCGCCGTACCTCTCCAACGACCGCAAGCGGCAACTGCTGGAGGCCGCCGACGTCGAGACCCGGCTGGCCAAGCTGGTCGAATGGACCCGCGACTATCTCGCCGAGACCGAGGTCAGCGAGAAGATCGAGCACGACGTCCAGGAATCGGTGGAGAAGCGCAACCGCGAGTTCCTGCTGCGCGAGCAACTGAAGGCCATCCGCTCCGAGCTTGGCGAGGGTGAGCCGGACGGCAGCGACGACTACCGTGCCCGCGTCGAGGCCGCCGACCTTCCGGACGCCGTCCGCGAAGCCGCGCTGCGTGAGGTGGACAAGCTGGAGCGTTCCAGCGACGGCAACCCGGAGGCGGGCTGGATCCGCACCTGGCTGGACACCGTCCTCGAACTGCCGTGGAATGCCCGCACCGACGACGCCACCGACCTGACCGCCGCCCGTGCCGTCTTGGACGCCGACCACCATGGCCTGGACGAGGTGAAGGAGCGGATCGTCGAGTACCTCGGCGTCCGGGCTCGTCGCGCTGAACGCGGCCTGCAGGTTGTCGGCGGACGCGGTTCCGGCGCGGTGATCCTGCTGGCCGGTCCCCCCGGGGTCGGCAAGACCTCGCTGGGCGAATCGGTCGCCCGCGCGCTGGGCCGCACGTTCGTCCGGGTGGCGCTGGGCGGCATCCGGGACGAGGCCGAGATCCGCGGCCACCGCCGCACCTACGTGGGCGCGCTGCCCGGCCGGATCGTCCGGGCCATCAAGGAGGCCGGTTCGATGAACCCGGTCGTGCTGCTCGACGAGGTCGACAAGGTCGGTGCCGACTACCGGGGCGACCCGGCCGCGGCCCTGCTCGAGGTGCTCGACCCGGCGCAGAACCACACCTTCCGCGACCACTACCTGGAGCTCGATCTCGACCTGTCCGACGTGCTGTTCATCGCCACCGCGAACGTTCTGGAGACGATTCCGGCCGCGCTGTTCGACCGGATGGAGCTGATCAGCCTGGATGGCTACACGGAGGACGACAAGGTCGCCATCGCCCGCGACTTCCTGATGCCGCGGCTGCTGGAGCGCGCCGCGCTCACCCCCGACGAGGTGAGCGTGACCGACGATGCGCTGCGCGAGATCGCCGCGCACTACACCCGCGAGCCAGGCGTCCGGGCGATGGAGCGGCTGCTGGCCAAAGCGTTCCGCAAGGTCGGGCTCAAGGAGTTGCCGGCGGTCGTCGAGGTCGGTTCGCTGAAGGAGTTGATCGGCCGGCCGCGGTTCCTGCCCGAATCGCGCGAGCGGACGGCGGTGCCGGGTGTGGCGTCCGGGCTGGCGGTGACCGGCATGGGCGGCGAGGTGCTGTACATCGAGGCGTCGCTGCTGCCTGGATCGACGACGTCGCTGACCATCACCGGCCAACTCGGCGAGGTGATGAAGGAGTCGGCGCAGATCGCCCTGTCCTACGTGCGGGCACACGCGGCCGAGTTCGGCATCACGCCGGAGCAGCTCGACCATCCGGTGCATCTGCATGTGCCGGCCGGTGCGGTCCCGAAGGACGGGCCGTCCGCCGGTGTCACGATGACCACCGCGCTGGTCTCGATGCTCACCGGACGCACGGTGCGCGCCGAGGTCGGAATGACCGGCGAGGTGTCACTGACCGGACAGGTGCTGCCGATCGGCGGCGCCAAGCAGAAGCTGCTCGCCGCCCAGCGCGCAGGCCTCACCGAGGTTTATCTGCCGCAGCGCAACGAACCCGACCTGGACGACGTCCCGGCCGAGATCCTCGCCGACGTCACCGTGCACCTGGTCTCGGACGTCCGCGAGATCCTCGCCGGCGCGCTGGATCCGGTTCGCCAGCAGAGCGTGGTGGCCGCCTGAGTTGCCGTGAGTCGAGCTTGTCGAGGCCTCTGGCAGGGGTTCGACAAGCTCAACCCGCGGTGGCGGAGGTCCCGTAATTCGCCCGGCTGACGAGGATCGTCAGCGCCCGGTGCCGGCATATACAACCGCCTCACCGGAAACCGAATCCAGGCCGAACGCGGTGTGCGCGGCGCGGACCGCGGCGTCGACGTCCGACAGAGACACCACGACCGAGATCCGGATCTCGGAGGTGGAGATCATGTGGATGTTGATGTCGGCGTCGGCCAGAGCACGGAAGAAGGTGGCCGAGACTCCCGGATGCGAGCGCATCCCGACCCCGATCACCGAGACTTTTCCGATGCCGTCGTCGTAGAGGATCTCGGAGAAGCCGATCTGCTCGCGGGCACCGTGCAGGGCGTCGAGCGCGCGCAACTTGTCCCCGCCGGGCAGGGTGAAGGTGATCGCGGTGTTGTCGTTGGCGATCGACTGGTTCTGCACGATCATGTCGATGTTGACACCTGCGGCAGCGACTGCAGTGAACACCGCGGCCGCGGCGCCCACCCGGTCGGGTACGCCGACGATCGTGATCTTTGACTCGCTCCGGTCGTGCGCCACCCCGGTGATCAGCGGTTGTTCCATCGCCGTGCCTTCCTTGCTTTCGACGTCCTTGACCCAGGTGCCGGGTTTGGTTGAGAACGACGACCGGACATGCACCGGCACGTTCTCGCGGCGGGCGTACTCGACGCACCGCAGATGCAGGATCTTCGCGCCCTGCGCCGCCATCTCGAGCATCTCCTCATAGGAGATCTCCGGAATCCGGGACGCCCCGGGCACGATCCGCGGATCGGCGGTGAACACGCCGTCCACGTCGGAGTAGATCTCGCAGTAGTCGGCTTTCAGCGCGGCGGCCAGCGCGACCGCGGTGGTGTCGGACGCCCCACGTCCCAGCGTGGTGATGTCCTTGGAGGTCTGCGAAACCCCTTGAAAACCGGCCACGATCACGATGTCGCCGTCAGCCAGGGCGGTGTGGATGCGGCCGGGTGTGATGTCGATGATCCGGGCGTCGCCGTGCGTGCCGGTGGTGATCACGCCGGCTTGTGAGCCGGTGAAAGAGCGGGCCTCGAAGCCGAGATCGTTGATCGCCATGGCCAGCAGGGCGGCGCTCATTCGCTCGCCCGAGGTGAGCAGCATGTCGAGTTCGCGGGGGCGTGGCTGCGGCGACACCTCGAGTGCGAGGTCCATCAGTTCGTCGGTGGTGTCGCCCATGGCCGAGATCACCACGACCACCTCGGCCCCGCGTGCCTTGGTGTCGACGATGCGCTGCGCGACCCGTTTGATGCTGGCGGCGTCGGCCACCGACGACCCACCGAACTTCTGCACGACCCGCAAAGCTTTGCCCTTCCTGGAGATCAACCTTCTCTACTTTGCCAGAACCCGACGGCGTTCCCGACCGGCAGCCGTCCCTCGGGCGTTCGATCGCAGTAGCGTGACCCTCATGACCGACCCGATTCGTTGGGGCATCGCCGGCCCCGGACGCATGGCAGCCGCGATCGTGCCCGAGTTCCACCAGGCCACCAACGCCGAACTGGTCGCGGTCGGCTCGCGGTCGGCGGGGCGTGCCGAGTCGTTCGCCACCGAACATGGCATTCCCCGCTGGCACTCGTCCTATGAAGCCCTGGTCACCGATCCGGCGATCGATGCCGTCTACGTCGCCACCCCCCATCCCCAGCACACCGACATCGCACTGGGTGCGATCGCGGCCGGCAAGGCCGTGCTGATCGAGAAGGCGTTCACCGCCACGGTCGCCGACACCGAGCGCATCGTGACGGCGGCGCGGGCAGCCGGGGTGTTCGTGATGGAGGCGATGTGGACCCGGTTCAACCCGGCCGTCGCGCATTTGCGCGAGGTGATCGCCCGCGGGGAGATCGGTGAGGTGCGCGGGTGCCAGGGCGATCTGACCGCCTTTCGCGAGTTCGACGCCGAGGATCGGCTGTTCGACCCGGCCAAGGGCGGCGGCGCCGTCCTCGACCTCGGGGTCTACGTCATCTCGTTCGCTCAGCATTTCCTCGGCACCCCGGACGTCGTGCGCGCGGTCGGCGGACGTTACTCGACAGGCGTCGAGGGTGAGTTCTCGGTCCTCCTGGGTCATGCCGACGGCCGCTCGACCACCCTGGCCGGCGCCTTCACCGCCTACGGGCCGGGCCGGATGATGTTGACCGGCAGCAAAGGATGGATCGATGTGCACCCCCGCTTCCACCGGGCGGCGTCGGTCACCATCTGGCGCGAGAGAACCCCGGAGACCTTGCAGTTCGATTCCGGCTACCGCTACGAGATCGAGCACGTCGGCGAATGCCTGGCCGCCGGCCTCACCGAGAGCCCCATCATGCCGCTGGACGACACGATCGCCGTCCAGCGGATCATGGCCGAGGTGCTCGACCAGATCTGAGCGAACACCACAGTTCCACCCACTGCGCGGCGGAGAGGTCACGGGGCAACGCCTCCGGCGCGACGCCGGCGCAGGAGATCGCACGCCGGGCCGCGCCTCGTCCGAGATGGGACGCACCCTGGAGAATGGCCGCCAGTGAGCCGCCGCGTCCGGTGAAGATCGCACGGACGAAGTTCTCATACCGGCGGCGGTCGGCGGCAGCGATGAGCGGTGAGCCGCGTCGGGTGATCGCCAGGATGCCGCCGTCCACGCTGGGACGGGGATCGAAGCCCCAGCTCGGCACCCTGCCCCGCAATTCGAACGTGAACCAGGGTCCGCTCTGCGCAGTCAGCATGATGTGGCGACCGACGCCGGCCCGTTTCCGCGCCACCTCCCACTGCGTCACCAGGACGGCTCGCGTCCAGCCGGGCTCGTTCAGGAGTCGCCGGAGAATCGGCGTGGTGAGGTGGAACGGAATGTTGCCCACCACAACCGGGGTGCGCAGTGGGTAACGCATCGCGTCGGCCCGCACGAGGTGGACGTCCGGTAGTGCCCGTGCGAGCGCTCGCACCCGGTGTTCATCGATGTCGATCGCGGTGAGCGGGCGGCCGGTCGCCGCCAACGGCCGTGTGAGGACTCCGGTCCCGGCGCCGAGTTCGAGGATCGGGCCACGCGTGGCGGCCACGAGGGTGGTGATCGTGTCGATCGAGGGTTGGTGGGTGAGGAAGTTCTGGCCGAGTTCATGTCGGCCGCCGTGCACAGAACGAGGCATGGGCGCGCTCCAAGGAAGTGATGAGGAGCACCCCGTGCGGGCGTGGTTGCTATGCGAAAGCGCCCGTCCGAGGTGCGGTTGATGTCTCGGAGGGACGGCGCGCTTAGGCGATCGAGAGCGAGCGCGCCGTCAGGCGCGGCGGTCGCGGTAGGTGAAGAAGCGCCCCGTCATGGGCGCTGTGACTATTGTTCCCACGGCTCGACGGTAGCAGCGTCGTGGAACGAGGGGACGGTTCTTTCGGACACTTTGGTGACCAAAGGAACCGTCCCCGGTGACCAAAGGAACCGTCCCCAGTGACCGAAAGAACCGTCCCCAGTGACCAAAGGAACCGTCCCCGGGGTTCGTCAGGTGAGGGTGTGGCGGTTCTTCGCGGTGGTGGTGACGTGCTCCAGGAAGTCGCCGGCGGCGAGCGGGGCGCCGGGGGCCAGCCAGCCGGTGGGGACGTCGGCGACCGCGAGTTCGACGGGGATGTCGACCAGGACCAGGGGCAGGGTGTGCATCACCGTGGACGGGTAGCTGATCATCAAAGCGCTCACCGGGCCGCGGCGGACGACGATCTCCAGCGGGACATCGGGCCGCAGGATGGTCAGCCCGGTGCGGGCCGCGATGGTGGCCAGCTTGGCGTCGCTCTCTCGACGATGTGCGAAATAGCGGCCCGCCCCGAATCGTTCCGTGACGGCGATCACGCCGGCAAGGTACCGGTCGGCGTCGACCACGCCGGTCTCGACCAGGGAGGTGCCGATCACGTCGGCGGTGTCGGTCACCACCGGCGGGCCGAACCGGTCGCGGCTCCAGGCGAAGGTGTTCGTGGTCTGCCGCATGCCGGACGGCACCCGCACCGGCATCGCGGTGAACACCTCGATGCTGCGGCCGTCCCGCTCCGACGGCGTGAAGAAGTCACGCGCGTGCTCCGACAGCAGGTCGATCACCACATCGCGGCCGCGTTCGGCCAGATGCCAGCGGCTCAGCCGGTCACCCCGGGCGAGCTGCTCGATGAACGAGATGGTGGCCGTGCCGTCATCCACGACGACGACCTCGGCGACGTCGGCCAGCGGCAGCACCGCCTGCACGAAGCGCGAGAACGGGTCGCCCACCACCAGGCGCTCCGCCTTGGTCAGCTTCGGGAACAGCTCCCAGGCGACAGCCACCAGCGAGGCGGCGGACTTCCGCGGCTCGTACCAGGTGGCCGCCAGCCCCGCCTCGTGAGCCAGATCGACCATCGCCTCGAGTTGCAGCCGGGTGGTGACGTCCCGCGGCGGCAGGACCGCGAGCCTGGTCTGCTGATCGGCACCGTGCTGGAAGGCCCACTCGATGACGTTGAGCAGCTGCGCCGGGCTCTCGACCAGGGCCAGCGTGGTGCGCTTGTGCTTGCCGTGCTTCTTCTTGGCCATGCGTCAGGCCACCTGAACGGCCTGCTCGGCCACCACGCCGGCTACCCTGCGTAGCTTCCGCATGGCTGCGTGCTCCCCGGGGTAGACCTGTTTCACCCCGTCGCCGAGCGCCTCGGAGACGACCCGGACGTCGCGCACCAGCCGGGTCAGGCCGGCCGGCTCCAGGGAGGCGGCCTGGTCGGAACCCCACATCGTCCGGTCCAGGGTGATGTGCCGCTCCAGGAAGCAGGCGCCCAGCGCGGCGGCCGCCACCGTGGTCTGCAGCCCGCGCTCGTGTCCCGAGTAGCCGACCGGAACGTTCGGGTAGTCGGTCATCAGCGTGTTGATCATCCGCAGGTTGACCTCGTCGTTGGCGGCCGGGTAGGTCGAGGTGGCGTGGCAGAGCACGACGTTGCCGCTGCCCAGCACCTCGACGGCGTGCCTGATCTGGGCCGGCGTCGACATGCCGGTCGACAAAATGGCGGTTCGGCCGGAGGCCCGGATCGCCCGCAGCAAGTCGTCGTCGGTCAGGCAGGCAGAGGCGATCTTGTGGGCGGGCACGGCGAAGCCGTCCAGGAAGTCGACGCTGGCCACGTCCCACGGCGACGCGAACCAGTCGATTCCCTTGTCGCGGCAGTATTCGTCGATGATCCGGTAGTCGTCGGCGCCGAACTCGATGCGGTGCCGGTAGTCGATGTAGCGCATCCTGCCCCACGGGGTGTCGCGCTCCACGTCCCACTGATCGCGCGGGGTGCAGACCTCCGGCGTCCGCTTCTGGAACTTCACGGCGTCGGCGCCGGCGGCGATCGCGACGTCGATCAGGGCGAGCGCGGTGCTCACCTCGCCGTTGTGGTTCAGGCCGATCTCGGCGGTGATGTAGACGGGGTGGCCTGGGCCGACGCGATGGTCGCCGATCAACCTCTCGCGGCTGGGGCTGGTGGTCATGAGTCGAGGTCCTTTCCGAGGATCCAGGAGGCGATTTCACGAACGGCTCCGTGCCCTCCCGGCACGGAGGTGACCAGCCGGGCGCGTTCGCGCACGACCGGATGGGCGGAGGCGACCGCCACCGGCCACCCGACGAGCGAGAAGCAGCCGAGGTCGTTGACGTCGTTGCCGGCGAACAGCACGCGGGCGGGATCGATGCCCTCGCGTGCGCACCAGTCGCGCAGCACGGTGGCCTTGTCGTCGACGCCGTGCAGCACCGGGACGCCGAGCTTGCGGGCGCGGGCGCGCACCACGGGGTTGGTTTCGCTGGAAAGGATCAGCACCGGCACCCCGCAGCGGCGCAGGGCGGCGATGCCGAGCCCGTCGCCGCGATGCACCCGCACCTGTTCGCTGCCGTCGGACGCCACCAGCACCGTGTCGTCGGTCTGGGTCCCGTCGAAGTCGAGCACCACCGCGTCCAGTTCGGCACGCCGCGGCAGCAACGCGCCTGCGTCCAGCAGCGGCGCCAGCAGCCGGGCCCGTTCCAGGTCGTCCGGCTCGTCGATCTCGAGGACGCGCGCCGGATCGGTCTCGATCAGCACGGTGCGGCCGAAGAACCGGTGCCCGGAGCGCCGGAAGCCGTCGGCCCGCATCGCGTAGACGGCACCGGTCTCCAGGTACTCCGGCGTCCGGTCCTGCCGGCGCGGCCGGGTCGCCTTGTCGTGGTTGACGCCCACCGCCTCACCCGCATCGTCGCGACGCCACAGGAAGCCGTGGCTCGGGGCGGCGGTGAAGGCACTGTCGGCGCCGGCCTGGATCGCCGCCACACAGTCCGCGATCTCGGACGCCGTGACGAACGGGCTGGTGCACTGCACCATCACCAGCACCTCGGCGTCCTGCCCGGCGCGAGCGCGATGCTCGTCCAGGGCGTGCAGCAGCGCCGATTCGCTGGACGCCGCGTCGCCGGCCAGCGCGTCCGGGCGCCGGGTCACGGACGCGCCCGCGACGCTGGCCGCGTCGGCGATCCGGTCGTCGTCGGTGGACACCGTGACCGCCCCCACGCCGGAGGCAACAGCGGCGCGTGCGGCGCGGGCCACCAGCGCAACGCCGCCGACGGAGGCCACGTTCTTGCCCGGCAGGCCCTTGGAGCCGCCTCGGGCGGGAATCACCACCAGCACGCTCACAGTCGCGCCAATCGCCGCAGGGCCGGTGCGACGGTGTGCACACCCTGCCGATAGGCGGCCCGGGCTGCCCGCGCGACCAGCGACCGCACCGCCAGCGCCAGGTCGCCGGGGCGGTCGTCATCGCTCTCCAGCGCGCGGCCGTACGCGCTCAGCCCGTGTCGGCCCAACAGCTCGGGCAGCAGGCCGGCGGCGTTGTCCATCGTGTAACGCGGGCGCAGCGGTGGCCGGACGGCGACGGCGGCGAGAGCGGCAACGTGTTCTCGGGCCCGCTCGGCGGCATCCCCGGGCCCGACGCCGTGCGCACGTGCCCACTCGGCGTCGACCCGGGGTGCCGCGCCGGCGTCCAGGTCGGTGAACGAGGCCAGACACCCCGAACCGATGAAGTAGTGGTTGCCGAGCCGCTCCTTGACGCCTAGGTCGGTGAGGACGGCGGTCGGGATGCCGCGGTGCATGGCCTCCACTGCGGCCGTGGAGGACACCGTGACCAGCAGGTCGGTGCGTCCCAGGACCTCGCCCATGCTGCCGTGCACCACGTGCAGATTCGCCGGCTTCTCGACGCCGAGGCGCCGCCCGAGCAGTTCGTAGGGATGGCCCTCGCGATGCGTGGTGTGATCGGCGCGCACCTTGATCAGCACCTCTCGCTCGGGATGCAGGACGGCGTGCCGGATCAGCCGGCGGACCACGAACTCGCGCTCGACGCGCGGGCCGGGCACCGCCGGCTGGGCGGCGAAGGTGACGGTGAACGGCGCGCCGGGCCGCCGAGCCGAGCCGGCGGCGCCGAGGAACGGCAGCACGGTCGGCAGCACCGCCGACGGGTCGCAACCCGCGCCGCCGAGCATGGTCCGGAACGATTCGGCGTCGGCCGGGCTGTTGGCCAGGATCACGTCCGAGCCGGCGCGCAGCAGCAGGCCCTCGACGTGCTTGTCGTAGACGACGCCCACGTAGCCGCTGATCACCAGCGGACGGCGTCCGGGCGTCGTCCAACGCCGCGCCAACCCGTGCAGCACCGCCTGCACCCCGCCTCCGGGCAGGGCGAGCACGATCACGTCCGTGGCGTCGAGGTCCTTCGACACCACGAACTCGGGGATGCTTGCGACGGCGGTCGGCCCCCGGCCCGCTCCCCCATCGGCGGGCCGCTGCTCCGCGGGGTCGGAGTGCGGCGCCAGCAGCAAACCGACGGGAACGGCCGACGGAAAGAGTTGCCGGGCCGTCAGCAGGCCCCACCTCCAGCGGCTGTCCGTATCGGCCAGCACGACGACCTTCATGGCCGCGACGCTAGGGAGCCTGAGCGACGTGATCGACAACTAAAACGGTCGCCCGGGTGAACACCGGGTGGACGCCCGGCTCAGCGGCGGATCGCACCGGCGGAGATCCTGAACGCGCCGACGAACTAACTCCTCACCTGCGGGAGCGCGCGCTGCAGCCGCAGGGCGGCCGGTCGTAGCGCCGGGACGGCGCCGACCACCCGGCGGGCAACCCTTCGAAGGCGGCCCTCGAGGCGTCGCACCAGCGAGCCGTTGGCCCCACCGGACGTGCCCGGCGACCCGGTCACGCTCTCTGCGTTGCGGCTGTGCTCGCTGAAGAACACCATCCATTCGACGATCTGCCGCGCGTCGGCCAGGGTGGGCTCGGGTGAGAACTCGGCGGGAAGCTCGCCGCCGATCAGCTGCTGGTACAGCGCGGAGAAGTCGAGCGACTTCGCCCGCTGCGCGGCCTCGATCGACGCGGCGGAGAGCCGCGCATAGCGTTCGGCATCGTCACCCAATCGGACGATCTCGGACGCCATCGCGACCGCGTCCCCCTGCGGCACCGTGACGACCCCGTCGTTGCCTTGCACCAGCACCAGCCAGGACAGGTCGTACATCACGACGGGCAGGCCACGGGCCTGGGCTTCGGCCAGGGTGAGCTGGTAGCCCTCGATGATGCTGGTGGTCACGAACAGGTCGGCGGCGTCGATCGCGGCGAGCAGTTCCTGGCCGCGCTTCGGACCCGGCACCACGACGTGCTGGTCCAGCCCGCGCTCCTTCACCGCAGCCGTCAGCTGCGCCGCGGTGAGGTCCGACCAGTCGGGGCCGATGATGGTCAGCCGGAGGTCCACGGCGAGCCGGCGAAGCCGATCGGCCACCTCGACCAGTTGAAGCACCTGTTTGGTGTGCTGCTCGAGCCGTCCCCACCAGATCAGTTCGATCCGGCCCTCGGGTGCGGGTTTGGGGCTGCTGGTGGCGGCCGATTCCAGCAGCATCGGCGACGGCGGGTTGGGCAGGTACACCGTGTGGTCGACGCCGCGCAGCTTCCAGAAGGCCACGTCCAAGGGAGAGAGCGTGACCAGTGTCGCTACCGCATTGAGATGCAGCTTCAGGAAGGACAGCAGGTCGTTGGAGTCGTAGGTGGGGCGCAGCGCGAAGTTGTGCACCCATCCGATGGTCGGGACGCCGACGGCTCGGGCCGCCACCGCGTAGGCCGGCCAGCGTCGGCTGTACAGGATCTGGTGGTCGATGACCACGTCGATCGATCTGGTGCGGCAGAGGTCCATCCAGGCCGACAGCCGCGTCGCCAGCCTGTTCCCCGTCACCTCGACGAACTCGGCGCCCTCCGGCAGGTCATCGGTGTTGCTGCCCCGTCGGGTCGCCGCGATCACCACCCGGTAGCCGGCGTCCAGTAGGAAACGCGCCTGCGAGAGGAGCACACCGGAGACACCGCCGTTGCGGAGCGTCTTCGTGGTGAGCAGCACCCCGCGGACCGCACGTTCACCCGCCTCGATCCGCCGGCCGTGCCGGGCCAGCACCGCGATCGCGTCCTCGCAGTACTCGGCTGCGGCCATCACGAGTTCCACTTCGGGAACCCGGTCCACCAGCAGCGCGAGACAGTCGGCGTGCAGTTCGCCGCCCACGTTGTTCACCAGGTAACCGAGCACGTTGCCCACGATCGAACGCCGCGCGGTCTGGTAGCTGTCGCGCAGCTGCCGCGGCTCCGGGCCGGTCTCCGCCAGCTTCTGGACTGCCTGCTCGATGGCGTCGACCGAGTCGATCGCACCCAGGTAGAACGCGAACCTGGAGACGTCCTCGACCTGGTGCCCGCTTCCGCCCCGCCGGAAGTAGTAGCGGTACAGGCGCTCGGGAATGCCGACGTAGCGGCGCGCCCGCGCGGCCGCCAGGAAGGCGATCGGCAGATCGTTGACCCGCTTGAGCACCAAGTCCTCCGGCAGACAGGCGTAGGCGTCCCGGAGCAGCTCGGTGCGGAACAGATAGCGCCACAGCTGGCCGTGCGCTGCCTTGCCCGCCGGGAACAGCCCGGCCAGCACGGCGGCACCCTCCAGCGTTTGGCGTACCGGCGCCAGCCGGGACTGGTAGCCGCCCACCGTCCGGCCGTCTTCGAGCAGCACCTCGACGCCGAAGCCCACCAGATCGGCGTCGGCGGACCTGGCCTTCGCCACCGCCCGTTCGGCGGCATTCGGGTTCAGCTCGTCGTCGCCGTCCAGGAACAGGACGTACGGGGCGGTCGCCGCGTCGATACCGACTCGGCGGGCCTGGAAGGCGGACAGGTTGCGCTCCTGCTCGATCAGCCGGATCCGCGGGTCGAGCTGCTGGTGCCGCCGGATGATCGGCCGGCTGTCGTCGGTGGAGGCGTCATCGACGCAGATGATCTCGATCTCGGCGAGCGATTGCCGCCGGCAACTCTCCAACGCGGCGGCGATCCACGCCTCGTCGTTGAACACCGGGATGACGATCGCGACGGCGGCTGGTGCGGGCATCTGGTCTCCGTACACGTGGCAGGTGTTGCTGAGGGGGAAGGGGGGCTTAGCGCTGAGGTCTCGACGACGATCCGGCCGCCGCCCGAAGCACCGCCCGAATGCGCTGGCCCAGCCGGGCGGTCGTTGCCCGGGCGGCATCGATCGCCGGGGCGAGTCCGGGCAACCGGGACTCGAGCAGCGGGGTCAGCTCGCCCAGTTGGTCGTAGTGGCCGGTCAGTTCGTCCAGTCCGACCACCCGCAGCATGCGGCTGAGCTTCTCCGGATCCGCCGACGAGCCGACCGGGTAGGCGCCCTCGGTCGCACCCATCACCAGGCCGTGCGCGCGATCGCTGACCACCGCCAGCGACTGTCCGTAGACCGCCCGGACGTGGGTGTCCAGATCGGCATGCGCAGTGCTGGACGCCACCAGGTACTCCCCGCCCAACGCGTCGGCCAGCTGAACCGCGCGCGGGGCGTCCCGAGCCACCTGCGCCACCGTGACGATGTGGGTCGAGGTGTCCCCGGCGAGGCGCTGGACGGCTTCCATCCAGGACGGCTCCGGCCAGCGCCGATCGAACCGGAGCGTCACCGCCAGGAAGGGGCGCGCCTGGTTGTCGGCCCAGTCCGAGGTGTCGCTGCCCAGTGAGAACGCCCAGTCGGGCGCCACCTCCCCGAAGCCCACCGCGTCCCGCGACGGCTGATCGCGCCACGAGACCACGGCCGCCCCGCGGAAGACCGGGTGGAAGTCAACCGATGAAGTCGCCCGAGGGTTCCGCAGCCCGATTCCGGCCACGATCACCGTTCCGTCGGCATCGATCACCCGCTGCAATTCAGCGGCCCGGTCCGGGTAGGGGTAGACGCCGCGCAGCGGGTTGATCTCGCCGGCGTTGAACAGATGCACTGGACGATGAGCCGCGGCACTAGCCGCCGTCCACGCCGAGCGGTCGAAGTACGCCTCGTCGCTCGCCAGCAAGGGCAACCCGGAGACATAGTCGGCGGTGGGGTGTCCGAGAAAGACGTGGAAGCGGCATCCTTCGCGGCGCGCCGCCTCGAGGTAGGCCGCCCGCAACGCGGAATCGCCGAGGTTGTCGTCCTGGCCGCCCAAGTCGATGAAGACGTCCTGCATCTGGCTCGCCACGATGCGTCAGTCTAGGGCGGCCCTCGCCGGCAGACTGACCTGGCAACGCACTGTTCATCTTCTCGTCAACCAGGCGTCCTACCATCGCCGAATGCCTCAGCCTGGCCGCCTCCACGACCACGCTCCACTTCGGGTACTCGAAGCGCATCGACCCCCCGCACCGACCGTCCGCTATGTCGATCAGGTCATCGGCGACGGCTCCTCCGGCCTCCAGTTCCGGTTCGGCGGCATCCGGGTGATGCCGTGGCGGCAGACGGACGTCGTCCACCTGCACCGGCTCAACCCGCTGCTGGGCCCACGGGTGTCCGGTCCGAAGCGGGTTCTGATAGTGGCCGCCGTGGCGGTGCTGCTCAAGCGCCACCGGATCGCCCTGGTGCGGACGGTTCACGGGGCGCGTTCGCCCGGCCTGGTCGCGACGCTGTCGAACTGGATCCTCGACCGGGTCACCACCTCCTTCGTCGCACTGGACGGCACCACCAGCGTCCCGCGAGGTCGAGCGGTGACGATCATTCCCCATGGCCACCACCGCGACCGGTTCATCGGCTACCCACGCGCCGAGCAGGTGCCGGACCGGGTGCTCTGCATCGCACCGGTCCCGCCCGGGCGGGATCTCGAGGGACCGCTGCAGGATCTCACCTCGCCCTCGGGACTCCCGCTCCGCGTGGTCGGGGAGGCATCCATCGAGCTGAGCGGCCTGACCGGACAGGCTGCCGGCGCCACTGAGGCGGGCACGCGCGTCGAGCGGGTCTCCGACGGTGCGCTGGTGGCCGAGATGAGCGCCGCCGGGTTGGTCGTCGTGCCGCGGGTCACCGAGCTGGAGGACATCAGCCTGCTGTTGTTGGCCCTCTCCGTGGACCGTCCAGTGCTGGTTCCGGACACCGAGATGACGCGGCGCCTCAGCGACGAGGTCGGTGCCGCGTGGGTGCACCGATACGCAGGCGAGTTGACCGCTGAGTCGCTGGACGCGGCCCGGCAGGCACTGCGGGCAAAACCTGCCGCCGGGCGCCCGAACCTGGACGGACGCGATCCGGGCGACACCGCGGCGCGCTACGCGGAGGTGTTCCGGGCCGCTGCCGTCAAGGCCGGACGCCGGCGCTGAGGGGCTAGTTCGGGCGGAAGGTCAACGTCCGCAGCCAGTAGAAGCCGCGTCCCAGCCGGCCTCGGACGTGCCGCGTGAGGCGACCCGCGCGACCCAGGGCGGCGGCCACCGGGCTCGCGCTGCGCGGCCGCGCAGCACGGCCCGCAGGCGTGCGGACGCCCTCGACCGGGGCTTTGGGGAAGAGTTCGACCAACACCGCGTCCGGCGCCTCGGCCGGTGCGGACAGCGTCAGCCCGAACGCCCCCGAGAGACCGAGTGCTTCGCGGAAGGCCGCCTGCCACGCCGCCCGGTCGGCGGGACGCCACACCAGCGGGTGGCAGGGCTCGATGATCGGGTTGAGCCGCACCACCCGATCGAAATGGGCCGCGATCGCCGCGAACTCCTCCGATTCGTCGAAACCCGGCGTGACTTCCGGGATCGGGGCGTTGTTGCTGATCAGCAGCACCCGCTGACCGGCCCCCTCGTAGCGGCCGGCCTCGATCCTCGTGGCCTGCTCAGCGGCGCACCCGAGATCGGAGGCGAGGAACACCTGGTCCATCTCAGCGCCCCTCCAGCCGCTGTACCCGATTCAGCACCAGTCGCTGGGTGAGCGGCAGTTCGGCGAGAGCACGCGTCATCGCCTCGCCAGGGAAGGAGTTGAGGAACCGCGACGAACGCCGGAACAACTCGGACTGGAGTTCGCGGGACAGCCGCTCCCGTTTCATCAGGTGGAAGTAGACGATCCGGCAGGCCCCGTAGGCGGCCTTCTCGACGGTCTGCTGCACACCGGTGGCCACTGCGACGTCGCGGATCCGCGCGTACGCGTCCAGGAAGTGCAGGGTGGCCGGGTTTCCGGCCTGGGTCAGTGCGGTCGTGTTGGCGTCCTTACGGTAGAAGTAGCCGTGCAATCCGACCACCGCGGTCGACTCAGTGTTGAGATGCAGCCGCCAGAACCACGGGCGGTCGGCGGCGGTGCGCAGCGACTCGTCGAAGGCGAGGAACTCCGGCGCGATCCGCTCCCGGTCGTAGATCCCGGCCCACAGGAACGGGTAGTCGACGATCGTCACCTGCCCCGCCCGTCCGAGCTGCCGTCGCGGATCCAGCACCGTGTCGCGCACCGGTTCGGGGGCCTCCACGACCGTCCGGTGCAGCCCGTCGACGCGGACGTGGTCGGTGCGGACGAAGTCCACACCGAACCGTTTGATCGCGGCCAGTGTGGCGTCGAGGTGACCCGGCTGGTACCAGTCGTCGGCATCCAGATAGCTGAGGTAACGCCCGTCGGCTGCCTCAAGGGCGAGGTTGCGTGAACGGGCCACCCCGTAGTTCTCCGGGTTGCGCAACACCGTGAGCCACGGCATGGTCTCGCGCGCCCGCTCGATGAGCAGGGGCGTGTCATCGGTGGAGTGATCGTCGATGACGATGAACTGGTAGCAGTCCCGGTGGTTCGCCCGGATCGTGGCCAGGCAACCCGGGAGGAACTGCGCCGCGTTGTGGACGGGCACGATCACACTCAGTTCCGACATCCGGTGACCCTTCGGCTTTCCTGCCCTGCTGCGACCGAGTGCCACGCTACCGGGTAGGACAGGCGGGAGGTGACGCGGGATAGGATCGCCGGCATGGCTGGCTCGCGCCCCACCGTGGCTGTCTTCGCCGACACCGACAGCCGCTGGAAATGGGGGGCCGGGGTCGCCCAGGCACTGCAACCCGCCGAACTCGCGCTGTTCCTCTGGGACGGCCCCTCGCGACCCACCACCCGGCAACTGACCGAGGCCGGGGTCGACCCGGCCGGGGTCGCGACGGTCACCATCGGGGCGCTGCCTCGGGCGCTCGCTGCGCGGGGCATCGACGTGGTGGTGGTGGCGCTGCCGGGCACCGCGTGCCAAGCGGTGCTGCACGCCTTCGCCGCGGCGGCGACAAACGCGCGTCCGGTCATCGTCACCGGCTATGTCGGCGTGGTGTACGAGAAGATCGTCGAGGGCGTGCTGATGCGCGGCGGTTCCGACATCGTGCTGGCCAACAGCCCGGCTGACGCCCGCAGCTTCCGTCAGATCTACCGCGACTACGGCGCCGACGCCGACGCGGTGGTGGAGGGGACGCTCCCCTTCCTCACCACGCTCACCCGAACCTCGGACCATCCGTTCACGGTGACCTTCGCCGCTCAACCGAGCGTCCCCGAGACCCGTGCCGAGCGCCGGTATGTGATCGACCGGCTCGCCGAGCATGCCCGGCGCCACCCCGAGCGCGAGGTGCTGCTCAAGCTGCGCACCCTGCCCGGTGAGCGGGTCACGCATCCGGAGCCGTATTCCTACGCAACCATGTTCGCCAAGCGCCGCGGCGAGTGGCCGCCGAACTTCACTCTGGCCGGCGGTCCGATGGCCGATGTGCTGGCCCGGACGGATCTGCTGGTGACCGTCTCCAGCACGGCGGCCATCGAATCGATCGGCGCCGGCATCCCCACCGCGATCCTCACCGACTTCGGCGTCCGCGAGCAGCTGGGGACGTCGTACTACGCCGGATCCGGCTGCCTGGCCTCGTTCGCCGACCTGGGCGACGGCCGCGCCCCCGTCGCCGACCCGGGGTGGGCCCGCGAGCACGGCATCGGCGCGCCGAACCTGGACGCCCTGGAGGCGAAGGTGTCGCAGTTGCTGGGCAGGCGACCGTTGCCGCCGCTGCGGCCCTTCTACACGCTGCGGTCGGCGGGCGCGTACCTACCGCGGCTGTTGGCCCGCCACGGCCTGACGCCGGAAGGTCGCGAACTCCCGGTCTCCGCCAAGCGGGACGGACGCCTCGCCCGGCTGATTCGCAGCCTCTCGCACTCGCTCTACCGCAAGGGCGCCGAGATCGTGGCCCCCGCGCTGCGGAAGTGGGGCTCGTCCTGACTCTCCGCCGCCACCGGACGGTGTGGATCGAGGCTAAGCTGCCGGCGTGCGGAGCACTCACCTCAGCAGGCACAACGAATGACCGGAATCTCCGACAATCACCAGATCGCTGTATCGATCGTCGTCCCGATATTCAACTCCGAACTTCACCTTCGTGAGTGCCTGAACAGCCTGGTCGACCAGACCCTGCCGAATATCGAGATTCTCTGTTACGACGATGCCTCCACGGACTCGTCCGGCGACATAGCGGCACAGTTCGCCCGAGCGGATCAGCGGGTCACGCTGACGACGTACGCGGAGAACCGTTCCGCCTCGCAGGCTCGGAAGGACGGCGCACTGGCCGCGCGCGGCAGCTATCTGATGTTCGTCGACGCCGACGATCATCTCGATCCGGCCGCCTGCGCAGCCCTGGTGGAGCGCGCGGCGGATCTCCAGGTCGACATCCTGCAGTTCGGGACGAGCGTCATCACGGCCAGCTCCGACGCCGTCCGGGTCAGACGCCTGCAACGCCAGCTGGCCCCGTTGGAACGACGGCTGTCCGGCACCGAGCCGTTCACCCAGTGCTTCCTGGCCGATGGCTACAGCCACACCCTGTGGAACAAGATCTACCGAACCAGCTTCGCCAAGCGCGCGTTCGAGGAGGTTCCGGACGGGCGCTTTCCGAAGGCCCAGGATCTGCTGGCGTACTTCCTGCTCGCCTGGCACGCCCGCTCGTACCAGGGAATCGCCGAGCCTTACTACCACTACCGGTTCGGAGCTGGCATAACCGGGGCCGAGGACGTCTCGCTGGAGCGCCTCGCCGCCTACGCCGAGCAGTCGCTGGTCGCCGACGCGGTCGAGAGCTTCGCCTCCGCGCACGCCGACGACGAACAACTGCACGAGGCCGCCCGCCTGGTCCGTCAGCGGCTGGTGTCCGACTGCGTCAGCCAGTGGTTCCACCGGACGGCGCCCGCGACCGCCAGCAGCGGCTTCGACGTTCTCGCCGCGTCCTGGCCCATGCCGGATCTCACCGCGGCACTGCACCGCCAGCTTCACGACCAGCGGCAGGGACTCGCGCTGAGGATCGAGGGGGCACGCTCGATCGTCCGGCGGGAAACGGCTATTCCCCCGCGCGGCACCCTGGGCATCTTCTATCACCGCCTCTCGCTCGGCGGGGTGCAGCGCGTGCTTAGCATCCTGATCCCGATGTACCTGCGGATGGGCTACCGGGTGGTCATGTTCATCGACCGGGAGCGCGAGGGCGAAGGCTTCGACCTGCCGGCAGAGGTACCCCAGGTCGTGCTCCCGCTGGCCGGCACGGACTACCGCGATCGCGGGCAACGACTACAGCAGGTGATCCGCGCGGAAGGCATCGACGCCTTCATCCACTGCGCCGCATCGAGCCAGATGCTGCTTTACGATCTGCTGGTCGTGAAAGCCGAGGGCATTCCCTTCCTCCTCAGCATCCACAACTCAGCGTTCAGCGCATTGGTGGACGCCTCCCGAGAACTCGCGATCCGCCCCCCGGTGGCGAAACTGGCCGATATCGCACAGGTCCTCTCCGAGGCGGAAAGGACCTATTGGAGTTCGCAGGGCGTCCATGCGGTGTTCCTTCCCAACCCGGTCACCACGGCCGTGGTCGACGAGTCGGAACTCGCGGTCGAACCCGGCATGCTGCTGTGGGTCGGCCGGTTGGATCTATGGGTGAAACGCTGCCTGGACGTCGTGGAGGCGATGGCTGTCGTGGCGCGCTCCGAGCCTGCTGCCCGGCTCCACATGGTCGGTGAGGAATGGAACTCAGGAACCACCGAGAAGATTCGCGACCGGATTCGCCGGCTGGGGCTGGAAGAGACGGTCATCCTCTGCGGGCCGACCACACAGGTCGAGGACTACTACCGCAGGGCCGAGGTGGTGGTGATCACCTCGGTGACGGAGTGTTCGCCGATGACGGTGGTCGAGGCGCGTGCGTTCGGCGTCCCGATCGCGATGTACACGCTGCCGCATCTCGCGTCCCTCCAGGACGGCAAAGGGTTCATCGCCGTGCCGCAGGGGGACACCGCCAGCCTGGCCAGAGCGATCGTCTCGATCCTGCGTAACCCGGAGCTGAGGGACGACCTGAGCAGGGCCGGCCGCGAAGGGCTCGCGGAGCAGGCGGGGTTCGACCTTGAGGAGGCGTGGCGAGGCTTCTTCGCGATGGCCACCGAACCGCGGCCCTCCCCAGCGAACCAGCCACTCGACTCGGCGGCGGTCGGAGCCCTGCTCTCCAACGCCCTCGACATCCACACGCTGGGAGCCGCGCGAAGGCGGGAGCGCACGGTGGAGTTCCGCCGCGAGATCAAGCAACTGCAGCAACAACTGGAGAATGCGAGCAAGCCGGCCGAGCCGGTGCCGCGCCGTGGCACACGACTGGTGCCACGGCAGCTGCGCGCCCTGCTCGGCCGGCTGCGCCGCATTCTTCCTCAACCCTCGCCGCGGTAGCCGGCGAGAGTCCGTACTAGAACGGGAAGTCGGGGCTGGCCGCCATGATGGTGCGGAAGTTCGCCCGGAACTGGTCGTGCACGCTTGCGGAGTCGATCTTCAGCCAGGTCTCGTCGTTGTAACGCAGCGCGTTGATGGTGAAGTTGTGCGATCCGACGAAGGCCACCTTGGTGTCGCGCTTGCCGGCGTAGTTGCCTTCCACCAGCAGGTACTTGGCGTGCATCCACCGACCGTTGGACTGCGCGTTGTCGACGTTGATCCGCGGGTGATTGGCCAGCGCCGCACGCACCGCGGGCGAGACGTCCGCGCTGTTGTTGATCGCCACATCAACCCAGCAGTCCTTGTCGGCCAGTGCACGCAGCTTCTGGGCGACCTTGGCCCGGGTGAAGCCCCACACCGCGACCCGGATGATGGTGCGATGGTTGACGCTGGTGCCGACCTTCTTGTTCCCGGTGCACTTCACCTGCTCGTTCAGGATCCGGTAGATGGTGTCGGTCTTGGTGTCGTCGCTGCGGCTCGTGGAGGTCTTGCGCGGGAAGAAGTAGGCCTTGTAAATGCCGTCGGTGACCGTTCGGTAGTAGTTGAGGTTGGTCTTTCGCTGGACGAGGGCATCGAAGTAGGCCTTGTAGCCGTTGTACAGCTTGGTTCGGCCGGCGATCCCGATCGCCGCGTTCCACGCCGACGCGTTGTCGCTGGCGACATTCGCGGTGGACTGCACGACGACCTTCTTCTTCGCGCCCATCGTGGTGAACAGATAGAACTTGTTGTGGTTGTACTTCGTCCCCATGCAGCCGTTGGAGCACAACGCGATGTACGACGGCTTCTTCGTGTTGCTGGACGATCCGTACTTGGCCTTGATCTGATTCGCCAGCTTCTTCAGACCCGCATCGCCCAGCGGATTCGGGTTGCGGTCGGATTTGTCCAGCACGATCTTCACCCGGACGCCGCGTTTCACCGCTCCGCGCAGCGCGGGCAGCACGTTGGGGTCGCTGCCGGCGATGCGGTACTGGGCGATGCGGATTGTGGCGCCCTTCGGCGTCGCTTTGATCATCGCCGCGATGTTCTTGCTGATCGCCCACTGGTCGGAGGCGTTGAACACCGTCCCGAGCTTCGGTTTCGCGGCCTCGGCCGGCTGACTGCCGTTGATCGTCAGGCCCGCGACCATGGCGACCCACAGGGGTGCGGCGACCCATTTCGGAATGCTCACGACGTATCTCCTCTACTGATCGGTCGGAGTTCTCGTCGGTGTTTACCACGTCGAGGGTCACCCCGGTCGGACCGTCGCGGTCAGCCGTCGACGAGCAGCACCCGCAATGTCCGCGGGCCGTGCACGCCTTCCACCCGGTCCAATTCGATGTCGCTGGTCGCGGACGGTCCACTGATCCAGGTCAGCGGCTGCCGGGCGTCGATGGACGGCTGCATGCGCGCCACAGCCTCGGGCACGTCGGCGACCACCTGGTCGGCGCGGATCACGCAGACGTGCAGGTCGGGCACCAGCGAGAGCGCGCGGCGTCCCTGGTCGGGCCCGTGGTCCAGGACGATGGTGCCGGTTTCGGCGACCCCCACCCGGGACGCGGTGACAACGGCACCGGTGCCGTCCAGCTCGGCGTGGCTGAGTACCGGCTCGTCGGTGAGCACCGCGATTCCCTTCGCGGCGATCGCGTCCCGCCACTCCTGGGGCGCGCCGCCCGGCACCACCGCGGAGGTCACCTCATGGTCGCCCAACGCATCGGCGATCCGGGCGGCGACCTCGGCCGGCGTGACCCAGCTGACCTCGGCCCGGTAGTCCTCGACGCGTTCGACGAACAAGCCGAGGGTGTCGTCGGCGGCGGTGGCTGGTCGCTGCCCGTACTCCCAGTCGACCTCGACATCGTCGGCGGCGGATACCGACGGCACGTCGACCAGCGCCGCGCGGATCCGGCCCAGGATGGCGTCCCGGCTACTCATCGCCGCCGCCCTGATGCTCGGCGACCCACCAGTCACGGAAGGTCTGGGTGGGTGGCTTGGGCAGGTCGCGCGCACCGGTCCAGCCAGCCGCCGGCCCAGGGAGCGGACCGATCACCTCGCCGGGCAGGACGCGTCCGGCCAGTTCGGAACCCTTCTGCACCAGGGCCAGCCGGCGTCCGTCGCCCATCACCCAGCCGCCGGCCTTCATGATCGTGCCCTCGACGCTCGGGCCGTGGGACTCGACCACCTTGTTGCGCAGGTGCACCAGCACCTCGGGAATGTTGATCCGCACCGGGCAGACCTCGTAGCACGCGCCGCAGAGCGAGGACGCGAACGGCAGCGAGGCGTCCACCGGTGAACTCGTGCCGCGCAGCTGCGGGGTGAGGATGGCACCGATCGGACCCGGATAGACCGAGCCGTAGGCATGCCCTCCGACCCGCTCGTAGACCGGGCAGATGTTCAGGCAGGCCGAGCAGCGGATGCAGCGCAGCGCCTGGCGTCCAACCTCGTCGGCGAGCACCTTGGTGCGGCCGTTGTCGAGCAGCACCACATGCACCTCCTGTGGGCCGTCCCCCTCGCGCACCCCCGACCACATCGAGGTGTACGGGTTCATCCGCTCGGCGGTGGACGAGCGGGGCAGCAACTGCATGAACACTTCGAGGTCGTCGAACCTCGGCACCGTCTTCTCGATGCCGACGATGGAGATCAGCGTCTCGGGCAGGGTCAGGCACATCCGGCCGTTGCCCTCGGATTCCACCACGACCAACGTGCCCGACTCGGCGACCGCGAAGTTGGCACCGGAGACGGCCACCTTGGCACGCAGGAACTTGTCCCGCAGATGGACGCGAGCCGCCCCCGCCAGCATCGCCGGGTCATCGGTCAACCCCTCCGGCGGCGGCGTGCCGTAGCGGCCCATCTCTTCGGCGAAGATCTCACGCACCTCGGACCGGTTGCGGTGGATCGCCGGCACCAGGATGTGGCTGGGCCGGTCATGCCCGAGCTGGACGATCAGCTCGGCCAGGTCGGTCTCCCAGGCCGCGATGCCGGCTTCCTCGAGCGCCTCGTTGAGGTCGATCTCCTGAGTGGCCATCGACTTCACCTTGACCACCTCGTCGGCGCCCTTGGCCCGGGCCACGTCGATCACGATCTGGTTCGCCTCTGCGGCGTCGGAGGCCCAGTGGACGATCGCGCCGTTGCGGGTCAGCGACTCCTCCAGTTGCAGCAGGTAGTCGTCGAGGTGGCGCAGGGTGCGGTTCTTGATCGCCTCACCGGCCCGCCGCAACTGCTCCCAGTGCGGCAGTTCGGCCACCACCTTGGCCCGCTTCTCGCGGATCGTGGTGGTGGCGTGCCGCAGGTTCTTCCGCAGTTGAGTGTTGCGGAGTTCCTTCTTGGCGTTCTTGGGGAACTTCGGCATGTCCTGCAGGTCGCCGGGCGGCGGTGCCGGGGTACGGCGGACGGTGCTCATCGGATGCCTCCCTGCTGCGGGGCGGTGGCGCCGGCGGCGACCAGTGCGTCCTCGGTGCTGGCCAGGATCTCGGCCAGATGGATCGGTCTGACCCCGGCCCGCATTCGGCTGAGCAGCCCGCCGATGTGCATCAGGCAGGAATTGTCACCGGTCACCACGTATTCGGCACCGGTGTCGAGGACGGCCCGCACCTTGTCGGTGCCCATTGCCACCGAGACGTCGGCGTTCTTCATCGAGAAGGTGCCGCCGAAGCCGCAGCACTGCTGAGCGTTCGGCAACTCGACCAGGGTGAGCCCGCGCACCGCCGACAACAACCGGTAGGGCCTGTCCCCCACCTTCGTCACCCGTAGTGAATGGCAGGTCGGGTGATAGGTGACGCGGTGCGGGAAGTAGGCGCCGACGTCCGTCACCCCGAGCACGTCGACCAGGAACTCGCTCAGGTCGTAGGTCTTCGCCACGATCGCCTCGACCCGGCGCTGCAGCCCTGGGTCGCCGTGCCGGGCGGCCAGCATCGGGTGCTGATCGCGCACCGAGCCGACGCACGACCCGGACGGCCCGACCACGTAGTCGTAGCGCTCGAAGGTGTCCACGAAGTTGCGCACCGACGGCATCGCCTCCCGGAAGTAGCCGGTGTTGGTGAACATCTGCCCGCAACAGGTCTGCTGCAGCGGAAATTCCACCCGGCAGCCGAGCCGCTCCAGCAGCGCGACCACCGCCTTGGGCGTCTCGGGGAACATCGTGTCGTTGATGCAGGTGGCGAACAGCGCCACCGTGGTCGCCGGGACGTTCATGGCCCTCCTCCGTGGGTGCTCCGAAGCCGCGTCGATCGCGTCCCGAAACCCGCTCTCTCCCCCAGTCAAAGCCCAAAATGCGGCGTCCGCAAGGAAATCGACTTTTCCGTGCCGCGGCATCATTTTCGCAATGCGCGCCGAGCGAATAGAAGGATCGCTGGTTGAGCTTGTCTCCCCCGTCGACGCTCCGGGGTCCGGGTCTCGACAAGCTCGACCAACGGCTCGGGTCAACGCAGGAAGGCGCCGGTCACGCCGGAGTCGACCGGCACGTGCAGGCCTGTGGTGTGCGAGAACTCGTCGGTGCACAGCACGAACGCGACATTGGCGACGTGCTCGGGCAGCACCTCGCGTTTGAGCAGGCTGCGTTGCGCGTAGTAGGCGCCCAGCTCCTCCTCGGGGACGCCGTAGGTGGCGGCCCGGTCGGCGGCCCAGGCGCCGGCGAAGATGCCGCTGTCGCGGACGACGGCGTCCGGGTTGATGCCGTTGACCTTGATGCCGTGCTGCCCGAGCTCGGCGGCCAGCAGCCGGACCTGGTGCGACTGGTCGGCCTTCGCTGAGGAGTAGGCGATGTTGTTCGGTCCGGCGAAAACAGCGTTCTTCGAACTGATGTAGAGGATGTCGCCGCCCAGGCCCTGGTCGATCAAGACCCTTCCACCCGCCCGCGAGACCAGGAACGAGCCCTTGGCCAGCACGTCGTGCTCGGCGTCCCAGTCGGACTCGGTGGTCTCCAGCAGCGGCTTCGACACCGCCAGGCCGGCATTGTTGACCACGATGTCCAAGCCTCCGAAGGCGAGCACGGTGGCATTGATCGCGGCCCGCACCTGGTCTGCGTCCCGGACGTCGCAGCTCAGGCCGAGAGCCACATCGGCATCGCCGAGTTCGGAGGCGACAGCCTTGGCCCCAGCGGCATCCAGGTCGGCGATCACGACGCAGGCACCTTCGGCGGCGAACCGTCGGGCGATCGCGCTGCCGATGCCGCCGGCGCCGCCGGTGATCAGGGCCACCTTGGCCGCCAGCGGTTTCGGCTTGGGCAGCCGCTGCAGCTTGGCCTCTTCCAGCGCCCAGTACTCGATCCGGAACTTCTCCCGCTCGGGCACCGGGGCGTAGGTCGAGAGCGCCTCCGCGCCGCGCATCACGTTGATGGTGTTGGTGTAGAAGGCGCCGGCCACTCGGGCGGTCTGGGAGTTGATGCCATAGGAGAACATGCCGACGCCCGGAATCAGGATGATCAGCGGGTCGGCACCGCGGATCGCCGGACTGTCTTCGTCAGCGTTGCGCGCGTAGTAGCCGGCGTAGTCGTCGCGGTAGGCGGCGTGCAGCTCGTGCAGCCGTTCGATGGTCTGTTCCAACGGCGCGGTGGGTGGCAGGTCGAGCAGCATCGGCTTGACCTTGGTGCGCAGGAAATGGTCGGGACAAGAGGTGCCCAACTCGGCCAGCGCGGGCGCCTTCTGTGAGGCCAGGAAATCGAGCACCACGTCCGTGTCGGTGAAGTGCCCGACCATCCGCCGGTCCTGCGAGGCGATCGCCCGCAGGGTGGGTGCCAGGGCCAGCGCGCGGGCGCGACGTTCGGCGTCCGGGAGCGCGGTGAAACCCTCGCGCGCCGCACCGAATGGGTCGGGTCGGCCGTGGGCGGCGATGTAGTCGTCGATGGTGCGGATGATCCACAGCGAGTTCGCCTCGCACTCGTCCGACGTTCGTCCCCAGGCGGTGATGCCGTGGCCGCCGAGAATGCAGCCGACGACGTCCGGATTGTCGTTGGAGATCGCGGCGATGTCGAGGCCGAGCTGGAAACCCGGACGCCGCCACGGCACCCACCGCACCTTGTCAGCGAAGATTCGTCGAGTGAGTTCTTCGCCGTCGGCGGCGGTGGCGATGGCCAGCCCGGCGTCGGGGTGCAGGTGGTCGACGTGCGGGGCGTCCACGAAGCCGTGCATCGTGGTGTCGATGGACGGCGCCGCCCCGCCCTTGCCGTGCAGGCAGTACTCGAAGGCGGCGACCATCTCGTCCTCGCGCTCGACACCCGGGTAGACGCCGGTCAGCGCCCGCATCCGGTCCAGTCGCAGCACCGCCAGCCCGGACGGCGCCAGCGTGCCCAGGTCACCACCGGAGCCCTTCACCCACAACAACTCGACCGGACCGCCGGTGGCCGGGTCGATCGCCGTCCCCTTCGCCGAGGTGTTGCCCCCGCCGTAGTTGGTGGTGCGGGGATCGGCGCCCAGGCTGTGCGATCGGGCGATCAGCTGCTCGACGGCGGGGTTGCGCTCGGCGGGACTGGTCATCGTCGGCCACTCTCCTTCTCGGATTCGCCATGAATACCACAGCGGCATCAGCGCTACCCAGCCGTGTTCCCCCTGGTGCCCGAGGAACCTGGCAGGCTGTCCCCTCGTAGGCACCGCCAGCGTTGAGGTGCGACACGTGTTCGAAGGAGAACCATGACCGACCTGCCGTTCCAGAACCCCGGACTAAGCGTCGACGAGCGGGTCGAGGATCTGCTCGGGAGGCTGACCTTGGACGAGAAGGCCGGTCAGGTCACCCAGTACTTCTACTTCGGCACCTTCGCCCAGGATCTGCCCGACGACGGTTCGGCCGAAGCCCACCAGTTCCATGAGTCGCCCCGCCAGGTGGAGGCTGCGCTCGCGGACGGCGGCGCGGGTGCGTTGCTGTTCGTCCGCGATCCGGCGACGGCGAACCGGCTACAACGGTCGGCGATCGAGGGCAGCCGGTTCGGCATCCCGCTGCTCTTCGGTTACGACGTGATCCACGGCTTCCGGACGATCTTCCCGGTGCCGATCGCCCAGGCAGCCTCGTGGGACCCGGCGGTGATCGCCGCCGGCGCGGCGGTCGCGGCCCGCGAAGCCCGTGCGGTCGGAATCCACTGGGCCTTCGCGCCGATGGTCGACATCGCCCGTGATCCGCGCTGGGGCCGGATCGTCGAGGGTGCCGGCGAGGACCCGGTGCTGGGCGGGGCGGTGGCCGCGGCCCATGTCCGTGGCTTTCAGGGCGACTTCGGACCGGAGTCGATCTTGGCCGGGCCGAAGCATCTTGCCGGCTACGGCGGGGCCCGCGGCGGGCGCGACTACGAGGACGCGGAGATCTCCGATTCGGAACTCTGGAACGTCTACCTGCCGCCCTTCCGCGACGCCGTCGAGGCCGGGGCGACGAACATCATGAGCGCCTACACGGACCTCAATGGCGTACCGGCCTCGGGAAGCCGATGGCTGCTCACCGAGGTGTTGCGCGGCGAGTTCGGCTTCGACGGCTTCGTGGTCTCGGACGCCGGCGCCGTCGGTTCGATGGTCACCCAGCACTTCGCGCAGGACCTGGCCGACGCCGCGGCGCGGGCGATGAACGCCGGGATCGATCTCGAGATGACCATGGAGGATCCGGCATACGCCCACCTCCCGGACGCCGTGGCCGCAGGCCTGGTCGACGAAGCGGCGATCGACCATGCGGTGCGACGCGTTCTGCGGGCCAAGTTCCGGCTCGGGCTGTTCGAGAATCCGTACGCCGACGAGGCCGGCAGCGCGGCTGTGCTGGACACGCCCGAACACCGCGGGGTGGCGCGGAGGGCGGCGGAACGCGCAGCGGTGCTGCTGAAGAACGCCGGCAACGCATTGCCGCTGGCCGCCGAGGTCGGCTCGATCGCTGTCATCGGCCAGCTCGCCGACTCGCCGCGGGACATCCTCGGCCCCTGGTCGTTCGACTACGACACGGCCGAGACCGTGACCATTCTCGACGGCATCCGTGCCCGCGCGACCGGCGAGGTCATCTTTGCCCCCGGTGCCGGTATACCCGAGCGGCTGCATCCGTCGATGTTCGACAATATGGACTCCGTGGTGGCCCAGACCGCTCTGGACCATGACGACGACGCCGAGATCGCCCTGGCCGTCGAACTCGCCTCGCTCAGCGACGTGGCCGTCGTGGTGGTCGGCGAGCGGCAGAATCAGATCGGCGAGAAGGCGTCCAACGACACCCTGGAACTGTCCGGACGCCAACTGGAGCAGCTGCAGCGCGTCGTCGCCACCGGCACGCCGACGGTGCTGGTGGTGATGTCGGGACGTCCGGTGGAACTGTGCTGGGCACAGGACAGCGTGCCGGCGATCCTGCAGGCCTGGTACCCCGGCACTCGTGGCGGCGAAGCGGTGGCCGCGCTGCTCTTCGGCGACGTCTCCCCGGGGGGCAAGCTGCCGTTCACCTGGCCGCGGCATGTCGGTCAGGTACCGGTGATCTACTCACACCTGCGCACCTTCCAGCCCGAGGCGGCAGACCAGCGGTACTGGAGCGGGCTGTCTACGCCGCTGTATCCGTTCGGTCACGGGTTGTCGTACGCGTCCTTCCGCTACGAGAATCTGCGGCTGTCGGCCGAGCAGATCGAGATCGGCCGGACCGTCGACGTGTCGGTCGACGTCACCAACACGTCCACCACGGACGCGGACGAAGTGGTGCAGCTGTACATCCACCAGCGTTACGGCACATCGAGCCGTCCGGTGCGGGAGTTGAAGGCGTTCCGTCGGGTGCCGATCGCGGTCGGCGCCACCGAGACCGTCACGTTCGAGTTGAGCCCGGGCCAGCTGCGCTACTGGAGTGCCGCGACGCGTGGCTGGGTGCAGGACGCCACCGAGATCGAGATCTATGTGGGTGGGGACTCAACGGCCGAGCTGGGCACGCTGCTGAGGGTCACTCGAGCGCCCGAGTGAGGTCGGCCCCGGACGGTGGCGCGGCCCGCTCGGCGGGTGCCAGCAGGTGAGCGCATACCCTGGCACCGTGACCAACAATCCGCCGAGCGGTGAGCCGGAGCCGCGGTGGCAGCAGCCGCCCTTCCAGGCAGGGGGCGCGACTCCGTACGAGCCGAACCGGGATGAACCGACCGACGACGTTCCCTCCTACGGCGGGTCCGAGCAGCCAGTTTCCGGTTACGTGGTGCCCGTCGCAGCCCCCGTTCCCCCGCCGTCCGCGGTTGAAACCGTGATCGGCACCCTGGCCAGGCTGGTCTGGCCGGTGGCGATCCTGCTGGTGATCTTCACCCACCTGAGCTTCTGGCCCGTGCTGATCACCGCCATAGTCGTCGGGACGATCCTGCGTGCACTGAAGGGAAATCTGCGGCAGCGCCGTCGGGCGATCGGCACCGGCTACCCGCGCCCGCCATTCAGCTGACGCGGTTCCGCGCCGCCCGAGCGCCCACGTCGCCAGGGCCCTGCCTAACTAATTCGGGCCTCCCGTCGACGGGAGGCCAGAGGTAGTTAGCCTGGGTGCCCTGGTGGGGCGCCTCTTCGAGGCTGAGAATGGGGTCGTGCGGCTGTCCGGTGACGCCGTTTCTTCCTTGGTCCGTTGAGGCCGTAGTTAGCCGGGTGGGAGGGGC